>Ga0102590_1000957_pt1 | contig 50766 bp, 39 predicted proteins | sample AraplaMF_Col_mMF_FD_76859 | JGI IMG/M metagenome (GOLD analysis project Ga0102590, IMG submission 76859) | Arabidopsis root microbial communities from the University of North Carolina, USA - plate scrape MF_Col_mMF | ecosystem: Host-associated > Plants > Roots > Endosphere | place: USA...
CCATCGTCAGCGGCCCGCGGCGGCGGAAGGCGTAGTCGAGCCCCATCATGCCGCGCCGGATCAGCGACCAGTAGGTCTCGTTCAGCGTGCGCACGCCCTCGACCTTGTAGATCGCACGCTGCTGCAGATGGTCCTGCAGATTGCGACCGACGCCCGGCTTGTCGAGCGCCACATCGATGCCGAGCGGCGACAGCCAGTCGGCGGGCCCGATGCCGGAGCGGTGCAGCACCTGCGTCGAGCCGATCGATCCCGCACACAGCACCACTTCGCCCTTGGTGCGCGCCTCGACCACTTCATTGCCTTGCAGAAAACGCACACCGACCGCGCGGCCGTTCTCGACGATGAGCTTGTCGACCAGCACGTGCTTTTCCAGCCGCAGATTGCTGCGGTTCAAGACCGGCTTGAGGAAGCCGCGCGCCGACGACCAGCGCCGGCCGCGCTTCTGGTTGACGTGGAAATAGCTCACGCCCTCATTGTCGCCGGTGTTGAAATCGGCAATGCGCCGGATGCCCATTTCCTCGGCGGCATCGCCGACCGCATCTAACACCTCCCACGATAGCCGCGGCGCCTCGATGCGCCAGCCGCCGCCGACGCCGTGATGTTCGCTTTCGCCCAGGAAATGATCCTCCAGCCGCTTGAACAGCGGCTTGACGTCGTCATAGCTCCAGCCGGTCAGACCGAGCTGGCGCCAGTGGTCGTAATCGGCGGCCTGGCCCCGCATCGAGATCATGGCGTTGATGGCGGAGGAGCCGCCGATCACCTTGCCGCGCGGATAGGCGAGGGATCGGCCGTTGAGCCCGGGCTCGGCCTCGGTCCGAAACATCCAGTCCGAACGCGGATTGCCGATCGCGAAGAGATAGCCGACCGGAATGTGAAACCAGATCCAGTTGTCGTTGCCGCCGGCTTCCAGCAGCAGCACGCGGTTTTTCGGATCGGCCGACAGGCGGTTCGCCATGATGCAGCCGGCCGTGCCCGCGCCCACCACGATATAGTCGAAATCACCCTCGAGCCGCTTCGGCATGCCTTGTTTCCACCCTTCGTTCTTTCCGTCCTAATAGTCAGACGTGGACGGCCGGGACAAGCCCTGCGGCAGGCCTGCTGGTTGGACCGCTCCTTGCATGCTACAGGGGCCTAAGCGTTCAGTCCGGAAGGCCAGACATCTCCATGCCCATCGTCAACCGCGTCGCCGAGTTGCAACCCGATATCCAGGCCTGGCGCCGGGATTTTCATGAACATCCGGAACTGCTCTACGAGGTTCACCGCACGGCGGGACTGGTGGCGGAACGGTTGCGGGAATTCGGCTGCGACGAGGTGATCACCGGCATCGGCCGCACCGGCGTCGTCGGCGTCATCAAGGGCAGCCGGCCCGCCGGCAAGGGCGATGTGAAGGTCATCGGGCTGCGGGCGGATATGGACGCGCTGCCGATCGAGGAGGCGACCGACCTGCCTTACGCATCCAGGACAAAGGGCCTGATGCACGCCTGCGGCCATGACGGCCACACCGCCATGCTGCTGGGCGCGGCGCGCTATCTCGCCGAGACCCGCAATTTCGCCGGCGATGCGGTCGTGATCTTTCAGCCGGCCGAAGAGGGCGGCGCCGGCGCGGTGGCGATGATCAAGGACGGGCTGATGGACCGCTTCGGGATCGAGCAGGTCTACGGCATGCATAATGGCCCGGGCATTCCGGTCGGCTCGTTCGCGCTGCGGCCCGGCCCGATCATGGCCGGGGGCGATGCCGTCGCCATCAAGATCGAGGGGCTCGGCGGGCACGCCGCGCAGCCGCACAAGAGCATCGATTCCGTTCTGGTCGGCGCGCAGCTGATCACGGCGCTGCAGTCGATCGTGTCGCGCAGTGTCGATCCCCTGGAATCGGCCGTCATTTCGATGTGCAAATTTCACGCCGGCAACGCCCGCAACGTGATTCCGCAAACCGCCGAGCTGGAAGGCACCGTCCGGACCCTGAACAGCGAGGTGCGGAAAATGGTGGAACGGCGGGTCCGTGAGGTCGTCGCTGGCGTGGCGCAGGTCACCGGCGCCAGGATCGAGCTGACCTACGATCGCGGCTATCCGGTAACGGTCAATCATGCCAGCCAGACCGATGTCGCGACGCGGGCCGCCAGCGAGATCGTCGGCGGCGCCAATGTTCACGTGATGCCGCCGCTGATGGCCGGCGAGGATTTCGCCTTCATGCTGGAGCAGCGGCCGGGGGCGCTGATCTTCTGCGGCAATGGCGACAGCGCCGGCCTGCATCACCCCGCCTACAATTTCAACGACGAGGCGATCGTGTTCGGCACCTCGTACTGGATCAAGCTGGTCGAAAGCACGCTGGCCGCGTGAGGCCGTTCCCTGACGTATCTATGAACGCGTCATGCCCGGGCTTGTCCCGGGCATCCACGTCCTTGGCCTGAGTGCAAAAGAACGTGGGTGGCCGGGACAAGCCCGGCCATGACGTCCTATCACGTCGCGGGTCCGGGGGCGCCCCAGTTGGCAAGGGGCCGGCTGGATGGGGGCTCTGCGGCAGTGTGCTGGGTGGACCGCCGCTTGCATGCTACAGAGGCTCTAAGCGTTCCAAACACTGAGGTTCGAGAAATCCCATGCCCATCGTCAACCGCGTCGCCGATCTGCAACCCGATATTCAGGCCTGGCGCCGCGATATCCATGAAAACCCTGAATTGCTCTACGATGTCCACCGCACCGCAGCATTCGTCGCGGACCGCCTGCGCGAATTCGGCTGCGACGAGGTCGCGACCGGCCTTGGCCAAACCGGCGTCGTCGGCGTCATCAAGGGCAAGCAGCCCGGCAAGGGCGAAATCGGGGTGATCGGGCTCCGCGCCGACATGGATGCGCTGCCGATCGAGGAGGAAACCAACCTGCCTCACGCCTCGAAAACCCCCGGCAAGATGCACGCCTGCGGCCATGACGGGCACACGGCGATGCTTTTGGGTGCAGCGCGGTATCTCGCCGAGACCCGGAATTTCGCCGGCGATGCGGTCGTGATCTTCCAGCCGGCCGAGGAGGGCGGAGCAGGCGCCGCCGCCATGATCAAGGACGGGCTGATGGACCGGTTCGGCATCGAGCAGGTCTACGGCATGCACAACGGCCCGGGCATCCCGGTCGGCTCCTTTGCCATCCGCTCCGGCCCGGTGATGGCCGCGACCGACTCGATCGACATCAGGATCGAGGGGCTCGGCGGCCACGCCGCGCGGCCGAACAAATGCATCGATTCCGTCCTGGTCGGCTCGCAGCTCATCACCGCGCTGCAGGGCATCGTCTCGCGGACCATCGATCCCCTGGACTCGGCCGTGATCTCGATCTGCGAGTTCCACGCCGGCAATGCCCGCAACGTCATCCCGCAGACCGCCGAGCTGCGCGGCACCGTCCGCACCCTGACGCCGGAGGTCCGCGAAACGGTCGAGCGCCGCGTTCGCGAGATCTGCGAGGGCGTCGCCAAGATGACCGGCGCCAAGGTCGATCTGGTGTACGAGCGCGGCTATCCCGTCACCAAGAACCATGCCGAGCAGACCGATTTCGCAACCCGGGTCGCCCAGGAGGTCGCCGGCGCCCAGAACGTGCACGAGATGCCGCCGCTGATGGGCGCGGAGGATTTCTCCTACATGCTGGAGGCCCGGCCGGGCGCCTTCATCTTCTGCGGCAACGGCGACAGCGCCGGCCTGCATCACCCCGCCTATGATTTCAACGACGAGGCGATCGTGTACGGCACCTCGTACTGGATCAAGCTGGTCGAGAACAAGCTGGCGGCGGCGTAAAGCTCTTCAACTGCGATCGCACGTGAAGTGCGAGGACACATCAAGGAAGGCCCGTATCTCCAATACGGGCCTTCCTTATTTCCCGCTTAGCCGCAACTTGAACCACCGGCAGGGCGCATCGTCTTCAATATCTGACGGTCGTGGTTACACCGAACACCGCGGCATCGCCGATCCGCGACAGGCCGCTCGGATCGTTCGGGTTCGGGGTGCCGCCGGAGGGCCGGAACACGTATTGGAAGTAAGGGGCCAGCAGCCAGCCAGGCTTGAGGTGGGCTTCATAGATCAGTTCAAGCAGCGTCTCGTTGCTGCGCACCGGGCTCGGCAGGCTGGAAAAGAACCTGATGTCGCGATCGAGGTTTCGCGCCGCATCCGAAATTCGCATGTAGGCGGCAGCCACGCCGAACCGGTCGGCCGGGCGGCCGGGGAACAGGCCGCTGACGCCGATGCCGCCATCGATATAGAGATCGATGAGGTTGCGATCCGGCGGGCTATAGGCGATCCGCGCAAACGCCGTCACCCCGGGCGCGGAGGCCGACGGACCCTTTTCGGTCACCGATGGCGGCCGGTAGAGCGTCTGCTCGACCACGGCAAAGATTCCGAAATTGCCGCGCAGCCTGGCGGCGATGCCGCTGCCGCTGGGGTCGGCGATCGACAGGCCTTGTGCAGTGAAGCGCTGATCGTCGAATTGTCCGGCATGGCGCCAGGCGCCCGGGGTGAAATTGCCGGGGAGGGTGCCCGTGCCGAAATCGAGGTCGTAGCTGAAGCGCACCTGGCCGATCAGCCAGGGCGGGTCGTTGACGCGGAACGCCAGGCCGTGATTGTCGCGAAGCTGCGGGTCGCCGTCGCCCGGCCGCGCCGCATTGCCGTTGAACACGGCGCCGAACAGGGTGACCTGGTCCGACAGGGCCGCCTTGACGCGAATGCCGGGCACCGCGATCGGCGGCGCCGGGCCGCCGGAGGGAAGATTGTTGGCCTTGTTGGCCGGCCAGCCGAACGTGCCATTGACGAAGAGATCGTCGGTCTGGCTGTCGAAGAACTCGACGTCCGCCGCCTGCTGCCCGATCCTGAAATTGAGCGCCCCATTGTAGAAGCTCTGCTCGAAATAGGCGTTGTAGAGCCGGGCCTCGGGCAGCGCCTCGATCTCGCTGATGGTGGCGAGGTTGTGCACATAGTTGCGCGACAATCCGCGGCCGTAGATGCCGAGTGCATTGGCGTAAAACCTTCCGCCGCTCCAGCCGATCAATTTCTCCAGGTCGCCCTCGACGGACAGGTCGAAGCGGCCGAAATGGATGGCGCCGCGGCGCGATCCCCCGGAAACGTTGGCGATGTTGTCGCCGATCCAGATCGCGCCGAAATTCAGCCCCTTGGCCGCCAGGGCGTCACGCCATTCGTTGAGCCATTTCGGCGCCAGCCATTCGGCGGCGCTTTCGTCCTTGGCGCCGGCGAACGCGCTTGAGCCCGCCAGGGCGCCCGCGAGATATGCTGCCGCTATCGCCGATCCACGCAACGCGATCATCCGCGGCGATCCTGCCTGCTACCTGATGATCCCGATGCGCTTCATGATGAGATAGGCGGCGAGCGAGGACAGCAGCATCAGCAATGTGGCCCAGAGAAAGGCTGTTTCGATATCGCTGAACGGCAGGCCCTTGGTGTTCATGCCGAAAATGCCGGTGACGAGCGTCGGCGGCATCAGCAAGGCGGTCAGGACCGAGAGCACCCGGATATTGTTGTTGCCCTGCTCCTCGATCTTGAGGTGAAGCTCTTCCTGCAGCAGCCGGCTGCGCTCCCGCATCTCGACGACGGTGTGATCGAGGCCGTCGAGCCGCTGGGCGAGCTTGCCGGCGCGCAGCCGTAGCGCCGGCTTCAACGCGTCGAGGTGCTTCTGCTCGAAGCGGTGGAAGACGATCCGCAGGCCCGACAATTGCCGGTGCAGGCGGCCGCAGGTGCGGCGCAGGCGTCCGAGGTCCTGGCGCAGGTTCGCCGCACTGTCCGACAGCACCTTTTCCTCGGCCTCATCGAGGGCCTGCGCCAGGCGATCGGCGATGCCGTCCATGGTGTCGGCGACATGTTCGACGATCGTCTCCAACAGCGCCGCCGCGCTTTCGATGCGGTGGCCCGCCTCCAGCGCGCGGCGCGTGGCGTCGACCGCGCAGAGCGCATGATGCCGGCCGCTGACCAGCACGCGCTCGGTCATGGCAAAGCGAAGATAGCCGGTGTCCTCGGTCGCTTCGCCGACGTCGCGCAGCAGATCCGAGATCACGCCATAGACGCAGTCGTCCACCGTGTGAAGCTGCTGGTAGGTGTCCTTTGACAGCAGCAGCGCGCGGGCCTGCGCCGGGACATGGAGGTTGGCAGTGGTCAGCCATTGCAGCGCGCGGGCATCGGCCAGGTTGAAATGCAGCCAGAGCAGCCCGTCATGCGAGGCCGGAAGCGGCTGATCGGCCGCAAGCGATTCCGGGGTGCCGTCCGAATGAATGCGAAAGGCCCAGACCAGTCCGGGAACGGAGGTCGACAAGAGCGCTGGGGACGCGCGGCCGCTGTCGGCACCGGCTACTGGCGTATCAGCTCGCATCGCACCCTGCAGGGGGTTGTGGCGGCATGCCCGAAACCGCGGGGCACGCCCCCGGCCGGATCAAAAGCCAAAGAATTGAGCGCGCAACGCGTCTTCGTATTTCGCCTTTGCAGCCTTCACCGCGTTGCGCATTTCGTCCTCGTCAAGATGCGCTTGCTCCCAGCGGTCGATCTCGGCCATCGAATGATTGGCGGAAGCGAGTGCTTCCTCGTTTCGAATGGCGGAAATCCATGCCTCGACCGCGGCCTTGTAGGCGGTCTGAAGCTCGTCCAGTTCCGGATGCTCACTGCCCATTTGAAATTCCTCCATGACGACCGGTCGTCCATTTCAAAACGCTGGATACAGCGCCCGGATGAACGAACGAAGACATCGGTGCAGCCGGTCCGCACCTCGCGGAAAGCAGAGGCCGGAAATTCGGGTCCGGCCTTCGCCATTCGTTGGGGGCTGCCGCAGCGGCCCCAGAGAACCGCCGATATTCAGAACAGGTTCGAGAACAGCACGTAGAGGCTTGCCGACAGGCAGATCGCGGCCGGCAGCGTTAGCACCCATGCCATCAGGAGATTGCGCACGGTTGCCATCTGCAGGCCCGAACCATTGGCCGCCATCGTGCCGGCGACGCCGGACGACAGCACGTGGGTCGTGGAGACCGGCAGTCCGAACACGTCGGCGACGCCGATGGTGGAGGCGGCGACCAGCTCGGCGGAGGCGCCCTGCGCATAGGTCAGATGCGACTTGCCGATCTTCTCGCCGACGGTGACGACGATGCGCTTCCAGCCGATCATGGTGCCGAGGCCAAGCGCGATCGCCACCGCGATCTTGACCCAGAGCGGGATGAACTTGGTCGCGTTGTCGAGCGAGGCCTTGTAGGCCTTGAGAGTGTCGACGTCTTCCTTGTTCAGGTCGTTTTCCTTGTCCTTCATCAGGAAGCGGATCGCTTCCGAGGTCAGGTACATGTCGTTACGGGTGTTGCCGACGGCTTCCGCCGGCACCTTGTTGAGCGAGCCGTATTTCTGCACCTGATCGCCGACGTCCTTCACCAGCAGGGCCAGCGAGGGGTAGGTGCCTTCGCTGATCTGGCGGGTGGAGACGTATTGCGTCACGGCCGGCCGCGGATCGCCGATGATGCTGTGGCCGGCGCCCTTGGCGGCGACCACCTTGGAAGCGGCTTCCGAAACTTTCTGGAACTGAACCACCTGGGATTCCGGCAACGCGCGGTTCAGCGCGTAGGCGGTCGGCACCGTGCCGATCAGGATCAGCATGATGAGGCCCATGCCCTTCTGGCCGTCGTTGGAGCCGTGGGCGAAGCTGACGCCGGTGCAGGTCGCAATCAGGATGCTGCGGATCCACAGCGGCGGCGCCTTGTTGCCTTCAGGGGCGGCATAGAGCGCCGGATTGCGCAGGACGAATTTCAGCACCAGCAGCAGGATCGCCGCCATGCAGAAACCGAACAGCGGCGAGAGCAGCAGCGCGTAGCCGATCTCGGTCGCCTTGCTCCAGTCGACGCCCGAAGTGCCGTCACGGCCGCGCATCAGCGCATTGGCGATGCCGACGCCGATGATCGAGCCGATCAGCGTGTGCGAAGACGACGCCGGCAGGCCGAAATACCAGGTGCCGAGGTTCCAGATGATCGCGGCGATCAACAGCGCGAACACCATCGCAAAACCGGCGCTGCTTCCGACCTGGAGGATCAGTTCAACCGGCAGCAGCGAGACGATGCCGAAGGCGACCGCGCCGGAAGAAAGCAGCACGCCGAGGAAATTGAAGAAGCCCGACCACATCACGGCAAATTCCGCCGGCATCGAGTGGGTATAGATCACGGTCGCGACCGCGTTGGCGGTGTCGTGGAAGCCGTTGACGAACTCGAAGCCGAGCGCGATCAGGAGCGCGACGAACAGCAGGATGTAGGGCAGGTAGGTGGTGACCCGCATGCCGGTCGCATCGATGTCGACGTAGATGCTGTAGGCGACATACAGCATCCCGGCGGCGAGGATGCCGCAGAACAGGATGACGGTCAGGGGATTGAAGCCCTTGTCGAGGTTCGGCCGCGAGGCGGGCTGCACAGGCGCTGGGTCGTCCATCGATGGATTGAGAGCAATATCGGTCATTCTGACACCCCGCGGAATTGAACTGGCTTGAGGCGGGCAGTTTTGACCGAGGGACTTGAAGGTTAGATGACAGGCGCGACGTCGCGCCGCGCCCGCGCCCACTGCTTCCAGGCTGCAGGTTCGGTGGTTTCGGGGGCGATCGTCGCGCAAAAAAATTGCCTGCCCATGTCGGAGTACCACCCCTTCATCCGTCCTTGAACGAAGGCGGCCATGTGGCTGGCCGACTATGTGAGGGAGTCTCGATGAAGGTCACACAGCATCTCTGGTTCGAGAAGGACATGGAGGCCGCGATCGGCTTCTACAGCTCGCTGATCCCCGGCTCGGCGGTCCAATGGGTTTCAGCCCTGCCGGCCGAGAGCCCGAGCGGGCCTGCCGGCAGCGTCAAGATCGCCGCCTTCAGCCTGGGCGACCAGCGCTACATGGCGATCGAGGCGGGGCCGCTCGATCCGTTCAACCACAGCTTCTCGATCATGGTCGAATGCGACACGCAGGCCGAGATCGACCGTTTGTGGGATGCCTTGCGGGAGGGCGGCAGGATCGAGCAATGCGGCTGGCTGCAGGACCGCTGGGGCTTGTCCTGGCAGATCGCGCCCAAGCGGCTTGGCGAATTGATGAGCGATCCCGATCCCGCCAAAGCCAAGCGCGTCGCGGAGGCCATGCTGAAAATGGTGAAGTTTGATATCGCAGAACTGGAAGCCGCGGCGGGGGGCTGAACGCTTGGGCATCCACCGCTGAAACGGTCATTGTTGCACCGTGTGCGGTGGGCCCGCCGGGCGGTTGCGTGCGATGCAACGGGAAGCTGAAGGGAAGTGGGTCGCGCGCTGCACGGCGCCGGGGCTGAGGAGGACCGCGCAGCGCGTCGACCATATGGGAGCGTCATAGCGTGACTAGACGTCCCACATTCCCTTGAGAATGCGACTGTGTCCCTAATCAATTAATAGTTGCAGATGGGATTGTCAATTTTTCCCGTTATATTTCACCAGAAATTGCGGGTCGGGATGGGCGGAATTCAGGCCGCATCTGCCGATTTTCGCAGCGCGTCGGCGGCGATTTTGAGGTCCTGGACGAAGCGCCGGTATTCGCGCGCCTTGGCTTCCGCATCGGGCAATCGGAGCAGATAGGACGGATGCACCGTCACCAGCGCCCGGGTTCCATCAGCAAGATCGATCGGACGGCCGCGATTCCTGTTGATCGGCATGATCTTGCCGAACACGCTTTGCGCGGCGGTGGCGCCCATCGCCACCACCAGCTCAGGCCGGATCGCGGCCAGCTCGCGCTCATACCATTGCCGGCACGCTTTTATCTCCGGCGTATTCGGTTTCTGGTGCAGGCGGATCTTGCCGCGCGGCACGAATTTGAAATGCTTCACCGCATTGGTGACGTAGACCTTGCGGCGGTCGATCCCGGCCTCTTCCAGCGCGCGGTCCAGCATCTGCCCCGCGGGGCCGACGAACGGCTTGCCGGCGAGATCCTCCTTGTCGCCGGGCTGCTCGCCGACCAGCATGATCCGCGCCGTCTGCTTTCCTTCACCGAACACGGTCTGGGTCGCGTCCTTGTAGAGCGGGCAGGCGCGGCAATCGGCGGCTTCTTCGCGGAGTAGCTCGATAGCGTCGGCGTGTTTGCGGGGCATGTCGTTTGCCTCGGGCGGTTCTAGCCGCTTCTGCGGCTTGTGCGGTTCGCTTGCTGTTTTCGCGATCATCGCGCTGGCCGTGCGTTCCGCACTTTCGATCAGGGGTTTAATCAATGAGGCCTCCGGCAGGTTCCGCCAGTATTTGCGCGGCATCTCCTTCTGCATGGCCTGAACCTTGAGCCGGGCAGGATTGAAAATGCTGGCGTAATAGCTTCGCCAGGTTTCTTCCAGCCGATCGGCGGTCGGCGCTTTGCTCTTGGCGACGCCCGGCGTGAACGAGACGGCGTGACCGTCCCAATGCGCGCAGACATCGGGGGTGAGGATCGACCAGGGCATGTCGGCGAAGCGGCGCGCGAAGAACGGGGCGGCCAGCTCGACGATGTGGTGCTCCGGCTCGAACCAGGCGACGAAGTGCGATTTCTGCTCGCGGCCGACTTCGCGGAAGCGGACAAAGGCGTGCATCTTGTGCTCGTCGCGGCGTACGGCTTTCGCCATGGCGGCGATCTCGGCGACATCGGGGTCGGTCGCGATCTCGAGCAGGTCGTGGTTGCCGCGCAGCCGCCACAACAGGCGATAGAGCAGGGCGAACCGCTCGGGGTTGCGGTGCAGGATCGCGATCTCGGCCAGTTCGACGAATTTGGCCGGGACATTGAAGGTGCCCTGCGGTGGTTCGAGCGGCCGATCCGTCGGCTCGAACAGTTCAGGTGCATCATCAGCCACGCGCCAGGTCACGTCGGATGGTCTGACATCGTTCAGCGCCAGCGCCCGCGCTGCTTTGCGCCAGCCGTCGAAATCGGTTTCGCTGTTGAGGGTGATGTGGTGCATGGTGCTTCCTCCCCGTCATTGCGAGCCACCCGGTCGGCGCAAAGCGCCGCCGGATGACAGGCTCCGCGAAGCAATCCACGCCTCTGCACGGGGATAGATGGATTGCTTCGTCGCTTCGCTCCTCGCAATGACGCTGTGGCTAGAACCCAAATCCCAATTGCCTCGCTTTCGGCTTGAACCGCTCCTTCAGCCCCGCGCCATCGAGCAACTGCGGTGAGGGACTGAAATCGCCGAGCACGATGAACGGCAGCGCCTTCTTCTGCGGAATGTGCAGCCGCGCCAGATCGGCGAGGCGGATCGAGGTCAGGCGGCGGGTGGCGATGATGCGCTCCACCGCCCTGGTGCCAAAGCCCGGCACGCGCAACAGCTCCTCGCGGCTGGCGGTTGCGACATCGAGCGGGAAGCGGTCGCGGTGGCGCAGCGCCCAGGCGAGCTTCGGATCGATGTCGAGCGGCAGCATGCCCTTGGCCTCGTCGACGATCTCGCCGGCATCGAACCCATAGAAGCGCATCAGCCAGTCGGCCTGATAGAGCCGGTGCTCGCGAAGCAGCGGCGGCGGGGCCAGCGGCAGCGCGCGGCTGGCATCCGGGATCGGGCTGAAGGCCGAATAATAGACGCGCTTGAGGCGGTAGGAGCCGTAGAGATTGGCGCTGGTGTCGAGGATGGTTTTGTCATCGGCCGCGTCGGCGCCGATGATCATCTGCGTGCTCTGGCCGGCCGGCGCAAAGCGCGGCGGCTTTGCCCTGGTTGCGGCCTGGCTGTTCTCCCTGGCCTCATCCAGCTTCAGGCGCAGCCGGCCCATGGTGCGGCGGATCGCGCGCACGTTCTTCTCCGGCGCGAATTTGGCGAGGCTGTTCTCCAGCGGCATCTCGATATTGATGGAAAGACGGTCGGCATATTTGCCGGCTTCCGCGATCAGCACGTCGTCGGCTTCTGGAATCGTCTTGAGATGAATGTAGCCGCGGAAGTGATGCTCCTCGCGCAGTTTGCGCGCGACGCTGACCACCTGCTCCATCGTGTAGTCGGGGCTGCGGATGATGCCGGAGGAGAGAAACAGGCCCTCGATGTAGTTGCGGCGATAGAAGTCGATCGTCAGCTTGACAACTTCATCCACCGTGAAGCGGGCGCGCGGCACGTTGGAGGAGGTACGGTTGACGCAATATAGGCAGTCGTAATTGCAGGCGTTGGTGAGCAGCACCTTCAAGAGCGAGATGCAGCGTCCGTCCGGTGCGTAGGAATGGCAGATGCCCATGCCTGATACGGTCGAGCCGAGGCCCTTGCCGTCGCTGGAATCCCGCTTTTCCGTGCCGGAGGAGGCGCAGGAAGCATCGTATTTCGCAGCATCCGCCAGGATTTCCAGCTTACGTTGCACGTCCATGGTCGAATCCCTTTGATTTCGCTCATGAATCGCTCGAGTGTCGATCTCGATTGACTCTGCTTGGGCTGTTAGCTTTATATTAGAACATATCATGAACGATTGAGCCAGCCGTGCGTTCTATTCGGGAAGAAGCGGCAAGGGCCAAATTCTGAAGGAGCGGCGCATGAGCGGCGCACGCACGAGCACGCTTGCGACTTTGCGAGGAAGCATCGCGCGCCTGGAGCAGGGCGCGGGGCATGATCTCAACAAGGTTTCGCTCGGCCATGCGGCTGCGGATGAGATGCTGCAGGGCGGGCTGGCGGTTGCGGCGGTGCATGAAGTGTTCGCCGAGGGACACCAGAGCGCGACGGCAACCGGCTTCATCGCCGGGCTGGCGGGACGGGTGTCGCCGCGCCGGCCGCTGGTCTGGGTGCGGCAGGATTTTTCGGAAATTGAATCCGGCGCGGTCTCGATGAGCGGGCTGTGCGAGCTCGGCCTCGACCCGCGGCTGCTGGTGACCGTGCGCGCCACGGATACCGATGCCGCGCTGCGGACCGCGGCCGACGCGCTGGCCTGCGATGCGCTCGGCGCCGTCGTGCTGGAAGTCTGGGGCGAGGCGCGCCAGCTCGATCTCGTCGCCAGCCGCAAGCTCACGCTGGCCGCGCAAGCCTCCGGCGTCACCGCCTTGCTGCTGCGGGTGGCGGCGGAGCCGCGGCCTTCGACTGCGGAGACCCGATGGATCGTGCGCGCGGCGCATTCGCCGCCTGGGTCACCGTGGAGCGCGTGGGGCGCCCCCATCTTCGATGCGCAACTCGTTCGTAACCGTCATGGCCCGGTCGGCCGGTGGATCATGGAATGGAAATGCGATGAGTGCCTCTTCAGCGAACCGGCGGCGTATCCTCAGCCTGTGGCTGCCACGCCTGCCCGTCGACCGCATCCAGCGGCGGCTCAAGGCGCTTTCAGACGAAGCGCGTGAGCAAGCTTCTCACCCCGCGACCGCTGCACTCCCTCTCCCGCTTGCGGGGGAGGGTCGGGGTGGGGGTGCTGCCGCGAGTCGTGCTTTGGAAATAGCGCAAAGCTACCCCACCGTCGTCGTCGCCAAGCAGCACAACGCCATCCTGATCCACTCCCTCGACGATCTGGCCGTCCGCGCCGGCCTCTCGATCGGCCTGCCGCTCGCCAATGCCCGCGCGATCTGCCCCGAGCTGACGGTGTTTGATGCCGATGAGGTCGCCGACCGCAAGACGCTCGAGGACATCGCCGACTGGTGCGACCGCTTCACGCCGCTGGTGGCGCTCGACCTGCCGCATGGGCTCTATCTCGACATCACCGGCTGCGCCCATCTGTTCGGCGGCGAGCGCGCGTTGTTGCAGATCGTCGTCGGCGCGCTGAGCCGTCGCGGCTTTACGGTGAGCGCCGCGATTGCCTCCACCGCGATCTGCGCCCGTACCTTAACCCGGCACGCCTCCGGAAAGATCGTCGCCGATGGCGAGGAGGCGGAAGCGGTCGCGCCGCTGCCGGTATCCGCGCTCGGCGCCGAGGACGCCATCACCGCCGGCCTGCGCCGCGCCGGGCTAAAGAGTATCGGCGATGTCGCCTTGCGCGCGCCCCATGAAATCACCGCGCGGTTCGGTGCGGCCTTCACGGCCCTGTTGCAGCAGGCGCTGGGGCAGGGCGACGGGCCGATCAGCCCGCGAAAACCGCTGCCGGATTATATCGTCGAGAAACGTTTTCCCGATCCTGTTGCTACCGACACCGTGATTGCGATGAACCTGTCCGCGCTTGCTGCCATGCTGGTCGCGGCGATGGACAGACAGGGCAAGGGCGCCCGAAAGCTGGAAGCGAGTTTCTTCCGCACCGACGGCGCGGTGCGCACGATCTCGGTCGAAACCGGACGCCCGGTGACGAAGCCGGAGATCATCGACCGCCTGTTTCGCGAGCGGCTTGATGCCCTCAACGATCCGCTCGATCCCGGCTTCGGCTTCGATCTGATCAGGCTTTCCGCCAGCCGCACCGAAATCGTGGTGCAACAGCAGCGCGATCTCGATGCCCACGTCCATGACAATGACGAATTATCCGCGCTGATCGACCGCATCGCCGCGCGCATCGGCGGCAAACGTGTCGTCGTGCATCTGCCGCAGGATACCCACATTCCCGAAAGCGCCGTGCTGGCGGTCGCCGCGCAGCATCATCTGGCCGCGGCGGCGCAGGCGGCATGGCCCGAGCGGATCGCGGGCGAGCCGCCGCTGCGTCCGTTGCGGCTGTTCGACAAGCCGGAGCCGATCAAGGTGCCGTTCGCCACCGTGCCTGATGGCCCGCCGCATCAGTTCACCTGGCGGCGCGTCACCCATGCGGTGGTGCGGGTGGAGGGGCCGGAGCGCATCGCCATGGAATGGTGGAAACAGAACGGCGACGGCCCGACGCGGGATTACTTTCGCATCGAGGATGAAGCGGGGCTTCGTTTCTGGATCTTTCGCGACGGGCTCTATGAAAGCGAGCCAACGGATGAGGAGGGCGAGCCCGCACCCGTCAGATGGTTCGTGCACGGACTGTTCGCATGAAAAATCCTGTGTCTGTCGGCGTTAAGCCAACGCCTGAATATGCCGAGATCGGCATCACCAGCAATTTCTCATTCCTGCGCGGCGGCTCCGATCCGCGCGCTTATGTACATCAGGCGAGCGAGCTTGGGATTCCCGTCATCGGCATTGCCGACCACAACACGCTGGCCGGCGTAGTGCGCGCCTACAAGGAGCTCGATAACCCTGATGTCGCGCATAAACCCAAATTGTTGATCGGCGCGCGGATCGTCTTCGTCGACGGCACGCCCGACATTCTGGTCTATCCGCGCGACCGCGCCGCCTACGGCCGGCTTTGCCAGCTATTGACCCGCGGCAAGCGCGGCAACGACATCGTGCGGATCGAGAAGGGCGAGTGCCATCTGAGGTTCGATGACCTCCTCGATTTCGCCGAGGGCCAGCTTCTGGTGCTGGCGCTGCCGCACCGTTTTGACGCAGAAGGCGCGCAAAAAATTCTGGAGCGGTTGAAGGCGAGCCGCGCCGACGGCGTCTGGCTCGCCGCAAGCCTGCTCTACCGCGGCGACGACAAGCGCCGCCTGGCGCAGCTGCACCATATCGCGCGCGCGGCCAGGGTGCCGCTGCTCGCGACCAACGAGGTGTTGTACCACCATCCGGCCCGCCGCCGGTTGCAGGACGTGCTGACCTGCATCAGGGAGAAGACCACCATCGACGCCATCGGCCGGCGGCTCGAGGCCAATGCCGAGCGCCACCTCAAGCCGGCCCATGAAATGGCGCGGCTGTTTCGCGATCTCCCCGAGGCCATCGCGGAAACCATGCGCTTTGCCAGGCGCATTTCGTTCTCGCTCGATCAGCTCAAATACCAGTATCCGGACGAGCCGGTGCCGCCGGGCAAGACCGCGCAGCAGCATCTCGAAGACCTCACCTGGGCCGGTGTCGACACATATTTCGGCGGCGTGATCGACGACACCCTGCGCGCCACCCTGCGCAAGGAGCTCGATCTGATCGCCGAGCTGAAATACGCGCATTATTTTCTCACCGTGCATGACATCGTGCAGTATGCGCGCAGCCAGAACATCCTCTGCCAGGGCCGCGGCTCGGCGGCGAATTCGGCGGTGTGCTACGTGCTCGGCGTCACCTCGGTCGATCCGACCAAGGTCGATTTGCTGTTTGAGCGCTTCATCTCCAAGGAGCGGCTGGAGCCGCCCGATATCGACGTCGATTTCGAGCATTCGCGGCGCGAGGAGGTGATGCAATATGTCTACCGCCGTTACGGCCGCCACCGCGCCGCGATCATCGCCACCGTCATCCATTACCGCCCGCGCAGCGCGATCCGCGACGTCGGCAAGGCGCTGGGCCTGACCGAGGACGTCACCGCGGCGCTTGCCGACACGGTGTGGGGAAGCTGGGGCAAGGGCCTCAACGAGATGCAGGTCCGCCAGGCCGGGCTGGATCCGCAAAATGCAATGGTCGGGCTTGCCGTCGAGCTCGCTACCGAGCTGATCGAATTCCCCCGCCATCTGTCGCAGCATGTCGGCGGCTACGTGCTGACGCAGGACCGCCTCGACACCTACGTGCCGATCGGCAATGCCGCGATGGACGACCGCACCTTCATCGAATGGGACAAGGACGACGTCGACGCGCTTCATATGATGAAGGTCGACGTGCTGGCGCTGGGCATGCTGACCTGCATCCGGAAATGTTTTGACCTGATCGCCGGCCACAAGAAAAAACGTTACGAACTGGCTGACATCAAGGCGATCGACAATGATGATGTTTTCAAGATGCTGCAGCGGGGAGAGTCCCTCGGCGTATTCCAGGTCGAGAGCCGCGCGCAGATGAACATGCTGCCGCGCCTGAAGCCGAAGACGTTTTACGATCTCGTCATTGAAGTCGCGATCGTGCGGCCCGGCCCGATCCAGGGCGACATGGTGCATCCGTATTTGCGGCGGCGCAACGGCAAGGAAAAAGTGAGCTATCCTTCGCCATCTCCCGACCATGGTCCGCCTGACGAATTATATCGCGTGCTGCACAAGACGCTCGGCGTGCCGCTGTTTCAGGAGCAGGCGATGCGGATCGCGATCGAAGCGGCCAAGTTCAGCTCTGAAGAAGCCAACGGCCTGCGCCGTGCGATGGCGACCTTCCGCAATGTTGGCACCATCGGCAAGTTCGAAGACAAGATGATCGGCAATATGATCGCCCGCGGCTACGCGCCAGAATTCGCCAGAAGCTGTTTCGACCAGATCAAGGGGTTTGGCTCCTACGGCTTTCCGGAAAGCCATGCGGCGAGCTTCGCCCAGCTCGTCTATGTCTCGTCATGGTTGAAGCATTATCACCCCGACGCCTTCTGCTGCGGCTTGCTCAACTCGCAGCCGATGGGCTTTTACGCCCCCGCCCAGATCGTCGGCGACGCCCGCAAGAACGGCGTCGAGGTGCGCGAGATCGATGTGTCCTACAGCTTTGCCCAGAACACGCTGGAGGAGGGGGATGGCAGGTATTGCGCGGTGCGTCTCGGTTTTCGCCAGATCGACGGCTTTCACTGGCTCGATGAGGACGAGGAGCGGTTGAAGCGAATGCAGATGTCGTTCCGAGATGCGTTAAAGCCAGAAGTCTCCTTGGCCAGTCGCACGGGGACAGTGCTCCCTCTCCCGCTTGCGGGGGAGGGTTGGGGTGGCGGTGCCTCCACGAGTCACACTGCCCGTATGGAGAGAGCCCCCACCCGGATCGCATCTATCGATGCGATCCGACCTCCCCCGCAAGCGGGAGAGGTGAGGGGTGCCCGTGGATCAGCCAATGTAGAAACAAAAGACTGGGCCGACCGCATCGTCGCCGCCCGCAAGCGCCGGCCCTTCACCTCGCTGGAAGAATTCGCCCGCGACACCGGGTTGCCAAAACGCGCGCTGATCCTGCTGGCGGATGCCGATGCCTTCCGCTCGATCGGGCTCGATCGCCGCGCCGCGCTGTGGGCGGTGCGGCGGCTGCCGGACGATGTGCCGCTGCCGCTGTTTCAGGCCGCGGTCGCCCGCGAGCAGCCGGACGAGAATGCAAGACCGCTGCCACAGATGCCGCTGCCGGAGCAGGTGGTCGCCGACTACCAGACGGTCCGCCTGTCGCTGAAGGGCCACCCGATGGAGTTCTTGCGCGAGATGTTCACGAAAGAGCGTGTCGTTCCCTGCAAGGACGTCAACCACAGAAACGACCGGCGCCGCGTCAGCTGCGCCGGCGTGGTGCTGGTGCGACAGCGCCCGGGCAGTGCCAAGGGCGTCGTCTTCATGACGCTGGAGGACGAGACCGGCATCGCCAATATCGTGGTGTGGCCGAAGGTGATGGAGCAGTACCGGAAAGAAGTGATGGGCGCGCGCCTGATCCTGGTCGAGGGCTATATCCAGAGCAGCCCGGAGGAGGTCACCCATCTGGTGGCGCAGCGGATGTTCGACCGCTCCCATGATCTGATCGGCCTCGCCAACGACGCGCTTCGCAAGCCCCCGGTCCCGGCAGGCCCGGCGCTGGTCGAGCCGCTCAACGGCGACCGCCGCGACCATCCCGATACGCCGGCGCAAAAAATCCGCCATCCCCGCGACGTCCGCATCCTGCCGCCGTCCCGGGATTTTCATTGAGCCGATCTGGCGGGCGCATTTCGGATTCAAGTCGGACGTTACGGCAAAAGAGCAATCATCACGATACGTGAGCGATGACAGCGCCCTGACGTGCCTCGCGTTGTTCGCGCGGTATGCCAGGCCGCAGGCAATTGACTCGGTAACGCGCGTTTCAAGCCGAGTTCAGTCTATCTAACGCGGAATTTAATGGGACCTGCCTGCGGTCTGCCTACATCCATCGGCAGGTATCCACACCGGATGCCGCAAGCAGATAGCTCGCGGTCCAGACAGCACGCTCGCCTCGCGAAGCGTGATCAATCCGTCTCGTCCCACGCGGCTCTGCAGTGGACCAGGAGAACCGCAATGATTTCATTCAAAGCTCTTGCAGCAGCCGTGCTGCTATCCGCAACGGCATTGCCGGCATTCGCGCATGCAGATGCATCTCCAGGCGGAGTGAGCAGCAGCGCCCACGCCCTGTACATCAAAAACCTACGCGACTCCGGCTATAATCCGAAGAACGACTTCAATCCGAACGGCACCATGAGGGCCGCCATCCAGGAGCCGGGGGCTTTCTCGTTCTACTATCCGAATCTGGACGTTCTGAACGGAGGGGAGCCTACCCCGGCCGCCCGAATGTCACCCGACTGGCCCGCGTTGAGAGGCGCGTGTGCGTCGGCCGGCGGCGGCATCACTTACTGCGGCGGCCGCTAGAGCAGGATCCGGAAAAGTGTGAAGCGGCTTTCCGAAAAGATCATGCACAAATAACGATCCAAAGCGCGATGACGATTCATCGATGTCATCGCGCTTTAAAGGCTCTCATGATTTTGCAGCCGACGCATTCCGCGGCGCTCCACGGCCGCATGCGCCGGCCACCAACTGTAGCAGTCCTGGCCTTCAGGAAAGTCCGACGGGGCTTCTCGCTATCTACCAGTAGATCAATCCCGTTCGCGTCGTTCCGATGCCGCTTCTCGCCAGCATTGCCGCAGTCTTCTGCTTTTCGGCGCAATGTGCCGCGAGGGCTTCGTATAGCCGCGCCTCGATGAAGGGGGCATGTTCCCTGCTGGTCGACGCTGCATCGGCGGTCGCAGATACCAGCGCACTAATCTGACGTATCAGTAGATCGTCTGTCGATGGCTGCATAACCTTCTCCTTCGATCTCGATCCGGCAAGATGATTCCTGATCGCCCTTCATCGCAAGTCAGTAATGATGGCTGCGACAGATTGCTCGCGCCTCAGTGAGGGAGGGCGATCCTGTGCTTCGCGCAAGGCACGGAATATTTCGTGCTGTCCGCGGGCAACCAAATACCCGCACGGCGCGGTGACTATCATGGTAACAAGACACCAGTCACGGCGCGGCGACCTTGTCGGAACGGAAGTAGACATCGGCCTTCATGCCGATGGTGAGCTCTCCCGGCGCCGTCAATCCGACCACAACCCGGACGACATCCACGTCGGATTGATTGCGCGATCCGGGCGGATCGAGCTGGCCAGGCTCGATCAGCGGCGCGACCGAGGAGACGCTTCCCTCGAACTCGCGGCCGGGAAATGCAGTCGCCCGCACGATCACCGCCTGGCCAACCCTGACCGCGCCTATATCGCGCTCGTCCAGTTCCGAGCGCACGCATAATGCAGAGAGATCGGCAAGCTGCAGCGGCGGCTGCGGCGAGCCCGGTGAAACCGCCTCGCCCTCCCGCACATTGACCTGGAGCACGGTGCCGTCGATCGGCGCCCGCACCGTCATCTTGTCGAGGGCGGCCCGCGCCACGGTGTATTCCGCCCGGGCGATACTGAGCTGGCCCTCCAGCGAAGTCGGCAACGCGTCGTCATCGATGGTGCGAAGCTCCCCTTGTCGCGTCGACAATTCGTTCTGGGCGCGCGTCATTGCCAGCCGGGCGGCGGTCAGGTCTGCCTCCGAGCCGCTTTTGGTTCGAAGCTTCGCGGCGGCACGGTCAACTGCGGATCGCGCGTCATATAGCGTTCGTTCGGCATCGGCCACGGCATCCTGGGCCTTCCGTCGGGTTTTTGCGCTGCCTGTCGCAGACTTTTCATCCCGCGCACGCTCGCGCATGGCGACCTGTGTCTCCGCCGCGGCCAACCGCGCGCGAAGCTCTTCATCGGCCAGCTGGATCAGCGGTTCGCCGGCAAACACTTTATCATTGGCCTTCACCAGCACCTTGTGAACCACCCCGACGACGGCCGCCGCGACCTTGATCTGGCCCGAGCAGGCTTCAACACGTCCCGGCGCAACGGCCTGCCAGCGCTTTTCCTGCGGAGCGTCGGCCGACGGGCCCCACATCGCCGGATTGACCGGGCCCATCGCTGCAATGGCCGCCAGCACGCCACCGGCGGCGATCAGGGCCAGCACGGCGGCCACGGCTATCCGGCGCTTCGACATGAATAACGGTCCTCCAGCCTTTCACACATTCATTGCAGTTTGCCGGGCTGCTCATCAATGATCCGTCCATCCTCGATATGGACGACACGATCCGCAGAGGGCAACAGTCGGGGGTCATGCGTCACGATCAGCACGGCGTGTTCGCGTTCCCTGGCGACGTCGGCAAGTATCTTCATGATCGCCTGGCCATTCTCGCCATCGAGCGCGGCGGTCGGCTCATCCGCAAGAATGATGGACGGATTTCCGACAATGGCCCGGGCGATTGCGACGCGCTGTTGCTCACCGCCGCTGAGTTCGCGCGGATATGCCTTTATCTTATGGGCCAGCCCGACCTTCGCCAGTGCCTCACGTGACCTGACTTTTGCCGCCCTCGAGGAGCCGCCGCGCACGTCGAGCGCCAGCCTCACATTGTCGGCGGCAGACAGGGTTGGAAACAGATGAAACGACTGGAAGATAAAGCCGATATGCTCGCGCCTGAGACGAGCCAGATCCTCGGGGCCGGCATCTGCGGTCGAATTTTGGCGGATACGGACTGTGCCCGCCGTCGGCGTCAACATGCAGCCGAGGATGGACAACAGCGTGGTCTTGCCGCTTCCGGAAGGTCCCATGAGCAGTGTCAGCTCACCGCTCTTGAGCGCCAGGCTTACGCCCTTGAGCGCCGCCACCTTTGCAGCGCCGGTGCCAAGATCCTTCGTCACGTTCACCGCCTCGAGCAAGGGTTCGGTCATCGCGTGAACACCATGGCGGGGTCGATGCGCGTGACCTGAACGATCGCGGCAATGGATGATCCGATGCACATGACGATGGTCAGCAGGAACAGGCCGCCGACCAGCCAGGGCGTGATGACGATCGGCAACGCCGTCGCCGCCGTTAATCGCACGACGAGGTCGCTGACGAGCGCGGCGATCGAGAAGCCGACAACGGCGCTGAGCAGCGCCTGCCAAACGATCACCTTGTAGATATATTCCCGGGAAGAGCCCATGGCGCGCAGCGTGGCAAATTCGTTCAGATGCTCTTTCGTGCTGGCATAGAGCGTCTGGGCGACGACAACGGTGCCGACGATCACGCCGAGCAGGGCGCCGGCGAAGAGAGCCGCACCGGCGCCGGTGCTGAACAGCCAGAAGGTGCGGCTGCGTTCGCGAAACTCGGCCGGGGTAAGAATTTCGACGTCGGTGATGCCGGACATCAATTGACGGCGAACATGATCGAGGTTCGCATCGGCGGTCAGACGAACGAGAAGATAGGTGGCTTTGCCGGACGGAACTCCCGTGTGCGCCCGCGCCCGGTCGACGTCCATGAAGACGAACGGGGTCGTGGTGAATGAGCGGATGCCGCTCGTCACGGCCGCCACGCGTACGGGTTGCTGCCGGATTTCGGCGGTCGCTCCCACCCCGGAGATCCCAAGGCGATCGAAATAGCTCCTGTCGACCGCAATTGCTTTCGGGCTCGACAGCGCCTCGATCTGGCCGTCCACCACGTCCCATGGCTGCAGGCCGCCGGCCCGCAGATCCGAGCCGACGACGAAAACCGGCGTCATCGCACCGCTCGGCATTCGCCAATCTGCAAATCCGATCACCAGGGGGATGGCATCCGCCACGCCGTTGATGGCAAGCGCGCGATAGCGATCCCGTGTGTTCAGCAGGGACGGATCCTCGAAGCACTTCGTTCCGCGCGGCATGACCCAGAGATCGGCCGAGGCGTGGTCGATCATCGTCGTCACCATGCGCCCAAAGCCAAGATAGAGACCCATCTGGATGGTCACCAGAACGATGGAGAACACGATCCCGATCACAGTTGCCGTGAAACGCAGCCGGTCATGAAACAAATTCCGGAACGCGAGGGTGAAAACCAATGGCATGCTATTGGGGCTCGATTACCTTGTCTGTAATGCCGGTTCGCTTTTCACGCGCCGCGCGCTTCCCGTATGGTCTGGCGTGGTCGCAGGACCGGCAGCGCGCCGCCAAGTGCCGCGGCAATGGACCAACTCGCGATCAGCGTCCCGCAGAATACGATCACGGCCTTGCCGATTGCAAACAAGCCGATGCCGAGCAGCGCGTATTGCAGCCAGACCGCAAACGGGTAGTGGATCAGATATATGCGGTAGGCATTGGTCGAGAGACTGTCGAACGCCCACGCGCGCCAGTGCGCAAAGCGCAAGCAGATCGCCAGCGAGCAGAGGCAACTCGTCGCGCAGGCGACGGCAAAACCTGCACCGGCCGCCAGTTTCGCGACGAGCGGAGCGTCGTCCCAGTCCGGCAGGGTCGCCGACGTCGCCGCCGCCCACAGCAGGAAGCCGGCAAAGGCTGCGGCGAACCATGCGATCCAGCGCCGCGCCAGAGCGCCATCGTGGCGGAGCAAGCCGCGATCAAGGCCATGGGTCCCGACCGCCATGCCGGCAAGGAAATAGACGAGATAGTGCAGGGGACGGCTGGGCTGAAACGCCACGGGGCCGATATTGACCCATGCAAAGGGAGAATGGGCCAGCATCAGCGGAATGTAGGCTGCCGCTGAGATCGTCGCCAAGCCGATGGCGAACCGCGCCGGATTGCCATCGGCGAGCGCCACCAATCGGGCAAGACGCAGATTCCATCCCGGTATGAACCCGTGGACGGCGGCGGCGAGCATATTGAAGGCCACAAGCTGTCCCAGGAACCACTGCGGTCCGCACGGCCAGAACGGCAGCGCGAACCAGCTTTGCCAGAAGGCGTCGAGGCCGGGATCGATCGCGGTCGTGCGATAGGCGGCATAATAGGCGAGCGGCGCGAGGAAAATGACGGCCAGCGCCATCGGCAAGCCAATTCGCAGCAGGCGGTCGGACAGGAATTTCCGGCCTCCCTTGCCCGCAAGACTCGACGGCACGAACAGGCCGGAGAGGAAAAACATCAGGCTCATCAGGCCAACATCCTGCCAGGCGCAGAACAGGTCGAAGCCGAACCATCGCTGGCTGTCGATGATCGGAAAAGCCAGCCACAGATAAGGGGCGCGGTCGAACGGATACGGGGCAGGCGGCAGGAAGGCGAGGTAGGGGAGCACCGAATGGAAGGCCAGCACGATCAGGATCACAACCGCCCGAAGATTGACAAGGGCAAGGCTTGAACTGCTCATCCGCGAGGCCTCGTGCCGACTGCAAGGATACGCATCAGAGAGTGCCCCGGTTCCAGCTTGGAAACTCGTCCTTGATCATTTCGCCTGCAATTCGCCGTCAAGATGACGATTTGGTGGCGGGCCGCGGCGAAGTGCCTTGATGAGAGAGAAGCGGCCAATCAGATGGAATAGGCATTTCGGATTCCTGCGCGGAGTCGCTGCAGTGCACTGCAGCGACTGCTGCCCGCTCGCTGCCAGGTGCTCGGTTGGGGACCATGCCAGTCGTGCGGCGAGGCGCGCTGCCGCTCAGTCCGGCTTGAGATCATCCTCTTCCTTCACCAGCGTGAGCAGCCGCAGCGTCAGGAAGGTGAACACCGCGATCGTCACCGCGACGTCGTAGCTGCCGAGGCCGACCGACACGCCGATCGCACCCGTCGCCCACAGGCTGGCCGCCGTCGCCGTGCCCTGTACCGTGGTGCCCTGTTTGAGGATCGCGCCGCCGCCGATGAAGCCGATACCGGTGATCAGGCCTTCGATCACCTTGGCCATGCCGTCGGGGGAATGCACCAGCAAGTTTTCGCTCGCCTGCACGAAGCCGCAGCTTGCCAGCGCGACCAGCGGAAAGGTGCGCAAGCCCGCGCTGCGCGCCCGCTTCTCGCGGTCCCATCCGATTGGTACGGCAAGCGCAAAGGCCGCCGCCAGCGCGACAAAATGAACGCCTATCTGAAACCGGTCCAAAACCCGCCCCTGAAACGAAATGCCGTTACCTGCGCAACCCGCGTCTAACGCGGCAAGGCGGCGTAAAGTTTCAGGGCAGGTTGTCGCTACCGGTGGCCGGGGGCGGGCGCGCCCGACACCCCGCTGACGATCGCGGCCTCGGTCCGGTACTGCGGCAGGTGATGCTCCAGCGAATAGAACACGCACAGCGCAAGGCTCGACCACACGGCGAGGCTGAAATAGAGCGCCATCCAGGTCATCTCTTCCTTCCACTCGGCGTGGTCATGCGTCACGACCCAGCGCGTCGCGACGTCGCGCAGGCCCTCGCGCGGCGTCAGGCGCTTGTCGCCGTCGGCGTCCCCGGTGCGCCAGCGCTTGAAGTACATCGGCACGTCGATCGTCATCAGAAACGCCAGGAAGCACGCGATGCCCGCGATGGCGACGATGAGGATTGCGCGCACCGCGCCGTTGAACTCCGGCAGCAGGCGGCACAGCGCGACGCCGATGGCGAAGAAGGCGACCGCCCACAGCGAATTCTCGATCGCGTTGCCGAGATAGTTCCGGGTCAGCACCGCATACCATGACAGGCATTCCGCGATCAGGATCAGCGGTACGATCAGCCACGCGACGTTCACGACGGTTTCTGCACCCGTCATCGTGCCGAGATGATGCAGGATGATCGCCCACTGCACCACGAAGCAGACCTCGGCGACCGTTGCCACGGTGCGGCCGACCATGACGCTCGACAGCCAGGTGTCGAACAGGCAGATCCGCTGCACGTCAGCGCGCGGCAGGAACGAGCGGAAGGCGCAGCCGAACACATAGGCCGCGCAGAACAGCAGCATGACGCCGATGCTGGATGAACTGCCGGCGGTCCCGGCCGGCGCCATCGGAAGCTCGCGATAGAGCACGAACCAGACGGCGATGTTGACGCCGCTCACCAGAGTCAACAGGCCCCACCACCGGGCCACCGGGTTCGACCACGCCAGGGAACCTGACCGTGCCTGCCATTCCAAGCTCATTCGCCGCTCCGCCGTAACCGAACTGACATCAGACTGTAATAATACAGTCATACGTCAAGGCCAATCACGACGACAGTAGGGCGGCCAATTATGACAGTCGGGCCTGCATCCTTCGAGACGCGGCGAAGACGCCGCTCCTCAAGATGAGGATCCAAGGCTGATGCGTGCGGAAGAATTGATAAGTGCCGCGGAATAACTGGCTCCCCTCATGGTGAGGAGGCGCGTAAGCGCCGTCTCGAACCACGAGGCCACGGAAAGAGCCACATTCCTCGCGCCGCGGCGCAGACGCTGCCTCTTACGCCAAAAACTTGACGCCGTAGGTCTTGCCCCGGCGCCAGACCACTTCGCAGGACTGGCGCGTCGAATGTTCGGGCACCAGCGCCAGTTCAAAGCTGTCCCTGACATCGAACGCGGCATCGGTCACGATCTTGGCGCCGCCCGGCGAGACGTCGAGGACGATGCACTCGATCTTCGTCATCCCGTTGTCGATCGTCAGCCATGTTGGCCGCTTGCGCAGCTCACGCCGCGGTTCGCGCTGCACCTTTGTCCTTTGTTCGTCGACAATCATCCTGCCCATCCGTCTTTGGACCCAGTTGGCTGGGTCTTCGAAGCGGGCCTCATAGTGAACGCAACTTCGTAAAGTTCCCTTAGCCTATTGATTCAAATTGATCGGTTTGATTGGTTGGTTGTAAGTCAAATACTCGCAACCTTCGGGTGCTTCAGATACGTCGGCCGATTGAGTTGGTCAGCGCCAGCCGGACGGCGCGCAGACCCGGTACGAGCATCGTTTCCGGATGCCGAATCAGCGCGCGGCGGGTGCTTGGCGTTCATCCGGCGCTCCGTTGAATTCTCGCCTTCGGGAATTGAAGCCGGTTCTGACGCGCGGCGAATGAGGCGCGGGCGGTAGCCGCCCTGGCGTCGCCGGTGGGCAAAACCGGACATTGTGAGGCTGGCGATCCGTTCCTCCGAATGGAGTTCCGCCTGCTTCGGAAAGCGCCTAGTGTTCGCGCCCGCCGGGCGCGCTATCGACGTCCGGCCATAAGAACAATCAACATCCATGGAGGAAGCTATGCGTCACAAGATTTGGGCCGCGCTTGCGGCCTGCGCCGCCGTCACCGTCTGCGGCCAGGCCGGGGCTCAGCAACCCGCGCCGGCCCCGGCACCGGCGGTGCCCGACCAGATGCCGTTCGATATACCTTACGGAAATTCGATCACGGCCGATCGCGCCGCCGAGGTCGTCAAGGCCGTGCTGGCCGAGGCCACCAAATCCCCGCGCAACTGGAAGCTAGCGATTTCCGTCGTCGATACCCATGGCGAGCTGGTTTATTTCTACAAGATGGACAACACCCAGCAGGCGTCGGTAGTGATTTCTCAGAACAAGGCGCGCACGTCGGTTCGTTATCGGCGCCCGACCCAGAACATTAACAACGTGCTGCAAACGCCTGCCGGCGCCTACATCATTACGTTGGAGTCGCCCCCGCCGACTGGATCTCCCGGCGGCTTCCCGCTGATCGAGGGTGGCAGGATCATCGGCGCCATCGGCTGCAGCGGCGCCACCGGCGACCAGGACGCGGTAGCCTGCAAGGCCGGCGCGGAGACGATCAAGTAGACCTTGCTCGGAATCATAGGGTGGCACGCTTGCGTTTTGCCGCCTCATATTCAGTTGTCGTCACCCGCCCCAGTGCGCAATTGCGCACTGGGGCGGGTGACGCAGTATTCCAGAGACGTCAGTGATCAAACCGAGAAGCCGCGGCGTACTGGATTCCCCGCCTGCGCGGAGGATGACAGTCGAATATTGAGGCGCTACCTCCGCGTCACGCACCGGCCGCTGCGAAGAACGTCTCAGGTCCATCCAACTCGACCAGCTTCTTTCTTTCGATCAGCCAGAACCGGTTGCCGACCGTGCGCACGAAACTGCGGTCATGCGACACCAGGAGGCAGCTTGCCTCGCGGCCGATCAATTCTTCCTCCAATGCTTCCTGTCCTTCGATGTCCAGATGGTTGGTCGGCTCGTCGAGCAGATAGAAGTTCGGTTCAGTCAGCCGCAGCAGCAGCATGCCGAGGCGGGCCTTCTGTCCGCCGGAAAGCTGGCCGATCGGACGGACCTGCATTTCCACCGACAGGCCGGCGCCCGCCAGCAGCGTGCGGGCCCGCTGGTCGCCGACGTCAAACCGGGCAACGACCGCACGCATCGGCGTATCGCCATCCCTGAGATCGGCGAGCGCCTGATCGCCATAGCCGAGAACCAGCGACTGCGTGGCCTTGATGCCGGCATGCACCGTGCCGGGATTCTCGATCGCTGCGCGCAGCAGGGCGACGAGCCGGGTCTTGCCGGCGCCGTTCGGGCCGAGCAGCACGATCCGGTCTCCCTTGCAGATGAACTGCCGGCCGGTCCTGAACAGCAGCTTGCCATCCGGCGTCTCGACGGCCGTGTCGTCCAGTGTCACCAGAACCTTGGCGTGCGTTCCGCGATTGGCCAGCCGGATCTTGCCGGCCGTCCGCTCGATATGCGCGGGCTGCGCCGCGTCTTCCAGTCTTTCGGCGCGTGCTTTCAACTGCCTTGTCTTCGACAGCAGCAGGTCGCTGCCGGAGTTGACGCCGATATTGTTGAGCCTGGCGGCCTGCTGGCGAAGCTTCTGCGCGGTTTTCAGGTCGTTCTGGTAGCGCCGCGCGTCCGATGCATCGGCTTCGCGGAGCGCGGCGCGCGCCGGTGTGTAGGGCAATGCATACGCCTGCGACTGCTCCGGCCGCAGGAACAGCGTCCGGTTCGTGGTCGCGTCGAGAAAGGCGCGGTCGTGGCTGGATATGACGACGGGCATTTCGCGCGGCAGCGCATTGATCCAGTCTTCCAGCTGGCCGATCCGGGCGAGGTCGAGATGGTTGGTCGGCTCGTCGAGCAACAGCACGTCGGCCTCCATCATCAATACGCGGGCGATCATCGCGAACCGCTGCCAGCCGCCGCTCAAATGCTTCAACGGTTTCTGCCGCAGCGCGTCGGGCACGCCAAGCGAATCCAGGGCGACATCCACCCGCCAGCGTTCGCTGGATCGTTGCTCATTGGACAACAGATCGAGCACGGCGGCATGGAGTGGCATCTCCAGCAGCACCTTTGGTAAATCCTGCTCGACATGGCCGATGGTCAGCCCGCGCGAGCGGATGATCTCGCCCTCGCTGGCCTCCATGGCCGCGGCCATGCAGCGCAGCAGAGTGGACTTGCCGCGGCCATTGGCGGCGACCAGCCCGATCCGGTCGCCGGGATTGATCGTCAGGTTGAGCCGGGAAAACAGCGGTGTACGCAGCGTTACGCCGAGATTGCGAAGGGTGATGAGCGCCATGATCGTTCTCTGGTCCTGCCGGCGAGCACGACGTTGGCGGCCAGCGGCCATCATGGAACGTCGGTGTCAAAGCGCGGCGGTTGATTCAAGTGCGGGCGCGAATTCAAAAAGGCGCGACACCGCACGGCCACGAGGGCAGACCAGAAAGACGTTTTGGGAAAAAACGTTTTGGGAAATTGTCTGGTCAGCCCTGCAAACGCATTTGCAGGGCATGACCCGGGCCATGCTGGCGATAATGCCGGAAAAACGTCGTCATCGCACGGCCCTCCTTTCTTGATGGATTAGACTAGCGAGGTCGAGAAGGAACGGCAAGCCAAAGCCGCTGCTAGAAATTCACCCGGTTCGAGATCGCGCCGTCGACGACGAGATTGGAGCCGGTCGTGAACGAGGAGGCGGGGCTCGCCAGAAACACCGCCGCGTTGGCGATCTCCTGCGGCGTTGCCATGCGGCCGGTCGGGTTGCGCGCCAGCGCATCCTGGTAGCGCTTGGGCATGTCCCGCTCGACCATGTTCCAGACGCCGCCCTTGAAATAGACCGTGCCTGGCGACACCACGTTGACGCGGATTTTTTTGCCGGCGTGCTGCCGCGCCAGGCCCTTGGCCATGTGGATCAGCGCCGCCTTGATCGGGCCGTAGGAGCTCGCGATATCGGCCTGCGCGGCCGAGATCGACGAGATGATGACGAAGGCGGCATCGCCGGTCTTGCCGCCGCTGGCCTCGAGAAACGGCCGCGCGGCCTCGAACGCGTTGACGGCGCCGAGCACGTCGAGCCGAAAGTTCTGCTCCCAGGACGCCGGGTCGCCGCCTTGCGCCATCGCGCCGGCGTTGGAGAACAGCATGTCGATGCCGCCGAGCTCGCCCGCCGCATCGGATATCCATGATTTCAGCGCGGCTGCGTCGGTGAGATCGAGCGGGGCGCCGGTCGCGCGCACGCCCTTCGCCTTGAGGTCGGCAACGGTCGCCGCGACCTGATCGGCATTGCGCGCGCAGACGGCGACGCCCGAGCCTTCCGCAGCCAGCGTTTCCGCAATCGCTCGCCCGATGCCGCGCGTGCCGCCGAGCACCACGGCATTTCTGCCCTTCAAACCCAAATCCATTCTTGTTTTTTCCTTATGTGAATCCGTACCGCATTGTAGCGAGGAAAATAATGCGGGAGAAAGCTCAAACTGTGCAGCGTTGCGCAGGGTGGGCAAAGAAGCGCAAGCGACGTGCCCACCATTCCGTCAACGAGTGCGGGGCTCGATGGTGGGCACGCTTTCGCTTTGCCCACCCTGCGCAAAATGCCTGACCTACTCCGGCGCCGCCCCTACCGGGGGGCCGCCGGGCGGGCGGTGCAGGAAGGTGATGGTCGCGTAGGCGCCGAGCCAGGAGCCGAGGGCGGCGAATGCGACATAGGCCCAGTTCTCGGTGTAGCTGATGACGGCGTAGGAGGAGAGCAGGTACCAGATGCTGCTCCAGGTCGCCGCCGGCACGCGCTTGCGCGCCACCACCGCCGAGGTGAACATGACGTAGACCGCATCCGTTGCCGCGGTCGCAAGCAGAACGGCTCCGGCCGTCAGGGGATCGATGGCAGCCATTGCAACTCCTTCCGGGTTTAAGGACGTGGCCGGATCGGGCGAGGCGTGATCCGGGGCAGGGGCATCCGTTTGAAGACCATCCCGGATTTCGCCCGCGCGCCATCCGGGTTACGAAGGCTCTGGATGTTGGACGTTAAGAAAGAGCCACGCCGATGCAAAGCCCCCGCAAAATCCTTTCCGATGTCTGGACCGCCACCGGCGGCGCGGCATCCGCGCTCGATGCGGTCACGCTGACCGGCGAGGAGCCGCAGCTGCCGTCCTCGTTTCGCGTCGCCGCCGCCGCGCAGGTCAGCATCGCCGCCAGCGCGCTTGCGGCGGCCGAGATCTGGAAAATGCGAAAGGGGCAGGCGCAAGAGGTCGCGGTCGATATGCGCCATGCCGTCGTCGAGTGCCGCAGCGAGCGCTATCTGCGCGTCGACGACACGCCGCCACCGCCGGCCTGGGATGCGATCGCCGGCGTCTACAAGGTCAGCGACGGTTTTGTGCGGCTGCACACCAATTTTCCCCACCACCGCGACGCTGTCTGCAAGGTGCTCAATTGCAAGGCAGAGCGCGAGGCGGTTCAGGCCGCGCTGATGCAGTGGAAGGGCGAAGCGTTCGAGACTGCGGCCTATGCGAATGGCGGTGTCGTCGCCTTCATGCGCTCCCATGAAAAATGGTCGGCGACGCCGCAGGCGAAAGCGCTCGCCGGGCTGCCGCTGATCTCGATCACGAAAATCGGCGAGGCCGCGCCAAGGCCGTGGCCACCCGGCGAGCGGCCGCTCGCCGGCATTCGCGTGCTCGATCTGTCGCGCGTGATCGCAGGGCCGGTGGCGGGGCGGACGCTCGCCGCGCATGGCGCCGACGTGCTGCTGATCTCCGGCCCCGACCTGCCGGCGATCCCGTGGCTGACCATCGACACCGGCCGCGGCAAGCTGACCTGCTTTGTCGAACTCAAGAACGAAGATGGGCGGGCGACCCTGCGCAATCTGCTGGCGGAGGCGGATATCTTTTCGCAGGGCTATCGGCCGCGCGCGCTGGCAAGCCTCGGCTTCTCGCCGGAAGATGCCGCGCGCATCAACCCCGGTATCATTTATGTCACGTTGTCGGCCTACGGTGCCGCCGGGCCGTGGGCGGAGCGGCGCGGCTTCGACTCATTGGTGCAGACGACGACCGGGTTCAACCATGCCGAGGGCCAGGCCGCCGGCATCGATGGACCAAAGGAATTGCCGGCGCAGATGCTCGATCACGCCACCGGCTACTTCATGGCGTTCGGCGCCATGATGGCGAAAGCGCGCCAGGCGCGCGAAGGCGGCAGTTGGCACGTCCAGGTGTCGCTGGCGCAGACCGGACGCTGGCTGTGGAATCTCGGAAGGGTCACGGGTGGGCTGGATACCCGGGATATTACGGGGGAGGCGGCGATGCCCTTTATCGAGGCGATGGATTCCGGCTTTGGTGCGCTGCGGTCGGTCAGGCATTCCGCGGTTTTGTCAAAAACGCCGGCATTTTGGGCCCGTCCGGCGATGCCGCTCGGCAGCCATCCGCCGCAATGGCCCTCCCGCGAATGAGGCAGCTATCTGCACTTCTCCAAACTTTAACCTCACCGCCAACCTCATTTTCGATTTTTAGGTTGTCTAAATGGCCAATTGCGCACTATTAGCGGATAGGTGAGGCAAAACGTCGCTGAGTGGCCCGGGCCCGCATGCTGAATGAATTTATAAAGCAATGGCAGCCGCTTAGTCGGAAGCGTTGGGCTATGATCCTGACGCTGGTCGGGCTTGCAGGCGTGGGGTTCTACGGCTTCTCGAAGATCGGCGGCACCAAGGCGGGGCATTCCGAAATTTCGAGCCAATCCCGCAAGGGATTGCAGCGCTACGCGCCGAGCCCTGCCGAATGGGCCAGCCTGACGATTCAGCCCGTTGCCGAACGCGGTTTCCGCGCCGAGCATGTCACCGAAGGCAAGATCGCGATCGATGAAGATCGCTCGACGCCGGTGTTCTCGCCCTATGCCGGCCGCGTCACCCGGCTGCTCGCCAAGCCGGGCGACAGCGTCGTCAAGGGCCAGCCGCTGTTCGTGATCGAGGCCGCCGACAACGTTCAGGCGCAAAACGATTTCATCGCGGCGATGACCGCGATGAACAAGGCGAAGTCCGCGCTCGACCTGGCGCAGTTGCAGGGCCAGCGCGCGAAAGACTTGTTCGAAGGCAAGGCCGTTCCGCTGAAGGATTATCAGCAGAGCCAGGCGACGTTGATCCAGGCGCAGAACGACGTGCGCTCCTCGGAAACGGCGCTGCAGGCGGCGCGCAACAAATTGCGCCTGCTCGGCCTGACCGACGAGGACATCGCGACCTTCCAGGAGAAGGGCCGCATCAACCCCGAGATCACCATCTTCGCGCCGATCGCGGGCACCGTGGTCCAGCGCAAGATCGGCCCGGGCCAGTACGTCAACGCCGGCGCCAGCGATCCCGTCTATGTGATCGGCGATCTCTCGACCGTCTGGCTGACGGCGTTCGTCCGCGAAAGCGACTGCGCCAACGTCGCGATCGGGCAGGACGTGACCTTCAACGTGCTGGCGTTGCCCGGCCGTTCGCTGACGGCGCGGATCAACTACGTCGCCACCGCGATCGATCCGGCAACGAGGCGGCTTCTGGTGCGCGCCACCATCGACAACAAGAACGCGACGCTGAAGCCCGAGATGTTCGCCAATGTCACGATCTATTCGGCGGGCGACCGTCCGGCGGTCGGCGTGCCGAAGCAGGCGCTGATCTATGAAGGCGATCAGGTCCGGATCTGGGTCGCGCATCCCGACAAGACGATTGAACTGCGTCAGATCAAGCCCGGCCTCACCAATGGCGATCTCGTCGAGGTGGTCGGCAATCTGAAGCCCGGTGAGCAGATTGTCACCAAGGGCGCCCTGTTCATCGACCGTGCCGCGTCCGGCAGCTGATCTCTCATTGAAAGCTTCGATCTGAATGGATCGCCTGGTCGCCCTTGCAGTCAGCCGCCGCTATTTGATGGTCGGCATGTTCGTCGCGGTGCTGGTCGGCGGCCTGATCGCGTTCCAGCACCTCAATATCGAGGCCTATCCCGATCCGACCCCGCCGATGGTCGACATCGTGACGCAGAGCCCCGGCCTGTCGTCGGAAGAGATCGAGCGCTACATCACGATCCCGATCGAGACCCAGGTCGCCGGCATCAAGAACCTGCGCACGATCAGAACCATCTCGCTGTACGGCCTGTCCGACGTCAAACTGCAATTCTCGTTCGACTACACCTATGAAGAGGCGTTGCAACAGGTATTGAACCGCCTGGCGCAATTGCCGCCGCTGCCGGGCAATGTGCAGCCGACCATCTCGCCGCTCAGCCCGATCGGCGAGATTTTTCGTTATCGGCTGAAGGGCCCGCCGAACTACAGCGTGCTCGACCTCAAGACGCTGCAGGACTGGGTGCTGCAGCGCCGCTTCCGCGCCGTGCCCGGCGTGATCGATGTCACCGGCTGGGGCGGCAAGACCAAGACCTATGAGCTGCAGGTCGATTTCAACAAGCTGGTCGCCAACGGGCTGACGCTGCCGCAGGTGCTGCAGGCCGTCGGCAACGCCAACATCAATGTCGGCGGCAACACCGTCAATATCGGCGCGCAATCCGCCGTGGTGCGCGGCGTCGGCCTGATCCGCTCGATCGACGACCTCAACAACACCATGGTGTCGCAGTCGGGCGGCAATCCGGTGCTGGTCCGCGACATCGCCCATGTCACGATCGGGGAAAAGCCGCGGCTTGGCATTGCCGGCCTCGACCAGGACGACGACATCGTGCAGGGCATCGTCCTGATGCGGCGCGGCGAGCAGAGTTCGCCGACCATCGCGCGGGTCGAGAAACTCGTTCACGACATCAACCATTCCTCGATCCTGCCGCCCGGCGTCAAGATCGAGCGCATCTACGACCGCAAGGACCTGATCGACATCACCACCCACACCGTGCTGCACAACATGGTGGTCGGAATCATCCTGATCGTCCTGCTGCAGTGGATATTCCTCGGCGATCTCCGCAGCGCGCTGATCGTCGGCGCGACGATTCCGTTCGCGCTGTTCTTCGCCGTCATCATCCTGGTGCTGCGCGGCGAATCCGCCAATCTGCTGTCGGTCGGCGCGATCGATTTCGGCCTGATCGTCGACGGCACCGTGATCATGGTGGAGGCGATCTTCCGGCGGTTGACGCAGACGATCGCGCTGTCGGAAGCCGAGCAGAGCCATATCTCGTTCGAGACCACAATGGGGATGAAGAGCCACGCCATCCTGTCCGCGTCCGCCGACGTGTCGCGCTCGATCTTCTTTGCCGCCGCCATCATCATCGCAGCCTTCCTGCCGCTGTTCACGCTGAGCGGTGTCGAAGGCAATATCTTCGGGCCGATGGCGCGGACCTATGCCTACGCGCTGGCCGGCGGACTGCTCGCGACTTTCACCGTGACGCCCGCGCTGAGCGCGATCATCCTGCCGGCGCACATGCAGGAAACCGAGACTCGCATCATGGCGTTCCTGCACTGGCTCTATATGCCGGTGCTGAGACGGGCGATCGCGAACCGCAGGATCGTGCTGGCCGGCGCCGCCGGGCTCGTCCTGATGACCATCGCGCTCGCGCGCCTGCTTGGCCTGGAATTCCTGCCCAAGCTGGAAGAAGGCAATCTGTGGATCCGAGCCACGCTGCCGCCGACCATCTCGCTGCAGGAGGGCAACGCCTACGTCAACGAGATCCGCAAGCTGATCCGTGCGCGGCCCGAGGTGGAATCGGTGGTGTCGCAGCATGGCCGGCCCGACGACGGCACCGACGCCGCCGGCCTGTTCAACGCCGAATTCTTCGCGCCCCTAAAGCCGATCGGCGAGTGGCCGGGGACCCGCGACAAGGACGAGCTGACCGCGCAACTGCTCGGACAATTGCAGGACAAATTCCCCGGCGTCGAATTCAATTTCTCGCAATATCTGCAGGACAACGTCTCGGAGGCGGTGTCGGGTGTCAAGGGCGAGAATTCGATCAAGCTGTTCGGCAACGACCTGCAGGCGCTGACCGATACGGCCAACAAGATCAAGTCCGTGCTCGGCACGGTGCAGGGCGTCACCGACCTTGCGGTGTTCACCTCGCTCGGCCAGCCGACGATCCAGATCGACATCGACCGCGCGCGGGCGGCGCGCTATGGCCTGTCGCCCGGCGATATCAACGCCACCATCAAGGTCGCGGTCGGCGGCGACACTGCCGGCGATCTCTATGAGCCGGGCAGCGACCGGCATTTCCCGATCATCGTTCGCCTGGCGCCGGAATATCGCAAGAGCGCGGAGGCGATCCACAATCTGCGCATCGGCGTCGCCGCGCAGGGCGGGGCGGTCACGCAGATCCCGCTCAGCGAAGTCGCCTCGATCAATCTGATCTCGGGCGCCGCCTATATCTACCGCGAAGGGCAGGAGCGCTATCTGCCGATCAAGTTCTCGGTGCGTAACCGCGACCTCGGCAGCGCGATCCATGAGGCGCAGGACAAGGTCGCCGAGCAGGTCCAGCTGCCGCCGGGATCGCGGATCGAGTGGGTCGGCGAGTTCGGCAACCTCAAGGACGCGATCCGGCGGCTGTCGATCGTGGTGCCGATCAGCCTCGCCCTGATCGGCGTGCTCCTGTTCTTCAATTTCGGCTCGATGGTCGACACGCTGCTCGCCATGAGCGTGATCCCGATGGCGATCTTCGGCGGCGTGCTCGGGCTGTTCATCACCGGCATTCCCTTCAGCGTGTCGGCTGCGATCGGCTTCATCGCGCTGTTCGGCATCGCCGTGATGGACGGCATCATCATCCTGTCGCAGTACAACCAGCTCATCGACGAAGGCTATGAGCGGATTCGCGCGGTGATCCGGACCGGCGAATTGCAGCTCCGGCCGGTGCTGATGACCTGCGTGGTGGCGGGCGTTGGCCTGTTGCCGGCGGCGATATCGGAGGGGATCGGTTCTCAGGTGCAAAAGCCGCTGGCGATCGTGGTCGTCACCGGCATGATGCTGGCGCCGGTGGTCATCCTGGTGACGCTGCCGGTGCTGATCTCGGTGTTCTCGCGCCGCGCACGGTGACGGGCGCGCGTGGGCACATGCCCATGTTTCCTGCCCACTCGGTTTGTGGTTGACGCCATCCTGCGGCCGTCCCTTGATACCGGCAGGGACAACCGCAGGAGCGAGCCATGCGGATCGAGGAAAGCCAAGGAGACTTCCAGGGATCGATGCCGCAGGCGAACGGCCACGTGCCGCCGGCGAAATCGCCGGCTACCGCCGAGCAGATACTGGGAGAGATCAGGGAGTTCTGCCGTCAGACGCAGACCGCTGAATCGACCTTCGGGCGGCTGGTGGTCAATGACGGCAAGCTGGTCTCGCGCTTGCGCGACGGCGCCCGGATCACGACCGGCACGCTCGACAAGGTCCGCGCCTATCTCGCCGAGCACCAGCCCGGGTCGGGCGTTGCGGACGGCCAATCATCACCGGTCGCGAAACCGCAGAGCGGCACGGCCGCGGCGCCGGCCGTTGCGCCGCCGGGCTTCCGATTCTTCGACAACCGGCAGAAATACCTGCTGTTCGTCTCGACCTGCAGCGAGAAGACCGAGGTCGGCAACCGTATCTCGCTCGAGCTCGGCAATTTGCAGCCCGCGCCGCCGGCGCTTCGCATCTTCGACGCCGGGGTCGGCGACGGCACCGTGCTGTCGCGGGTGATGCGGGCGGTGCATGCGCGCTTCCCGACGATGCCGCTCTATGTCGTCGCCAAGGAGATCAGCTACGAGGACGTGCGCCTGATGCTGGAGAAGATGGCGGATCGCCTGTTCGAGCACCCCGCCACCGTGCTGGTCGTCACCAACCTCTATTATGCCGAGGCGCCATGGCTGACGCCGCGCTCGGTGACGTCGGCGCAGGGCCTGATCTGGAAAGACGTCACGCTGACCGGCAACACCGCGCACGGCTTCGCCGAGCAGATCGGCCAGCTCGAAGGCTTCCTCGCCGAGAACTGGCGCGCCGGCATCAGCCCGGTCACCGGCAACCCGGTCTATCAGCGCCCGGTGATCCTGACGCTGCGGCGCGAGGATCATTCGTTCCTGCTCGATCCGATCATGCCGCGGCCGGGGCGGGTGATGGCGGACTATGATCTCGTCATTGCCTCGCAGCCCTACCGGGCGCGGGCGAGCGTGGAGTTCAAGGCTTCGAAAGTCATCACGCCGCTGGTCAAGTCGCTGCGGCCGGGCGGGCGGCTGATCGGCATCCATTCGCACGGCAAGGATCCCGGCATCGAAATCATCGACCAGGTCTGGCCCGGCGACGATCCCTTCAAGACCGATCGCTACGCCATCCTGCGCCAGGTCAAGCACGAGCTTGGCGCGGCGGCCCGCCACTACAATTTCAACGCCTCATCCGACGCGCGCTCGATCTTCCGTTACCGCATGCACACGCTGCCGGACGAGGTCAGCGGCCCGATCGGGACCTCGACGCTGTTCGCGGCCTGGAACGCCGCGATCTACGTGGCGCAGATCGAGGACAACAGGCTGTCGGAAGTCGTTCGCGACGGCCGCTATCTCGAAGCCACCGACCGCGTGCTGAAGAAGCATGGCGGCCTCTGGTTCAACGACGAGACCTATGTGATCTCGCGCCGCCGCGCGCCGGCCTGATTGTGGGAGACGCGCCCGTGATCGTCTCCGATCAATCATCCGCCAGACTGGCCGCGCTGCTGCCGTTGGCATCAGTTGAAATTTCCTCGCGCGGGCATCAGATCGCGGAACTGCGTGACCATTTCGCTGCGGGCACGGACATCACCATCACCTTCCTGCCTGGCGACCATTATCGCCACAACGTCGAAACCGCCGCCGCGCTGCGCCGGGCCGGCTACAATCCGGTGCCGCATATCGCCGCGCGTGAAATGGCCTCGCGGGAGATGCTGGGCGATTTCCTCGCGCGGGCGCGGGGAGAGGCCGATGTGTCGCGCATCCTCCTGGTCGCGGGCGATGTCGTAGCCGCCAAGGGCCCGTTCAAGTCGACGCGCGACGTTGCCTCAAGCGGCTTGCTCGAGGCACACGGGATGGCGTCCGTCAGCGTGGCCGGCCATCCCGAGGGGCATCCCTATCTCGAACTCGAGGGTGCGCTGAACGGCCTGAAGGCATGGTGCGACTGGGGGCGGCAGACGGGCACGCGGGTCGATGTCCTCACGCAATTCTGCTTCGAGAGCGCACCGATCCTGCAATGGATCGATGCGCTCGACAATGCGGGCATCGATCTGCCTGTGATCGTCGGCCTCGCCGGACCCGCAACGCCCGCGACGCTGACGAAGTTCGCGCTCCGCTGCGGCATCGGCAATTCCATGCGCGCGCTGCGGGCCCAGATCGGCCGCTTCGGCCGGCTGCTGACGGATACCGGGCCCGACGACGTCGTCAGGGGCCTGCGGTCGGCACCGGCGGCCGCGACCGCTGCGATCACAGGCTTTCACCTGTTCCCGTTCGGCGGCCTGCGCAAGGCCGGCAACTGGCTGCACGACTACGACCGCGACCCGCTCCAAACCTTGGAGCGCGCCGCGGCCGCGCATGCCGGGCTTCAGAACCCGTAAAGCTGCGCCGGATTGTCGACCAGGATCTTCTTCCGGACCGCCGCATCCGGCGCCCACACCGGCAACTGGTTCAACAGGCGCCCGTCGTCGATCTGGAATAGCGGCGTGACGTCGGTAATCTGCTTGCCCGGAGGAGTAACGGAATCCGGGTGCGGCCAGTCGGTGCCCCAGACGATGCGGTCGGGATTGGCCCCGATCAATGCCTTGGCGAACGGGACGCAGTCGGTGTAGTCGGGGCCGAGTTTCGAGGAACGGTAGGCGCCGGAAATCTTCACATAGGCCTTGCCTGCCTTGACGAGGTCGACGAGGTCGGCAAAGCCGGGCTGCTCGACGCCGAGCGCCGCCTGCGCACCGCCGAAATGATCGAAGACAACAGGCACCGGCGAAGCCATGATGAGATCCTTGACCGCCGTGATCATCGGCAGGCTGGTATAGATCTGCACGTGCCAGCCGCGCGCTTTCATGCGCTCGACGGCGGTGGTAAATCGCGGCCGCGCGATATTGGGATCGTTGACGCCGCCGGTTGCGAGGTTGAGGCGGACGCCGCGAATGCCGGCCTTGCCCATGAGGTCGAGATCGCTCTCCGAGGTCTTGTCGTCGATCACGGCAACCCCGCGCGCGGTCGGCCCCCGCGCCGCCATGCCGAACAGCGTCGCCGAATTGTCGGTGCCGTAGATCGAGGGCGTCACGATCACCACGCGCTCCATGTGCAGCGCCTTGTGCAGCGCCGTCATTTCCTCCGGCGAGGCCAGTTCGGGCGTATAGACGCGGCCCGCGAAGAACGGATATTTCGCAGGGTCCGGGTGAATATGGGTGTGGCAGTCGCAGGCGCCGGCGGGGACGTCGAAATTGACAGGCGTTGCGGGCTGCGCCGCTTTGGCCGAGGCGGTTCTGTTGCGCATCATTACTCCGGCGGCGATAGAGGCAAGCATCATACTGCGTCGCGTCAGCATTGGCGTTCTCCCTGAACAATATTGTTGATTGTTGAGACCTGACGGGGCGTGGGGCCCGTCAGCTGCAGCGTTCTCCCATCCGGCGCCGGGCGTTGCTTCGCCCGTTATGCGGCGGGGAAGCTTATCGGCAGAAGTGAGGCGCGGGAAGGGCGGCCATATCAGAGTTATCGGTTCGCTAGCGCCGATCCATCGAACCGGAAGGTCATCCGATTTGACTAATCATCCGCCCGCCCGGAATATCCTGCCATCCTCTGGAATCAGTTCATGCGAAAATTTTCACAAAAGTTCAAAACCGGCGCGTCGGTCGTTGCCGTGGTGGTCGTACTGCTCGGCATCTACAGCTATCGCAAGCTTCAGGCGCTGGCGGCCGATCCCACCGGCGAGAAGGATTGCGGTCCGGCGCTTGGCGGCGGCGAGCAGGCAAAAATCGATCTGGAGCGGATCAAGGCGATTGCGCCGCTCAAGGACGTGAAATGGTCGCAGCTTGGTGGCAGCATCAACGATGCGAGCTGTCTCAACAGGACCGAAATCTACGGCGTCGTCGAGGTCCGCAGCGTCGAGGATATCGCCAGGACACTGGCCTTTGCGCGTGACAACAAGCTCTCCGTCACGACGGCCGGCGTCCGCCACAGCATGGGCGGGCATGCGTTCCGCAAGGGCGGTATCGTGCTCGACATGCGCACCTTCAACAAGATCGTGCTCAATGAGAGCTCGCGATCGGTGACGGTGCAGCCCGGCGCGACCTGGCACGACATCCAGAACGTGCTGCATCCGCGCTTTGCGGTCCGCGCCATGCAGTCGACCGACATCTTCAGCGTCGGCGGCTCGATCTCGGTCAACGCCCACGGCATGGACCATCAGGCCGGCGCGCTCGCCAAGTCGATCAAGTCGATGAAGGTGATGCTGGCGGATGGTTCGCTGAAGACGGTGTCGGCGACGGAGAATGCCGACCTCTTCAATCTCGTGGTCGGCGGCTACGGCCTGTTCGGCGTCATCATCGAGGCCGAGCTCGATATCGCAGATAATTTGGTCTACCAGACCGGCCGGCGCGTGATGGACTACAAGGAATTCCCGGCGCTGTTCGCCGGCGAGATCGAGAAGAACGCCGATATCGGCCTGATGTACGGCCACCTCTCGACCGCGCCGAGCAGCTTTCTGAAGGAGCTGCTGCTCTACACCTACACCAAGGTGGACGGCAGCGACTTCAAGCGGCAGCCGCTCGGCGAAGTCTCCGGCGTCAAGCTGCGCCGGCTCACGGTCAATCTCTCCAAGCAGGGATCGCTGTTTCAGGAAATGAAATGGCTGTCGGAGAAGCACATCGAGCATCGCATGGAAAACTGCACGGTGACGCGGGCGCAGGCGATCGGATCGGCGGAGGCCTGCCTCGTCAACCGCAACGACCCGATGCACGATTCGGTGCCTTATTTGCGTAACGCACTGCCTGACGATACCGACATCCTGCACGAATATTTCATCCCGCGCAGCCAGTTCGTCTCCTTTGTCGACGGCATGCGCAAGGTGCTGACCGACAACAAGACCAACCTGCTCAACGCGTCGGTGCGCGTCGTGCATCAGGAAAACAATTTTTTGACCTATTCGCCGGAGCCGGCGTTCTCGCTGGTGCTCTACATCAACCAGACCACGGATGACGAGGGCAACCGGCGCATGAAGAAGGCGACGGAGGAATTGATCGACCTCACCATCGCGCACAAGGGCCGGTTCTTCCTGCCGTACCAGCTGTATTATTCGAAGGATCAGCTGCAGCGCTCATATCCTGAGATCAACGACTTCTTCGCGGCGAAGCGGAAGTACGATCCGGGCGAGCTGTTCACCAATACGTTCTATCAGAAGTACGCGTCGTGACGCTGCCGGGCAGAACGGGATTGGCATCGCGTCCATCACAGAAAGTCTCGCAGCCTGGCAAGTTCAACGGCGAGTTCGGCGGAGATGACTTCAGGGATCAGTTCGCCCTGTGGGGCGGTATGAATCTGGTAGAGATGACGTTGGCCCATCGGCAGCGTCAATAACTTCGTCAGGCATTCGTCCAAGGTGCCGTCAAGGACCGAGTATGGGATGGGCCACGCAACATCCTTGGCGCGTTCGTTGTTCTTCGACGGCCATTTTTTCAGAACAGCGGGCGCGTAAAAATCCGTTTGAGGATACTCCGTGGGGTTGGGCATCGCGGTCGCAGTTACAGTGCGGTGAATCGTCTCCGTGGCAGGCCGCTGCAGCCGCCGGCCTGTTCGGCGTCCAGCACGAACAGCGCACCTGCCGCGTACAGACGGCTGACGAAATCGGCGTCGTCGGAACGCGCGACGGTGAAGTAGCTGTTCGACGCAAGAATGCGGCCGTTGGCTTTGGCGATCGCAGCCAGCGCCTGGGCAGGCGGGCCAATCACCGCCATCGACTTGCCGGGAGCCGATCCGAAGGTCAAGGCTGTGACAACAGCAAGCCAGCCGACGACGACGAGCGCGATTGCGCCGGCAATCCGGCCCCATCGCAAACCCTCAGGCAGGCGCCCGTCAGTAGTCATAGAAATGCTCAATGCTTGCACCCCTGGCCCTGAGCTCGCGGTTGATGTCGACGAGCTTGTCGATCCTGGCCTTCAGGCCCGCCCGGCGAAAGCCGGGCCGCGCATCCAGCGCCAGCGAAAACAGCTCCGTCGTGCCCTTGATATCCAGTTTCGCGGTGTCGGGCGCAATCACCGTGATCAGGATGTCGTGATTGCCTGCGACCTCCGCAAGGCCATATCCCTTATCCAGGAGTGCCTGGACGATCTCGGTAAAGTCCTTGTAGCGCGGCGTCTGCACCAGCTGCCATTGCGGCGTCAGCGCCCGGAGCGGCTTGATGCGCGGCTCCTTCGCGAGCGCTTCCGGCGGCAACGTCGCGACCACGAACATGATGTCGCGCGGCTCGCTGTCGCCGCCGGCATCGAGCGCCTTCTGGATCAGCGAGGCATAGCCGATCTTGACGAAATACTCCGTGCCGAGCGCGAAGTCGCGTTCCCAGCTGCGCAAGGCACTCGGCGTCGGGGCTGAGATCGCGAACAGGCCGTCGAGCTTCTCGCGGAACGGATATTTGTACCAGGGGATGGTGTAGAGGAAGGCTGAATAGTCCTGCAGCACGGCGCGGCCGAACTCGTCCTGCGGGGTGCGCTTGCCGCCCCTGATCCATTCGAAGGCGCGGCCGATGGTGTTCTCGTAAGCTCCCTTGATGGCGTATTCGACGGAATAGCTGATGCCGATGACGTAAATCATCGTCTTCACTTCAGCGAGCGATTCTGTCGTCGCCGGCACGGCGCGGTTGATGGTGCAGAAGCTGCGCCAGAAGCCGAAGATATGGCCGAGATAGCCGAAATGGCTTTCACTGGAGCGGTCGAGGAAGCGGCCGAAATCCTCGAAGGAATAGACGATGTACCACTCCGGGAAGGTGAAGTAGGTGTTGTTCAGCTTGCGCCGGTAGCCCGCCTCGTCGATGGCGGGCAGCGTGACCGCGGGCGCGGTTGATCCCGATCGGCTCGCTTCCGGCCGGCAGGTGCCCTCGATATAGGCCAGCGGCAAAAGCACCGTCAGCGCAATCAGGATTGCGACGACCGCGAGGAGGCGCCGCAGCCATTTAAGCATGAACGGCGGCCCGCGTCCGCGGCGCCAGCAGATAGCCGATCAGGATCGCCACACCGCCGAGGCCGAGATGCGGGGCGTTGGCGAAGAACCGCGTCGAGAGCGGCAAGTTGAGGACGCCGTTGATCAGGATGCCGAAGTCGAGATAGCCGCTGCCGGTCAGGAGGCCGAGCACGCCATCGGCAAAGTAGAACGCGCCGAACAGTTGAAAGAACAGTTCAGAGGCGCGGCGCGAGGTCATCGCCGCCGCAGCCGCCCATAGCGCCGAGACGAGATGCAGCCCGTCGGCGTACCAGGTGCGGCGAAACAGGCCGAAGATCATGTCGTTGGCGTCGATGAAGGCGGGGATGTAACCGGTGAGAATCACGAAGCCGAGCAGGGCGGCGTAGCCCCAGGCGCACAGTCTGATGATATCCATGACGTCTCCGGCCGATTTTTTCGAATCTCTGCCCAGTCTAGAGTTTCGCAAGCGTCTTGAGCAGGGCTTCGTTGAACATGGCGGGGTCCTCGATCTGCGGAATGTGGCCGAGACCGGGCAGCAGGGTCAGCTCCGTCTCGGGTGGCAGCAGCGTCTGGAGATCGCGGGCCTGCTCGACCGGGGTGATGGTGTCCTTGTCGCCCCAGATGATCGTGACCGGGACCTCGAGCTTTGCATAGGCGCTGCGGTCTGCGCTTGCCGCATTGGTGTCGGTGCCGAGGAAATAATACAGCCAGTCGGCGATGTCGCTGGTGCTGTCGCGCTGCGTCAGCGGCCGTTGCAGGATCGCGACATATTCCGGCAGCGCGCGCTCCTTCTTTGCGATCATCGATTGCAGCAGCGTTTGCGTCGCGATCGGGTTGGTGATGGTCAGCGACACCAGGATTTCGCGGACCCATTGCGGCTGGATCACCCAAGAGATCACCGAGGGCGCGGGCGATGGCGCGGCCGTCAATCCGAGCGCGGCATCGACCAGCACCAGGCCGCGCGCCCGATCAGGATATCGCATCACGAGCTCGGTCGCGGCGCCGGCGCCGAAGGAGTGACCGACGATGATGGCCTGCGGGGCCTCCAGCGCTTCGAGCACGTCGTTGATCCGCCCGGCCTGGTCCTGCCGCGTATAGCTGCCGGGACGGTCCGAGAAGCCGAACGGCGGCAGATCAAGGGCGATCACCCGAAAGCCGGCGTCCGCCAGCACGCCGCTGGTGTGCCGCCACAGCTCGCTCCACGCCGCGGTGCCGTGAAACAGCACCACGGGAATGCCGTTCGCCGGGCCCTTCTCCTGCACGAAGACGCCGCCCGAACGCGTCGGCACCAGATGGCCGGTCCGCGGCGCCAGCTGGGCACGCATGCCGGTCTCGCGGATCGACGCCGCCATGCGAAACGAGGTGATCAGAAGGATGATCGACAGGACGAGGACCAACAGGCCGCTGGCCGACCAGCGCAGGATGTTTGAAACCACGAGGCCTCGCAAAATCGGTCGAGCAAAGCGGGAGGAAACACTTTGAGTTTTAGGCAAACGCGAATGGCTGGCGACTGAAAATATCCGACATGATCAGCGCCGGGTTAACGCCGCACCACCGTCATTCCGGGATGGTCCGAAGGACCAGACCTCAGGTGTGCAATTGCACACCGGGGAATCTCGAGATTCCGGATCGCCGCTGCGCGCCGTCCGGAATGACGGGACACAACCTACTGACCCGACGGCGTTCGCAAGCCGTGCCAGGCATCACGCACCTGATGGTAGTGCACCTCCGGCAGATAGTCCGGCGTGTTGAGGCCGAGATTGCGGACGTCGAGCCGGCCGATGGCGCTGAGCAGGGTGTAGGAGGCGATCACGCGGTCGCGCTGCGCGCCGATCAGCCGGGCCTTTGCCAGAATCAGGTCCTGCTGCGCGTTCAGCACGTCGACCGTGGTGCGCTGGCCGCCGGCCGCCTCCCGCTGCACGCCCTGCAGCGCGACGGTGGCGGCGCGGACTTCGGATTCGGAGGCGGTGACCGCAATCTTGGCGCCTTCATTGGCGACCCAGGCGCCGACCGCGGCGGTGCGGGCCTGGTTGCGGACCTGGTCCAGCACCTGCCGGCTCTGCGTCGCGACTTCCTTGGCCTGCCGGGTCTGGGAGGCCGCCATGCCGCCGTCATAGATCGGCTGGGTGAGCTGGGTGGTGACGGAGGCCTGGTCGGTCCCGAAAGTGCCGAGGGTGGGGTCGGACTGCTTGCTGCGGCTGGCGCTGCCCTGCAGCGTGATGGTCGGCATCAGGCTGCTTTCGGCAACGCGGATCGAGGTGGAGGCGACGTCGAAGTCGAAGCTGGCCGCCATCACCGCCGGATGCTCGCGGAAGGCCAGCCCGGTGGCGTCGTCGCGGCTGCGCGGCAGCAGGCGGTCGACGGTGTCGGCGGGACGGAGCTGGCTCGGCGCGTTGCCGATGACCTGGGCATAGGTCGCCTGGCTGATGGCGAGGTTGACCTCGGCGGCGTTCAGGTCGGCGCGGCCGCGGGCGAGGCGCGCCTCGGCCTGCGCGGTATCGGTCGGCGTGACGTCGCCGGCATTGAGCCGCTTCTGGGTGATGCCGAGCGTCTCCTGCAGGAACGCCACGTTGGCGCGCTGCGCCTCCACCAGCGACTGGTTGGCGAGCACGTTGGTATAGACGGTGACGGCATCGAGCAGCACGCCCTGGCCGACATTGCGCAGGGCTTCGCGGCCGGACTGCACCTGCAGCTCCGCGACACGGACGCTGTTGGCGGTCTTGAAACCGTTGAACAAGGTCTGGCTCACCGTCACGCCGATGGTCCAGGGCTTCAGGTTGGCTGATTGGATGGTGTTGTCGGGCAGGAGGTTGCGCACCGCCTGAAAGCCGGCGGAGAGGGTCGCGACGATTTGCGGCCGATAGCCCGAAAGCGCCTGCGGCACGTTCTCGTCGGTCGCGCGCTGGCGGGCGCGTTCGGCATTGAGGGCGGGGTTGGTCTGGTAGGCCTTGGTCAACGCCTCGGGCAGGCTCTCGCCATAGGCGGCCGGCGCCGCCAACGCAAAGCAAGCTGCGGCAAGGCAAATGCCCGATCGAAGCAATTGTCTTTGAACGTGGCCAACCCGTGCGGCGCGCCTAGCCATTTGATCCTGTAGTCGACACGAGAACGTGATAACCCTGTTTCGGGCCATCCCGCTCTATCTGCTTGTTTGGGCATGATCTTCGGGAACGCCCGTACTCACTCTTCCCGATCATGCACTGCCCGTCCGCCCCCCGGCAGCGCGGTTCGTGTACCTGTTTAGGGGGCGTCGCCGCCACAGGCAAACTGCCGCGCGACATCAGTACATTAAATCGGTGGAATAGCCGCTTGGCTGTTGCCGGTTCGTCACAGCGAAAGGTTCGCGGCAAATGGGCTATGCTCGACCGGCTGGCGTCCGATTCAGGGCGGCTGGCTTCCCCCGTCATGCCCGGATCCGCAACTGATGCCAAAACTGTTTTCCGACCTGGATGCGATCGCGGAGGACATCATCCGCGACGTCGGAACCAACCTCGTGGTCGGCCTGCCGCTCGGGCTTGGCAAGGCGAATCATGTCGTCAACGCGCTGTATGCCCGCGCCGTCGCCGATCGTTCGATCCGGCTCACCCTGTTTTCGGCGCTGACGCTGGAAAAGCCCCGGCCATCGAGCCTGCTCGAGAAGCGCTTCATCGATCCGGTGATCGACCGGCTGTTCGGCGGCTATCCCGATCTGGAATATGCCAGGGCGCTGCATGCGGGCGAACTGCCGCCCAACATCCAGGTGATCGAGTTCTTCTTTCTGGCCGGCAAATGGCTGCACGTGCCTTACGCCCAGCAGCATTACATCTCCGCGAACTACACCCACGCCGCGTCTTATCTGCTGACGCGCGGCCTCAACGTCGTCACGCAACTGGTTTCGAAACGTGTGGTCGATGGCAAGCCGCGCTACAGCCTGAGCTGCAATACCGACACGACGCTCGACATTCTGCGTGCGCGCCGCGAGGGGCGGGCGTCGTTCAGGCTGATCGGTCAGGTCAATTCCGAATTGCCGTTCATGCCGGGCCCGGGCGATCTGCCGGCGGATGAATTCTCCGCCATCCTCGACAGCCCCGCGACGGATTTTCCGCTGTTCGCGCCGCCGGCCGAGCCGGTCAGCGATACCAAATACGCGATCGGGCTTCATGCCGCGAGCCTCGTCCCCGACGGCGGCACGCTGCAGATCGGCATCGGGCAGGTCGGCGATGCGCTGGCGCGGGGGCTGATCGTCCGCCACCGCGACAATGCGCAGTTCCGCGCCGTCATGAAGCGGCTTGCGCCTGAAATCGAGCCTGCGCAGGCCGCGCCGTTCGAGAACGGACTCTACGGCGTCAGCGAGATGCTGATCGAGGCGTTTCTCGGCCTGATCGACGCCGGGGTCCTAAAGCGCGAGGTCGACGGCGTGACGCTGCACGGCGCGTTCTTCGTCGGCCCGAAATCGCTCTATCGTGCGCTGCGCGAGATGCCGGACGAGCAGCTCGCGCGCATCCAGATGATGCCGGTGTCCTTCACCAACGAGCTCTATGGCGAGGAGGCGGCCAAGCGCCGCGCGCGCGTCGGTGCCCGCTTCGTCAACAATGCGATGATGGCGACCCTGATGGGCGCCGCGGTCTCCGACGGGCTCGACAACGGCCAGGTCGTCAGCGGCGTCGGCGGCCAGTATAATTTCGTCGCGCAGGCCTTCGCGCTCGACGGCGCGCGCGCGGTCCTGACGCTCGAGGCGACGCGGCAGGCCGGCAGGAAGACGCATTCCAATATCCGCTGGAGCTATGGTCACGAAACCATCCCGCGGCACCTGCGCGACGTCTTCGTCACCGAATACGGCGTTGCCGATGTCAGGGGCAGATCGGACGCCGAGACCATCGCAGCGATGCTGGCGGTCACCGATTCGCGTTTCCAGGACGAGCTGGCGAGGGTCGCCAAGGACGCCGGCAAGCTGGCGAAGGGTTTTGAAATCCCGCGCGCCCATCGCGAGAATTTTCCGGAGCGGATTGCAGAGGCCGTCAAGCCCGCGCGCGAGGCGGGGCTGTTGCCGTCATTCCCGTTCGGCAGCGATTTCACCGAGGTCGAGCAGCGCCTGATCCCGGCGCTGCAATTGTTGCGGGAAGCGCAGCGGACCCCGCTGCTGCTGCCCGGATTGCTGTGGCAGGGAATGACGCAGCCGCCGGACGCTGCTAGCCGCGAATGCTTGGCGCGATTGGGTCTCGATCAGCCGAAGACGTTTGCCGAGCGCGGCTATCGCGCGCTGGTGAATGCGGCGCTGGCGCGGAGCGGGAAAGGATAGAGCCGATTGCCGTAGCCCGATGGCCAAAGTGGAAACATGCCCCACCGGCCAGAGCGGCGCCGCAAGCGGTCGAACTGCGGTGACGGGGTCACGATAATTCGTCGATTTTGAAGCATTCTCTTAGCAATGACCGGACCGCGTCGTCATCCCTTCTCGGTGATTCGGTTGCTTCAAGGGCATTCGAAATCAACTCTGACGCTTCACTTTCGTGCGTGGGATTTTCTAAATTCCACAATACTGCATACGCGATATGGACAAGCCACGTAGTCGTGGTCTCTCCACTTGGTCCATGCTGACTTTTCGTTCAAGAAAGTTGCCAGCGCGAGGCGCTCAGCGCTGACCTGGGTTATATCGACAGTGCCTATCTTATAATTCTTCGCAGCCTCCAGGCTGCGCCGGACTATCTCGGGCATCCTTGCCGACAATCGAGATAAGTATCTGATCAAGAATTCGCACGCGCGATCTATTGCCAACTCGCGACCATACCGCTCCTCGAATGTGTCAACCACTGTCAGTTCGTCGTTGATGGCCATGCTCAAAATCTTACGCGAAAGTGCCGCAGTAGTCGCCGCATCCTTTGAGGTCTCTCCGCAAGCAAAGTGCCGTAGGATGGGTAGAACCCATCACCCGACGAACACCGGCGGTCTCTTCTTGTTCACCTGGTTGCGGTGTCTCATTCCAAGGGGGCTGTCCACGACGGTCACTGTAATTCCTGGATCATAACCTTCAGCTTTGCTGAAGGTTATTGGCTACGATATTTTGAATTCGACCTTCGCACCATCCGGCAAGTCATGAAGCTGAAAAGCAAGGCTGCCAAGGCTTTTCATCATTTGAACAGAGTCAATAGAAGCAAGGTTCTCTATCGAATACTCGCCGCCCAATACAAACGGCCTCTTGGGAAGCAACCGATGTCGCGGATGCAGGGCGCCATGAATAGATTGCCATTTGTGCGCAAGCGGATGGCCCGTCATTTGGCGAAAATCAAGGAGTATTTTTCGACGCCCACTCTTCCAGAGAAGATGCAATAACTTCCAGATCTCCCGTTTCAGATTCAAATACTGCAATCTTTTCATCGCGGACTACGAATTGCCGTCCAAAGATTTCCTCAGCAAAACAGAACATGTTGTCGGCTAATCCCCGATAATCATCTTTCCAGAGGTTGGGCGAATTCCACTCCGAAATACTCCAAGAAGACTCGACAGTGGTCGATGGAAAAAATCGCAACGCGGCCTCGAAGCAAAAAAAACCATTCTTTCGGGCCAAAACCTCATGAATGGACGCGCCAATATCACCAAGATGGTCCACAGCATCGCCAATGGGCCCCGAGTCCCGTACAAGCGGGGCTCCGCTTATTTCGATTAGTTTCCCCAGCGCCGGAGTCATTTGTGCACTCTCACGTCAGTGCCGTAGGATGGGTAGAGCGAAGCGAAACCCATCATCTCGCCGCGCAATGAAAGATGGGTTTCGCTTGCGCTCTACCCATCCTACGAGACCGAGCAAGCCTACCTGTTCTTGTTCACCGGCTTGCGCTTCTCGATGAATGCCGCCATGCCCTCGGCGCGGTCTTCCAGCGCGAACGTCGAGTGGAACAAATTGCGCTCGACATTCATGCCTTCCGAGAGCGGCGTCTCGAACGCGCGATTGATGGCTTCCTTCGCCATCGCCGCGGCGGGGCGCGACATTGCGGCAATCTTTTCCGCTGCCGAAAGCGCTTCCTCCATCAATTTGTCCGCCGGCACGATGCGGCTGACGAGGCCGGAACGCTCGGCTTCCGCCGCATCCATCATGCGCCCGGTGAGGCAGAGATCCATCGCCTTGGACTT
>Ga0102590_1000960_pt1 | contig 50532 bp, 49 predicted proteins | sample AraplaMF_Col_mMF_FD_76859 | JGI IMG/M metagenome (GOLD analysis project Ga0102590, IMG submission 76859) | Arabidopsis root microbial communities from the University of North Carolina, USA - plate scrape MF_Col_mMF | ecosystem: Host-associated > Plants > Roots > Endosphere | place: USA...
TTCTCAAACAGGCCGTCGCTTTCGCCGCTTCCACGGAAATCGATCCGAAGACTGGAAAACCCTAGGGATGCAAAAGACCTGGCTATGTAGGCGAAAATTCCTTTGCCTTGGTTTGGAATCTGAAGCTCATCGCGAACTCCGCCAAACCCCGGAAAAAGCAGGATCACCGGCTGTGGTTTCCCGGCAGCAAGGCGCAACGTGCCGACAACACGCTCTCCCTGAACGTCAAAGGCTACGACCTCCTCTGACGGTTCGTTACTGTTGCGGTCCTTTGGCAATTTCCACCACCGAGATACACCCAAACACAGAGCTGAGGCGGCAACAAACTCGCGCGGGTGCCATCTGCTGCCAAGGGGAGCGGCGCTCAGCGGCGTCGCACGCCGTATGTCTAGAACTCTTCCCAGTTGCCCTCGGTCGAAGCCGGTGCGGCTGAGGTGCCGAAGGCGGCTGTGAGCTTGCCGCCGAGTGCACGGGCCGGTGACGGAGCGGGCCTGGCATGGTCGGTGGCCGAGGCGGGAACCGGTCTGCGCATCGAAAGCATCGCCCCGACCGGGCGTGCCACCGGCTTGGCAGTCGTCCGGACGGCGGGGGCCGCCTTTGCCACCTGGCCGAGATTGAACTGTGCCAGACGCTCCGAGAGGGCAGACACCTCCGTCACCAGCGTATGCGAGGCGGCGTTCGATTCCTCGACCATCGCGGCGTTCTTCTGGGTCGACTGGTCCATCTGGTTGACCGCCGTGTTGATCTCCAGGAGACCCGTCGACTGTTCACGGGCGGCTTGGACGACCGCCTGGACATTGCTGTTGATCTGCTGGACTTCGGCAACGATCGCCTGCAGCGCCTTGCCGGTCTGGCCGACGAGATCGACGCCACGCTTGACCTGGTCGCCGGACGAGGTGATCAGCACCTTGATCTCCTTGGCGGCGGTGGCCGAGCGCTGCGCGAGTTCACGCACTTCCTGTGCGACGACGGCGAAGCCCTTGCCGGCCTCCCCCGCACGCGCTGCTTCAACGCCTGCATTGAGGGCCAGCAGGTTCGTCTGGAAGGCGATATCGTCGATCACGCCGATGATGTTGGAGATCGACTGCGAGGATTGCTCGATGCCGGTCATGGCATCGACGGCATTGCGCACGACCTCTCCGGACTTTTCCGCACCATCCTTGGTGCGGCTGACGAGCGTTCCCGCCTCCTCAGCGCGAAGGGTGGAGTCCTTGACCGAGGTGGTGATCTGCTCGAGCGCGGCGGCGGTCTCCTCGACGGAAGCGGCCTGCTGTTCGGTGCGGCGGGCGAGATCGTCGGCGCCCGAGCGGATTTCTTCGGAACCGGCCTGAATGACGGCAGCGTTTTCGGAGAAGGAAATCAGGGCTGCCTGCAGCTTTTCGACAGACGCGTTGAAATCGACGCGGATTTCGTCAAGCGAGTCGGCAAACGGCTTTTCCAGCCGGATGGTCATATCTCCGTTGGAAAGGCTGGCCAGTCCGTTGCCGAGTTCGCTCACCGCGAACTTGATCGAATCCTCACGGGCGGCATGGAGGACGGAACGTTCCTGTCGTTCGATCTCTTCGCGGGACCGGGAGCTTTCCGCATCGGCTTCGAGCCTGATCTTCTGGCGATTGCTTTCCAGCAGGATAGCGAGGGAGCGTGAGAGGTCGCCGATTTCGTCCTTGGCATTCTTGTCGTTCAATTGCACGTCCAGCTGGCCATGGGCGATGCGATCGGTCTCGGCAATCACGCCCTCTATGCGGCGGACGAATTTGCGGGCAATGAGCCAGCCGGCGAAACCGAGCAGGAGTGCAGCGATAGCGGTGATCGCAACGGCGCTCCAGGCCATGTTATTGAGTTGGGCAAAGACGGTGGATTTGGGCACCGAAACAATGGCGTACCAGTTGAGGTCATTCGTGAGCTTTACCGGATAGGCGACCGAGAAATAGCTCTGACCGTCCGGACCTGCGATCTCCTGCTCGACGCCGGGCCTGGCGATCAACTGATCCCAGCCGGCGGTGAGCTCACCGCCGTCCTTGATATTCTTGCCTGCGAGCGCAGCGGAGGGATGGCTGATAATGCTGCCGGCACCCGTCACGAGGCTGAGATAGCCGGTCTCCATCGGGTGGACTGCGGAGATCGCCTTGTTGGCGTCGTCGAGCGAAATGTCCATGCCGGCAACGCCAAGCGCCTTGCCATCGACCACGATCGGCTTGGCGACCGAGGTCATCAGCACATCCTTGCCGTCGACCGCGTAGACATAGGGTTCGATGACGACGGTCTTTTTCTGGGTAAAGGGAAGCTGGTAGTAGTCGCCGGCACCCGACACGCCATAATCGACCAACGGCGTGTGCTGGATCTTGTCGCCACTGCGCACCCAATAGGGCACGTAGCGGCCGGTGGTGTCGTGGCCTTCCTTGCCGACGAAATCCTTGTCCTTGCCGTCGAAGGCATTCGGTTCCCAGCCGGTCCAAACACCGAGCGCCATCGGATTATCCTGCAGCATGTTCTTCAGCAGGTCGTCGGCGGTCGCACGACTGGCGTTTCCGCTTTCCTTCATCGTCGACAGCGACGTCTCCAACGCATTGACGATGCCGAGCGCCACGCTCATGGATTTCTCGACGTTGAGCGCGTTGGTGGCAGCGATCTGGAGCATCTGATCGAGGCTCGATTTGCGCATATCGTTATACGCGATGTAAAAAAGAACGCCCGATGCCGCGATCGTCGCGACGACACCGCAGGCCGCCACGGAAAAAATGTTGCGTCCGGTAGCCGATTTGAACTGCATGCGCGTACCTCCTCGAGCGGGCATGTCGTCGATCGAGCCGGGACGTGGCTGCACGTCGCGGAAATCGTTCGCAATTTGAAGAAAATACGAAGAGGCTGTTAATTTACGGTGTATTGCGCCAGCTTTACTTATGAGCTGGGCAGCTGTTCACGGGCTCACCTTGATTTGTCATAGGCTACAGCGCCGCGCGTCTCTTCATATGTGTAAACAATGCAGCAGCACTTTGAATTTATGCATAATTTTGTCCTTGGCACCACCTCTTTGCCGGATCGCTATTCCAGTTCATGGGACGCGCCGCAGTGCCGCTGCTACACCCTAAAAATTCCATCTGCCAATAGCTCGATCATTATAAAGCGCTCGTTGCAGAAGCGCGGAAAATCCACCGAAATCCTCAATCAGAACGAGGTGCTACTGTCCTTTTCAAAACTGTCACATCAAGACGCTATAAGGATTTTCGCCCGACGCCTCTTGCGCCGAAAGCGTTTCACCGCCAAAATTGCGCCATGCCTGACAGCGACCCATCCAGTACAAGCTCCGCCCCCTCCAACCGGGATCTCCCGGCCGAAGAAGCTGGCGACCACTGTAGGCGGTGCGATGACATCCGCCTCGCCTCAGGCATATCAGGTTCCAGCAGAGAGCGTTCCAGACCATCGCGAATGACGGGCGGCCGCTGCAGGCCGACTGGATTTCCAACCCTTCCGGCTGGGTCGGGCTTGCCACCTCAAGGAAATCTGAGGACTGATGGAACCTGTACTGATGTTAACACGATGATGGAAAGACGATGGGCGATGCTGATATAGCGTCACTTCGAACGCCTTGCCGCGTCGCCTGATCAATGCGGCATTAAAACCTCAACGAATAGGGTCCCTGTGTTTCTGGAAATTGGAATTGTGGCGTTTCTCACCATCGTAAATGGTGTGCTCGCCATGTCGGAGTTGGCTGTTGTGTCTTCTCGAACAGCCCGCCTAAAGGTTCTCTCCGACAATGGGAGCAAAGGTGCAGCTCAGGCAATCAAACTTGCCGAAAACCCCGGTCGCTTTCTCTCTACGGTTCAGATCGGCATCACGCTGGTCGGCGTTCTCTCCGGCGCTTTCTCAGGTGCCACGCTCGGCGGCCGCCTGAGCGGATGGCTGGAAGCCCAGGGGCTGTCATCGACGGCCGCCGATGCCATTGGCGTAGGTTCAGTCGTTGTGGCAATCACCTATCTTTCGTTGATCGTCGGCGAACTTGTTCCAAAGCAGATCGCATTGCGAGAACCCGAAGCGGTTGCGGCCAAGGTCGCTCCAGCTATGGCGGTACTTTCAAAAATCGCGCTGCCGCTCGTGTGGCTTCTAAACGCCTCCGGAAATCTTGTGCTTAAGCTTTTGGGCCAATCAGGAAAAGGTGGCGACAATGTCTCTGACGCAGAGATCAAAACCGTACTGGCCGAAGCGCAGTCGGCTGGCGTGATCGAAAGCGAAGAGTCCGCGATGATATCAGGCGTTATGCGGCTGGCGGACCGCACTGCTCGAGCGCTTATGACGCCCCGACGGGACGTCGAAATTATTGATATTGATGACAGCCTTGATGAAATTCGAACCCAGTTGCACCGGACGAAACGGTCTCGGTTGCCCGTTCGGAAAGGCAGTTCGGACGAGGTGATCGGCATCCTTCCGGTCAAGGACTTCTACGACTCGATGTCCGAACACGGCAGTGTCGACATCAAGGCTCTGACGCAAGACGTCCCGGTGGTTTCAGACCTCTCAACCGCCATAAACGTGATCGAAGCAATCAGGAAATCGTCCGTCCACATGGTGCTGGTTTTTGACGAGTACGGTCATTTCGAGGGAGTTGTTTCGTCAGGTGACATTTTGGAAGCGATCATGGGAGCTCTCCAGGAGGGACCTATCGATGAGCAGGCCATCGCTCGCCGAGACGACGGTTCTTACCTCGTGTCCGGCTGGACGCCGATTGACGAATTCGCTGAGTTCTTAAATCTCAAGCTCGATGACGATTTGGAATATCAGACTGTGGCTGGCCTGGTGTTGGAGGAGTTGAAACATCTGCCGGAATTGGGTGAGAGCTTCACGCGAGATGGATGGCGCTTCGAAGTCGTCGATCTCGACGGGAGGCGCGTGGACAAAATACTTGTGTCTGCGGATTGAAGGTCGGCATGCTCGACGGCCGCAACATCAAAGATCCGCATCCGCCATATGGAAGATGCGGCCTGATATCAGGAGTGATCGCCATGGCATGGTCCGCCAACCAATATGTGAAATTCGAGGACGAACGCACGCGACCAGCGCGTGACCTGTTGGCACAGGTGCCGCTGCAAAACATTCGTCATGCCGTCGACCTCGGCTGCGGACCGGGCAATTCGACAGATCTGATCATCGAGCGCTACGGGGCGGCCGGCGTCTCCGGCGTCGACAGCGACATGAACATGCTGGAGGCAGCGCGCAAGCGACTTCCGGACACTGCCTTCGTCGAAGCCGATCTCACTCGCTGGCAGCCGGACGAACCCGCAGACCTTTTGTTTGCCAATGCCGTCTTCCACTGGCTGCCCGATCATCTCGATATTTTCGACCGGCTGATGGACGGGCTTTCCGAAGGCGGCGTGCTTGCGGTGCAGATGCCCGACAATCTCGGCGAACCCTCGCACCTGGCGATGGAGGAGACGGCGCATGCCGGACCGTGGAAATCCGCCTTCGAGGCGAAGACCGTGCGCCGCAAGGGGCTGCCGCCGCCGTCCACTTACTACAGCCGGCTGATCGCCAAATCCTCGCGCGTCGATATCTGGCACACCATCTACAATCACCCGATGGCGGATGCGGCTGATATCGTCGAATGGGTGAAGGGAACCGGGCTGATGCCCTATCTCGCCCATGCCGGCGAAGAGCATCGCGAGGCATTCCTGGCAGATTACCTCAAGCGGGTGGAAAAGGCCTATCCAAAGATGTCGGATGGGCGGGTGCTGCTGAGGTTTCCGAGGATTTTCATGGTGGCGGTCAAAGCGTAACCGACCTCGGGCGCACGTCAGATGCTGTCAAATACCTGTTACCCCTCGCCGCCTATGTTGCGGCGAAACCGGCACGCATTATAGTCGGCCGCGAATTGCAAGGAGATGACACATGGACGCTGCCCCAACCCCCCCGGTCACCCTCGTCATCTTCGGCGCCACGGGAGACCTGACGCGCCGCCTACTGGTGCCGGCGATCATCAATCTAACGCGCAGCCGCCTCGTCGGCGACGATCTCCACATTCTCGGCATCGGCATCGAGCCGGGTGACGATGAATTCCTGCGCGGGCGGCTCGACCAGTTCCTCAACCATCTGAGCGGCGAAGAGCCGACGGTGAAGGACGAAGCCTGGGAAAGCCTGCGCCGGCGTATTTCCTATACGTCAGGCGATTTCACCAAGGACGATATTTTCATCGAGATCGGCAAGCGGCTGGGGCCGAATGCCAATGCCGCCTTCTATCTCGCGGTGCCGCCATCCTTCTTCGGGACGATCGTCGAGAAGCTCGCGGCCCACGGGCTGACCGATGAAAGCAATGGCGTCTTCCGCCGTGTCGCGATCGAAAAACCGTTCGGCACCGATCTCACCTCGGCGCAGGCGCTCAATGCGCAGATTCTCGCGCAGGTCGGGGAAAGCCAAGTCTACCGGCTCGACCATTTCCTCGGCAAGGAGACGGTGCAGAACCTGATGACGGCGCGTTTCGCCAACATGATGATCGAGTCCTTGTGGAACAGCCGCTACATCGACCATGTGCAGATCACCGCCGCCGAGATCGTCGATGTCGGCAGCCGCGGCAAATTCTACGATGCGACAGGTGCGCTGCGCGACATGGTGCCGAACCATCTTTTCCAGCTGCTGGCGATGATCGCCATGGAGCCGCCGAACAGCTTCGATGCCGAGGCAATCCGCAACGAGAAAAGCAAAGTGCTGAAGGCGCTGCGCATCTATACGCCTGATGAGGCCAAGACGCACGGCGTGCGCGGCGCCTATGGCGCAGGCCCGCTCAATGGGGCTCAGCTTCCCGCCTATCGCGACACCAAGGACGTTTCGCCCGACAGCAGGACTGAGACTTTCGTGGCGCTGAAGCTCTATGCCGATACCTGGCGCTGGGCCGGCGTGCCCTTCTATCTCAGAACTGGCAAGGCGCTGACGGCGCGCGACACCGAGATCGTCATCACCTTCCAGCCGGTGCCCTTCGCACAGTTTCGCGAGACCGATGTCAAGAGCCGCCTGCCGCCGAACCGGCTGGTGATCCAGGTACAGCCGGACGAGGGCATGAGCATGGAAATCTCGATCAAGTCGCCTGGGCTTTCCGTCGATACCGTGCCGGTCTCTCTCGATTTCCGCTATGCCGACAAATTCGATATCGCCAAGACGACCGGCTATGAATCGCTGCTCTACGATCTCTTCATCGGCGACCAGACGCTGTTCCAGCGCGCCGACGGCATCGAGGCCGGCTGGGCGGCGGTGCAGCCCTTCCTCGATATCTGGGCCGGGGATCAGAGCGTGCCTGACGCTTACGCGCCGGGCAGCATGGGACCGGCCTCAGCCGACGAACTGATCCAGCGCGACAGGCGGCAGTGGCATGAACTCGGCGTCATCCTGCATCGCGACAAGAAGGACGGCAAATAGCGCCCTTCCCTGGTGTTACTGGTTTCCGTTATCACGGCATGCGGCGCTGACCGAGGCGCCGCTCTTGCCGCCTTCGGTGGCAAGCGCTCCGCGTGCCTTGCGCGGCGGGCAGCGCGCCCAGTCGACCGGACCGCTTAGAGGCTCGTTGTCGATGCTGCCGGTTTCGATCGAGTCGAGCGGGATTATCAGCCCGCTTTGCGTTTCAACTCCCGGCGCGGTGCCGAGCGGCGGCGTGCCGTCGATCCGGCCGCTGGCATCCATGCCCATGTTCGACTGGGCAAGAACCGGGGCGGAGAGGCTGAGGAGAGCGATCGAAGTTGCTGCAATAAACCTGCGCATGATGCTATTCCTTCTGGTTTCAGCGATCGTTTTTGTTTCACGCAATTCCGGACGCAAAACCGCTGCACACTTTTGCTGGAATTGCTCTAGCAACAGGCGATGCCAGCTCATTGTTCCCCCGGGAGCGGGCCGCAGACGATCAAAGTTTGGCGATCGGCCGAAGCCACCTCAAAGCGGGGGATATCAGGCTCAATCGCGCCAGCGCGACAGGAGTTTGTCGAGACCTATTGGATAGAGATCGATGCCGGCGTCGCGCAGCCTGTCGCGGCCGAACCAGCGCGCCGTCGCCGCCGTCTCGTCGAGTTCGGAATAGCGGATTTCATCGCGCTCATAGAGCGACGCATCGGCCAGTTCGATATCAGCGGCAAAGATGTATTCGTGACCGGTCGCGTCGTGATGCTCGTAGATGTTTTCGAGCAGATGCCAGGGGCCGACGATGCGGATATCGGTCTCGAGTTCCTCCTGGAATTCGCGCTGCAAGGCTTCTTCGCGGCTCTCGCCGAATTCAATGGCGCCGCCCAGCGGGCGAACGCCCTTGATGCGACCACTGTCATCCTCCACTTCGGCGGCGAGCAGCCGGTCATTGCGCCAGGCGAGGCCGATCACCTTCACCCTGATCTGCTGCGATGGACGCCAGATGGTCATGGGCTCTCCTTCCATCCAAGGGACCGCGGATGCTCTTCACTCCGGTGCTTCCGAAGCGAGAACAATGAGCCCCGCAAAATGCGGGGCTCCTGATCTCTCATCTCAGACGAACTGGCTGAGGCCCGGGACGGAAGCGACGACCTCGTCGACGACTTCCTCGCCAGCATATTGCTTGGCGATCGCGATGGTTTCCTTGGCAAGCGAGGTGATCTCGCCCATGCCGAGGCCTTCGCCCATCAACTGCTGGCCGAGCCCCATGATGCCGCCGCCGCCGAGCGAGCTCATCAGCCCGCCGAGCAGACCGCCGCCGCCGGCACCTGCGCCGTTGAATTGGGCGACGAGATCGGCGCCACCGGGGATCGCTTCGATCATCTTGGCAACCGGGCCATCGGCGGCCTCGCGCTGCAGGAAGCCGAGCATCATGCCGAGCGCCTTTTCGGCCAAATCAGGCGCAATACCCACGCGATCGGCGATCTGGGTCACAATTTCATTCATCGTCAGCCTCCTATTTTTTTGACGTTAACGTCAACGTTATTCGAAATTCCACAGCAACTCAAGCCGGCCCTCCCCGGGCGGCACTTTGTCCGGTTTTGCTTTCAATGCAAACAGTTGTCCGCATGCGCCTGCCTGCTTATAACAGGGAAACGATGGTTCGATGAAGGTAGCTGAAGCAAGCCTTCTCATAAATGGCGGCAGAGCCCCAAGGGAGCATTCCGAATGATCGAGGAAGGCAAGATTTTCATCGGCGCGAGCCGCAATCCCGATGACAGCATCAACAAGCCGGAATATCTCGACCTGAAATTCGGCAATCGCCACGGCCTCGTCACCGGCGCTACCGGCACCGGCAAAACGGTAACGCTGCAGGTGCTCGCCGAAGGTTTCTCCCGCGCCGGCGTTCCGGTGTTTGCGGCCGATATCAAGGGCGACCTTTCCGGCATCGCCGCCAAGGGCGAGCCCAGGGATTTCCTGACGAAGCGCGCCGAGCAGATCGGCTTTGCCGATTACGAATTCGACCAGTTTCCGGTGATCTTCTGGGATCTGTTCGGCGAGAAGGGCCATCGGGTGCGCACTACCATCGCCGAGATGGGACCGCTGCTGCTCGCCCGCCTGATGGATGCCTCAGAACCGCAGGAAGGCGTCATCAACATCGCCTTCAAGATCGCCGACCAGGGTGGGCTGCCGCTGCTCGACCTCAAGGATTTCAGCTCGCTCTTGAACTATATGGGCGAGAACGCCAGCCAACTTTCCAACCAGTACGGCCTGATCTCCAAGGCCTCGGTCGGCTCGATCCAGCGGGCGCTGCTCGTTCTCGAACAGCAAGGCGCCGAGCACTTCTTCGGCGAACCGGCGCTAAAGATTTCCGACATCATGCGCACCAGCAATAATGGCTACGGCCAGATCTCGGTGCTGGCCGCCGACAAGCTGATGATGAACCCGCGGCTTTACGCCACTTTCCTGCTCTGGCTGCTCTCCGAGCTCTTCGAGGAATTGCCCGAGGTGGGCGACCCCGACAAGCCGAAGCTCGTCTTCTTCTTCGACGAGGCGCACCTGCTCTTCAACGATGCGCCAAAGGTGCTGACCGAACGCGTCGAGCAGGTGGTGCGGCTGATCCGCTCCAAGGGCGTCGGCGTCTATTTCGTGACGCAGAACCCGCTCGACGTGCCGGAAACGGTGCTCGCCCAGCTCGGCAACCGCGCACAGCATGCACTGCGCGCCTATTCGCCACGCGAGCAGAAGGCAGTGAGGACGGCGGCCGATACATTCCGTGCGAACCCGGCCTTCGATTGCGCCACGGTCATCACCAATCTCGGCACCGGCGAGGCGCTGGTCTCGACGCTGGAGGCCAAAGGCGCGCCTTCGATTGTCGAGCGCACGCTGATCCGTCCGCCATCCGGCCGCGTCGGCCCGGTGACGGATGACGAGCGCCGGCAGATCATGGACAGGAGCCCGGTTCTCGGCATCTATGACGAGGATATCGATCGGGAATCGGCCTTCGAACTGCTGGCCGCACGGGCGAAGAAGGCGGCCGATGCCGAAGCCGCCAAGCGAGCCCAGGAAGAAGCGCCTCAGCAACAGGGCGGCACGACCTCCGGCTGGAACCTGCCGGGCTTCGGCGGCGGCAATGACGACGACAACCAGGGCCGCGGCCAATCGCGCGGCCGGACTTCCGGCTACCAGCGCGAAACAGTGGTGGAAGCGGCAATGAAGAGCGTGGCGCGCACGGTGGCGACACAAGTCGGCCGGGCGCTGGTGCGCGGGATCTTGGGTAGCTTGAAGCGATAGGCCTGGGTCCCTTCTCCCCAGCGGGGAGAAGATGCCGGCAGGCAGATGAGGGGGTGTGAGAAGCGTCAGCGACGAACGCCTTGAGCGGCCGGCGAAAGGCAGCAACGGGGTACCGTGCGGCCCCCTCATCCGACCCTTCGGGCCCCCTTCTCCCCGCCGGGGAGAAGGGGGAGCAAGGTTGGTGCCTGCCGCCCCATTGGCTGCTTTGCCTTGAACCTTCAGCCTTTATTCCCTAAATTCCCCGCCATCGACCATTTCAACAGGATGTGTGCCGCAATGGATTTTAACCCGATCGCAACGCCAGTTCGCCTTGCCAACCGGGAAATCCATATCCATGCCTGCATCCATCACCCTCTCCCAAATTTCGTGGTCCGCGCCTGACGGGCGGCCGCTTTTTTCGAATCTCGACCTGAGTTTCGGGGCCGAGCGTACCGGTCTCGTCGGGCGCAACGGCGTCGGCAAGACGACGCTGCTGAAGCTCGTCTCCGGTGAAATCCAGCCGCATTCGGGCACCGTATCCGTCAACGGCAGCCTTGGCGTGCTGCGGCAGAGCGTTCAGGTAGCATCTGACGAAACGGTTGCCGATCTCTTCGGCGTGACCGATGCGCTCGCTATTCTTCGCCGCGCCGAAGCCGGCGCGGCAACGGCCGACGAGCTGGCATCCGCGGACTGGATGCTGGAGGCGCGCATTGCCGCAGCGCTCACTCGGACCGGGCTCGACGCGTCACCGGAAACCCCGCTTGCGGCACTCTCCGGCGGGCAGCGCACACGTGCCGGGCTGGCGGCGCTGATCTTTACCGAACCGGATTTCCTGCTGCTCGACGAGCCCACGAACAATCTCGATCGCGAAGGCCGCGAGGCGGTGATCGCGCTGATGTCAGGCTGGCGGGCCGGCGCCATCATCGTCAGCCATGACCGCGAACTGCTCGAAAGCGTCGACGCGATCGTCGAACTGACCTCGCTCGGCGCCACGCGCTTCGGCGGCAACTGGAGCCATTATCGCGAGCGTAAGGCCCTCGAGCTCGTGGCGGCACAGCATGATCTCACTGAAGCCGAAAAACGCATGGCCGAGGTGGCAAAGAAGGCGCAGGCGACGGTGGAGCGCCAGGCGCAGAGGGACAGCACCGGGCGGAAGATGGCCGCCAAGGGCGGCATACCGCGCATCATGCTCGGCGGCATGAAGGAGCGGAGCGAAACGACGGGCGGCGACAATGCCCGCCTCGCCGAGCGCCGGCGCGCCCAGGCCCTGGAAGAGGCAAGGGCAGCGCGCGAGAAGATCGAGATCCTCCAGCCCTTGTCGGTCACCTTGCCGCCGACCGGGCTGCCCGCCAGCAAGATCGTGCTGAGGGTGGATGGCGTGACATCGGGCTACCAGCCGGGTGATCCCGTCATCCGCGATCTCTCCTTCGACGTGACCGGACCGGAGCGTATCGCCGTCACCGGCCGCAACGGCTCGGGCAAGACGACATTGCTGGCGCTCATTACCGGCGAGTTGAAACCCTGGGCCGGCACGGTCGGCGTCATGACTGCCTTCTCGATGCTCGATCAGACGGTCAGCCTACTCGATCCGTCGGTCTCGATCCGCGACAATTTCCGCCGGATCAATCTGCTTTCCGATGAAAATACCTGCCGGGCGGCCCTTGCCCGCTTCATGTTCAGGGCGGATGCGGCGCTGCAGACCGTATCAACGCTCAGCGGCGGGCAATTGCTGCGCGCTGGCCTTGCCTGCGTGCTCGGCTCGGCACCGCCGCCGCTGTTGATCCTCGACGAGCCGACCAACCATCTCGACATCGACTCGATTGCCGCCGTCGAGGCCGGATTGCGCGCTTACGACGGTGCGCTCATCGTCGTCAGCCACGACGAGACATTCCTCAGGAGTATCGGGATAACGCGGCGGCTGGATTTGTCTGCCGGCCACCCGGGATAATTCCGGCTCATGCCTGCTGCCGGCCTCCGACGCGACGATTCCGGCAGACGGCGACGATCAACGCGGTGACGCAGATCAGGAGTTCGAGAACGAAGGTCCAATGCAGCATGAAACTCACGATCCAATTGCTGTAGGTCGCCGGCACCGTCGTCAGCTCGAATTTCGACCAATCGAATGGCGCGAGCCAAAGCATCGGCGCAGCGACGGTATCCATAACCATATGAAGCACGACGGCTGCGAAAAAGACGGCGGCCGTGGGAAGCCAGTCCGGCGCCAATCGACTGATCGCCGGCAGGGCCGTGGCGGCGAAGCCGAGCCAAAAAAGCGGCCAGTGGGAGACATAGTCGTGATGGTGGACTTTGCCGCCGGTCAGGAAGAAATAGACCATATCGAAATCCGGCAATACGCTTCCGATCAAGGCTACGGTCATGATGCCGGGTGCGGCGGACCGTTGCCGCGCGGCGCTCCCGAGAAGGTAGCCTGCAGGCAAATGGGCAATGAGCATGCGTCTTATTCTCCCGGTCGGTCCCGAAGAATCCTCTATGCGCGGTTTATGGCTAGAATCGGCGCAGGTCCGGCTCTCTTGCCTCTTTTTGCGGGCAATGTTATTTGGGTCTTGCAAGCTTTTGAGAAAGGAGGATCACGCAATGCAATATTATTTTCGGTTTAATCGCCAGCGTGGTCCCGTCAACGCCCTGCAAATGCGTTTGCAGGGCTGACCAGAGACCGTTTCTCGACATCTCTTCCTGGTCTGCCCTTCGTGGCCAATGCGGCGCCGTAATTGACAGCGCGCATTCCTCTCATTTCCCGGGCTCGAACCGCGCAATCCCGTGATGGCTGAATGCCCCGGATCGTGCCGACCACCCGGTCAAGACCAGAGAACGATCATGACACTCATCAATATCCGCAATCTCGGCGTGACGCTGGGCAATCCGTTGTTTTCCAAGCTCAATCTCGTCGTCAATGCCGGCGACCGCATCGGCCTCGTCGCCGCCAACGGGCGGGGGAAATCGACGCTGCTTGCCTGCATCACCGGCACGCTGGAGCCGAGCGAGGGCGAGATCACCAAGGCGCGCGGGCTGACCATCGGCCATGTCGCGCAGAATGTGCCGCCTGCCCTTTTCGACACGCCATTCTACGATGCGGTGCTGCAGGCGCTGCAGGCCGATCAGGCCGAAAGCGAGAGCTGGCGCGTCGACGTCGTGCTGGAATCACTCGACGTGCCGGAGCTCATGCGGAGCCGGCCGCTGAAGCAATTGAGCGGCGGCTGGCAGCGGCTTGCCATGCTTGCCCGCACCTGGGTGAGCGAGCCCGACGTGCTTCTGCTCGACGAGCCGACCAACCATCTCGACCTTGAAAAGATCGCGCAGCTGGAGGGCTGGCTGAATGCGCTGCCGCGCGACGTGCCGGTTATCCTGTCCAGCCACGACCGCGCCTTCCTCGATGCGACAACCAACCGGACGCTGTTCCTGCGGCCGGAGCAATCACCGGTCTTCGCCCTGCCCTATACCAGGGCACGCGCCGCACTTGACGAGGCCGACGCTTCCGAAGCCCGGCGCTACGAGCGCGACATGAAGGTGGCGGAGCAACTGCGCAAGCAGGCGGCGAAGCTCAACAATATCGGCATCAATTCCGGCAGCGACTTGCTCGTCGTCAAGACGAAGCAGCTCAGGCAACGGGCGGAGAAGCTGGAGGACGCGGCAAAACCGGCGCATCTGGAGCGCTCGGCCGGGGCGATCCGGCTCGCCAACCGCGGCACCCATGCCAAGGTGCTGGTGACGTTGGAGGATGCGGTGGTGACGACGCCCGATGGAACGCCGCTGTTCAAGACCGGCCGGCAGTTCATCTGCCAGGGCGACCGCATCGTGCTGCTCGGCCTCAACGGCGCCGGCAAGTCGCGGCTGGTGTCGATGCTGAAACAGGCGATCGAAAGACCGGAGACAGCGCGCGACAGCATCAAGGCGACGCCCTCGCTCGTGCTCGGCTACGGCGACCAGGCGCTTGCCGATCTTGCCGACAGCGATACGCCGATCGGCACGATCATCCGCCGCTTCGATGTCGGTGACCAGCGGGCGCGGGCCTTGCTGGCAGGCGCCGGCATGACGATCGACATGCAGGCAAAACCGATCGGCCAGCTCTCCGGCGGCCAGAAAGCGCGGCTCGGCATGCTGGTACTGAGACTTGCGGAGCCGAACTTCTACCTGCTCGACGAGCCGACCAACCACCTCGACATCGAGGGCCAGGAGGCGCTGGAGAGCGAGCTGATGGCGCACGAGGCGAGCTGCCTGCTGGTATCGCATGACCGCAGTTTCGTGCGGGCGGTGGGAAACCGGTTCTGGCTGATCGAGAAGAAGCGGCTGGTGGAGGTGGAAGGTCCGGAAGGGTTCTTTGCTTCGGTTGGAGGGTGATGGTGGTGGGTGGTGGGATCCGGAGCGTAATTGTTGTTGACGGTGTGCCGTGAGGCCCCCTCATCCGGCTGCCGCCACCTTCTCCCCGCTGGGGAGAAGAAACTCGTGGCGACGTCTCGATTCCCCCTTCTCCCCTCGGGGAGAAGGTGCCCGTAGGGCGGATGAGGGGGCTGCACGGCACACCGCCAACGTCGCTCCCAAACCTACCGCTTCGGTGCGACCAGACAGAAGAAGGCGCCTTGCGGGTCCGTGGCCTGGACGATCCAGCTGCCGCCAGGGACTTCCATCGGGCCGTGGACGACCTTGCCGCCGCCCGAGGTGAGGCGTTCGGTTGCAGCGTCGAGGGTCGGCACGATGAAATAATAGCACCAGAAGGGCATCGGAAGGTTTTCCGGCTTGGTCATCATGCCGCCGATCTGCCTGCCGTTATGGGCGAAGAGATAATAGACGCCCATCGGACCCATGTCGAATTCGCTGTGCTTCGTCCAGCCGAACCGCTTGGAATAGAAGGCCAGCGCTTCTTCGCCATTGGCAGCATAGAGTTCGCGCCAGCCGATATTGCCGGGGGCGTCGAAAGCCAGTTCCGGCATGGGATTTTCCATCGGTGCCGGCGTCATGATGCAGAGCACCGCGCCATGCGGATCGGCGACGACGGCGAAGCGGCCGATGGTCGGGATGTCTTCCGGCGGACGGCGGACCGAACCGCCATTGGCGGCAAAATCCTTGGCCGATTGGTCAACGTCGTCAACGTCGACATAACCTGTCCAGTTCGGTGGAATGCCCTTGCCCTCGAGTTCGGCCGGAAATTCCATCAGGCCGGCGACGCCGATGCCGTTCGCCTCGAAGATCGTATAGGTGGGCATGCCCTCCATTTTCATTTCGGAGGTGGTCCAGCCGACGACCGAGCTGTAGAATTTCGCGGCAGCTGATGTGTCGGGGGTCATCAACTCGCACCAGATGAACTTTCCATGCGTCTCAGACATCATACTCTCCCTTTTTCGACGCTCCTCTTCGGAGGCCTCTTTGCAAGGCCCCTATTTCGAGGGTGAGCGCCGTGATTGTCAGATCCTGCGGGCGTAATGCGCTTCCATGAACTGCTTCCAGGAGCCATCCGGCTGCTTGGCGCTGGAGACGAAGGTGCGGTGATCGGCATCGACGAAGATGATCTGCTCGCGGTAATCGGCAAGGCCCTCGCCGTTGAAGTCAGGCCCTGTCGTATAAAGGTCCAGTACATTGCCTGACGCATCGACCTCGCCCTCATAGACCCACATATAGTCCATCATGCTGCCGATCCAGCTGCCGACATACTTGCCCTTTGTGGCGTTGTAGCCGAGCGTCAGGATGCTGGTGGCCTCCTTACCGTCCGGCATGCGGCCGCTCCCTTCGGCGACGAACCAGATGCCGTGCAGCGAGCGGACGGTCTCGGTCCAGGGCTCACCGCCACTCATGTCGGGTGCGGTGACGGTCCAGTCGCCGATCAGTCTTTCCAGAAAGGAATGTTCCTTCAGCACTTCAGCGGTCTTCATCATCCTCTTCTCCCTTGAGTGATGGTGGCGCTTGTTTTCCGCATTCCGGACGCAAAACCGCTTACACTTTTCGGCATCATGCTCCGGCTCAGTGACAGCAGGATGGCGCCTTGGCGGCCTCCTCATATTCGTCGTGGCGGCGCACGAAATTCATCGTGCTGTCCTCGTTGCGGCCCTTCGGCGCGCGGTCGAGGATCATCAGGGTGCCGATCAGTTCTTCCGGCCCGCGAGCATAGCTCGAATAGGTATGGAAGATCTCCCCCTTGTCGTTGCGGTAGAAAGCGCTGAGGCCCGGCAGTTCGTCATTGGCATCAGCCGGCTGCATAGGCGTGAAATTGTAGAAGACCTTATCTTTGGCAAGATCCTCGGGGCTAAAAGAAACGTGATAATCGAAATTGAAATCGCTGCCGAAGGAAGAGACCCAGGGAAATTTCCAACCCATGCGCCGTTTGTAGGCGGCGATCTTGTCAAGCGGCGCGCGCGAAACAGCGACCCAGGTAACGTCATGATGGTTCAGATGCGGCAGGGCGCCATCGACATGATCCGATAGGAAGGAGCAGCCGGTGCAGCCGGCATCCCAATCCGGGCCGAGCATGAAATGGTAGATCAGCAACTGGCTGCGACCGTCGAAGAGATCGGCGAGCGACTTCCTGCCCTCGGGCGTTTCGAAGACATAATCCTTGTCGACCTTTACCCAGGGCAGCGCCAGACGGGCGGCGTTGACGCTGTCGCGCAGCCGCGTCGCCTCCTTCTCCTTTGCCAGCAGGGCACGGCGGGCCTCCAGCCACTCTTCGCGGGAAACAACCTCATTCTGCATGGAGTGCGCCCTCCTCCGGCGCTTGCCGGTGAAGCCGGCTCATCTCCTTCTCCTTGACTAAATACATTGATATCAATAGAAATGAAGCATGTCAAATTCGATCGAGATTCCCTTTTCCACGACGCTGATGGTGCGCGACACCTGCCTCTGCCTGCATGTGCAGCGGGCAGCGCGCGCGCTTGCCCGGCTGTTCGACGACGCGCTGAGGCCGGCCGGGCTGACCAATGGGCAGTTTTCGCTGATGATGTCGCTGAACCGGCCGGAGCCACCGCCAATGGGGCCGGTCGCCGCCCTGCTCGCCATGGACCAGACGACGCTGACGGCGGCGCTGAAGCCGTTACAGCGCAAGGGCTGGGTGACGGTGATGGAGAACCCGAGGGACAGGCGCGGTCGGCTGCTGAGCCTCACCACTGAGGGCAAGGCGGTGTTGGTGAGAGCGCTGCCGATCTGGGAAAGCACGCATGCGATGATCGACGGAAAGCTGCCGGATGGCAGCGTCGCAAGGCTGCGGCAGGATCTGCTGGCGCTGTCATGAATGGCGGCAGAAACGCCGAAGCCGGCCGGATAGCACCCTACCCGGCCGGCAGATGGTGGCAGCCGATACGGCTGCCAACTTTTTTAAAATCGATCAGGCGACGGTGACCGGAACCTCGGTCGAGGTGCGCATGGCGTGGCTGTAGGGGCAGACGATATGGGCTGCGGCTGCGAGCTTTTCAGCCGTTTCGCGGTCGAGACCCGGAATGTCAACCGTCAGCGCCACTTCGATGCCGAAGCCGCCGCCATCTTCCCGCGGGCCGATGCCGACCTTGGCGGAGACCGTCGTGTCTTCCGGAATCTTGACCTTCTGCTGGCCCGCGACAAATTTCAATGCACCGAGGAAGCAGGCGGAGTAGCCGGCAGCGAAGAGCTGTTCGGGATTGGTGCCGGTCGCACCGTCGCCGCCGAGTTCCTTGGGGACGGTCAGGGTCACGTCCAGAACGCCGTTTTCGGAAACGGCGCGGCCTGCGCGGCCGCCGGTGGCAGAGGCTTTGGTCGTATAGAGAATAGGCATGACGATCTCCTTTGGTTGGCCCTTCGATGGGTTGGATTTTTAGTATCGCACAATTAAATTGTACGCAAGTGAATTTTGCAAATTGCATTTCGAATTCGAAAGGAGGACAATCGGGCCTTAGAACAGGATGATCTTAGCCGCGCCGGCCTAAAATCTGAATCCTGTTCTAAATTAAAGAGTTAGAGCATGATGTCGCCCGAAAATCGCTGACACTTTTCGGCATCATGTTCTAGAGCAATTCCAGCAAAAGTGCGCAGCGGTTTTGCGCCCGGAATTGCGTGAAAACAAAGGGATAGAGCATTTCGTGATTCGAAGAAAAACGGGAATGCTCTAGGGATGATGGATATGAAAGCGCACACGACGAAGACGATGGAGATACCGCAAGAGGAGAAGCGGCTGGAAAAACAGCTGTGCTTCGCGGTCTATGCGACGGCGCATGCTTTCACCCGCGCCTACAAGCCGATCCTCGACAAGGTCGGCCTGACCTATCCGCAATATCTGGTGATGCTGGTGCTCTGGGAACGCGGCGAATTGCCGGTCAAGACGATCGGCGAGCAGTTGGATCTCGATTCCGGCACGCTGTCGCCGCTGTTGAAACGGCTGGAACAGAGCGGGCTGATCAAGCGCATCCGCGACCTGCGTGACGAACGGCAGGTGATTGTGTCGCTGACCCCTAGAGGTGAGGCTATGAAGGGGGAGATCGATACGATCATGATGGCGATCGGGCAAGCCGCAGGCTGCACGCTTAAGGAAATGGCCGAGATGCGCGACATGCTGCATCGGCTGCGGGGTAATCTCGGGCGGGCCGGCGCGGACGGAGGCTGAACGCGTCCACCCGGTAAACCCGCATTAGCGTGCGCGCCGAGAGATCAGGGCCGCGGCTTAGCCGGCGACCGACGCTTCTTTGCAGGAGCTGCCTTAGGTTCGGCCTCGGCCTCCTGCTGCAAACGCAGCGCCTTCAGCTTCTCCGTCTTCTTGTCACGGGCCGACGCCTCGGCGGCGATGATGGCACGCGCCGTGTGATCGGTCGCTTCTGCCTTGTCGCGAGACGAGAGCTTGGCGGGATTGAAGAATTCTCCCTTGGTGGCGGTCATGTGCCCCTTTCCCAGGTGATGGCGGCGCTACAGCATAATTCCTTAAATCGGAATTGGCTCAAGGAATTATGCAGAAATTCAAAGTGTTACAGCGTCCATTGCGCGTCTCAAAAGACGCGCAGCGCTGCAAGCCATGAATCCGCGGCTGAAAGCCGTGATCTCACGGCTGAAACCATGATTCCGCGCTCGGACCGTGATGCCACAGCCGGACCGCGACTCCCCGGCCGGGATCAGCGGGTGCGGAGAACTTTCTTCGGTGCCGGCAGCAGACCTTCGCGCTGCAGCTTCTTGCGGGCAAGCTTGCGCTGGCGGCGAATGGCCTCGGCCTTTTCGCGGGCGCGCTTCTCGGACGGCTTTTCAAAGGCGCTGCGCGCCTTCATTTCCCGGAACAGGCCTTCCCGCTGCATCTTTTTCTTGAGCACGCGGAGCGCCTGATCGACATTGTTGTCCCTGACGAGTACCTGCAAAACGATATCCTTCCTGTCGCGGCGGCGAGGCCGCACTGTCCATATTAAAAAGCGCGGGACTACTTCCCGATTTTGATGCTCGAAAACTTCAGCCAGGGTTCGGCGCCATCGGACTTGGCCGCCGCTTGGGGGGAAACCCTGGATGGCGTTTCCCCGGTATCGATGTCGGCCTCAGTGATGCGGCGTTCGAAATTCTCTGCGTCGAACTGGACGCGGTATTGCACATGCCCATGGTCGTTGGGCAGGATGCTGGAGATCCGGCACCGCTTGTCGGCTTTCGCCGTGCGGGTGAGGCCGGACTTCAGCACGATCATGTCGCCGACTTTATAGTTTGGTCTGCCCATTTCAGCGTCCCTTCGACTCTTCGGCTGCTCAATCGGTCAATCAGAACGACCAGGGGCCATTCAGGTACGACCGAGGGCCATTCCGGAAAAGCCTGCGATCAAAGCAAAAAGGCCGGGCTCGGACCCGACCTCTTCCAGTCACTCAGCCCGCTGCCCGTATGGTCAGCTCACCGCCACCCCTGGTCAGCTCGCTGCCAGTACATCCGTGGTCAGCTTGCCGCCAGCACATGGCCAGCCCGCTGCCATATTCATGGTCAGCAGAGGCGAATGACAAATCATGCGGCCTGAAGATTATCAGCCGAATTCTTGCCGGACTTCTTGTCGCGGACGAGATCGTAGCGGATCTTCTGACCTTCAACGAGTTCGCGCATGCCGGCGCGTTCAACCGCTGAAATATGGACGAAAACGTCCGTAGAACCATCATCCGGCTGAATGAAGCCAAAACCCTTGGTGCCATTGAACCACTTGACGACGCCTGAATTCATAACGATCTCCTTTTCAACCGTTTGTGTTCGCCTGCGGAGAGATATCCGACAAGCCGTATCGATGTTGAGAGGATATCTGACGGTGCGCTCAAGCGCGTGGACAAAGGTCGCAAGCAATTCGATACGCACCATGTAGGATATTTACCGAATTAAGCAATGGTATTTCGGAAAATAATTCTCTTGCGGGCGCAAAATGAAGCTCTTGTCCAGGGGAAAGCAACCTGCTTGCCCGGGGACAAAGGGATCGGTCCGAGGCGGCCGGATCGCGGCCGCCTGGGTGAAAATTACTGCCAGACGACGATCGGCGCCTTTGTCGGAACGCGATCGTAGAGATCGATGATATCCTGGTTCAGCAGCCGCACGCAGCCCGATGAGACGGCCTTGCCGATCGAGCGCCAATCGGGATTGCCGTGCAGGCGATAAAGCGTGTCCTCTCCATTCGAGAAGATGTAGAGCGCGCGGGCGCCGAGCGGGTTTTTCAGGCCAGGCTCCATGCCGCCGTTGTCGATCGAATATTTGACGAGTTCCGGCTGGCGGGCGACCATCTCGTTCGGCGGTTTCCAGCGCGGCCATTTCTGACGCCACTGGATGACGCCCGAGCCCTGCCAGGCGAAACCCTCGCGGCCGATGCCGACGCCGTAGCGCATCGCCATGCCGTCGCCCTGGACGAGATAAAGGAAACGCGACGGCGTATCGACGACGATGGTGCCGGGCGGCTGGCCAGTGGGATCGACGACGCGCTGGCGATAATAGCGCGGATCGATCTGCTCGTAGGGAACGGCCGGAATGAGAAAGCCGCCATCCTCAACCGGGCCATACATGACGGCAAGCTCGGGCCCGCTCGGCACGCTTGACGCGGCCGGGGACTGGAACAGGCGCATGGGCGAACGATAGATGATCGACGTATCGCCCGATGTTACCGTATTGGCTGAGGAGGCGCAGCCGGTGAGCGCGGCGGCTGCGGTCAATGCCGAAAAGGAAAGAAAGCTGCGGCGGGAAAGATGTCTATCGAAGCTCATGACGCGGGACTGATTTCCTCTGATGCGGGAAGCCGGACGAAAGGGCTGATAAACCAGCGATTCGCCCGATGCCGATAACAACAAGAGAAGATCTATCGGCTTGCGCCAAATAAACCATAGCTTCACGTAGACGTGTCCGGCCTGAAGCGGACGATATGAGCAGCGCTGTTGCAGCGCTACATCACAACGATCTCGGCCCTGGCAGGAACGCGGTCGTAAAGATCGATGACGTCCTGGTTCAGCATGCGCACGCAGCCCGACGATGTGGCCTTGCCGATCGATTGCCAGTCGGGCGTGCCGTGGACGCGATAGAGCGTATCCTGCCCGTCCTTGAAGATATACATGGCGCGCGCGCCGAGCGGGTTCATCAGCCCCGGATTCATGCCGCCATTCTCCGCCCCGAACGGGCGAACCTCAGGCTGGCGCGAGACCATTTCGACCGACGGTGTCCAGCGCGGCCATTTCTGCTTCCACTGGATGACGCCGCGGCCGGACCAGGCATAACCGTCGCGGCCGAGGCCGACGCCGTAACGCATCGCCTTGCCGTTGCCCTCGACGAAATAAAGGAAATGCGCCTTGGTATCGACGACCACGGTGCCGGCACGCTCGGTCGTCTGATAATCGACCTCCTGGCGCAGGAACTGCGGCTGTACGCGGCTGACCGGGATCGCCGGCAGGGTGAAATCCGCGTCGCGAAGCTCACCATACATCGCCATATGCACGGGATTGGTGACCGGCAGGCCATAGGTCTGGTGGAACTGGGTCTTGTAGAGTTCGCGCGTCTGCGGCACCGGCTGATCGGGGATCGGCCGCACCCGGCGCGGATCGACACCGGGCGGCTGATAGAAGACCGGCGAGGTTTCCTGGACGAAGCGGGCGGGCGAATCGGCGGCGACATCGGGAATGAGGATGTTGCACCCGCTCAGCGACGCAACCGCAATCACGAGCCCGGCAATCGGGAAGACCCGGCGCAGAAAATTCATGGAACCACCCTTATCAACGATCGGCAGACAACGACATCTGCCGGGACGATGGCATCCGCGGCTGGCGCGAGGCTGGCGTTGGGGTGGAAAAGGCACAAGGTCAGGAAACGACCAGCCCGCCGCCATCGGTGGCGGGATCGCGGATCAATCGTCCGGGGCATTTAATCGCAATTGCCGCTGTCGGCGAAACTCAGGCCGCCACCCCGTGGAAGAAACGGATGCTCTGTTCGATCTCGGCCGGCAGCGCCGAGGTATGATTGCCGGCGACGGTTTCGGTCTCGATATGGATGCCGGCGGCGCGGGCGCGGCGGGCAAGCAGATCGGCGCGGTCGTTGAAATGCGGCTCCTCGGTGCCGTGGACGACACGCACCGGGCATTTGAAGCTCTGGGCGTAACACAGAGCCGAGCGCACCTCGAATTCATGCTCATTGCTGTCGTCGAAGCGGATATCCTGGGGATAGCGGCTGAAAAAGCGGAAGGCGTTGGGGTTGCCCGAAATCGGCGCGGCGGCGCGGAACTTGTGGGTGGTCATCGCCGTCAGCATGGTCAATGTGCCGCCGATGCTGTGGCCGGCGATGAACAGCCGTTCGGGGTCGACGCCCGGCAGATGCGCCAGGCGCTCGGTGGCGGCCAGCACGTCGTCGACCTCGTCGTAGAAGCCGGAGAAATTGCCCATCTGGCCGTTTTCGCCGCGCAGCGACGGCATCATCACGACATAACCGGCATCCATATAGGGCTTCATCAGCTGCCAGTGGCCGATGCCCATGGCATTGCCGCCGTGCAGGAAGAGCACGGCCGGTTTGGCGGCGCGCTCGCGCTTGTATTTGGAAACCCAGGCCGCCAGTTCCAGCTCGCCGTAGCCGGAGCGGTAGAAGATCTTGTCGGCATCGGCAGGCGCATTCAGCGGTTCGTATTTGTCGGGCGCCGGGCCTTTCTGCAACAGCTTGGTGCGGAAATGGTGGCGGACCTTGGCATAGTCGTGCTTGGCGAGGCGCGGCTCGTCCGGGACATCAAACGCGGCTGCCATGCGCGGCAGGATGAGTGCACCGGCAAGACCCGCCAGAACGGCACGGCGTTGACGGAAAAAGGAATTTTGTTCAAGCGAGCTCATAACGCACCCATCATTTCCCCGGCACGCAGAATCTGCACCGGAAGATCGTTGCCGCCAATACACATGATGTTGAAAATATTGCCCTGCGTCATTGTTGCGCAGGGCATGCAACCTCATTCCGGCTTGGCGTCGATCATGGCGATCAGCGTGCGCAGCCGGTCGGCCTCGTAGGAGGGCTTGTCGGGGCGAAGGCGGGCGATGCGGGGGAAACGCATGGCGACCCCCGATTTGTGCCGGGTCGAGCGGTTGATGCCCTCGAAGGCCACTTCGACGACGAAGCCAAAATCCTTGTCGGCGCGCACGGCGCGCACCGGGCCGAAGCGCTCAGTGGTATTGTCACGCACGAACTTGTCGAGCACCTCGAGTTCGGCATCGGTGAAGCCGAAATAGGCCTTGCCGACAGGCACCAGCTGTTCGCCGTCCTCGTCATCGGCCCAGACGCCGAAGGTGAAATCAGAATAGTAGCTGGAGCGCTTGCCGTGGCCGCGCTGGGCATACATCAGCACCGCATCGACATTATAGGGGTTGCGCTTCCACTTGAACCAGGGGCCCTTCATGCGGCCGGCCTGGTAGATGCTGTCGCGGCGCTTGATCATCACGCCTTCGATGACCGGATCGGGCGGCGCGGCGCGGAGAGCGTCGAGCTCTTCCCACGACGAGAACGGCACGAGCGGCGAGAGATCGAAACGGTCATGGGGGGCGCGGTCGATGATCTCGGTCAACCGGTCGCGGCGATCGATATAGGTCCGGCCGCGGACATCCTCCTCGTCGTCGAAGAGCAGGTCATAGGTGCGGATGAAGGCGGGATAGTCGCCGAGCATCTTCGCCGTCACCGTCTTGCGGTTCAGGCGCTGCTGCAGGTCGGAGAAGGTCCGGGTCGGGCTGTTGGAGCGGGCGGTGCCGCCAACCAGCAGCTCGCCGTCGACGACGCCGGAAAAACTGATCGCGTCGAGAATATCGGGAAAGGCGCCTGAAATGTCGTCGCCGGAGCGGGAATAGATCTTGCGCCTGTCGCCGGAGCGGGAGAGCTGCACGCGGATGCCGTCCCATTTCCATTCGGCGACATAGTCGGCCGGATCGAGACCAGTGAGATCGCCCTCCTCCACCGCATTGGCGAGCATGACGGAGTGAAAGATTGCCGGTGTGGCCAGCACCGGTTTTTCGCCGCCATTCGCCAGCCATTCAAACAGCGTCTCATAGGGCGGCTGCAGACCGTGCCAGAGGGTTTCGATCTCGGTGACGTCCTTGTCGCCGAGATCGGCCAGCGCCTGCTTGGCAAGGCGAGCGGAAACGCCGATGCGCATGGCGCCGGTCGCCAGCTTGATGAAGGCGAAACGGCCGGACGAATCCAGCCGGTCGAGCAGGTCACGGACGAAGCTGCGCACTTCTGTGCGGCCGAGTGCGTTCATGCCGGTGACGACCTCGCCGAGACGCGGCTGGGCGAGCGCCGAGCGGTCGAAATCCCTCTCATTGTCCCAGACAAGCGAGATGGTTTCGGCGAGATCGCCGACATAATCATAGGAATAGCGGAACAGCACCTCGTCCATGCGCTCGAGCACCAGCTCACGCAGCATGGCGGGCTTGACGTTGCGCACCTCCAGCGTGCCGGCAATGGCGGCAAGGCCATAGCCGCGGTCAGGATCGGGCGTATCGCGGAAATAGTCGGTCAGCAGCTTCAGTTTGCCGTTGCGGCTGGGTGTGAGCACCAGGCGGTCGAGGAGGTCGGCGAAGGCTTTCATGGGCGCCTCCCGACTTCGGAGGGGTTTTGACGCGGGATATTGCTCATCTCCTCAATCGGCCTCATCCTCATAACCTACCAGATGCAGCGGTTTCGCCTTGATGCCCTGCAATTGGCACCAGCGCACCAAGGCCTCCTCGCGGCCATGCGTCACCCAAACCTCGGCCGGGTGCAATTCCCGGATCGTTTCGGTCAGCTCCGGCCAGTCGCAATGATCGGAGATGACGAGCGGCAGTTCGACGCCGAGCTGTTTGGCGCGCTGGCGCACCATCATCCAGCCGGAGGCGAAGGCCGGCAGCGGCTCGTTGAAGCGCCGGGCCCAGCGGTCGGCGAAGGCCGATGACGGGCCGATGACGACCGCACCCTTGAAGACTGATTTGTCGCGGCTTTCGATCGTCGCCGGCAGCAGCTCGCCGAGATCGATGCCCTGCTCGATATAATAGTCGCAGAGTTTTTCCATGGCGCCGTGGATATAGATCGGTTCGGCATAACCGGCATCGCGCAGCAGCCGGATGACGCGCTGGGCCTTCCCCAGCGCATAGGCGCCGACGAGATGGGTGCGCTCGGGAAATTGCCGCAGCGACGCCAGCAGCTTGGCTATCTCCTCCATTGGATCGGGATGATGGAAGACCGGCAGGCCGAAGGTCGCCTCGGTGATGAAGACATCGCAGGCAACCGGCACATAGGCGGCGCAGGTCGGATCGGGGCGGCGCTTGTAGTCGCCGGAGACGACGATGCGTGTGCCGTTCTTCTCAATGGCGATCTGGGCGGAGCCGAGCACATGGCCGGCGGGATGAAAGCTTACCTTGACGCCGTTGACCAGCAGTTCCTCGCCGAAGGCTGCGGCCTGCTCGCTGGCACAAAAGCCGTCGCCGTAACGCAGGCGCATGATGTCGAGCGTCTGGCGGGTGGCAAGCACGTTTACATGGCCCGGGCGGGCATGATCCGAATGGCCGTGGGTGACGAGCGCCTGCTCGACCGGCCGCACCGGATCGACATAGAAGCCGCCCTCGGGGCAATAGAGCCCCTCCGGGGCGGGATAAAGCAGCGCATCAGGTCTCATGAAACGAGAGATAGCGGGAAATGGACGCGAGGCCAGAGGGCGGGAAGAACGGACTATGGAATGGGGCGCGGCTCAACGACTGCAATGTCATGACCCTATCCCGTCGAGAAAGTTGACCACAGCGACATTAAACTCACCCGGCCGCTGCAGCGGCGCGAAATGACTGACGCCTGTGAGATAGATCATCTCAGCGTTCGGAATGCTGCGAGCAAGATATTCGGCATGGTCGGGCTTGATGAATTCGTCGCGCTCGCCGAGAACGATTGCGACCGGCACCCGGATCAGGCCCAAGTCGGCGGCCTGATAATTCGGCTCCGTCCGCATCATCAGGCTGACCGCCTCGACGAATGGATTAAAATCGTCAGGCGTGGTGGACAATGCGGCATAGTCCTTGGCGTGCCGGCTGAAGCATCGGTCGATGACCGGGCTCGGAACAAATTCCAGCGTGCCGCTCGGATCCATGTTGCAGGCGAAAAAGAAGACCCCCTCGACGCGTGACGGCGCCGTCATGGCGAGAATCAGGGCGATGCAGGCGCCGTCGCTCCAGCCGACGACGGCCGCCTTGTCGAGATGCAGCGCGTCCATGACGGCGAGCACGTCGGAGGCCATCAGCTCATAGCTATAGGGACGGGCATCGCGGGTGCTTCTTCCATGGCCACGGCTGTCGATCAGCACGACGCGGCGGCCGCGGCGCAACAGTGCCGGGACCTGATAGCCCCAGTTGCCGCTGTGACCAAGGCCGCCATGCAGCAGAATGACAGGGGGACCTGCGCCGTAGGACGCATACCAGATGCGGGCACCGTCGCGCGCGACATGCCCTTCAACTGCTGCCGGCGGCAATGGGGCGCCGCCATGCGTCTCGAAATGGATGAGCTCGTCGTCTTGTGGTTCCATAGCGATGAGGCTCCCGTCCGGCGAATAGACCGATGGCATAGAAAAGCCGGAAAACAGCCCAAGAACAACCAGAATCGCTTTCTAGCCCTTGCGATGCAACCAGGGGGATCAGCATTGGGCAGGAAGTTTTTCTATTGTGCGGCGGCAATCGCGGTCGTCGCGGCGGGCATCTACCTCAACAATACCAGCCTGATAGCCGAACACCGACCGGGAAAACCGGTGCTGCTCGCCCATCGCGGCATCGCCCAGCGCTTCGACGAAACCGATCTCAAGAACGACACCTGCACGGCGAGCCGCATGCTGCCGCCAAAACACGATTATCTCGAAAACACCATCCGCTCGATGCAGGCAGGCTTTGCGGCCGGCGCCGATATCGTCGAGATCGACGTACATCCGACAACGGACGGGCAGTTCGCCGTCTTTCACGACTGGACGCTCGACTGCCGCACCGACGGGCATGGCGTCACCCGCGAGCATTCGATGGCTGACATGAAGAGGCTCGACATCGGCTATGGCTATACCGCCGATGGCGGCAAGACCTTTCCCTTTCGCGGCCGTGGCATCGGCATGATGCCGACCCTTGCCGAGGTGCTGTCGACCTTTCCGGATCGGCGCTTCCTCATCAACGTCAAGAGCCGCGATCCTTCCGAGGGCGAAAAGCTCGCCACCGTGCTCAACGGACTTTCCCAGGAAAGACGGGCCGAGATCATCGTCTATGGCGGTGACGAGCCGATCGACGTGCTGCGCCGGATGGCACCCGGTATCAAGACCGCCTCGCGCAAGAGCCTGAAGGGCTGCCTGTTCGGCTATATCGGCTATGGCTGGACCGGCCTGCTGCCGGACGAATGCAAACATGCGATGATGCTGGTGCCGATCAATATCGCCCCGTGGCTCTGGGGCTGGCCGGACCGTTTTCTCAACCGGATGGCGGATGCCGGGACCGAGGTCTTCGTGCTCGGTCCCTATCGCGGCAGCGATTTTTCCACCGGCATCGATGACCCCGCGCAACTGGCGCGGCTGCCGCCAAATTATGCGGCGGGCATATGGACGAACGAGATCGAGGCGATCGGCAAGCTTGCGAAATAGAGCTTGAAAGACGCCGCATCGACCTGATCGATGCGGCGTCTTTCAATGTTTCCTTTTGTGCATGTCGTTCTCCCAAAACCGCTGCACACTTTTGGGCGACATGCAATAGAGCCTTTCCGGGTTAGATTGAAGCATTCTGTTGGCTCAAACGGAGTCGGATGGTCGACCGGCCGGCGCGCGTCGTAGCCCGGCTCTACGGCCAAGCCGGCCGGTCGATCAGCCGGCCCGTTTCAGCCAACCCGAAGGGCCGGGCATCTTTCCGCCAGGATCAAAGGCGATCGGCTCGGACGTACCTTGGGGTATGCCCGTCGCCAATCGCCTTTGCCCTGACGAAAACCTGCTCCGGCAGAATGCTTCAATCTAACCCGGAAAGGCTCTAGAGGCTCCGCGCTCGCAGCAATGCCGGGATTTCCTCCGGGGAGACGGGTTTCGAGAAGCGGTAGCCTTGCGCCTCCTCGCAACGCGCCTGGCGCAGGAAATCCATCTGGGCGTCGGTTTCGACACCCTCGGCGAGAACCGAAAGCTTCAGCGTCTGCGCCAGCGAGATGACGGCCGAGGCGATGGCGACGGCGGTCTTGTCGCCCGGCAGGGCCTCGACCAACGAACGGTCCATCTTCAGGCGGTCGAAGGGGAAAGTCTTCAGTGCAGCGAGGCTGGAATAGCCGGAGCCGAAATCGTCGATCGACAGGCGAACGCCCAGCGCCCGCAGCGATTCCATCATGGCGAGCGCGCGTTCGGCATCGTGCATCACCACGCTTTCGGTGACCTCCAGCTCCAGCCAGCGCGACTGCAGGCGGTGGCGCTCGAGCGCTTCGGTGACATGGGTTGCGAAATCCGGATCGGCAAACTGCTTGGCGGAGACGTTGACGGCGATCGTCAGCGGCGGCAGGCCCATATCCTGCCAGTTGCGCGCCTGGCGGCAGGCCTCGTTCAGCACCCAGAGACCGAGGGGGACGATCAGGCCGGTCTCTTCGGCGAGCGGAATGAAATTGACCGGCGGCAGCCTGCCCTTGGCCGGATGGTTCCAGCGAACCAGCGCCTCGAGCCCGGTGATGCGGCCGGTGGCGACATCGACCTGCGGCTGATATTGCAGGAACAGCTGGTCGCCGGCGATCGCCAGGTGCAGTTCCTCGTGCTCGCCGAGCGGCATTCCGAGGGGCGTGCTGCCGCCCTCGTGATGTTGCAATGTGTTGCGGCCGAGTTCCTTGGCGCGGTACATGGCGCGGTCGGCATTGGCGAGAAGCTCTTCCGAGGTTGCGCCATCGAAGGGGAAGGCAGCGACACCGATGCTCGAGGTGACGGTGATCTCGCCGTCCGCGCCGCGGATCGGCCGGTTGATCGCCTTCTGCAGCTCGCGAAGACGGCGCGTGATGCCGGCATCGTGGCTCGACTGGTGGACGAGCACTACGAGGAATTCGTCGCCGCCGAGACGCACCACCATATCTGACGCCCTGACGCTATTGGCCATGCGGGCGGCGATCTCCTTCAGCACCTCGTCGCCGGCGGCGTGGCCGCGGCCATCATTGATGTCCTTGAAATTGTCGAGATCGATATAGGCGACGGTCACCTTGCGGTTGTTGCGCCGGGCCTGGTCGAGGATACTCGCGAGCCGCTCCTTCAGGAAGGCGCGGTTCGGCAGGCCCGTGAGATCGTCATGATGGGCCATGAAATGAATGCGGTCGTCGACACGCTTGCGCTCGATGGCGATGCCGGCGATATGGGTGGCGAGCGCCACCAGCGTCATCTCGTGCTCGGTGGGACGGCGGACTTCCCTGGAATAGAGCGCGAACGTGCCGAGCACATTGTTCTGCGATGTGGCGATCGGCGTCGACCAGCAGGAGCGGAACCCGAACGGGGCAATCAACGCGCGAAAATCCTCCCAGAGCGGATCGCTCATCACGTCCTCGACGATCACGGTCTGACCGCGCCACGCGGCGGTGCCGCAGGAGCCGACCTTCGGACCGATCGTGACACCATCGATGAGGCGGCTGTAGCCGCCGGGCAGATTGGGAGAGGCGCCGTGATAGAGCCTGGTGCCCTCGCTGTCGAGCAGCAGTACCGATCCGTCGATCCCGGTCAGTTGCGCCTCGATCATCAGCACGAGCGCCTCGAGGATCATCGGCAACGGCTCGTTGCGGGCAATCATTTCGAGCAGGCTCGCCTGGCCGCGATGCAGATCCTCCTGGCGCTTGCGTTCGGTGATATCACGGGAAACACCGATCAGGCCGACGATTTCGCCGCGATCGTTGCGCAGCGGGATCTTCGAGGTCAGCCGGCATATCGGTCTTCTACTGCCGGGAAGGACGTAGGATTCCTCCATGTCGATGCGGGCTTCGCCCGTCGTCATGATCTGCTGCTCGATATCGAAATGGTGGAGCGCCGTCTCGAAATCGAACAGGTCAAAATCGCGCTTGCCGGTCATCAGCGCAGCGCTCTCCAGGCCAAGGCTGCTGGCGGTGACGGCATTGGCAAAGACGAAGCGGCTGTCACGATCCTTGACGTAGAGAAAATCCGGAAGTTCGTGGACGATTTCCTTGAGGCGGAGGTTCTCGATACCCTCGGAAAAGTGGTGGGCGGTCGATGCCATCATTGCCTCCGTCGCGGCGACGATGCGCCGCGTTTCGGCCGTCAGGGCATCGGCTGATTCCCATCGCCTGGCACTCGGTTCGTGCATGCCGCCATTCTCCCCGCCGGCCGAAGGCCGTATCCCACACCCGTCATCATAGAAATTCCCTTAAAAGTAGTCCTCATTTCCTTCGGCTTGCTTAAATGAAAGGGTGAACAAGACGACAATATAAGCGGCGATATCCTGCCGTTGCGCTCGCCACGACGGCAATTTCGCCCGCCTTTGCCAAGCTTGTGCCAAAAGAATACATGCCCGCCTGGCACGTTTCCTGCTACGGGCGCGTTATGACAAGTGATCTCCGGATGCCCTCACGCCGCGACATGCTTTTATTCCTCGCGGCCTCGGCCGTTGCGGGAGGGCCATCACGCGCCGTCGCCTCGCCGCTGACGGCGGCCGCTCAGCCCGACCTGCGTGGGGCAATCGACGCGGTGGAATATCGCGCCATTCCCGAAAGTGGCGACCGCAAGACCCGCAACCTTGAGCAGATGATCAAACAGGCGGCGCGCGAGAACGTGCCGGTGTTCCTGCCGCCCGGCACCTACCGGGTCTCCAACCTCACCTTGCCCGACAATACCCGCATCACTGGCGTGCCTGGCGCTTCACGGATCGTCTATACCGGCGACGGCCACCTGTTTTCGGCCGAGAACGTGCGGCGGATCGAGCTTTCCAATCTCGTCATCGACGGCGGCAACCGCTGGCTTGGCGACGATGCCGGCGGGCTGTTGCAATTTACCGGCGTCGACGAGGTGCTGATCGACAATTGCGAGATCGGCGGCAGCCGCAAACACGGCCTGCAGCTGGAGCGCTGCGGCGGCAGGATCGAGCGCAGTCACATTTCGGGGGCTGCCCAATCCGGACTTTACGCAGTGGATTCCACCAACCTTTCGGTCACCGGCAATACGGTCTCGGATTGCGGCAATGGCGGCATCCTGGTGCATCGCTGGAAGAAGGCGGAGGACGGCACGGTTGTATCCGGCAACCGCATTTCCAGCATCCGCGCCAATGACGGCGGCACCGGCCAAAACGGCAACGGCATCAATATTTTCCGCGCCGACGGGGTGATGGTGGTGAATAATCACATCTTCGACTGCGCCTTTACGGCGATCCGCGCCAATTCGGCCTCGGATATCCAGATCAGCAGCAACCAATGCCGGCGCTCCGGCGAGACGGCGATCTATGTCGAATTCGCCTTCGAAGGCGCTGTCGTTTCCGCCAACATGATCGACGGGGCGGCAAACGGCATCTCGATCGCCAATTTCGACGAAGGCGGCAGGCTGGCGAGCGTCACCGGCAACGTCGTGCGCAACCTGACGCTGAAAGGTCCCTACCAGCACGAGGTCGGTTTCGGCATCGGCATCGCGGCAGAGGCCGACACGCTGATTTCAGGCAATGTGATCGAGGGCGCGCCGCGCTGGGGGCTGCAGATCGGCTGGGGTCCCTATCTGCGCAACGTCGTTGTGACAGGCAATGTGGTGCGCAAGGCCCCGGTCGGTTGTGCCGTCTCGGTCGCCGACGGGGCCGGGACCGCGGTCATCACCGACAACATCTTCCAGGAGACCACCGAAGGCGCGGTGTTAGGCTTCCAGTGGGAGAAGAAGGTGTCCGGCGAGATGGCAGGCGGCGGCTCGCCCTATGCGCAGCTGACCGTGGAGCGAAACCGTATCTCCTGAAGGCCATCAAAAGCTTTCATCATCCCATCAGCCACAAGGACTTTTCCCACGCCGATCCGGCATTTACGGTCTCTCGGACACATCGAGGGGATATGGACATGCTGACAATCTACGGAGTCTATCGATCGCGCGCCTCACGCGTCTATTGGATGGCGGAGGAGCTTGGGGTCGAATTCCGGTCGGTGCCGGTGGTGCAGGCAAGGCGGCTCGCAGATCCGCTATCTCAGGATGCGCCGCTCAACACGCATTCGCCTGAATTCATTGCTGTCAACCCGATGGCCCAGATCCCCAGCATTCGGGATGGCGACCTCGTCATGCACGAGTCGCTGGCGATCAATCTTTACCTCGCCCGTAAACATGGCGGACCGCTTTCCGGCCAAACCGTCGAAGAAGACGGATTGCTGACGATGTGGACGGTCTGGGCGGCTGCGGAGGTCGAACCGCACACGGTGAAGATCGTACTCACCTATGATAACGGGCTTGAAAACAGCGAAGGTGGCCAACAGACGATCGCGGTTTCCTGCCGCTCGCTGCGCAGGCCGCTGGCGGTTCTCGAAGGCCACCTCGCCGGCCGGCAATGGATCGTCGGCGACCGTTTCACCGTTGCCGATCTCAACATCGCCGAGGTGCTGCGCTACGCCCAGAGCGAAGAGGCGCTTTTCCAGGCGCATCCGAATATCAAAGCCTGGATCGAGCGCTGCCAGTCCCGCCCGGCCTATAAGGCGATGCAAGCAACACGCAGCAAGGAGCCGATCTAAAGCGCGGCGCACCGAATTGCGTCCATTGGATACGTCGGCCACGAGGCCTTAAAGTGGATGTCGTCTATGATCGAACGAATTTTAGAGCATCCTCGACGCTGCGTATGAATATCGAGGTGGTGTCGTCCGGCTTCTGACAACGTCCGCGCTGCTTCAAGCGTTGCCAATGGCGGGTCTCAGCCAAGCCACATCGATCAGGGCAGCTGCCAGCGCTTCGGCTTCACCGGCAAAGACACGATCGGAGTGACCACCGATCGGAAACCAGCCGCGCGCGTCCTCGACGTCTCGACGGAATTCCTCGAAGCCGACGGTTCCATCCGGCCGCCGAAATATATCGACGCAGCGGTCCGCGCCCTGATCGTTGATCGAGCGCAGGACTTTGTTCACATGCGCCATGAGCGTTTCTCCCATCCTGGAAACATTCACTGAGGCTGGTGGACGTGGTTCAATCCGTTGAATTACAACAAGATTTGGTTATCGAAGCCGATCGTCTCCAATTCCGGAGGCCACACTCGCCCTGATTAAGGATAGTCCATTGCTTGCCCGCCTGTCACCAGTTGCCGGCAATGATGAAGCCGTCCGGTTCGATGGCAGCGAACGGCCCGGAGTTCTGGCGCTCCGCGAGATTGAAGTCCATCCTGGTCGGGGGAAAAATCACCTCATGAACTCACTGCCTAGGTCTGAGGATTATCGAAAGAGCGCCAGCGTGCCGGCCATTTCCTCACGGATCCAGGCCTTGAAATCCTTGACCTTCTTTGGCTCGCGCGTGCCTTCGGCGGTGACGAAGTAGTGGCCGAAGCCGGTCGGCGCGCGAATGCCGAAGGGGGCGGCGAGCCGGCCTTCGGCGAGCGCAAAGGCGGCAAGGGTCTGCCAGGCCAGCATGACGCCCTGCCCTGCAATCGCCGCATCGAGGCAGAGCGAGGCGTCGTTGAAGACGTGACGGGTCGAAAGCGTAGCACCTGATAGTCCGACCTCGCGCATCCAGACCTCCCAGGTGAACATGGCATGGCCATCGATGATGGCAGGCAGTTCGAGAATATCGGCAGGCTCTTTCAATTTTGCCGCCATCTCGGGCGAACAGACGGGAAAGACCTCCTGCTCCAACAGCAGCTCTGCCTTCACGTCCGGCCATTTGCCGGTGCCGACGCGGATACCGATATCGACGTCGCAGAGGGCCGGATTGACGAGATTGGTGGTTGCATCCAGCCGCAGCTTGATGTCGGGATGGCGCTCGGCGAAACGATCCAGCCGGCAGACCAGCCAGCGGGCGGCGAAAACCGGCGCCACCGAGATGGTCAGGATGGTATCGTCCTTGCGGCTCGCGATCGACACCGCCGCCGAAAGACGGGCGAACCCCTCGTCGAGCGCCAGAAGCACCGGCTGGCCGGCTTCGGTGGCGATCATGCCCCTGGCGGTGCGCTCGAAGATCACCTGACCAAGCTGGGCTTCTGCCTTGATGACCTGCTGGCTGACGGCGCCAACCGAGACGCCGAGTTCGTCGGCCGCCGCCTGGAGCGAGCCGAGACGACCGACGGCCTCCAGCGCGCGCAGGCCGTTGAGATGGACCATGTTCAAGTTCTTCATATAGTTTTTCTATAGCGCCGCCGCATTAATCTCAATTGAAAATCTACCTGTTGAGGCCGACATTGCAAGCACAGGCAATCCATTCAAACGCAGGACGCGAGCGGATGGGATGGTTCAGCAGGCGCCAGCCGCCATTGATCATCCTTCTGCGCTACTGAGAAAGCGAGGCATGCCATGTCTTTGTTGAAGTTTTTCTTCACCCCTGTTCGGCAGGTGGCAAGCGCGGAAATTGCCCCAGCCTGGAAGGATGATCCGCTGCGACATCCCGAGGTCGAGCGCATGTCGATGCGCGAAATCGCCGATCTGCCGCTTGGGATGCCGGCCGGCTTTCAGGCAGAGGGCAAACCGCCGCTGGCGAAATGCGCGTGAAGATATGGTAGGTTCGCCCTGGCAGAAAGGGCGGAGCAATGGCCGACGACGTCGATGCGATCTTCGAACGCCTGAAGCGGCTGGCGGCGGAAGCCGGCCTGCCTGATGTCGAGGAGAGCACCTCCTATGGCAATCCGGCGCTGAAGGTCGGCGGCAAGAGTTTTGTCGCGGTGAAGAATGCCGAGACGATCGTGATCTCGATTTCGCTCGACGACAAGGATCACCTGCTGGAGATGGCGCCTGACGTCTATTTTCAAACCGATCATTATGTCGGCTGGCCGCATCTGCCGGTGCGCGCCGCCGTGATCGGCGACGAGGAACTGCGGTTGCGACTGATCGGCGCCTGGCTGTTCCGGGCGCCGAAGAAGCTTGCCGCAGGTTTTAACGGTCAGGCCCGGTCGTAGGCCAGCGCCCGCTGGACGGCGGGGCGCAGCAGCATGCGGGCGTGGTGGTCGCTCGCCTTTTCGAACCGGGCGGGATCGACGCCGTCCGATGGCAGCCAGTCGGTCATGACGAAGAGATAGGGATCGGCGAGCGAATAGGCCTCACCCATCACCCATGGGCCTTCGAACATCGTCTGCTCGATCAGCGTGAAACAATCGGCCATATTCTCAGGCACCTTGGCCTTCATCGCCTCGATTGCCGCCGGCTCGTCGGCCCAGCGCGAGCCGCGCGGGCGATGGGCATGGTTCACATGCACGGTCGAGCAGATATAACTGTTAAAGGACTGGAGCCTGGCAAATTCGAAGGCATCGTCAAGCGGCGCCAGCTTGGCGGCCGGCGCGCTCTGAGCGATATAAGCCAGGATCGCCGGCGTTTCCGTCAGCACGCCATAATCGGTGACCAGTGCCGGCACCCGGCCCTTCGGGTTGATCTTCAGATAGTCCGGCGAACGCTGCTCGCCATCGCGGAGGCTGATCTTCTTCGTTTCGAAGGCCAGGCCGGATTCTTCCAGGGCAATAAGGCTTGCGAGCGCGCAGGTTCCCGGCGCGTAATACAGTGTCAGCATGGTTCTCGACTCCCTTTCGGCAAGGGTTATAGCGTAGCGGTCGGTGCGCCGGAACTGGGGAGATTGGGTTTTGATCGTCCGTCGAGACAAGGGTGGGTGCGCCGAGTGTGAGGGCATAATAGATGTGTCGTGTGGCCCCCTCATCCGACGGGTCGGTTGAGGGGGTGAGCGATAAAGCTGCGAATGCGCTGAGTGTAGCAAAGGGCAAAGCGCGGGCGCAGCAATCCGCTCAGCCGCAGCCCGGCACGTCTTCCAGGCGGCTCCAGACCGGAATGCCGCGTTCCCTGGCGATGCGCACGTCGTTATCAGCTCCCTTGGAATCGCCGGGCAGGCGCAGCACGCCTTCGCAGAGCTGCAGCAGCCGGCCGGCGACCGGGTGGAAGATCTCTTCGTAGAGCGCATCGCCGACCGACCGGCCGCCGGCGGCGTGCCAGATCGGCAGCGCCACCCATTCGCCGATCATCGGCACGTGGCCGGCTTCAAACAGCGCGTGTGAGGGTTCTTCCAGCCGCTTCAGGTTGGCGGCCATCTTTTCCGGGTCGTCGCCCGTTCCGGACCGATAGGGCCCGGCAATCAAAATCAACATGATCCACTCCTTCGCTCCGCATCTGCGTGAGCACTCCCGGCCTCATGCACGGGATTTCGTGAACATGCACGATATTTCTTGAATGTCGAGTCGTTTCGTGCAATATCGGGCTATTATGTTTAATTTCGTGCAGAGAGACGATGCTGACAACGCAACGCAAGACCCTCATTCTCGACATCCTGCGCCGTGACGGCCAGGTGATCGCCAAGCGCGTCGCCGAGGATTTCGCCCTTTCGGAAGACACGATCCGGCGCGACCTCAGGGAAATGGCGGCGGAGGGGCTGCTGAAACGGGTGCATGGCGGGGCGATGCCGCTGGCGCCTGACCTGCCTGACTTCACCGCCCGGCGCAGCGTGTCGTCACAGATCAAGGCACGGCTGGGAGCAGCGGCGGCGGCGATGGTCAAGCCCGACCAGATGATCTTCCTCGATGGCGGCACGACCACGGCGGAGATCGCCCGGCATTTGCCGCGCGACATGCCGCTGACGGTTGCGACCCACAGCCCGACGATCGCCGCCGAGTTGGAGCACCACCCGACAGCCGAGGTGATCCTGACCGGCGGACGGCTGTACAAACATTCGATGGTGGCGACGGGCGCAGCGGCGGCAGCGGCGATCTCGCAGCTTCGCCCCGACCTCTTCTTCCTCGGGGTGACGGCGGCGCATCCGGTGCACGGGCTTTCCACCGGCGATTTCGAGGAAGCGGCGATCAAGCGGCACATTGCCCGCTGCTCGGCCGAAACGCATGTGCTGCTGACTGAGGAGAAGTTCGACCTCGTCTCGCCCTGCCCGGTGCTTGGCATTTCCGAGGTGGCGGGGCTGATCGTGCCCATGGAGGTGACCGCCGAACGGCTGAAACCCTATCGCGATCTCAACGGCGCAATCGCCGCAGCATGATGGTGCTGCGGGAGGGCTGCGGTGCTGCAGCATGCGGCAAGAGACTTGCGGCAAGGGCCGCGATGAAGGCCGCCAACACGGCATAGGCCGGCGCCATGCTGCCGGTTCCAATGGTGAGCACCGTCTGCAGATATGGCTGCGCCAACGCGATGACGATGGAAAGTGCCGGCATGTCGAGCAGGGTCCCGGCGATCCGCGAGAGTTCCGGCATGAAGGCTGCGCCAGCAAGCGCGCCGTAAACCGCCGACAGGCGGAGTGTAAGGCGCAACGGCACCGAGGCTGCAAGCGGCAGCATGTCGCCATCCTCGAGGGCAAACATGAGATAGGCTGCGAAAGCCGCCAGAAACAGGAAGGCGACGGGCAGTGCGGCCAGGGTAGCGGATTGCGTCAGCGCCGCCGCATCCGCCGCCAGGAAGAGCAGGATCGGCGTGGAAGCGACGAACCAGATGGCGACGATCGGCCCCCAGAACCAGATGAGCGAGAGAGCGTGAAGACGGAGCAGCGTCGCCATGAAGAGCACGCCGATCGCGGTCCAGATGCAGGCGGGTTTGAGCACGCCCGATATCAGCCGCAGGGCCGGCTCGCAGGTCCCGGCCATCTCGCCGCAGCCGGACAGCTGGATCGTGAGCCAGGTGATATAATCGAGGCTCAACGTAGCGAACATGAAGATGCCGATGCCAATCAGCATCCACCAGAGATAGCGGCCTGCAAACATGCCCTGCCCTCACGGCTTCCAGGACTGTGCTCACGTCGCCGCGAAAGGGTGCATCCGCGATCGCAGGACGTACCCCTTTTTATATTAGGCAATTCTTATTTTTCTAATAACTTATGTAAGCAAGCTCGACTCATCCGCCAAGGCGGAAGTAACCCTGACATCGCCGACATGGATGCCGTTCCAATTGCGCATTGGCTTCGTGGCATGGGCGATCAGGGCCGCATGCACCTCGCTCTCCGTCTCGAAGAAGCGGGCGAGGGTCGCCGCCACCATGGCTTCGGCGGCGCGGGTCGTGCCATCCTCGCATTTCAGCGCGATGGCAATGCCCTTTTCCGGGATGGCGGCGCAGAAGACGCCTTCGGCGCCTGTTTTGCAGAAGATACGGCCGGGGGCGATCTGCATCAGTTCCGTGCAGGCGCGGCCGGAGCCCGCGACATAGAAGGGCTCGGCCATGCAGGCCTCGATCAGTCGGCGGGAGGCCTTGGCGCGCAGCGGTTCGAGGCCGGTGCCGGTCGCCATTTTCGCAAAACCGTGGGCAAGGCTCTTGAGCGGCACGGCATAGGTCGGAATCGAGCAGCCGTCAGTGCCGCAGCTGTCGGCGCCGAGCACGGCGCCGGTCAGGCTTTCCATCGCCGCGCGGATCTCGACCTGCAGCGGGTGCTGATAGCCGACATAGCCCTTCGGATCGAGGTCCTGATGACAGCAGGCGCAGATGAAGCCGGCATGTTTTCCCGAGCAATTGTTGTGCAGCGCGGTCGGCGCCTCGAGCGTGCGGGCCTGATGGATCAGGGTCTTCTGATGGAACGACCAGTGGGCGCCGCATTCCAGCGCCTCGGCGTCGCGACCGGCGCGCGACAGCATGGAAGCGGCCAGCGCCACATGCTCGTCCTCGCCACTATGCGAGGCGCAGGCCAGCGCCAATTCCTTGTCGCCGAAGCCGTAGGCATCGGCCGCACCACTCTCGATGAGCGGCAGCGCCTGCATCGCCTTGCAGGACGAGCGCGGGAAGATGGCCGCCTCGATATCGCCCAACGAGAAGACAAGCTTGCCGTCGCCATCGACCACAGCCACCGCGCCGCGATGGCGACTTTCCACGAGCAGGCCGCGGGTGACTTCGACGGTGACGGGATTGGTCATGAGCTCTCATCCGGATGCTGGCGGGGTTGCGCAGTCCATAACGCGTCACGCGGCGAAAGCCAACGGGGTTGACGTTTTGCCAGGTTTAGGTGGCTAGGCGGGTGCCTGCTGATAGTGCCGGCTCTATGTATGGCAGGACGTCACCCTACCCTCCGTCATCCTCGGGCTTGACCCGAGGATCTACGCTGGCCTCGACTGGTAGCGGGCATGGATCCTCAGCTCAAGGCCGAGGATGACGGAGAGTGGGGTGAGCTTTGTGGCCAGTACAGCAACGTTAGAGGGAATCGGAGCGGAAGTGCGCCCCTCCCAAGCCTCGAGTTTGGACGCCTCGAGACATCTGGTCGCGAAATTGTGAAATAGGCATTCAGCCCCCTTGCAGGCTTGGACGCGATCACATCGTCCAAACATTCATCACAAAAATTGACGAAGACGATCTAAAACTATCGTTTCTCTGATAGGTCCGATGCAGCTAAGAGTGGCGCATCAGGAACCGCCCCCATGCCATCCACTTTTTCCTTGATCCTTCGCGACAACAGGATCCGTATTCCAACCGTGACACTCGTCGCGCTCGCCTTCACCTATGCTTCGACCGCGCCCTACCAGTCGATCATCGGGATCAACGAACTCGGCTTGAGCAATGGCGCCTATTCGGCGCTGGTGTTCTTCTCGGCAATCGTCAACGTTACGACAAGCCTGACGCTCGGCATCTGGTCGGACAGGCTGAAAGAGCGCCGGCCGCTGGTGCTTGGGCTTTGCGTCGCCGGCATGCTCGGCTTCGGGTCGATCGCGATCATTCATAGCCCCGTGGTCTTCATCTTCTCCACGCTGTTGCTGGTGCCGATGAGCAATTCCACCTATTCGCTGCTGTTCGCCAGCCTGCGTGCCAGGACCAATCAGATGGACCGTGGCCAGGGGGCGGCGATCACCGCAACGGTGCGAGCGCTGTTTTCCGGCTCATGGGCGCTGGCGCCGGGCTTGATCGGCCTCTATCTCGTCAGTTCGCCGTCGATGACGCCGGCCTATGGGATCGCGGCATTGGCAAGCTGCACCTGCTTCTGCCTGTATTTCTTCTTCGCACCCCGAAATGGCGCCGCCGGCCCTGCCCCCGATCACGCCGGGTTCTTTGCTTCGCTGAAACGGATTTTTGTGCCGCATGTGCTGTCGCGCGTTATCGTCATGGCGATGCTGTTCGGGCTGCAGCGGCTGAACAGCATGCTCTTGCCGCTGATCATCACCCATGCGGCCGGCGGCACCGTCGTCGATGTCGGCTTCATGGCAGGTTTGACGGCGCTGCTCGAGATGCCGTTCATGATGATGTGGGGCTTTGCGCAGCGCCGCTTCCGCACCGTGCATGTGCTCGCCTTCGGCGCGCTGATCTATTGCGTCCATCTGCTACTGCTTGGTTTTGCTTCCGCGCCCTGGCACATCTATGCACTGCTCCTCGTCAATGCCTGCGGGGCGGCAGCGATCCTCAGCGTGCCGATCACCTATCTGCAGGACCTGATCGCGGATCGACCGGGGCTTGGAACCTCGCTGATCTCGCTGAACACGTTCATTGGGACCGGCATCAGCGCCGGCCTCTTCGCTTTCGGCACCGCGATCACCGATTATTCCGGCACCGCCTTCGTCGGCGCGGCAGCGGGTCTCGCATCGATCGGAGTGCTGCTCTATCTCGAAAGCAGCTGGCGGCAGGCGCGGCAGCCGGCGTGAAGCGCCAGCCGGTTGCGAGCGATATCGGTCAACGCGGCATGATGTGGTAGGCGCAGCGGCGGGCGCCGGCGAGGATGTGTTCGCTGCGCTCGATATCGGCGCCGAGGACGGCGCGGAAGGTTTCGAGTTCGGAGCGGCAGAAGCCGGCGCAGACGGTTGCGGCGGCGCAGATCGGGCAGTGGTTTTCGACCAGCATGAAGGAGCCGTCCGCCTCCTGCCAGTGATCGGCCATATAGCCCTCGCGGGTGCGGATGCCGGCAAGGGCCTCGATGCGCGAGGCAAGGTCATGCGCCTCGCCGAGTTCCTGCCGATAGCGCTGCAGCGTCTCGGCCTCGCGGGCGGAGATGACGGTATCGAGGGCTGCGGCCCCGAGCTGTTCGACCAGCGTGCCAAGGAGATTTGCCGTCAGCTCGGCATGGCCATCCGGAAACTGGCGGTTGCCGCTGGCCGTGAGGTGCCAGAGCTGGCGCGGCCGGCCCCTGCCCGCGGCGGCAACGGTGACCGGTTCCACCAGCCCCTCCTCCGCCATCTTCGACAGCTGCTGCCGGGCGGCTTCGCCTGATATGCCGAGCGCATCGCCGATCGCAGCGGCAAGCTGCGGGCCGTCGGTCTTTATCAGGATCAGGATCCGGTTGGCTGGGGACTGGCGCATATTTTCCAAGTCAAGTCTTGTTTTAATCGAAGCGGCATGCAATTTTCCAATTTATAACTTGGAAAATAATCCTTCGCCAGTAAAAATCTCGGGGTCCTCCCATGTCGAATATCGACCAGACCGCAGCCGTCTCGAATTCCAGCTCGGTCTTCCGCCTGTTCCTGCCCGAGCACCTTCCGGCAACACTGATGCTGGCCGGCGGCGTGACGCTTTATGCTGTGGAGAGTTACATCATGGCGACGATCGCGCCTTCGATCGTGCGCGATATCGGCGGGCTCGCGCTGTTTTCCTGGGTCACCAGCCTGTTCGTCGCCGCCGCCGTGCTCGGCTCGATCTTCGTCGCCATGCGGCCGCGCGGCATCGGGCTTCGATCCGTCTATGTGATCGCGGCACTGGTCTTCGGCGTCGGCAGCCTGATTGCCGCAGCCGCACCGTCGATGCCGGTGGTGCTGATCGGACGCGCGGTGCAGGGTCTGGGAACTGGGGCGCTGGCAGCGCTCGGCTATGCCTTCATCCGCTTCGTCTATCCCGAGCCCCTCTGGCCGAAGGCCTCGACGCTCTATGCGGCGATCTGGGGCGTGGCGACCGTCATCGGACCGACGCTCGGCGGCTTCTTTTCTTCGGGCCACGCCTGGCGCTACGCTTTCATCGTGCTCGTGCCGCTCGGGCTGTTGATGGCGTTCCTGGCGCCACGGCTTCTGCCCGAGGTCGAGGACGACCGCGAGCAGGAGAAGACTCCGGTTGCCCAGATCGGACTGCTGCTTGCGGCCGTGCTGATGGTGAGTGCGGCCGGCGCGATCGAGACAATAGGCGCGAAAGCGGCGCTGATTGCGGCCTCGGTCATCGCGGTGGCAACCATGCTTCTCATCGAGCGGAAGAGCCCGAACCGGCTCTTGCCGTCCGGCGCCGTCAGCCTTTCCCAGCCGATTTCCCGGGTCTACCTGGCGATGCTCGCCATGACCGTCGTCCTCGTCAGCGACGTCTTCATTCCCTATTTCCTGCAGACCCTGCATGGGGTGGCGCCACTCCTATCGGGTTATCTCGTCGCGCTCGTCGCCCTCGGCTGGACGTTTGCGGCCTTCCTCAGTGGCTCTTGGACCGGCGGGCAGGCTTACCGGGCAATCGTCATTGGTGCCCTTATCGAGGCGGCGGCGACCGCTTCGCTCGCGATTTTCCTCGCGAGCGACAATCCGGAGGGGCATATGCTTCTCATCGTCCCGGCGGCGATCGGCATGTTCATGATGGGCTTCGGCATCGGTCTCGGCTGGGCGCATCTGGTCGCCATGGTCCTGAGGCTTGTTGCCGACAACGAGCAGGACAAGGCCTCTTCGGCGATCCCGACGATGAGTTCGCTCGGCGGCGCCTTCGGTGCGGCCTTCTCGGGCGTCATCGCCAATGGCGCCGGCCTCGTCGATCCGGGCGGCGTTGCAGGCAGCATCTCGGCGGCCCACTGGCTCTATGTCGCGATGGCGCTGCCCGGCATCGTCGCGATTGTGGCGGCGATGACGCTGAGAGACAGCCGAAATTGAAAAAGGCGCCTCGGGTTCGGGGCGCCTTTTCATAACTGAATGCTTGCTGCGCTCTTAGAACAGGATGATTTAGGCCCTATCGGCCTAAGGTCCGAATCCTGTTCTCAATTCAAGAGTTAGAGCATGATGTCGTCCGAAAACCACTCACACTTTTCGGACGACATCATGCTCTAAAGCGCGTCGCATCAAATTTGATTCATGCAACACGCTTTAGCTCTTTGTTTTTATGCATGTCGTTGTCCCGGAACCGCTGCACACTTCCGGGCGACATGCATTAGGCGACGTTGCGCTCCGGTTCCGGCTCCTGCTGGACGGCCTGCTGCTTCACGCCGAGATAGAGGACGGAGCTGCGGCCGATGCCATAGGTATCGCAGACCTCGGGCGTCAGGAATTCGGTGACCGGAACTTGCTGCACCGCCAAACCGGCGCGCTGGATCACATCGATGAACCCGGACCTTGAGAAGAGGCGCACATGGTCGTCTTGGCCGAAATGCGCCCAGCGGCCTTCCGGCGTCGTCACTTCGGGATTTTCATAGTTGTCCTCGATCGACAGGCAGATCGGCGCCATCAGGATGGCGATACTGTGCTCCTTGAGAACACGCCGGATTTCGGCGGTGGCACGCACCGGATCCTCGACATGTTCGAGCACATGGGAGCAAAGCACGAAGTCGAAGCTCTCGTCGGCGTAGGGCAGGTTGTGGATATCAGCTTTGTCGTCTGCCTCGGGCATATACATGTCGCAGCTGCGGTAGAAGATATGCGGGTGGCTCTTGAGCCAGAAGCTCAAGGCCCGTCCCGGCGCAATGTCCAGGAACCGGAAGGGGTGCGCCTGGTTGAGGCGCTGGAACACTGGCGTCAGGAACAGCGCGTAGAGCCTGTCGCGATCGGACGAATGGCAATTGGGGCAGCTATAGGCCTGATGGTTAATCGTCTCGAATTCATCGACGTGATAGGGAAAGCCGTGCTCGACCGCCTTGTCGATGTAGTAGCGCGGAAGCGGTATGAAATGCGGAATTCTGCTGCGGCAGATGGGGCAGGCGTGGAATAGAGCCATTGCATTCCTCGTAGGGACCGTACAATGCGCAAGCAACACCACATCAAGATGCGCAGTTTCGGGGCCGGGTTTCGATCAGACGACTTTCAACGACCCGGGGAGACTCACAAACGGCCAGGATCAGCTTCACCTTGCGCACAAATGCTGGTCCGAAGCTGACCTCAGACGGTGAGCATGACCTTGCCGACATGGCTGCCGCCTTCCAGCAGCCGGTGGGCTTCGATAACCTCTTCGAAGGCAAAGACCTTGTGGATGACGGGGGCGATGGTGCCGGCTTCCAGCAGCGGCCAGACCTCGGAGAGCAAGTCGTCGCGGATGGCGCGTTTTTCTTCTGCCGTGCGCGGCCGCATGGTGGAGCCGGTGACCGTCAGCCGCTTGACCATGATCGGCGAGAGATTGACCTTTTCGGCGATCGCGCCGCCGAGGAAGGCAATGATCGACAGGCAGCCGTCCTTGGCCAACGAGGCGATGTTGCGCTCGAAATAGGACGCGCCGATCATGTCGAGGATGATATCGACGCCGTGGCCGGTCTCGGCCTTGATCACCTCGGCGAAATCCTCGGTCCTGTAGTTGATCGCGCGTTTGGCGCCGAGCCTCTCGCAGGCCTCGCATTTCTCCTTCGAACCCGCCGTCGCGTAGACCTCGGCGCCGAAGGCGCGGGCGAGCTGGATCGCCGTCGTGCCGATGCCGCTGGAGCCGCCATGGATCAGCACCGTCTCGCCTTCCGTCAGCCCAGCCATCTGGAAGAGATTGGCCCAGACGGTGAAGAAGGTCTCGGGCAAAGCTGCCGCCTTCACCGCGTCATAGCCATTAGGGAACGGCAGGATCTGGCCTGCCGGCAGCAAGCAATATTCGGCATAGGCGCCACCATTGGCGAGCCCGCAGACCTTGTCGCCGACGCCATAGCCGCTGACGCCGGGGCCGACGGCAACGATTTCGCCTGATAGCTCCAGACCGAGGATCGGGCTCGCATCCTTGGGCGGGGGATAGCTGCCCTGGCGCTGGGCAATATCGGGGCGGTTGACGCCGATTGCCTCGGCGCGCACCAGAACCTGCCCGTCTTGCGGTACGGGAAGCGGTCGCTTGCCGATCGTCATCACCTCCGGCCCGCCAAAGGACGGCAGATCGACGAAACGCATTTCCTGAGGCAATGGCATGACCCGGCTCCTCCCTGGAGCAGTTCAGCTTTTGGTGGAAGTGCGCGGAACCGCTCTGGCTTTTTGTCTAAAACACAGGAAGTAAATCAGCCCCGCAGGCTTGGGAAGACTTGATGTGGCAGAGGCGTCAATTCGCCTCGCCCACTGCATAAGTGCTACAGCGTCCTTTGCGCGTCTAAAAAGACGCGCGGCGCTGTAGCAGATGGAAGACTAGGCCTTCCTCGCTGTCTTTGGCGGCCGACTTGATGATGGCGATTTCGGCGCTGACGCGGTTGATATCGTCGATGACGAGTCCTTCCGGCAGTTCGATGACGCCGATCGAGCAGCGCATCAGCGGGAACAAAGCTTCGGCGCCGGTGCGGTCGTGACCGAGGATGCGGCCGGCGGCGCGATCCTCGTCGGAATAGAGATCCCGCACGTCGTCATGGAAATCGCTGATCAGCCGCTCGAGGATTTCCGTCAGCTCTTCCTTGGTCCAGCCGACGACGCCGATGAAGAAATCGTCGCCGCCGACATGGCCGAGGAAATGGCCTTCGGCGAAGAAATAGCGGCGCATCAGCGCGGCAAACAGCGAGATCGCGTGGTCGCCGAGATGGAAGCCATGGGCATCGTTGAACGGCTTGAAATTGTCGAAGTCGCAATAGCAGAAGTGGCGAAGCGCATCGCCGTCGCGGCCGGACTGACGCATGAAATCGCGGATGGCGCGATTGCCCGGCAGGCCGGTCAGCGGGTTCTGGTCCTGCGCGGTCTTCAGCTGTTTCTCGTTGATGACCTTGATCAGCGACGCGGCGGAGACGACGCCGGCATAGCGCATATTGTCGGTCAGGATCAGGCAGTTGCTGCCCGCCATATTGGCGAAGATCGCCATCAGCTGCTCGGCGTCGCTGTCGAGGCCGACGATCGGCGCCATCTCGACGAAATGCGAGATGCTGCGCTCGTACATCTTGTTCTTCAGGAGATCGCGGCCGAAGGGCTGGTAGATATATTCCTTGAGGTGATGCTCGTGGATGATGCCGCGCGGCTCGTCATTGGCGTTCAGGACAGGAAAGAAGGCCTGGCGCGGATTACGCCGGAAGAGTTCGAAGACGCTGTCGATGCTGTCATTCTCATAGACCGTCGGCAGCAGCTCGATCTGCTTGCGGATGAGGATTTCGTCGAGCGACTGGCTGCCCCGCTTGCTCTTGCCGAGCTCCTGCAGGTGCGGGTAGGACGGCGCCAGCTCTGATATATGCGTCGTCGGGCGGGAGATAAACCAGCCCTGGACGAGGTCGACGCCATATTCGCGGCAGGCGATGAATTCGGCCTCGGTCTCGATGCCTTCGGCGATGACGCGCGTGCCGAGCACATGGGCAATGTTGACGATGCTCCTCAAGAGATGGCGCTTGCGGGGGCTGCGGTCGATCTCGGCGACGAAATGGCGGTCGATCTTGAGATAATCGACGGCATAATCGCAGAGCAGCTTTATCTCGCCGTGGCCGACGCCGAAATCGTCGATCGCCAGTTTGAAACCGGCCTTGCGCAGCCTGGAAACGAGGCCGGAAAATTCCGGCACGCTGGTATTGTCGAAACGCTCGGAGAATTCGAAGCAAACGGAAGACGGCGGAATATTCGCCTTGCGCAGATGCTGCAGCAGGCTCTCGACCAGGTGTTCTCCATGCGGGATCAGCCGGACATCGAGATTGAGGAACAGCGTCGAGGTGGAGAAATTCGATAGCGTTGCGAATTTGGCGAGCGCGCGGCTGGCGACCATCTGTTCGAGCTGCAGCAGCTGGCCGGCCTGGTGAGCCTCGTCGAGGATTTCGAGGGGCGTATCATAACCGATGCGTTCCTGGCCGCGCATCAGGGATTCGTAGCCGAAAACCGTGCCGGTGCCGGCCTCGACGATCGGCTGGAAGGCATTCTCGACCACGAGCTTGGCAAGGGTGACGATCTGATCGCTGGCGTAGCGGCGCAGGACATCCGGCGCGACGGTGGCAGCCAAGGACATGCTGGTCTTCATTGTGGGCCGATCTCCACTGTGACTTGTTCTTTTTCGTCCGGAACATGCCGCAGAAGGATCAATGAACTCTTTCGCCAGTGTGAAAGTTTTATGAAACGCGCAAGAGCATCCTGCGCGTTCCGCGTTCATTCAATTTTTCCAATGCAATCAAATGCTTGTTCAGGCGGAGCGACGGCGCTCCGCCTCGTGATCGGCGAACATGTCGGCGACGCATCTGCCGCCGGATGGAGCGCCGTCGTCAAGAATATCGTCCCGGAACTCATTGAGCTTGCGGGCGGTATCCCAGAGGCGGAGCGCCTCGCGGACGACCTCACTGCTCGAGGCATAGCCGCCATTGTCGACGGCGGCGCGGATGCCCGCTGCCTGTTGCGGAGAGATGGAAACGGTGACCATCGGCATGAACTTCCTCCCTTTTCTGATCAGGCAGAACCCTGCCTCTGGGGGACGCATGACCATTTTCAGCATTCTCGGCGATCTCGCCGGTGCCTTGGTGCATTCGCACTCAGACCGTTCACTTGACTTAGGACCGGTCTGTAACCCGTTAAGTCTAATCCCCTGTCATAGTCTTGTCAAAAAAGAACGGTCAGCGGCATCAGTTTCGACTGCGGATGCCGAGGCTGAAGGCAATCATTGTCGAGCCCTGGACGATGAGATCGGCGGCGAGGAACAGGCCGAGGATCCACAGGCTGTTCACCGGCCAGCCGAGCGCGATGACGAAACCGGCAAGAGCGGTGATGACGCCACTTGCGACGATCCAACGCCAGCCCTTGGTGGGCTTCATGCGCATGCCGACCCAGGTGCGGAAGACGCCGGCGATGACCAGTGCGAGCGAGAGAAACAGCGTCAACGCCGCCGAGGTCAGGATCGGATTGACGAAAGCGCAGATGCCGGCAAGCACATAGAGCAGGCCGCTCAGTATCCAGAACAGCACATGATCCCAGCCGCGCACCTGGAAGGCATGGACGAGATAGATCACCCCGCCGAACAGCATCAGCATGCCGACATAATAGACCGAAACGACGGTGGCGAGCATCAGATTGCCGAGCGCGATCAGACCGCAGACGAGCAACAACACGCCGAGGCCGGCAAACCAGATCCATTTCGACTGTAGCGAAGATGTCGGCGTTCCCTCGAAGACATCGGTCATGATGCACCTCCTGAGATTCTGAATATGTTGCAGCAATTTGACAGGGAAAGATCCGCGCCCAGTCAAATCGCGAAAGATTTTTATTGATTGATCAGTCAATCAAAAATAACCTGCTGCTGATTTCAAGGAGTGGTTTGTTGCCGAAAGTCGGAATGGAGCCGGTGCGCCGCAAGGCGCTTGTTGATGCAGCGCTGCGGGTGATCGGCGATCACGGCTCGCTTGCCGTCACCATGTCCGATATCGCCCGGCAGGCCGGCGTGTCGCCAGCCCTGGCGCATCATTATTTCGGCAGCAAGGAACAATTGCTGATCGAGACGATCCGCTCGCTTCTCCGACAACTGCGCAGCGATACGGTGGCGGCACTTAAGGCCGCCAGGACGCCGCGGGCGCGGCTTTCCGCCATCATCCGCGTCAGCTTCCACGCCGACCAGTTCGCGCCGGAGACGATTGCCGCCTGGCTTGCCTTTTACGCCGAAGCGCAGCGCTCGGAAGAGACGCGACGCTTCCTGGTGATCTATGCGCGGCGGCTGCGCTCCAATCTGCTGGCCGACCTCAAGGCGCTGTTGCCAGCTGACGCCGCAGAACGCATCGCCGAAGGCGCTGCGGCGATGATCGACGGGCTTTATATCAGGCAAAGTCTGAAATCCGCGCCGATCGGCATTGAAGCCTCGATCGCGCTGACGGAAGATTATCTGAATGCGCTTTTGGCCACCGCCTCCCCCTCTCCCCGGAGCGAGAAGGGACGACCACATCGAACCACCCAAGGACAAATGACATGAAAGCCCAGCCGAAAGCCTCGCACTTCATCGACGGCGAATATGTCGAGGATACCGACGGCACCGTCATCGAGAGCCTCTATCCCGCGACCGGCGAGGTGATCGCCCGGCTGCATGCCGCAACGCCCGCGATCGTTGAACGGGCGATCGCGGCGGCCAAGCGCGCCCAGCCGGAATGGGCGGCGATGAGCCCGATGGCGCGCGGGCGCATCCTGAAGCGGGCAGCCGACATCATGCGCGAGAGAAACCGGGCGCTTTCCGAACTCGAGACGCTCGACACCGGCAAGCCGATCCAGGAGACTGTTGTCGCTGACCCGACCTCGGGTGCCGATGCCTTCGAATTCTTCGGCGGCATTGCGCCGGCCGGTCTCAACGGTTCGCAGATCCCGCTCGGCCAGGACTTTGCCTATACCAAGCGGGTGCCGCTCGGCGTCTGCGTCGGCATCGGCGCCTGGAACTATCCGCAGCAGATCGCCTGCT
>Ga0102590_1000962_pt1 | contig 50481 bp, 38 predicted proteins | sample AraplaMF_Col_mMF_FD_76859 | JGI IMG/M metagenome (GOLD analysis project Ga0102590, IMG submission 76859) | Arabidopsis root microbial communities from the University of North Carolina, USA - plate scrape MF_Col_mMF | ecosystem: Host-associated > Plants > Roots > Endosphere | place: USA...
GGGGACGACGGATAGTCAACCGAACCGCTTCAGCGCCGCCAGCCACAGCTTCCAGATTTCCGGGGTCCCCTCCAGGCCGGTCTGCACCAGCACGATCTTGGAGGCCGGATCGATGCAGATGCGCTGGCCGAAATCGCCGAACATCGCGAACTGGCGCTGCCCCCACGGCAGGAGCCACAGCAGATAGCCATAGCCGAAATCGCGGTCGGCCTTTCCCGGCGCGAGATAACCGTCCGAGGGCCGCGCCGTCGTCGCATCGATCATCCACTGCGCCGGAACGAGCTGCCGCCCCTCCCAAACGCCATCATGCGCCAGCAGGCGCGCCAGCCGGGCATAGTCGCGCAGCACCGCGTTGAAGCCGAAATGAGCGAGCTCAAACCCTTCGGCGTCCACCAGCCATTTGGCATCGGCTTCGGTCCCGATCGGCTGCCAGATTTTTTCCTGCAAATAGTCGGACAGCGATCTGCCGGTGGCGCTGCGCAGGACCATGCCGAGCACATCCGGCTCGATGCTGGCGTAATGGAAACGCGTGCCCGGCGGGGCGATCCGGTGATTGAACTGCGTGATGCTGCCAACGGTGCCCTTGCCCGAAATCCAGCCGCCGGCGACCATGTCCCGCCACAGCCGGTTGAGATCACGGCCGCCATCCGCCGCCTCGCCGAAATCGACGCCGGAGGACATGTGCAGGAGATCGCGGATCGGCGTGCGGCCATATTCGAACCCGCGAAACCCCGGCACATAGACCTCAGCCGGGTCGTCGACCGACCGGATCGCACCCTCGGAAATCGCGATGCCGACGAGCAGGCCGGTGATCGATTTGACCATCGATTGCGAAACGAAGCGGTCGCGATCGGTGCGGCCGTACTGGTAGTGCTCGAACAGGATCTGGTCGTCCCTGGCGATCAAGAGACCCGTGACGGGATTGCGCGCGAGATAGGCCGTCACTTCGCCGCGGAAGGAATCGGACAATTCCGCGCTGGCGCGCCTGAATGCCCAAGGTGCCGCGGCACGCCCGACCTGCCGCGTCGGATAGATGTCGTCGATATGGGTGAACGCGCCGACGCGGTCGCCGGGCTGCCATGGATTGCCCTGCCATCGGGCCATGGTGGCATTCGGGACGGGATAGCCCGCCGCGGCGCCGTAATATTCGGCGTTGGGCCCGGAAGATGAAAACACCGGACCGGCGCCATTGTCCGCGCGGCTCTCGGCAACAATTCCCGCTGTGCAGGTTACCGCAAGACCGGTGAGCGCAGCACGCCGGGAAAGCATCGGTTCGTTTCTCCGTATCCCGCGAGGCTGGGGCCGGGACCCATTCACCGCGAACCAGGCCCCGGATCAGCGGTGTACCACACCGCCAAGACACGTCGTCTCGCGTCAGGCGACGCGCCGGTCTGATTTGTCCCCCCGCCGTCTGCCGCTGCGCCGCTCGGGGCCGCGGTAGCTCGGATCATCCTTCACGCGACGATCCATCGCGCCGCTGCGCAATTTGACGAAGAATTCCCGAACCTCGGTCGCAAGGCGCTCGGCTGCGCCGGATACGTTGTTGGACGACTCCAGCACATGATCGGCGGAACGGCTGGTCTCTCCGATCGCATCGGAGACCGTCCCAATGGTCGATGCCAGCGTCTGCGTTCCGGATGCCGCCATCTGAACATTCTGCGATATCTCGCGGGTCGCCGCCCCCTGCTGCTCGACGGCGCTGGCAATCGCGGAGGTCACCTCGTCGATCCGGCGCATCGCCGCCCCGACTTCCTTGACCGAGGCGACGGCGCTGCCCGTCGATTCCTGGATGCCGGAGACGTGCCTGGAGATCTCCTGGGTCGCCTTCGCGGTCTGCTCGGCAAGCGACTTGACCTCCTGGGCGACCACGGCAAAGCCCCGGCCGGCTTCTCCGGCCCGCGCCGCCTCGATGGTCGCATTGAGCGCCAGCAGGTTGGTCTGCGCGGCGATCGCCTGGATCAGGTCCACGACGGAAGAAATGCTTTGCGCGGCTTCGGCCAGACCTTCGATCTCGCTCTCCGAGCGCTGCGTGACGGCGCCCGCCATGCGCACGGTCGAATTCGACAACTCGATCTGCCGGCTGATCTCCTGGATCGATCCGGTGAGCTCTTCGGCCGCGGCGGCGACGGTCTGAACGTTACCCGCCGTCTGTTCGGAGGTTGAGGCCGCCGACGTCGCCTGGTGCGTCGCCTCGCCGGCGATCCCGGTCAGCGCTTCGGCCGTCCGCTTCATGATCGCGGCGTTGTCGCCGACCATCGAGAGCAATTCCGCCGATGTGCTGCGAAATTCCTCGACTGCCATTTCCATATTGCGGTTCAGCGCTTCCCGCGCCTCGACCTCGCGGGCAAAATTGCGGGCAGTCTCCTGCTGGGCGATGACGTTGTCGCGGAATTTCGCGACCGCTCCGGCGACCTGCCCGATTTCGTCGCTGCGTGTGGCGGTCTTGAACTCCACCGACGTGTCGCCGCCGGAGAGCCGTTCGGAATCCTTCACCAGCAGCGCGATCGGGCCGGTGATGGAGTGGGCAACCAGCAGCGCGGTAGCGATGCCGATCCCGAGCCCAAGGGCCAGCAGAATCCATTGCAACAGCAGCAGATTGTCCACGCTGGCGGCGACGCTGCGGCTGTCCTCGTTAAGCAGGGCCTGCTGATTGGTCTTGATGCCGCCGGACCTCAAGCCGCCGGCGTCCTTCTTGCCGTCGAGCAGATCGAGTATCTTGGCGGCGCGCGGCGCCGCTTCCGACATCAGAACGAAGACCGGCGCATTCCATTCCGGCGACTGGCGAAGCGCAAATATCCGCGCGGGCAGCGGCGCGAATGCGGCCTCGGCCTTCGCGATCATCTCGAAGGAGGTTTGCTGGGGCGCCGTCAACAATTGTCCGTTCGATTTGAGCAGCGCCAGCGCGGCCTTGAAATTCGCCAGCGGACGCTCGAACTTTTCACGATCTGCCGACTCCCCCGACGATACGTAAAGCCGGAGCTGCGAACCAGCCGCGGCGAGATTGCCGCGGACATCGGCCATTGTTTTCAGGAGGCGCTTGCGCTCAGGGCTTGCCTCCAGGCCTTCCTCCTCATCGATCATGTTGGTGATTTCACCGAACATGGCCGCAATCAAGGGAGCGGCCTCGGTGGAAAGCATCTTGGTGGCCGGATAGGCATCGGGGGTAAAGGCCACGCTCTCGGCCCGGCCCTGCACCGAACGCAATTCGCCAATCAGCGTCTTGGCCTCATTCCAGATTGTCTTGTTCTGCGCATTGGTGAAACTTGCCACCAGCCGGTCGACTTCGCCGATGGTTCGGTCCAGTTCGGCCCAGGTCGCGGCGCGGTCCTGCTTGCCCTGCGGATCGCCGGTGAGGAGGTACGCGCGCAGCGTCGACAGCGTCGAGTAGAGGTTACCGACAAGCTGGGTGCTCGCTATCGCAACGGGCGCGCGAAGATTGACGATCCGGTTGGAGCGGCTGGATATGTCCGAGATGGCGTAGGCTGTGTATGCAACGGTCGCCGCGAGCAGCACGCAGATCGCCGCAAAGCCAGCCAGCAGCCGGCCTCTGATGCGAAGGCTGAAAAACCACATCGGGATATGCCTGTCTGAAACAAATCTTCAGGAATATGCACGCGAATTCAGCACGGCATCTCAACCGTTGCGCGCTCCGAACAGAATGCAATCTATGGTTAGCATTGCGTCGACGGCTTAAATAAACCGTGAAATTCAATATCCGTGCAAACACGGCTTGAATAGCGCTGCGACCGTGGGCGATCGCTACGCGGCCGCCTTGCTGCCGAGCCCGAATGCATCGGCCAGCAGGCTGTACGACTTCTTGCGCGCGTCGTGATCGTACACCGCGGTGATGATCATCAATTCGTCCGGCTGGCTGGCCGTGATCATCGGCTCCAGCTTTGCCAGGATGGTCGCGGGGCTGCCGACGAACAGCCGCGAGCGGTTGCGCATGACCGAGGCGCGTTCAGCATCCGTATAATTATAGGCGAGCGCTTCCTCGACGCTCGGCAGCGGCAGATATTGTCCGCGGTCGCGGCGCAGGCGGTTGAGGTCCATCGAGGACGCCAGCTTTTCGGCCTCGGCATCGGTTTCCGCGGCAACTGCTGCGACCGCCAGAATGCCGTGCGGGGCCTCCCGCCAGCCGGACGGCTTGAAGTGGCTGCGGTAGTTGGTCATCGCCGCGACCGCGTCATAGGACGCGAAATGGTGCGCGAAGGCGAAGCCCATGCCGACCTGCGCCGCCAATTCCGAACTGTAGTCGGAGGAGCCGAGCAGCCAGATCGGCGGCAGCGGCGTGTCGTCGGGCATCGCAACCACGTTGTTGTAGGGATGGCCCTCCGGGAAACCGCGGGTCTCCCACAACACCAGTTCGCTCAGCCGTTCGAGAAAATCGTCGCCGTCGCGGCGGTCGAGCCGGCTGCGCAGCGCGTGCGCGGTGGCGCCATCGGTGCCGGGCGCGCGGCCGAGGCCAAGATCGATGCGGCCGGGAAACAGTGCCTCCAGCATCTTGAAGCGCTCGGCCACCACCAGCGGCGCATGGTTGGGCAGCATCACGCCGCCGGAGCCGACGCGGATGTTTTTGGTCACGGCCGCGATCTGGCCGATCATCAGGTCGGGCGCCGGGCTCGCCACCGAGGCCAGGTTGTGGTGCTCGGCGAGCCAGTAGCGGACATAGCCGAGCCCATCGACATGGCGCGCCAGATCGATGCTGTTTTGCAGCGCGTGGGCTGGACGGGTGCCGGTGGTGACGACGGAGAGGTCGAGGACGGAAAGCGGTATCATGGGCTTAAGCTAATGCGGCCGGCGAGAGCGACAAAGGCCCACCCGACGCAGATCAGGCCCGCGCTTGTGGGGAAAGGGAGTGACGAACCGCAAGCCAGGCGTGGGACGAATGTGACAAATGTGATAATTTATTCGCCTGCCCACGACTTTTGATGTCGATCCGGAGCGACAAACTCCAGCTAATCCATTATAATACCTATATAAATAAAGAAATTGCCCCTGCCCACCAATATCACGTAACGATCACATTTTTCGTATTTTTTGCAGTTATTGGGCCACTTCCCATAGCCAATGGGCTGTTTGGATGGACTTGTTTGGCCTATTTTAGCTCCCGACCGCTACGCCTATCCTTTTGGAGCCCTGTGAAGTCCCATGACCGAAATTACGCCCCCCGCTTTCGACAATCATCGCGCGCTTCACTCGCCCAGGATTTCCTTCGAGTTCTTTCCGCCCAAGACCGAGGAGATGGAGCGCAGCCTGTGGGAGACCATCAACCGGCTGGCGCCGCTGGCCCCCAGTTTCGTCTCGGTGACCTATGGTGCCGGCGGATCGACCCGTGAGCGGACCCATTCGACCATCGCCCGCATCCTGAAGGAGACCAGCCTGGTCCCGGCGGCGCATCTGACCTGCGTCGGCGCGCCGAAGGGCGAGATCGACGAGGTGGTGGCGCGCTATCACGAGATCGGCGTCCGCCACATCGTCGCGCTGCGCGGCGACCCCACCACCGGCATCGGCACCGCCTATCACGCCCACCCGGACGGCTACCAGAGCTCGCCCGACCTGATCGAAAGCATCAAGAAGCGCTATCCCGATATCGAGATCTCGGTATCCGCCTATCCGGAGAAGCATCCGGAAAGCCCGACCATCGATGCCGACATCGACACGCTGAAGGCCAAGGTCGACGCCGGCGCGGCGCGCGCCATCACACAGGTGTTCTTCGATAACGACCTTTACTTCCGCTATCTCGACCGCATCCGCGCCCGCGGCATCGATATTCCCATCGTGCCTGGCATCATGCCGATGCACAATTTCAAGCAGGCGCGGGGCTTTGTGACCCGCAACGGGACCACGGTGCCAAGCTGGCTCGCCGACAAGTTCGAAGGCCTCGACAACGACGCCGAAACCCGCAAGCTCGTCGCCGCCACCGTTGCGGCCGGCCAGGTGCAAAAGCTCGCCAAGCACGGCGTCGACACCTTCCACTTCTACACCATGAATCGCGCGGACCTCGTGTTCGCGATCAGCCATCTCCTGGGCATTCGGCCCAATGGCGCACAGAAAGCTGCCTGAACCGATGTCTGTACCCGTTTCACCAAAGCGAACCGCCCTGCTCGCCGCCGCCCGCGAGCGCATCCTGGTGCTCGACGGCGCCATGGGCACCATGATCCAGGGCCTGCAGTTCGACGAAGCCGCGTTTCGGGGGCAGCGCTTTGCGGATTTTCACCGCGACGTCCGTGGCAACAACGATCTGTTGATCCTGACGCAGCCGAAGGCGATCGAGGACATCCACGCCGCCTATTTGCGCGCCGGCGCCGACATCGTCGCGACCAATACGTTCTCCTCGACCTCGATCGCGCAGGCCGACTACGACATGTCGGACCTCGCCTATGAACTGAACCGGGACGGCGCAAAACTCGCCCGCGCTGCGGCCGAGCGCGTCTCGGCCGAGGACGGCAAGCCGCGCTTCGTCGCCGGTGCACTCGGCCCGACCAACCGCACGGCGTCGATCTCGCCGGACGTTTCCAATCCCGGCTATCGCGCCGTCACCTTCGACGATCTGCGCAAGGCCTATGGCGAACAGGTCAACGGCCTGCTGGACGGCGGCGCCGACCTGCTGCTGGTCGAAACCATTTTCGACACGCTGAACGCCAAGGCCGCGCTCTACGCGATTTCGGAGATTACCGAGGAACGCGGCATCGACGTGCCCGTGATGATCTCGGGCACCATCACCGACAAATCCGGCCGCCTGCTGTCAGGCCAGTTGCCGGAAGCGTTCTGGAATTCGGTCCGGCACGCGGGGCCGGTCACCATCGGATTCAACTGCGCGCTCGGCGCCGAGGACCTGCGCGCCCACATCGCCGACATCGGCCGCGTCGCCGATACCCTGGTTTGTGCCTACCCGAATGCCGGCCTGCCCAACGAGTTCGGCCAGTATGACGAGACGCCGGAATACATGGCGCGGCTGATCGGCGAATTCGCCGAAGCCGGCCTCGTCAACATCGTCGGCGGCTGCTGCGGCACCACGCCGGACCATATCGCAGCGATCGCCGCCGCGGTCGCGCCCCACAAACCGCGCATCGTCCCCACCATCGAGCCGCGGCTGCGGCTGTCGGGCCTCGAGCCCTTCGAGCTGACGCCGGCGATCCCCTTCGTCAATGTCGGCGAGCGCACCAACGTCACCGGCTCGGCGAAATTCCGCAAGCTGATCACCGCCGGCGACTACACCGCCGCGCTTCAGGTGGCGCGCGACCAGGTCGAGAACGGCGCCCAGATCATCGACGTCAACATGGACGAGGGATTGCTGGATTCGGAAGCCGCGATGGTGACGTTCCTCAACCTCGTCGCCGCCGAGCCCGATATCGCCCGCGTGCCTGTCATGGTGGACTCGTCGAAATTCAACGTGATCGAGGCCGGCCTGAAATGCGTTCAGGGCAAGCCTGTCGTGAACTCGATCTCGATGAAGGAAGGCGTCGAGAAATTCATCCACGAGGCCCGGATTGCACGCCGCCATGGCGCGGCGGTCGTGGTGATGGCGTTCGACGAGGTCGGCCAGGCCGACACGTTCGCGCGCAAGACCGAAATCTGCAAGCGCGCCTACGACATCCTGGTTGGCGAGGTCGGCTTTCCACCCGAGGACATCATCTTCGATCCGAACATCTTTGCGATCGCGACGGGCCTTGAAGAGCACAACAATTATGGCGTCGACTTCATCGAGGCGACGCGCTGGATCCGGGCTAACCTGCCGGGCGCGCATATCTCCGGCGGCGTCTCCAATCTCTCGTTCTCGTTCCGCGGCAACGAGCCGGTGCGCGAGGCCATGCATTCGGTGTTCCTGTATCACGCCATCAAGGCCGGCATGGACATGGGCATCGTCAACGCCGGGCAGATGATCGTCTATGACGACATCGACCCCGAGCTGCGCCAGGTGTGCGAGGACGTCATCCTCAACCGCGACCCCGGCGCGTCCGAGCGGCTGCTGGCTTTGGCCGAAAAATTCCGCGGCAAGGAGAAGCAGACCAAGGAGCAGGACCTCGCCTGGCGCGAATGGCCGGTGGAGAAGCGGCTCAGCCACGCGCTGGTGCACGGCATCACCGAGTTCATCGAAGCGGATACCGAGGCGGTGCGGCTGACGGTCGAGCGTCCGCTGAACGTGATCGAGGGCCCGCTGATGGCCGGCATGAACATCGTCGGCGATCTCTTCGGCGACGGAAAAATGTTCCTGCCGCAGGTGGTGAAGTCTGCCCGCGTGATGAAACAGGCGGTCGCCTATCTGATGCCGTTCATGGAAGAGGAGAAGGCGCGCAACCTTGCCAACGGGGTTGCCGGCGACGGCCGCAACGCGGCGGGCAAGATCGTCCTCGCCACCGTCAAGGGCGACGTCCATGACATCGGCAAGAACATCGTCGGCATCGTTCTGCAGTGTAACAATTTCGAGGTGATCGACCTCGGCGTCATGGTGCCCGCCAACAAGATCATCGAAACCGCGAAGGCCGAAGGCGCCGACATCATCGGCCTCTCCGGCCTGATCACGCCCTCGCTCGACGAGATGAGCTTTCTGGCCGGCGAGATGGAGCGGCAGGGCATGAAGATGCCGCTGTTGATCGGCGGCGCCACCACGAGCCGCGTGCATACCGCTGTGAAGATCGACCCGAACTATCCGGGCGGGCCGGTGGTTCATGTCAATGACGCCAGCCGCGCGGTCGGCGTGGCGTCCTCGCTGCTCTCGCCCGACCGGCGCGAGGCCTACGCCGCCGACATCCGCGCCGAATACGCCAAGATATCGGCGGCACATCTGCGCGCGCAGGCCGACAAGAAGCGGCTGAAGCTGGCCGATGCCCGCGCCAATGCGGTCAAGGCCGACTTTACCAAGACGCCGCCGAAAAAGCCGTCCTTCCTCGGGCTGAAGAGCTTTGAGGCTTACGACCTGGCGGAGCTCGCGGAATTCATCGACTGGACGCCGTTCTTCCAGACCTGGGAACTGACTGGACGTTTCCCGGCCATTCTCGACGATCCCAAGATCGGCGAAGTCGCACGCTCGCTCTATGACGACGCACGCAAGATGCTCGATCGCATCATCAAGGAGAAATGGTTCACCGCGCGCGCGACGATCGGCTTCTGGCCGGCCAATGCCGAGGGCGACGATATCGCGGTTTACGCCGACGACACGCGGAGCAGGAAGATCGCGACCTTCCACACGCTGCGCCAGCAGCTGGAGAAGCGCGAAGGCCGCTTCAACGCGGCGCTGTCGGATTTTATCGCCCCGGCCACTTCAGGCGTGCCTGACTATGTCGGCGGCTTCGTCGTCACGGCGGGCATCGGCGAGGACGCGGTCGCCGACCGCTTCAAGAACGCCAATGACGACTACTCCTCGATCTTGTGCAAGGCGCTGGCCGACCGCCTCGCGGAAGCCTTCGCCGAGCGGATGCACCAGCGCGTCCGCAAGGAGTTCTGGGGCTACGCGCCGGACGAGGCGCTCGCCTCCGATCAGTTGATCCTGGAGCAGTATGCCGGCATCCGCCCGGCACCCGGCTATCCCGCGCAGCCCGATCATACCGAGAAGGCGACACTGTTCCGCCTGCTCGACGCAGAGAAGACGGCGGGCGTGAAGCTGACCGAGAGCTTTGCGATGTGGCCGGGCTCGTCGGTGTCGGGGCTCTATTTCTCTCACCCCGAAAGCTTCTACTTCGGCGTCGGCAAGATCGAGCGCGACCAGGTCGAGGACTACGCCGCGCGCAAGGGCATGAGCGTCGCCGAGACCGAGCGCTGGCTGGCCCCGGTGCTGAACTACATTCCCTCGCAGGAGCAGGCGGCGAAGGCACCGGTGATCGCCGAGATCGTTCCTGCCAACGATGTCGCCTCGCATCCGCCGGGCTGCACCTGTGCCGTGCATCTGGCCTGGCGCAAGAAAGCTGTCGGCGCGGGCTAATCGCTTTTCTTCCCTTCTCCCCTTGCGGGAGAAGGGAAGCGCGCCGGCCTATGGCGAGCGCAATCGTTCAGAAACGATAGTTGACGCCGACCCGGCCGATCTCGCCGCTGACCCGCGTACTCACATTCAGGAACGGCACACCGATAAAGGCGAATGCCGGCGACGCCTCGGCCGCGGTATAGGAGACCCTGCCGAGATCGTAATGCAGATACTCGGCCTTGACCGTCCAGTTGCCGGCAAAGGCATGTTCAATGCCGGCGCCGGCCGTCCAGCCGACGCGGGTGGCGGAGGCCGCACCGATCGCACACAGCGAATTGTTGGCACAGCTCGAGGGAGACGACGGCACGATATTTGTCGATGTCCTGATTTCGCCCAGCGCAAGCCCGCCTGTTACGAACAGCAATGTCTTGGGCGCTGCAAGCATGCCGATCCGGCCTCGCAGGGTGGCCAGCCAGTCGGTGCGGGTCTCGGCCGTCGTCGTGATCACCGGGAAGAAGCAACAGGTAGGCAGCGTCGTGACGCTGGTGGCCTTCAAGCCGGTCCAGCTCCAATCGCCCTCGACGCCGATCACGACGTTGCTGCGCTGCCAATTATATCCGAGCGTCACCCCGCCGAGCGCGCCCGCGCTGTTCTGTGACGTCGACCTCGCCATCACCCCGAAGTCCAGTGCAGCACCAAACACCGTGAAGCCAAGGCCGGGATCGTGGTCGGTATAGTCGTTGCGGGCGCGCTGCCACACGCCGCCGGCCGTGCCGCCGACATAGAGGCCGGTCCAGTCATAAACCGTGGCGACCGGCGACTTGGTGTAGGCCAGATCGGCCGCCGATGCGGTCAGCGTGGACGCAGCCAGCAACGTCGCAGCCGCCATTACAAGTTTGATCCGTTTCATTTCGATTGCTCTCCGAGGCAGGACGCCGGGCCGTTGTTCGCGGCAATCTGTCCGATCCGCCCTCGACCGTCTTGCCCGCTGGGGAGCCCGGCTTGACTCGGGCGGCACCCGGCCATTTCTACGGTCCGCTGTGTCCCGATCGACACAGTCCGATAGTCGGCGCCGAGGCTTTCCTCCCTTCTCCCCTTGTGGGAAAAGGGAAGAGAAGTGCGAGGTGACCGATGAAATTCTTCTCGTTCTGGCGATCGCTGGCGAGTTTTCGCGTGCGCATCGCGCTCAATCTGAAAAACGTGCCGACTGAAGTGATCTTCGTCGACATCGACGCCAACGCCCATCGTGACGGCGAATACAAGAGGATCAATCCGCAGATGGCGCTGCCGGCGCTGGTGGAGGATGACGGCAGCACGCTGTTCCAGTCACTCGCCATCCTCGAATATCTCGACGAGAAATACCCCTCCCCGCCTTTGCTCCCCGTTGACCTGAACGGCCGCGCCCGCGTCCGCGCGCTGGCGCTGATGGTCGCCTGCGAGGGCCATCCGCTGCTGACGCCGCGGGTGCGGCGCTATCTCGATCACGAGCTGAACCTGCGCGACACCCAGCAGGCGGCATGGCGGCGGCACTGGACCGTGGAGACACTGGCGGCGCTGGAGGGGCATCTCGAAGGCAACCAGGCCACCGGCCGCTTCTGCCATGGCGACACGCCGACGCTCGCCGACATCTGCATGGTCGGCCACGTCACGGTCGCGGTGACACAGCAGGTCGATCTGAAGATCTATCCGACGGTGAAGCGCATCTTCGAGACCGCGATGGCATTACCGGAATTCGCCAGGGCGCATCCGCTGGCGCAGCCGGATACGCCGGAGGCGATGCGGGCGAAGGCGTAAAGGCGGGGCGCCCGCCCCGGAGACGAGGCCACACGGGGCGCACCGGAACCGGTCCAACCAAAATCGCGAAAACAACCCCATGCAAAGTAGGATTGGGGCCAAAAGGCACCCCATTCCAGGTACTATACTACCCCTTCGGGGGCGCCAGCGGTTGCACGATTTCCTTGAACGGCGCCAGCGCCTCGCAGCGTTCGGAATGCGCCTTCAGCGCCGGATAGCGGGCGTCGAGCAGCGCGGGATGCGCCTCGCCGACAAAGCGCAGCACGCAGGCGACCGCGATATCGGCGTGGCCGATCTTCTCGCCCGCCCAATACGGTGTCTTCACCGCGGTGCGCTCCTTCTCCAGCACCTCGAGCACGCCCGCGATCTGCGTACTGCAGCGTTCGACCCAGAGATCGAGCTGCTTATCCTTCCGCAATACCCGTTCGTACAGAAGGCTGACGCCCTTGTCGCCGAGCCCCATCGCCAGTGCGCAAATGCGCTGCTGCTTCCAGCGCGCCTCGCCGCTTCGCGCGATCATCGCCTTCTCGGGGCCGACGCGATCGTCGAGATAATCCAGGATCATCGCACTCTCGATCAGCGCCTCACCGCTGTCCAGCACCAGCGTCGGCACCCTCCGCAGCGGATTGTAAGCCGCGATCTTGTCGGCATCGCCAAAAGTCGACCACGGCTTGTGCTCGAAATCGATGCCGTAGAGCCGCATCGCGATGGCAACGCGACGTACGAAGGGGGAGTCGAATTGGCCGATCAGGATCATGTTTGTTTTGGCCTCCACACCACTTGACCGTCATACCCCGCGAAGCCGGGGTATCCTGTACGCCGCGGCTCTGCTGCTCTTTCGCAGGTCTCTGGAATACTGGATCATCCGCTTTCGCGGATGATGACAACCGAGGCATACTACTTATCTTGCGCATAGTTGACTACCAGCGGGAGAGACATGCCCAACATTCCATTCCGATGCCTGATCGGGCTTGCTCTAATGCTGACTGCCAGCGGGGCCATGGCCCAATCCGCCCCCGCCGGCTTCCAGTCGCCGTCCAAGAACATCGCCTGCCAGTATTTCGACTATGACAAGCAGAACATCCTCCGCTGCGACATCAGCGCGATGGACACAAAGCCGCGCCGCCCAGCCGATTGCGAGCTCGATTATGGCGGCGCCTTCGAGATGAGCGCCAAGGGCCCCGCCGCGCGCATCTGCCACGGCGACACGGTGATGGACAAGGCGCTGCCGGTGCTCGGCTATGGCGAGGTGTGGCAGCGCGGGGGCTTTACGTGCAAGTCCGAGCCGACGGGCGTGACGTGCTTCAATACGGAGCGCCGCGGGTTTTCGCTGGCGAAGGCGAAGCAGGACGTGTTTTGAGGTCCATAAAACATCGGGCAATAACGCGCTTACACTATTCCTCTACAAGACAGGCCGCTCGACCAGACCGCGCTAACAGAGCGGCAGCTCGCTCCATATTTGCTCTTGTCACGGATTGAACAATCACCAGGTTGGGTTCAAAGAACGCGCCGTCACGCCCAAGCTCGCTTTCTATCTCTTGGCCGAGGCGCACAGGGTCGTAGAAGGTCAAGCGATATTGCTTCCCCGAAGCAACGATCCGCGCCTCAGAAAACCACCCCTTCGCTTCGACTTCCCATTCGTAGTCAGCGAAATCTGCTGGTAACTCAAGCGAAAAGCGCGACACGGTTCCCTCTCCTGCTACTCAATCACCGGCACATGCGGCGCGGCCTTCCGCGCCACGGTGCCGTCCAGCCGCGGATCGTCTGTCACTTCAACCTGCCGCCGGAAGGCACGAAAGCCCGAGCGCTGGTAGAAGGCCAGCGCGGCGGGGTGGTCGAAGGTGCAAGTGTGCAACCAAACGCGTTCGATCGGATGCGACCAGGCGATCTCAAGCGCGCGGTTCATCAACCAGCGGCCGGCGCTGCTGCCGACCAGTTTTGCGGTGACGCCGAACATCACGATCTCGCACAGGCCGGGCTCTCGGAAATCCAGCTCCAGCAGGCCCTCGTCACTGTTGTTATCGACCAGCGCGTAGACTTCGAGCTGCGGCGAATGCAGGTGAGCCGCAAGCTCGGCGTCGGGCATTTTTATCCGCGAGATCCACAGCCATTCCTCGCCGATGCGGCGATAGAGATCGCGAAACCAATCGAGCGGCGGCGTCTCGACCCGGCGCAGCGACCAGGCGCCGGCGGGATCAGGGCGCGGCGCCGGGCGCGCGGTCATCTCGAGGTGCGTGACGATGGCGGCGACCTTGCCGGCGGGAATGTCGGAATAGCCGTCGGGCAGGATCATCTGGCGCTATTCCCCCTCATCGCTCGCCAGCACGCCCTTCACCGCTCTCGCCCAGCCGGCGAGCTTGCGCTCGCGCGTCGCCTTGCTCATGTTCGGCTTGAAGCGATGCTCCAGCCGCCAGTTGTCGGCGAATTTTGCGGGCTCCGGATAAACGCCGGCATTCAATCCCGCGAGATACGCCGCCCCTAACGCCGTGGTCTCCTGGATCATCGGGCGATCGACCGGGGCGTCGAGCAGGTCGGCGAGGCGCTGCATGGTCCAGTCGGAGGCGGTCATGCCGCCGTCGACGCGGAGCACGTTGGCGGCTTTTTCGCCCGGCCAGTCGGCGCGCATCGCTTCGCGCAGGTCGTAGGTCTGGTAGCAGACGCTTTCCAGCGCGGCATGCGCGAGCTCGGCGGGGCCGGTGTTACGGGTGAGGCCGAACAGCGCGCCGCGCACGCGCGGATTCCAGTAGGGCGCGCCCATGCCGACGAAGGCCGGCACCAGATAGACGCTCTGCATGGAATCGGACTTGTCGGCGAGCGGGCCGGTCTCGGAGGCCTGCTTGATGATGCCGAGGCCGTCGCGCAGCCATTGCACGGCAGAACCCGCGACGAAGATCGAGCCTTCGAGCGCGTAGGTGCGCTTGCCGTTGAGCTGATAGGCAATCGTCGTGAGCAGCTTGTTCTTTGACGCCACCGGCGTCGTGCCGGTGTTGAGCAGCGCAAAGCAGCCGGTGCCGTAGGTCGACTTGATCATGCCGGGCGTAAAGCAGGCCTGGCCGATGGTGGCGGCCTGCTGGTCGCCGGCGATGCCTGAGATCGGGATCGATCCCCCGAGCAGGCCGGCGTCGCTGTCGCCGAACTTGGCGGAAGAGTCCTTCACCTCCGGGAGCATCGAGCGCGGCACGCGCAGGAGCTTCAGGAGATCGTCATCCCATTCGCCGGTGTGGATGTTGAACAGCAGCGTGCGCGAAGCGTTGGTGGCATCGGTGGCGTGCACACGGCCAGCGGTGAGCCGCCACAGCAGATAGCAGTCGACGGTGCCGAACATCAGTTCGCCGCGGCCGGCGCGCTCGCGCGCACCCGGCACGTGGTCGAGAATCCAGGCGACTTTCGTTCCGGAGAAATAGGGATCGATGATCAGGCCGGTCTTGGCCGAAATCGCCGGCTCGTGGCCTTCATTCTTCAACCTGGCGCAGATGTCGGCGGTGCGGCGGTCCTGCCAGACGATGGCACGGTGCACCGCCTGCCCGGTGGCGCGGTCCCACACCACGGTGGTCTCGCGCTGGTTGGTGATGCCGATCGCGGCGATGTCCTTTGCCTTCAGGCCGGCCTTCTCCAGCGCCTCGCGGCAGACCTGTAACGTCGAGGTCCAGATGTCCTCCGGCTCGTGCTCGACCCAGCCGGAGGCCGGAAAATGCTGCGGGAATTCCTGCTGCGCGGTGGCGGCGATGGAAATATCGCTGCGGAACACGATGGCGCGTGAGGACGTGGTGCCCTGATCGATGGCCAGCACAAAGGACATGACGTTGCTTCCCCGGGAGGATTGTTGGTTAGCGGAGAGGCAATCCGATTGGGAGGCGAAGGTCAAGTTGGGCGGAGCTGTGACCGCGTGCTCACCCTCCCCTGGAGGGGGAGGGTCGGCACGCATCGAAGATGCGTGACGGGGTGGGGTGATCTCTCAACACGGGCACTGCGCGCGAGGAGAGACCGTCACCCCACCTCGATTCGCATTTCATGCGAACCGATCCTCCCCCTCCAGGGGAGGATAAGGAAGGGGTCACGTCGCTGCCGTCGTCACGCCGCCGTCCACCACGATGGTCTGGCCGGTCATGAAGGTGGAGGCGTCGGAGGCGAGGTAGGCGACGGCGCCGGCGATTTCGTCGGGCTCGCCGATGCGGCGGAGCGGCGTGCCTGCCGTGCGGCGCTTGAGGTTATCAGGGTCTTCCCATAGCGCGCGGGCGAAATCGGTTTTGACGAGGCCGGGGGCCACGCAGTTGACGCGGACGCCCTTCGGGCCCCATTCGCCGGCGAGGCTGCGGCACAGCGCGAAATCGGCCGCTTTCGAAATGCCGTAGGCGCCGATCACCGTCGAACCGCGCAAACCGCCGATCGAGGAGATGATCACGACCGAGCCGTTGCCCCGCTCCGCCATTTGCGGGATCGCCAGCGCACAGAGCCAGATGTTGCTCTTGACGTTACTGCCCATGATCTTGTCGAAGGCCTCGTCCTTGATGTCGAGCAGCGGGCCGTAATAGGGGTTCACCGCGGCGTTGCAGACGAGGATATCGACCTTGCCGTAATGTTTTGTGGTCCCTGCGATCAGCGCCTCGACTTCCTCGCGGCGCGAGATGTTGCAGGCAATGACGTGGGCGTCGCCGCCGGCCTTCTTGATGCCTTCGGCGACCTCGTGGCAGGCGTCCGCCTTGCGGCTGGAGATCACGACTTTTGCGCCGAGCTTGGCGAGCAGTTCGGCGGAGGAGCGGCCGATGCCGCGGCTGGAGCCGGTGATGACGGCGACTTTTCCGGTGAGATCGAACGGGGTGTTTTTCATTTGTTGTCGCCTCCGCGTGCTCCGCACACGCCGCTGTCGTCGCCCGGCCTGACCGGGCGATCCAGTACGCCGCGGTGTTAGTGATGATTGAAAGTCCTCTGGACTACTGGATCCCCCGCTTTCGCGGGGGATGACAGCTTGAGTGCGGCCCTACACCAGCCCGCCTTCCGCGACGCGGCGGAGGTGGTAGTCGGTGTCGCCGAAGGTGTTTTCGATCATGGTCAGCCGCTTGAAGTAGTGGCCGATCTTGGCTTCCTGGGTCATGCCGATGCCGCCGTGAAGCTGGATCGACTGCTGGCCGATGAACTTGCCGGACTTGCCGATCTGCACCTTGGCGGCGGCGACCGCGGTCGCGCGCTCCTTGGCGTTGTCGAAATCGGCCGCCATGGTCGCGAACATCGACATGCTGCGGGCCTGCTCCAGCGCGACGAACATGTCGGCGGCGCGATGCTGCAGGGTCTGGAAGCTGCCGATCGGCACCCCGAACTGTTTTCGGGTCTTGAGATACTCGACCGTCGACTTCAGCGATTCATCCATCGCGCCGACCGCCTCCGCGCACATCGCGGTGCGGGCCTCGTCGACCACGCGCTCGACCAGCGCCAGGCCGTTCTCGGCATCGCCGATCGCGGCATCCGCGCCCACCTCGACACCAGTGAAGGTGATGTCGGCGGCATGCAGGCCGTCCTGGGTCGGATAGCCCTTGCGGGTGACGCCCTTGGCGTTCGCCGGCACGATGAAGACGCCGATGCCGGCCTTGTCCTGCCGGCCGCCCTTGGTGCGGGCGGTGACGATCAGGGTGTCGGCGTTCTCGCCGTTGAGCACGACGAATTTTTCGCCGTCGATGACGTAAGCGTCGCCCTTCTTCTTCGCCGTCGTCGTGACATCGGCGAGGTCGTAACGCGAGTTCTTCTCGAGCTGCGCAAAGGCAAAGGTCTTGCTGCCGTCGATGATGCCGGGGATATGCGCGGCCTTCTGCTCGGCCGAGCCGCCATGGCGCAGGAAGCCGCCGCCGATCACGACGGTCGCCAGATACGGCTCCAGCACCAGCGCCTTGCCGAGCGCTTCCATCACGATCATGGTCTCGACCGCGCCGGCGCCGATGCCGCCATCGTCCTCGGCGAACGGCAGGCCGAGCAGGCCCTGCTCGGCGAGCTTGCTCCAGACGGCCTTGCTCCAGCCGCCCTTCTCCTTCTGGTACTTCTTGCGCGCATCGAAATCGTAGGAGTCGGTCAGGAGACCGTCGACGCTTTCCTTGAGAAGCCGCTGCTCCTCGGTCAAATCAAAATCCATGTTCTCTGCTCTCTGAAATCGAACCCGCAGGATGGGTAGAGCGAAGCGAAACCCATCGCACTGTTCGGACTTGTGGTGATGGGTATCGCTTCGCTCCACCCATCCTACGAACTCTGTTTTCAACCTCGCCCCGCTTGCGGGGAGAGGTCGGATCGCATCGCAAGATGCGATCCGGGTGAGGGGGTACAGGTCTCTCGACAGTCTTTACTGGGAGAGAGGCCCCTCACCCCTGCCCTCTCCCCGCGAAGAGCGGGGAGAGGGAGAGGATCAAAGCCCCAGCACCGCCTTGGTGATGATGTTGCGCTGGATCTCGTTGGAGCCGCCGTAGATCGAGACCTTGCGGTTGTTGAAGTAGCTCGGCGCGATCTGGGCGGTCCAGTCCATGGTCTCGTTGGAGCCGTCGTCACCATGCACGTCGTAGGGCGCGGCGAACGGGCCGATCACTTCCATCAAAAGCTCGGTGGTGGTCTGCTGGATTTCCGAGCCCTTGATCTTCAAGACCGACGACGCCGGATTGGGCTTGCCCTTGCCGTGCTTGCCCTCATCGGCGACGACGCGGAGCTGCGTCAGCTCGAGCGCCTTCAGCTCGATCTCGCAGGCCGCGAGCTTCTCGCGAAAACCCTGGTCCTCGATGACGGGCTTGCCGTTCTGCTCGACCTTGGAGGCGAGATCCTTGATGCGGCGCAGCCGCTCCTTGGAGACGCCGACGCGGGCGATGCCGGTGCGCTCGTTGCCGAGCAGGAATTTTGCGTAATCCCAGCCCTTGTTCTCTTCGCCGATCAGGTTCTCGACCGGCACCTCGACGTCGTCGAAGAACACTTCGTTGACCTCACGGCCGCCGTCGATGGTCTCGATCGGGCGCACGGTGACGCCCTTCGACTTCATGCTGAAGACGATGAAGGAGATGCCCATCTGCTTCTTTGCATTGGTATCGGTGCGGCAGAGGCAGAAGATCATGTCGGCGTGCTGGGCCAGCGTGGTCCAGGTCTTCTGGCCGTTGATGATGTACTTGTCGCCCTTGCGCTCGGCCTTGGTCTTGAGCGAGGCGAGGTCCGATCCCGAGCCGGGCTCCGAAAAACCCTGGCACCACCAGTCGTCGACATTGGCGATGCGCGGCAGATATTGCTGCTTCTGCTTCTCGTTGCCGAAGGTGTAGATGACAGGGCCGACCATGCTGACGCCGAAGGCGAGCGGCGCCGGCGCCGGGTGCATCTGCAGCTCTTCGTTGAAGATATAATGCTGCACCGAGGTCCACCCCGTGCCGCCATGTTCCTTCGGCCAATGCGAGACGCCCCACCCCTTCTTGTTGAGGATGCGCCACCAGGCGACCATCTCGTCCTTGGAGAGATGACGGCCCTCGACCATCTTGCGCCGGGTCTCCGGCGGCACGTTGTCCCGGAAGAAGGCCCTTACTTCTTCACGAAACGCGATTTCTTCCTTGCTGAAAGCGAGATCCATCGGACCCTCCTGTGAGCGAATGACATTCCGGCTAAGCGATGTTCTTAACGTTGGCGGCTTGCAACGACTTCTGCTGCTTGCGCAACTCGTGGCGCGACAGCTTGCCGACCGGCGTGCGCGGCAATTCCGCGGCGAACTCGAGGGCGGTGGGCAGTTCGTGCTTGCCGAGCTTGCCCGCGAGGAAGCTGCGCAATTCATCGATGGTGAACGGCTGGGCACCCGCGCGCAGCGTGATGAAGGCCTTCGCCGACTCGCCGCGGTAATCGTCGGGGATACCGATCACGATGACCTCCTGCACCGACGGGTGGGTATAGATCGCCTGCTCGATCATCTGCGGATAGACGTTGAAGCCGCCGGAGATGATCATGTCCTTCTTGCGATCGACGAGGTAGAAATAGCCGTCGGCATCCATGTAGCCGACGTCGCCGGTCAGGAAACGGTCGCCGACAAAGGACTCCGCGGTCTCCTTCGGCTTGTTCCAGTACCCCTTGGTGACGTTCGGCCCCCTGATGCGCAGTTCGCCGGACTCGCCGACCGGCAGCACCTTGGTCGGATCGTCCAGCGATACGATGTCGATCTCGATGCCGGGCAGCATCACGCCGACCGAACCCGGCTTTTCCGGCCCATTCTCCGGATACGCCGTGCCGGCCGGGGACGTCTCGGTCATGCCCCAGCCGCTCCGCAGCTTCATGCCGACCTTGCGCTCAAAAATCCTTGCGACTTCCATCGGGAGCGACGCGCCGCCGGAGCCGGCGCTGCGCAGCGACGAGAAATCGCGCTTGTCGAGATCGGGCAGCGCGGCGATGGCGATCCACATCGTCGGCACGCCGGGGAAAACGGTGGCGCGCTTGACCTCGATGTCGCGCATCACGGCCTCGACATCGAAACGCTGGTGCAGCGAGACCAGATGACCGCGGCGCAGCGAGGAAAGCAGCACCACGGTCAGCGCGAAGATGTGAAACAACGGCAGCACGCAGATGACGCGCTCGATCGCATTGCGCTCCAGCCGCGCCGGCCTGCCCCAGACATCGTAGATCGACACGGCGGCCGTGAAATTGCCGTGGGACAGCATGGCGCCTTTCGGCAAGCCGGTGGTTCCGCTGGTGTATTGCAGCAACGCGACGTCATCGACGCCGATGGCCGGCCAGGCGGCCGGCTTGGCTACACCATCGACGAACTGCTTGTAGGTGACGATCGCGGAGTTGTTCGGCAGCGGCGTTTGCGGCGTGCCGACCTTGCCCCAGTCGTCGTCCTCGCAGACGATCAACCTGTCGATCAGTCCCCTGTCGAGAAACTTCAGCGCGGTCGGAAGCAGCGCGGAGAGATTGCTGGTGACGACGACACGCGCGCCGGAATCTGTGAGCTTGTGCGACAGCGCGATCTCGCCGTCGAGCGGCGACAGATGCACGACACGGGCGCCGGCCTTCAGCGCACCGAAGAAATTGATCGGATGATCGGGCGTGTTGCCGAGGAACAGGGCGACGGACGTGTCCTTGCCGTAGCCGGCGCGCAGGAAGGCGCTCGCGGCAATTTCGACCTTGTCCTCCAGCCCGGCATAGCTGATCGGCCGGTCGCGGAATTCGATCGCCGGGCGCTCGCCGTAGCTGGATGCGGCCTGCGACAGCAGATCAGGCAGCGGATAGCGCTCGATGGGTTCGTCCCAGCGGACGCCTTGCGGATAGAACTGTTCGCCGGGATGGGTCATGCGCGCCTTCAGAAGCTAAAGCTTTTCTCGTCATTCCGGGGCGATCGCGGGGCGATCGAACCCGGAATCTCGAGGTTCTCTGGTGCGCAAGCGCGCACAGGAGTTCGCGCTACGCGCGCCCCGGAACGACTGCCTATGTGGCAGCAGCCCATCAAGCCGCCTTCGACTGCGCGGCCAGCGACGCAAAGGTCTTGCCTTCCGCGGCAAGGCGCTTGAGCAGCGGCGCCGGTTCGAGCGAGGGATCGTTGGTCTCCTTGGCATAATAAGCGAGACGGTCGGCGACGTGCTTGAGACCGACCTGGTCGGCGTAGAACATCGGGCCGCCGCGATAGATCGGCCAGCCGTAACCATAAAGCCAGATCACGTCGATGTCGCTCGGCCGCGCCGCGATGCCTTCTTCGAGGATGCGCGCGCCCTCGTTGATCATCGGGTACATCATGCGCTCGAGAATCTCGTCGTCGCTGACGACGCGCTTCTTGCGGCCGAGGCGCTGCAAGGTCTCGTCGATCAGCTTCTCGACATCGGGATCGGGCAGCGGCGAGCGCGAGCCGCCTTCATACTTGTAATAGCCCTTGCCGGTCTTCTGGCCGAAGCGGCCGGCTTCGCACAGCGCGTCGGCGATTTCCGACTTGATGCCGCGATCTTTCCGCGAGCGCCAGCCGATGTCGAGGCCGGCGAGATCGCTCATCGCGAACGGGCCCATCGGCATGCCGAACTTGGTCACGACGGCGTCGACCTGCTGCGGCAGCGCGCCCTCGAACAAGAGCTTTTCCGACTGCTTGCCGCGCTGGGCCAGCATGCGGTTGCCGACAAAACCGTCGCAAACGCCGACCACGGCCGGCACCTTGGCGATCTTGCGCGCGATCGAAACGGCGGTCGTCAGCGCGTCCGGCACGGTCTTGTCGGCGCGCACGATCTCGCACAGCTTCATCACGTTGGCCGGCGAGAAGAAGTGCATGCCGAGCACGTCCTGCGGACGCTTCGTCACCTTCGCGATCTCGTCGATGTTGAGATATGAGGTGTTGCTGGCCAGCACGGCGCCCGGCTTGGCGTGCTTGTCGAGCGCCTCGAACACTTCCTTCTTCACCGCCATGGTCTCGAACACGGCCTCGATCACCAGGTCAGCGTCCTTGACGTTGTCGAGGCCGACCTTGCCGTCGATCAGCGCCATCCGCTTGGCGGGCGCATCGGCCGGGATGCCGCCGCGCGCGGCGGTCGCTTCCCAGTTCTTCTGCATGATGCCCATGCCGCGCTTGAGCGCTTCCTCGCCGGTCTCGATCAGCGTGACCGGGATACCGGCATTGGCAAAGGACATCGCGATGCCGCCGCCCATGGTGCCGGCGCCGATGATGGCGACACGGTCGACCTTGCGCGACTTGGTGCCTTCGGGAACGCCCGCGATCTTCGAGGCTTCGCGCTCGGAGAAGAAGGCATAGCGCTGCGCCTTGGACTGGTCGCTGGCGACCAGCTTGAGAAAACCTTCGCGCTCCTTCTTGAGACCCTCGTCGAACGGCAGCTCGATCGCGGCGCGCACGGCGTCGGCCGCGGCGAACGGCGCTTCCAGGCCCCTCGCCTTCTTGGTCAGCGCGGCGACCGCGTTGGTGAAGATCGAGATATCGGCCTTGGCCGCCGCGAGCTTGGAATCGTCGTCGCGCAGCTTGCGCAGCGGCCGCTTCTCGGCCAGCACCTTGCGGGCAAAGGCTTCGCCGCCCGACGCCGGCCCCTCGACGATCTCCTCGATCAGGCCGTTCTTGAGCGCATCCGCCGCACTGATCGGATCGCCGCCGACGATCATCTTGACCGCGAGCTCGGGGCCGACCGCGCGCGGCAGCCGCTGCGTGCCGCCCGCGCCGGGCAGAAGGCCAAGCTTCACTTCGGGCAGGCCGAGCCTGGCTTCCTTGACGGCCACGCGATAGTGGCATGCCAGCGCGACTTCGAGGCCGCCGCCGAGCGCGGTGCCGTGAATGGCGGCAATGATCGGCTTCGGCGACTTTTCCATGAGCTCGAGCACCTCGGCGAGACCCGGGGGCTTCGGCGGCTTGCCGAATTCGGTGATGTCGGCGCCGGCGATGAAGGTGCGGCCGCCGCAGGTCAGCACGATCGCCTTCACCTCCGCGTCCGCAATCGCGCTCTTCATGCATTCGAAGATGCCGCCGCGCACCGCGGCGCTCAGCGCGTTGACCGGAGGACTGTCGACCGTGACGATGGCAATGACGTCATGACGCTCGAGTTTTACAACTTCGCTCACGGGACTCTCCCTGGGTCGCTTGTTCTTGGACGCCACTCAACTTGCGTTGAGTGGCTACGGCTCATTCTACCAATTTCGCACTGCGAAATTTAATTCCACATCTTGACACGGAGGGTTATTTTGAAGCACGTCCCTTGTCAACGAGCTCATCAGCAGCAGTAGCGGGTAATGAAACGTCCAGGGAAGAAAGTGGCGACTGATCGCAGCTTCGTCGTCGCACTCTCCCGCGGACTGGATGTGTTGCGCGCATTTCATCCCAACGACGGGCTTCTCGGCAATCAAGAACTTGCCGCCCGTACTAATTTGCCGAAGCCGACGATTTCCCGGCTGACCTACACCCTGACCAAGCTGGGTTATCTTACACCGGTTCCGCGCTTCGAGAAGTATCAGCTTGCGCCATCAGCGATGGCTTTGGGGTATGCCGCACTGGCCAATCTCGGCATTCGCCATTTGTCCGAGCCGTTCCGCGAGGAAGTGATGCGCGCCACCGGCGGGGCAGTGGCCGTCGGCGGCCGCGACCGCCAGAGCATGATCTATTTCGGGCAAAGCCGTGGCAGCGAGACGGTCGGCGTTCAACTGGACGTCGGATCGCGCGTGCCGATCGCAACCAGCGCGATGGGTCGCGCCTATTTCTGGGCGCTGGGGGAGGACGAACGCGCCGCGCTGCTGCGCGATCTGCGTGAGCATTACGGCAGCCGCTGGCCCAAGCTGCGCGACGGATTAGAGCGTTCCGGCGAAACTGTCGCGAAATACGGTTTTGCAATGTCGGTCGGCGACTGGCACGACGACATCGGCGCCGCCGGCGTCGCGCTGAAGCTGAACGACGGAACAGGCCCGTATGCCTTCAACTGCGGCGCGCCGGCATTCCGCTTCACGGAAGACCGCCTGATGTCGGACATTGGACCTCGCCTGGTCTCGATGGTAAGAAAAATCGAGGCAGCGCTGGGCGGCGCGGCACCGCAATCAAAAAAAACAGACAGCAAGAAGTCGAAAGCAGGAGGAAGAGTTGCACGTTTGGCCGAGGGGATCGAATAGCCTTCACCATGACCGGCAAATAATTTCGCACGGTCATTCCCGCTCTGTGATCAGGGCGGGCGGGACGCGATGACGCAGGCACAGCTCGCCCAGGGGAACGCTCCCCTGCTCGCGGTTCGCGACGTCAGCGTCGTGTTCGGCGGCATCATCGCGCTGAATGGCGTCTCCTTCAACATGCTCAAGGGACAGATTCTCGGCCTGATCGGGCCGAACGGCGCCGGCAAGACGACGCTGTTCAACTGTCTCTCGCGGCTCTATCAGCCGTCGTCCGGCGATATCCTGATGGAGGGCGCGAGCATCCTGACGCGCCCGGCGCACAAGATCGCCGAGATCGGCATCGGCCGCACCTTCCAGAACGTCGCGCTGTTTCCCAACCTCTCGGTATCCGACAACGTCCGCGTCGGCTGCCATGCGCGCACCTCCAGCGACATCATCTCGGACTCCCTGAAGCTCGCCTGGGTTCGCCGCAGCGAAGCCGCGGTCAACAAGAAGGTCCACGAGATCCTCGCCTATCTCAATCTCGAGGAGGTCGCGCATACCGTGGTGTCGGGGCTGCCGTTCGGCACCCAGAAGCGTGTCGAGCTGGCGCGCGCGCTCGCCGCCGATCCGAAGATCCTGTTGCTCGACGAGCCGGCCGGCGGCCTCAACCATGAGGAAGTCTACGTGCTCGGCGACCTCATCAAGAAGCTTCGCGACGAGCGTCATCTCACCGTGCTGCTGGTCGAGCATCACATGGGTCTCGTGATGTCGATCGCCGACCACGTCGTCGCGCTCAACTTCGGCCGCAAGCTCGCCGAGGGAACCCCGGCCCAGGTCCAGGCCGACCCTGACGTCATCAAGGCCTATCTGGGGAGCAAGGACCAATGACCGCGATGCTCAACGTCAAGGATCTTCGCGCCTATTACGGACAGGTCCAGGCGCTTCACGGCCTGTCCTTCTCGCTCAACGAGGGCTCGCTGACCACGCTGCTCGGCGCCAACGGCGCCGGCAAGACCACCACGCTGCGCGCGATCTGCAACATGGTGCGCTCGACCGGGGCGGTCGAGTTCGAGGGCAAGCCGATCGGCAGCCGCTCGACGGAAAACGTCGTCCGTCTCGGCATCGCCCATGTGCCGCAGGGCCGCGGCACCTTCACCACCATGACGGTGGAGGAGAATCTGCAGCTCGGGGCCATCACCCGCAGCGACAAGAAGAACATCGTCGCCGACATCGAGCGCATGTACGAGCACTTCCCGGTGCTCAAGGAGCGGCACACCCAGCAGGCCGGCACGCTGTCGGGCGGCGAGCAGCAGATGCTCGCGGTCGCGCGCGCGCTGATGCTGCGGCCGCGCCTGATGCTGCTGGACGAGCCGTCCTTCGGCCTGGCGCCGCTGATCGTGCGCGAGCTGTTCAAGATTCTCGGCAAGATCAACCGTGAGGACAAGGTCACCATCCTGGTGGTCGAGCAGAACGCGCAGCTGGCGCTGGAGCTCGCCGACCAGGCCTATGTGATCGAAACCGGACGGATCGTGATGTCGGGCAATGCCAAGGACATCGCGACCAACGAAGACGTCCGCAAATCCTATCTCGGCTACTGAGGAGCAGGACAATGGAGCTGTTTACCAACCAAGTCCTGGCCGGCATCGCCACGGGCGCGATCTATGCCTGCATGGCGCTCGCCGTCGTGATGATCTACCAGGCGATCGACCATCTGAACTTCGCCCAGGGCGAAATGGCGATGTTCTCGACCTTCATCTCCTGGCAGCTGATGCAATGGGGCATCCCCTATTGGTGGGCCTTCCTGATCACGCTGGTGATCTCCTTTGCCGGCGGCATCCTGATCGAGCGGCTGCTGTTCAAGCCGCTCGCCAAGGCCCCGGTGCTGACCAACGTCGCCGGCTTCATCGCCCTGTTTGCGATCGTCAACTCGGTGGCCGGCCTGATCTGGGACTTCACCATCAAGCAGTACCCGTCGCCGTTCGGCTCCTCGCCCTTCCTCGGCAGCCAGCTGATCTCGACGCACCAGGCCGGCATGATCGGCGTCACCATCCTGCTGCTGATCGCGCTCTACATCTTCTTCCAGTTCACGCGCATCGGGCTGGCGATGCGGGCGGCCGCCTCGCTGCCTGAATCGGCCCGCCTGGTCGGCATCAACACCTCCTGGATGATCGCGCTCGGCTGGGGCATGGCCTCCGCGATCGGTGCGATCGCGGGCATCCTGATCGCCCCGGTCGTGTTCCTGGAGCCGAACATGATGGGCGGCGTCCTGATCTACGGCTTTGCCGCGGCCGTGCTCGGCGGCCTGACCTCGCCGCTCGGCGCCGTGATCGGCGGCTTTCTCGTCGGCGTCTTTGAAAATCTCGCCGGGACCTACATTCCCGGCGTCGGTAACGAACTGAAACTGCCGATCGCGCTTGCGCTGATCATCACCGTCCTGGTCGTCAAACCGGCAGGCCTGCTCGGCCGGCCCATCGTGAAGCGAGTTTGATCATGAGCGCCGCTGAAGAAGTCGTCACAGAAGCACCGGCCGTCGAGGCCGTTCCGAAGCGGGCCATGACGCTCGGGCTGGGCACCTCGCTGGTCGTGCTGGCCGCGCTCGTCATCGGGCCGCTGTTCGTCAAGAACTTCATCATCTTCCAGATGACGCAGATTCTGTACCTTGGGCTCGCGGTGCTCGCCCTGAACATCCTGACCGGCGGCAGCGGCCAGTTCTCGCTCGGCCAGAGCGCGTTCTACGCGGTGGGCGCCTACACCTCCGCGGTCCTGATGGAATATGCGGGCATGAACTATGTCCTGACGCTGCCGATCGCCGCGGTCATCTGCTTTGCCTTCGGCTTCATCTTCGGCCAGCCGGCGCTGCGGCTCTCCGGCGTGTATCTCGCGCTGGCGACCTTCGCGCTGGCGGTCGCGATGCCGCAACTGCTGAAACTGCACTTTGTCGAGCACTGGACCGGCGGCGTGCAAGGCCTGGTCGTGACCAAGCCCGACGCGCCGTTCGGCCTGCCGATGTCGCAGGACATGTGGCTGTATTACTTCACGCTCGTGATCACGATCGGCATCTACATCGCCTCCATCAACCTGCTGCGGTCGCGATCCGGCCGTGCCTTCATGGCGATCCGCGACAATGAGATCGCGGCCTCTGCGATGGGCATCAACGTCGCGCTCTACAAGACGCTGGCGTTCGGCGTCTCGGCGGCCATCACCGGCGTGGCCGGCGGCCTGGGGGCCATCGCCGTGCAGTTCGTGGCGCCGGACAGCTTCACGATCAATCTTGCGATCCAGCTGTTCCTCGGCATGGTCGTCGGCGGTGTCGGCTGGCTGCCGGGATCGATCGTCGGTTCCGCCTTCATCATCTTCGTGCCCAACATCGCCGAAAGCATCTCCAAGGGCCTCTCCGGCGCCGTATTCGGAGTGCTTCTGTTCCTGGTGATCTTCCTGGTGCCGCATGGCGCAAGGCAGGTCGCGATGATCGCCCAGCAGCTGCTGGGTAAACTCAAGAAGAACTAAGAAAGCTAACGAACAAACTCAGGAGACACCATGCCCGCATCACGATGGACCGCCGCCTTCGGGGCGGCGGTCGCCGCGTTCGTTTTCACGTCCGGCACCGCCCTCGCCCAGAAGAAATACGATACCGGTGCGACCGACACCGAAATCAAGGTCGGTCACATCGTTCCCTACAGCGGCCCCGCCTCCGCCTACGGCATCATCGGCAAGACCGAAGAAGCCTTCTTCAAGATGATCAATGACAATGGCGGCATCAACGGGCGGAAGATCAAGTTCATCTCCTATGACGACGCCTATAGCCCGCCCAAGGCCGTCGAACAGGTGCGCAAGCTCGTCGAGAGCGACGAGGTGCTGGTGGTGTTCAACCCGCTCGGCACGCCGTCCAACACCGCGATCCAGAAATATCTCAACTCCAAGAAGGTGCCGCAACTGTTCGTCGCCACCGGCGCCACCAAGTGGAACGATCCGCAGCACTTTCCCTGGACCATCGGATGGCAGCCCTCCTATCAGAGCGAGGGGCGCATCTACGCCAAATACCTGATGAAGGAAAAGCCGGACGCCAAGGTCGCGGTGCTCTATCAGAACGACGACTTCGGCAAGGACTACCTCAAGGGCCTGAAGGACGGGTTTGGCGCCAAGGCCTCGATGATCGTCGCCGAGGAAAGCTACGAGATATCGGAACCGACGATCGACAACCATATCGTCAAGCTCAAGGCCAGCGGCGCGGACGTCCTGATCAGCATCACGACGCCGAAATTCGCGGCGCAGACCATCAAGAAGATGGCCGAGATCGACTGGAAGGCGCTGCAGATCGTGGCCAATGTCTCGACATCGGTCGGCGCCGTCATGAGACCGGCGGGCTTCGAGAACGGGCAAGGCGTGCTATCGGCGCACTACGCCAAGGACGCCGGCGACGCGCAATGGCACGACGATCCCGGGATCAAGAAGTTTCTGGCCTTCCTCGACAAGTACTATCCGGACGCCGACCGCCACAACAGCCAGGTGATCTATGGTTACGGCGCGGCGCAGACCCTGACCAAGATGCTCGAAATGTGCGGCGATGACCTGACCCGTGCCAACATCATGAAACAGGCCGCGAGCCTGAAGGACTTCGCAACCGATACGCTGCTGCCGGGAATCAAGATGAATACCTCGGCCACCGACTTCGCCCCGATCGAGCAACTTCAAATGATGCGCTTCAAGGGTGAGAAGTGGGACATGTTCGGCGACGTCATCAGCGGCGAAGTCGGCCATTAATTAATATTCCGCCCCGCGGGCAACCGCCCACTTCATCCGACTAAATATCGCCCCCCGCGACGCCCGTCGCGGGGGGCTTTTTGTTGCTGGACGGGGCCGAAAGGTATTCAATGGCCCCTCAAAGAGCCGCCAAGCGCTCCAATCAAAAAGAAGATGACACATCCATCGTGATCCTAGGGAGATCAAACAATGCTCGCTATCAACTTGCGATTGGGAGCCGGTGCGGCTGCCCTCGCATTGCTTGCCGCGTCCAGCAGCGGCGCATTAGCACAAAAGAAATACGACACCGGCGCCACCGATACCGAAATCAAGATCGGCAACATCATGCCCTACAGCGGACCCGCGTCCGCCTACGGCGTGATCGGCAAGACCGAAGAAGCCTTTTTCAGGAAGATCAATGCCGAGGGCGGCATCAACGGCCGCAAGATCAACTTCGTCAGCTATGACGACGCCTACTCGCCGCCGAAGACCGTGGAGCAGGCGCGCAAGCTGGTCGAGAGCGACGAAGTCCTCCTGGTCTTCAACTCGCTCGGCACGCCGCCGAACACCGCGATCCAGAAATACCTCAACACCAAGAAGGTGCCGCAGCTGTTCGTCGCGACCGGCGCCACCAAGTGGAACGATCCGAAGGATTTTCCGTGGACGATGGGCTGGCAGCCCAATTACCAGAGCGAGTCGCAGATCTACGCCAGGTACATCCTGAAGAACCATCCGAACGCCAAGATCGGAGTACTCTATCAGAACGACGACTACGGCAAGGACTACCTGAAGGGCTTCAAGGACGGCCTCGGCGCCAAGGCGGCTTCCCTGATCGTCATGGAGGAGAGCTACGAAGTCTCCGAGCCGACGATCGACTCCCACATCGTCAAGCTGAAGTCGACCGGCGCCGACGTCTTCTTCAACATCACCACGCCGAAATTTGCAGCGCAGGCGATCAAGAAGAACGCCGAGATCGGCTGGAAACCGCTGCATTTCCTCAACAACGTTTCAGGCTCGATCGGCAGCGTGATGAAGCCGGCCGGCTTCGAGAACGGACAGGACATCATCTCGTCGCAATATTTCAAGGATCCGACGGATGCGCAGTGGAAGAATGACGCTGCGATGAAGGCCTGGAACGAATTTCTGGACAAGTATTATCCGGAAGCCAATCGGGCCGATGCCTCGGTGATGTACGCCTACATCGTCGCGCAGGGGCTGGTGCACGTGCTGAAGGCCTGCGGCGACGACCTGACCCGCGCCAACGTCATGAAGCAGGCGGCGAGCATCAAGGACCTCGAACTCGGCGGCCTGCTGCCGGGCGTCAAGGTCAACACGTCGGCGACCGATTTTGCGCCGCTCTCGCAGCTGCAATTGATCCGCTTCAAGGGCGAGACCTGGGAACGCTTCGGTGAAATTCTCTCGAGCGACACCGGCGGCTAGTCCCGCGCCGGCCCAATAAAGATGCAGCCCCTGCGGCCTTTGCCGCAGGGGCTTTTTGTTGTGACGCCTCCGGCAAGATGCTAATCACAACGCAGCCACAAGAGCCTCATCAAGAGGCCGGACGGCTACATTAAGAAATGAAAAGGGAGAGACAGGAATGTCCAAAATGAAAAAACTTGCGGCCCTTTCGGCCGCACTTGGATTGCTCGCGGTAACGTCGAGCAGCGTTTTCGCACAGAAGAAATACGATCCCGGCGCCAGCGATACCGAAATCAAGATCGGCAACATCATGCCCTACAGCGGACCCGCTTCCGCCTATGGCGTGATCGGCAAGACCGAGGAAGCCTATTTCAAGAAGATCAATGCCGAGGGCGGCATCAACGGCCGCAAGATCAACTTCGTCAGCTACGACGACGCCTACTCGCCGCCGAAGACCGTGGAGCAGGCACGCAAGCTGGTCGAGAGCGACGAGGTGCTGTTGATCTTCAATCCGCTCGGCACGCCGCCGAACACCGCGATCCAGAAATACCTCAACACCAAGAAGGTGCCGCAGCTGTTCGTCGCCACCGGCGCGACCAAGTGGAACGATCCGAAGAACTTCCCGTGGACGATGGGCTGGCAGCCCAACTACCAGAGCGAAACGCAGATCTATGCGAAGTACATTCTGAAGGAGAAGCCGAACGCCAAGATCGGAATCCTCTACCAGAACGACGACTACGGTAAGGACTATCTGAAGGGCTTCAAGGACGGACTCGGCGCCAAGGCGGCCTCGATGATCGTCATGGAGGAGAGCTACGAGGTCTCCGAGCCGACGATCGATTCCCACATCGTCAAGCTGAAGTCGACCGGCGCCGACGTCTTCATCAACATCACCACGCCGAAGTTTGCAGCGCAGGCGATCAAGAAGAACGCCGAGATCGGCTGGAAGCCGCTGCACTTCCTCAACAACGTCTCTGCATCGATCGGCAGCGTCATCAAGCCGGCCGGCACGGAAAACGCCCAGGACATCATCTCCTCGCAGTATCTGAAGGATCCGACGGATGCGCAGTGGAAGGATGATAAGGGCATGAAGGCCTGGAACGAGTTCCTGGACAAGTATTATCCGGAAGCCAACCGCGCCGACGCGTCGGTGATGTTCGGCTATACCGTCGCACAGGGCCTGGTCCACGTGCTGAAAGCCTGCGGCGACAATCTCACGCGTGAGAACGTCATGAAGCAGGCGGCGAGCATCAAGGATCTCGAGCTCGACGGGCTCCTGCCGGGCATCAAGGTCAACACGTCGGCGACCGACTTTGCGCCGATTTCCTCGGTGCAACTGATCCGGTTCAAGGGCGAGACCTGGGAACGCTTCGGCGAGATCCTCTCCGGCGACGCCGGCGGCTAGTCATTCAGAATCCCGATTGGCCCATTTGCGGGCCACGGGCGCCCCCGCGGTCACCCGCGGGGGTTTTCTTTTGCTGCGAATGGATGGATAACCGGACTCCCGTCCCGTTGACAGTTTCGTTGCAGATCATGACCGACCGACGTTCCCTCCTGCGTGCGATCTTTGACGCGGCCGTCGCGGCCGCGCATCCCGACGTCGTGCTCTCGGCGCATCTGCCTCCCCTGCCCAAGGGCAAGGTGATCTGCCTTGCCGCCGGCAAGGGCGCGGCCGCGATGGCCGCCGCCGCCGAACGGCACTATCTCGACACGCTGGGCCTCGATCCGTCGCGGCTGAGCGGCCTTGCCACCACGCGCCACGGCCACGGCGTGCCGACGCGGCGGATCAAGGTGATCGAGGCCGGCCACCCCGTGCCCGACGAAGCCGGATTGAAAGCCGCCGACGAAACGCTGCGCCTTGCCGCGGAAGCGACTTCCGATGATCTGTTGCTGGTACTGCTGTCCGGCGGGGGCTCCGCCAACTGGATCGCGCCGGCCGACGGCGTTTCGTTTGCGCAGAAACAGCAGGTCAACCGCGCGCTGTTGCGATCGGGCGCGCCGATCGGCGAGATGAACATCGTCCGCAAGCACCTGTCGCGGATCAAGGGCGGCCGGCTGGCCCGCGCCGGACAGCGCGCCGCCGAGATCGTGACGCTCGCGATCTCGGACGTGCCGCACGACGACCCATCCGCGATCGCATCGGGACCGACGGTGCCCGATCCAAGCACGCTGGCGGACGCCCGCGCGCTGGTCGCACGATATAATCTGGTGGTCGACGATGCCGTCAGGCGTGCGCTCGACGACGCCGGGAATGAGAGTTGCAAGCCCGGCGATCCCGCCTTTGCCCGTGCGCGATTCGAGATGATCGCCAAGCCGAAGGCATCGCTCGACGCGGCGATCAAGGTCGCAAGCGACGCCGGCTATGAAGTCATCGGCCTCGGCGCCGATCTCGAAGGCGAGGCGCGCGAGGTTGCCGCCGATCATGCACGGCTGGCGCTGAAGGCGCGCAGCGAGGGCAAGCGCACGGCCATCCTGTCGGGCGGCGAACTCACGGTAACCGTGCGCGGCAACGGCCGCGGCGGCCCCAACCAGGAATATGCGCTGGCGCTGGCGGATATTCTAAAGGACACGACCGGCATCGTGGCGCTGGCCGCCGACACCGACGGCGCCGACGGCGGCGCCGGCAGCGCAAGCGATCCCGCCGGCGCCTCGATCGATCAGACGACGTTTGCGAAGATGAAATCGCTCGGCCTCGATCCCGCGGCCTATCTCGCCAACAACGATGCGACCGCCTTCTTCTCGACGACCGGCGATCTCCTGCTGACCGGCCCGACACTCACCAACGTCAACGACGTCAGGGTGATTCTGGTAGACCCCGCCTAAAGCGTGATGAATTTTGTTTAGATAGAGCTGGCCGCAGGTGAGCTTCACCTCTCCCGCTTGCGGGGGAGGTCGGCGCGAAGCGCCGGGTGGGGGCTCTCTCCATTCGGGCAGTGTCGCCCGCGGAGACACCCCCACCCCAGCCCTCCCCCGCAAGCGGGAGAGGGAGCGCACCTTCTTCGAGGTCCCAGTCAAATCTGAATTCATCATGTTGCGGGTTTTCAGCTGTCAGTTCGCGTACCGTAGCGGCATTAACGCTTTGTTAAGCATGATATCAGGAATACGCGCGCGCCCGCCTGGCTCGAAGATGCGATTCACCAGCTTGCCCTCTAATGGCTGATCTCCTGGAAGGAGGAGAGCCGCCGATAGCGGCTGGGGAAACGCTATATGACGGATCACGGCCAGATCACCGCCACGCGGTCGTCGCACCTGGGGGCGCGGCTCGAAGAGGCAATCGACCATTTGTCGCTCGGCATCGTCGTCTTCGACGAGAAGCGCGAAGTGGTTTTCTGCAATGCGCGTTACCGCGAACTGTACGGGCTCTCGTCCGAACAGGTGAAGCCCGGCACTCCGACCCGCGAACTGATCCGGCACCGGCTCAATCTCGGCCTGAAGGTGCCGCTCGACCCCGATGATTACATCCGTGAGCGCCTCGGCCGCGACATCGCGCTCGACACCACCGTGCAGGAATTCACCGACGGCCGGATCATCGCCTACACCGTCTACCCAATGCCCGGTGGCGGCGGGATGGCGACCCATGAAGACATCACCGAGCGCGAAGAGCTCAATGCGCGGCTGAAGAGTCAATTCGAACTCGGCCGCAAGCAGGAAGAGGCCCTGCTCACCAAGAACCTGCAGTTCGACACCGCGATCAACAACATGTCGCAGGGCCTCTGCTTCTTTGATTCCGACCACCGCCTGATCGTCTGCAACGATCGCTTCGTCTCGATGTACGACATCGCGCCCGAGCGCGTCAGCCCCGGCATGTCGCTGATCGAGATCGTCGACCTCAGGTTCGAGGCCGGCAGCTTCCCCGCGATGACGCGGGACGAATATCTGCGCTGGCGCACCAATGTCGCGGTCTCCAACGAAGCAAAGGACAGCGTCGTCGAGCTGATGAACGGGCGCACCTTCAAGATCCGCCACCGGCCGATGCCGGGCGGCGGCTGGGTCGCCACCCACGAGGACATCACCGAGCAGCGCCAGTCCGAGGTCAAGATCGAATACATGGCGCACCATGATGCGCTGACCGATCTCGCCAACCGGGTGCTGCTGAACGACCGGCTCGAACACGCGCTGGCGAGGGTTCAGGGCGGGAAAATGGTGGCCGTCCACCATCTCGACCTCGATCAGTTCAAGGCCGTGAACGATACGTTCGGCCACCCCTGCGGCGACAAGCTGCTGAGGATCGTCGCCGAACGGCTGCGCCCCCTCACTGCCGAGGCCGATACGATCGCGCGGATGGGCGGCGACGAATTCGTCATCGTGCAGGCCGCGATCGCCGATCCTGCCGATGCCACCTCGCTGGCGCAGCGCGTCATCGACGCCTTGACCGAGCCCTATGACATCGACGACCAGCAGGCCGTGATCGGCGTCAGCATCGGTATTTCGGTCGGCCCCGGCGACGGATCAAATCCCGACAAGCTGCTGCGCAACGCCGACCTCGCGCTCTATCGCGCCAAGAGCGACGGCCGCGGCACGTTCCGCTTCTTCGAGCCCGCGATGGACCTGCAGATGCAGACCCGCCGCATCATGGAGCAGGATCTGCGCCGGGCGCTGCCGGCCGGCGAATTCGAGCTGCACTATCAGCCCGTCGTCAACCTCGCGAGCAAGGAAATCTCGGGCTTCGAAGCCCTGATCCGCTGGAATCATCCGACCAAGGGAACGATCTCGCCCGCCACCTTCATCCCGCTGGCCGAGGAGATCGGCTTCATCGTGCCGATGGGCGAGTGGGTCATCCGGCAGGCCTGCGCCACCGCGGCGCAATGGCCCGAACACCTTCATGTCGCCGTCAACATTTCGGCGATCCAGTTTCGCAGTCCCGGCCTGATGCAGGTGATCGTCGGCGCGCTTGCCGCTTCCGGTCTTTCGCCGACGCGGCTGGAGATCGAGATCACCGAGAGCGTGCTGCTGCACAACAAGGAAGCGACGCTCGCGGTGCTGCATCAGTTGCGCGCGCTCGGGATCCGGATCGCCATGGACGATTTCGGCACCGGCTATTCGTCGCTGACCTACCTGCAGAGCTTTCCGTTCGACAAGATCAAGATCGACCGCTCCTTCGTGAAAAACATCACCGAGAATTCGAGCTCGCTCAACATCGTGCGGGCGGTGGCGGCGCTGGCGAACGGCATGGGCATGACCGCGACCGCCGAGGGCGTCGAAACCGCCGAGCAGCTTCACAGCATCGCCTCCGAAGGATGCACGGAGATGCAGGGCTTCCTGTTCAGCAAGCCGCTTCCCGCCGCCGAGATCGAGCGGCAGTTTCTGTCGGGACGTGGGACGCGGGAAGTTCAGGGCCGCATCGTCGCGGCCTGATCGTTCACCATCACCGTCATTCCGGGATGGTCCGAAGGACCAGACCTCAGATGTGCAATTGCGCATCGGGGAATCTCGAGATTCTCAGGAGCGCAAGGGCGCTCCATAGTTCGCTTCGCGCCCCGGAATGACGTCGCCCCTCAAAACTCCGCCGCGATCTTCGACAGCATTTCGAGCAGCGCGACGCGGTTGTCGGGACCCAATAGCTCGTTGAGCCGCGCCTCGTGCTTGGTGGCAACCAGCTTCTTGGCGCGCGCCAGCACCGCCTTGCCCTTGTCGGTCAGAACCAGGATGTGCGAGCGGCGGTCGTTGGTCGAGCGCATCCGGGCGCAGAGGCCGCGGCTTTCCAGCGCGTCGAGCATCGATACGAAATTCGGCCTGAGGATACCGAGCGTGTTGGCGATTTCGGTCTGGTTGCGCCCGGGGTTGCGGTCGAGCAGCAGCAGCACCGAGAATTGCGCCGGCGTCAGCTGCAGCGGCGCGACGCAGCGCAGGAAATCCTCGAACACCTTGAGCTGCGCCCGCTTGAGGGAATAGCCGAGCAGGCCGGCCAGTTCGCCCAGCTGCAGCCCGGCATTGTCAGGAACGCCCTCGGCGATTTCCTTGCCGTTGTTGCGTGGCGACTTGACGGCATCGGTCGCGGCCTTGGAAACTGTCATGGCGTGAGGCTCGCACCCCTGGGAAAAGCCCTGGCCGGCGGCCGGGCCCTTGATGTTATATTCGATAATTGTTATGGGGTATATCAAATATCGGCATCTTTCAACTGCCGAGATATGGGACAGCCGGCGGACCGCATCAGGTCAGGAACGGCGACGCTTTTAGGGGGAGCGCCTGCCTTGAATACGACGATCATGCTGTTCCTGCTGCAGGATGGCATTACCAATGGCGCGATCTATGCGCTGCTCGGGCTCGCGCTGGTGCTGGTGTTTGCCGTCACCCGCGTCATCCTGATTCCGCAGGGCGAATTCGTCACCTACGGCGCGCTGAGCTACGCCATGCTGGCGACGGGCCAGGTGCCGGGCACGGTGTGGCTGGCGATGGCGATGGGCATCGCCGCCTTCGGCCTCGACCTGTTCGATGCACGGCGATCGCTACGGCTGAAGCGGATCCTGCGCTCCCTTGCCTTCAACGTCGTCCTGCCGGCCGCCATCCTCGCCCTCACCTATCGCCTCGCCGGCCCCAAGACGCCGATCGCGGTCAATATCGCCCTCTCGCTCCTGATCGTCGCGGCGATCGGGCTATACCTCTACCGCCTCGCGTTCCAGCCGCTCGCGCACACCTCGGTGCTGGTGCTGCTGATCTCATCCGTCGGCTGCCATCTCGCCCTGCAGGGCCTTGGCCTCGTGTTCTTCGGCGCCGAGGGCCTGCGCGGTCCGGCGCTGTCGACCGCGGCGCTCACCGTCGGCCCGCTGCGCTTCACCGGGCAGAGCCTTGCGGTCTACGGGCTCACCGTCGCCTTCATCATCGCGCTGTGGCTGTTCTTCGGCTTCACGCTGATGGGCAAGGCGCTGCGCGCCACCGCCGTCAACCGGCTCGGCGCCCGCCTCGTCGGCATCCGCACCACGCTGTCGGGACAGATCGCCTTCCTGCTGGCGTCGCTGATCGGCGCGATTTCCGGCATCCTGATCGTGCCGATCACGACACTCTATTACGACACCGGCTTCCTGATCGGCCTGAAGGGCTTCATCGCCGCGATCATCGGCGGCCTCGTGAGCTATCCGCTCACCGCGGTCGCAGCGCTCGTCGTCGGCAGCGTCGAGGCTTTCTCTTCGTTCTACGCCAGCAATTTCAAGGAAGTCATCGTCTTCACGCTGATCCTTCCCGTGCTGATGCTGCGTTCGCTCGCAGCGCCGGCGGTCGAGGAAGAGAAGGACTGAGGCGATGAAGCAGCGAACCCCTCTCATCATCTTCGCAGCCCTCATGGCGGCGATCCCGTTCATTCCGGGCCTGCCGCCGTTCTGGATCGTGCTGCTCAACAATATCGGCCTCGCCGCGCTGGTGGCGATGGGCCTCGTGCTGCTGACCGGCGTCGGCGGCCTCACCTCGTTCGGCCAGGCCGCGTTCTGCGGCTTCGGCGCCTATACCACGGCGGTATTGACCACCGCCTACGGCGTCTCGCCGTGGCTGACGCTGCCGCTTTCGCTGCTGGTCAGCGGCATCGCCGCCGTGCTGCTCGGCATCCTCACGGTGCGGCTGTCGGGCCATTATCTGCCGCTCGGCACCATCGCCTGGGGCATCGGGCTGTTCTATCTGTTCAGCAAGCTCGAGTTCCTCGGCCGCAACGACGGCATCTCGGGCATTCCGCCGCTCTCGATCGGCAATTTCCGGATGCTCGATCCCGGCGCGATCTATTTTGCGATCTGGATCGCGGTGCTGATCTCGGCCCTTCTGACCATGAACCTTCTGGACTCCCGCACCGGCCGCGCGATCCGCGCGCTGCGGCGCGGGCATATCGCCGGCGAAGCGTTCGGCGTGCAGACGCCGCGCGCAAAGCTTCTGGTGTTCATCTATGCGGCGGTTCTCGCGGGCCTGTCCGGCTGGCTCTATGCGCACTTCCAGCGCGCCGCCAATCCGACGCCGTTCGGCGCGCAGGCCGGCATCGAATATCTGTTCATCGCCGTGGTCGGCGGCGCCGGCTATGTCTGGGGCGGGGTGCTAGGGGCCGGGATCGTCGTGATCCTCAAGGAGATCCTGCAGAGCTACCTGCCCTATGTCTTCGGCGGCCAGAGCCAGCTCGAAACCATCGTGTTCGGCATCCTGCTGGTCGTTCTGCTGCAACTGGCGCCGACCGGCGTCTGGCCCTGGCTGATGTCGCGGCTGCCGATCAAGCCGGCCCGCAAGACGCCGGATGCCTCGCTTCCGCTGGCCGCCCCCATACGCGAAAAGGCATCATCAGGCGCGCTGCTGCAGATCGAGAAGGCGCGCAAGCAGTTCGGCGGCGTGATCGCCGTCAACGACGTCTCCTTCAACGTCGGGGCGCGCGAGATCGTCGCCCTGATCGGCCCCAACGGCGCCGGCAAGAGCACGACGTTCAACCTGATCACGGGCGTGCTGACGACGACCGGCGGCAGCATCTCCGTGCTCGGCCACAAGGTCGACAATGCGCCGCCGCAGGAGGTCGTGAAGCTCGGCGTCAGCCGAACCTTCCAGCACGTCAAGCTGGTGCCCGACATGACCGTGCTGGAGAACGTCGCGATCGGCGCGCATCTGCGCGGGTCTTCGGGCGCGATCTCCAGCATGTTCCGGCTCGACCGCGCTGACGAGGCGAAACTGCTGGCGGAAGCCGCGCGCCAGATCGAGCGCGTCGGCCTTGGCGAGCAGATCGACCAGTTGGCAGGCAGCCTGTCGCTCGGCCAGCAGCGCATCGTCGAGATCGCGCGGGCCCTGTGCGTCGACCCGCTGCTGCTGTTGCTCGACGAGCCGGCCGCCGGACTGCGGCACATGGAAAAGCAGCGGCTTGCCGCCCTGCTCCGCCAGTTGCGCGACGGCGGCATGTCGGTGCTGCTGGTCGAGCACGACATGGGCTTTGTGATGGATCTCGCCGACCGCGTCGTGGTGCTGGATTTCGGCACCAAGATCGCCGAGGGCACGCCGAACCAGATCAAGACCAATCCCGACGTGATCAAGGCCTATCTCGGAGCCACCGCATGAGCGCGCTGTTATCGGTCTCCGACGCCCACATTGCCTACGGCAAGGTCGAAGCCGTGCGCTCGGTCTCGCTCGAGGTGGCCGACAACGAGATCGTCACCATCATCGGCGCCAATGGCGCCGGCAAGACCACGCTGCTGAACGCCATCATGGGCGTGCTGCCGCTCAAGGGCGCCACCGCCTTCGCCGGCGCCGACATGACCCCGCTCGACATCGAGGACCGCGTCGCGGCCGGCCTCAGCCTCGTGCCCGAGCATCGCGAACTGTTCGCCACCATGAATGTCGAGGACAATCTGCAGCTCGGCGCCTTCCGGATTGCGAAGGCCACGGCGGCCAGATCGTTCGAGCGCGTCTACACGCTGTTTCCCCGGCTGAAGGAGCGGCGCAAGCAGCTGGCCGGCACGCTTTCCGGCGGCGAGCAGCAGATGCTGGCGATGGGCCGCGCCCTGATGGGCGCCCCGAAACTCCTGATGCTCGACGAGCCAAGCCTCGGCCTCGCGCCGATCATCGTCGCCGATATCTTCCGCACCATCGGCGAACTTCGGGCCGCCGGCGTCTCGGTGCTGCTGGTCGAGCAGAACGCGCAAGCCGCCCTCAAGATCGCCGATCGCGCCTATGTCATGGAGCTCGGCGAATTCATCCTGTCGGGATCAGCCAAGGAGATCGCCAGCAACCAGCGGGTCGCGGCGAGCTATCTCGGCTTCCAGCACGAAGGCGCCAGCGCGATCTAGCGGCGGTCGCATCAATCAGGTGCAGATCGCCGGTATGCCGGGAGCGACATTGCAACACGGTTGGAAGGGTGCGAACTTCCGACGGTGTCTTCGATTTCGCGAGCCAGACAGTGACGTCACTCCGCACGCTCTATCCGCCGATTGAACCATACAAGACCGGTTTTCTGGACGTCGGCGACGGCCATACGATCTACTACGAACGCTGCGGCAAACCCGGCGGCAAGCCGGCCGTATTCCTTCACGGCGGCCCGGGCGGCGGCATCACCCCGGATCATCGCCGGTTATTCGACCCCGCGCTCTACGACGTCCTGCTCTTCGACCAGCGCGGATGTGGACGATCGACGCCGCATGCCGGGCTCGATGCGAATACGACGTGGCATCTCGTCGACGACATCGAGCGGCTGCGTCAAATCGCGGGCGTGGAAAAATGGCTCGTGTTCGGCGGATCGTGGGGGTCCACATTGGCGCTCGTCTACGCCGAGTCCCATCCCGAGCGGGTTTCCGAACTCATCGTGCGCGGCGTCTATACCGTGACCCGGGCCGAGATCGAATGGTATTACCAGCGCGGCGTTTCCGAAATGTTTCCCGAGAAGTGGGAGCGCTTCCAGGCGCCCATTCCGGAGGCGGAGCGCGGTGACATGATCGCCGCCTATCGCAAGCGGTTGACGAGCGACGATCTCGCCATCCGCCTGGAAGCGGCGAGGGCCTGGAGCATCTGGGAAGGCGAAACGATCACGCTGCTGCCGAATGCAAAACTGTCCGACGCGCACGCCGACGACCATTTCGCCGTCGCGTTCGCTCGCCTCGAGAATCACTATTTTTCTAATGGCTGCTGGCTCGAGGAAGGCCAGATTTTGCGCAATGCGTCCCGGCTTCAGGGTATCAAAGGCGCGATCGTGCATGGCCGTTACGACATGCCATGCCCGGCGCGCTATGCGTATGAGCTTCACAAGGCCTGGCCCGGGGCGGAATTTCATCTGATCGAAGGCGCCGGCCACGCCTACAACGAGCCGGGCATTCTCGACGCGCTGATCACAGCGACGGATCGTTTTGCACGGCAGGCCTGATCGCGCCCCGACAACCTTCGCGCCGCCGCCTTCGTTAACGAAATCGTAATCATGATGCGAGTTCCCGTCGACACAAAGTGAGCTGTACAACTTCGTGAACACTCGCGGGCTTCTAACCTTGCGGCAATGCCGCCATTTTCCGCCCGATGCGGGCGCCGATGGTGGCTGGCAGGTCACAAGGTCGGATGATGCGCACGTCGGATTACCCCACGGTAGACACTAGCGAATTCCTGCTGGCCGCGCTCGAACAGGCGAGCGAAGCTGTCGTCATCGTCAATGCCGACCGGCAGATCAGCCATTTCAACGCCGCGGCGGAAGCGATCTGGGGTCTCTCCCGCAAGGATATTCTCGGCCTCGATACCGGCTGCCTCGGACTGACCGATCTGCGGCCGCGCTCCGAAATCACCATCCGCCGTGCCGACGGCACCAGGCTTCGCGCAGCGGTCTCGGCCTCGCGCGTCGAGATCGGCGGCCGAAGCAGCTACATGATCTTCGTTCGCGACGTCACCGCCGAAGTCGAACGGCGCGAACGGATCGCGCTATTGAACCTCGTGGCCGACAAGACCAACCGCGCGGTCGTCGTCACCGACCGCAAGCTGCGCATCGTCTATACCAATGCGGCGTTCTCCGGCGTGTTCGGACATTCGGCCGCGCAGGTGGAGGGGCGACAGGTCGACCGGTTGCTGGCGGGACCGATGACCGACCGCAAGACCATGGCCAGGCTGCGCCGCCGGATCTGCGACGGCCGCGGCGAGGAGGAGGAAGTCCTCGCCTACGACGCCAATGGCGACGAGATCTGGGTTTCGGCCATCGTCAAGGCATTCCGCAACGATCGCGGGCGCATCAAATATGTGTTCGCGCTCCTGAGCGACATCAGCGAAAGCAAGCAATTGCGGTCGCTGCAGCAGCTCATCATGGGCGCGCTGGCCGACGAACTCCCGCTCACCGAGATTGCCGACCAGCTGTGCCGGCGCGTCGAAGCCATCGCGCCCGATGTCGTCGCTTCGGTGCTGCATGTCGATTCCGAAGGGCTGCTGCACCCGCTCGGCGGACCGAGCCTGCCCGAGGATTATTCCCGCGCGCTCGACGGCATTCCGATCGGCCCCGACGTCGGCTCGTGCGGATCGGCCGCCTATTTCGGCGAGCCGGTCCTGGCCGAAAATCTCGACATCGATCCGCGCTGGCAGCCGTTCAAGACGCGGCCGCTCGAACTCGGCCTCAAGGCCTGCTGGTCGACCCCGATCAAGGCCAAGGATGGCCGCGTGATCGGCACCTTCGCATTCTATTTCCGGGAATGTCGCGCCCCAAGCCGCTGGCATCAGCGAATCGTCGACGCCTGCGTTCATCTCGGCGCACTGGCGATCGAGCGCAAGGAAGCGCGCGCCCAGATCGCCCGGCTCGCCTATCACGACATGCTGACGGGCTTGCCGAACCGCGCGCAGCTACTCGAACTGGTCAACCAGGCGATCGACGAGTGCAAGGACAGGCAGATCGCGCTGTTGTTTCTCGATCTCGATCACTTCAAGGATGTCAACGACACGCTCGGACACTCGGCCGGCGATGCGCTGCTGGTCGAGTTCGCCAAACGGCTGCGCTCCCGCATTCAGCCGTCCGACCTGCTGGGCCGCCTGAGCGGCGACGAGTTCGTCATCGTTCTGCCGAACTGCGACCCGGCCCGCGCCTCGCTGGTCGCCTCGCACATCACCGAGGCGCTGGCCTCCCCGCTGTGGATCGACAACCGCCAGGTGCCGATCTCCGTCAGCATGGGCATCAGCATCTATCCCGACAACGCGACCGACATCGACACGCTGATGCAGCAGGCCGATGCGGCGATGTACAAGGCCAAGCAGGCCGGCCGGTCCACCCATCGCTTCTTCAGCGCCGACATGAACCGCCTCGCCGAGCAGCGCCTCGTGTTCAGCACGGCACTCCGCCAGGCCATCGCCAATGATAGGCTGAAGCTCGTCTACCAGCCGCAGACCCGCACCGTCGACGGCACCCTTTATGGCGTCGAGGCGCTGGCGCGCTGGCACGATCCCGTACTCGGCGAGGTGCCGCCCGCAAAATTCATTCCGCTGGCCGAGGAGGTCGGCCTGATCGAGCAGATCGGCCTGTGGTCGATCCGCGAGGCATGCCGGCAAATGGCCGCCTGGCGCCGTGCCGGGCTGGACGTGCCCTGCGTCGCGGTCAACCTGTCGCCGCTCAACTTCCAGAATTCGAAGCTCGCCGCCGTGGTGGCGGAGACCATCGCGGCCAACGGCCTGCCGCCGGAGGCGCTGATGCTCGAGATCACCGAGGGCGTGCTCGTCAACGAGCGCTCGGCGGCGATCGAGACCATGAATGCGATCCGCAAGCTCGGCGTCGGCCTGTCGCTGGACGATTTCGGCACCGGCTATTCGAGCCTGAGCCGGCTGGCGCACCTGCCGATCCGCGAACTGAAGATCGACCGCAGCTTCATGCGCGATATCGAGCGCGACGCCAGTGCGCTCGCGATCGCCACCGCCGTCGTGCGTGTCGGGCAGAGCCTGAACATGGCTGTCGTCGCCGAGGGCGTCGAGACCGAAGGGCAGCGCAAGCTGCTTGCCGGGCTCGGATGCGACGTCGTGCAGGGCCATCTCTATGCGGCCGCGATGTCGCCCGAAGCGTTCGAGCGATGGCTGCTCGATCATGTTGTGGCGCAGGCGCGGATAATGCGCCGGAGCGTCGACGAGGCCCGCTCGCAGCCGACGCCATCGCTGCTGATCGCGTCGACGGGCGGATAGCTCCGAAGCCGAACGCGTATGGTGGGCAAATGGTGGGCACGTCGCTTGCGCTCCTTTGCCCACTCTACCAGTTCGCGCCTGTCCACGTTCGTCATGCCCCGCGAAGGCGGGGCATCCAGTACGCCGGGAAATCGAGGTTTATGTCAGGTGCCGCGGCGTACTGGATCACCCGCTTTCGCGGGTGATGACAGCTGAGTGGGCGACGGCTACTTCGCCGGAACGTACTTGCCGTCCTTCACCGTGAGGATGATGCGCGAGCGGTCGTCGAGGCCGTAGCGATCCTTTTCGGTGAAGTTATAGACGCCCTGGCTGGCCGCGATTTCCTTTTCCGACATCAGCGCCAGACGGATTGCGTCGCGGAATTCCGGCGTGCCGGGCTTTGCCGTCTTCAGTGCCACCGGGATCACGCGCTTGAGCACCTCGAAGGCGTCATAGGAGTGGCCGGCGAACTGACTGCGGCTGTTGGCGCCGTACTTGGCTTCATAGGCGGTGTTGAGCGCCAGACCCGGCTTCTTGGTCAGCGCGCTGTCAGCCTGCGATTCCGGCGACATCACCGGACCCGACGCCATGATCACGCCCTCCGCCGCGGGACCGGCGATACGGATGAAGTCCATGCTGGCGGCGCCGTGGGTCTGGTAGATCAGGCCCTTGTAGCCGCGCTCGCGCAGCGTGGTCTGCGGCAGCGCCGCGGCGGTGCCGGAGGCGCCGACCAGAACCGCGTCCGGATTGGCGGCGAGCAGCTTCAGGACCTGTCCGGCGACCGACGTATCCGGACGGGCAAAACGCTCTTCGGTCGCCAGCGTCATTCCCATCGGAACGGCCTGGGCCTTGAAGTCGTTGACCCAGAGATCGCCGTAGGAATCGGAATAGCCGATATAGCCGACGGTCTTGATGCCGTGGGCCTTCATGTGCTCGTACAGCACCTTGCCCATGATCGGAATCGGCTGCGGCATCGCGACCGACCACTTCATGCGCGCTTCATTGATCGGCAGCGGCGCGAGGGCGAAATGCGGAATGCCCGCCTCGTTCGCGACGGTGGAGACCGCAATGGTGGGAGGCGTCGTCGACGAGCCCATGATGATGTCGGCCTTGGATTCGGTCACGAACCGCCGTGCATTGGTCGTCGCGGCGGTCGGGTCGCCGCCGTCGTCGAGCACGATGACCTTGATCGGAACGCCGCCGATCTCCTTCGGCACGAAATCAAGCGCGTTGCGTTCGGGAATTCCGAGCGCTGCCGCAGGTCCGGTCGTGACGACGGTGATGCCGATCGTGATCTCGTTGGTCTGCGCCAGTGCCGGCGAGCCCGGCAGCGCCAGGGCCGCCATCACGGCCGCGGCGGACAGAAGTGCCTTTTTCATTCATTCCTCCCTTGATTGTCTTCTTGTTGTGTAAAGCAAAAACAGACGGTCAATTCAGCCCCTTCTTTAGGTCATGCGGCAAACCTCGTCACCCCCGCATGAACCGCTCGATGATCTCCGGCGGCATTGGCGCCGATTTCAGCTTTGCCGGGTCGTCCGGGTGACGGCCAACCAGCACGCGGGTCTCGAACGCCTCGATCGCCAATGCGTCACCCTTGAACACATTGTGAACCACCTCGAAGCTCGAACGCTTGAAACTCTCGATCCGGCTTTCGATCCTGATCCAGTCGCCATGGGTCGAGGGAATGTGGAATTTCGCCCGCGTATCCACCATGGGTATGCCGACGAGGCCGTATTTGTGGATGATGTCCTGTTTCGAGAAACCGGCGGCTTCGAACATGATCGAGGTCGAATCGTCGAACATCGCGAAGTATCGCGGATAGTAAACGATGTTGGCGGGGTCGCAGTCGCCCCACTGGATCTGAACCTCGCGCTTGTTGACGAACATCGATTGTCCTCAGCCAAGGATCATGCGCTAGCGCGGCGCCATGCGTAGCGCGGCATCGAGCCGCACCACTTCGCCGTTCAGGTACGGGTTGTCGATCATGTGCAGCGCCAGCGAGGCAAACTCCTCGGCCTGGCCGAGCCGGCGCGGGAACGGGATCGAGGCGGCAAGCGAGTCCTGCGCTTCCTGCGGCAGGTTGGCGAGCAGCGGCGTGAGAAACAGACCCGGCGCGATCGTCAGCACGCGGATGCCGAACTGCGCCAGTTCGCGCGCGATCGGCAGCGTCATGGCGACGATGCCGCCCTTCGAGGCCGAATAGGCCGACTGCCCGATCTGGCCCTCATAGGCGGCAACCGAAGCGGTGGAGATCACGACGCCGCGCTCGCCGGTCGCCAGCGGCTCGAGCTTCGACATCGCTGACGTCGCCAGCCGCAGCATGTTGAAGGAGCCGATCAGGTTGACCTTGATCACCTTCTCGAAATCGCCGAGGGCCATCGGCCCTTCCTTGCCGATCACGCGCTTGGCAACGCCGATGCCGGCGCAGTTCACCAGCACGCGCGCCGGGCCATGCGCGGCCGCCGCTTTCGCAATCGCGGCTTCCGCCGAAGCCGCATCGGAGACATCAGCAATCACGGCGACGCCGCCGATCTCGGCCGCGACGGCCTCAGCAAGGCTGGCGTTGAGATCGCAGACGGCGACCTTGGCACCCTGGGCTGCGAGCCGGCGCGCGGTCGCTGCACCCAATCCCGATGCGCCGCCGGTGACGATGGCGGCCTGGTCTTTCAACTGCATGGTGCTCTCCCTGACAAGCTCTTGGGTAAATTCGGTTACAGCGTGATGACCTGCGCCGGCGGCGCGGGCGAATAGATCTGCTCGATCAGCGCGCCGCGGTTCTCCAGAACGGCACGCTGGTTGATCGAGCCCTTGTCCGTGACCTCGCCGCGATCGATCGACAGCGGCACATCCAGCAGCACGGCGCGCATGATCCGGGTCGAGGAGCCGGTGGCGGTCGCCAAAAACGCCTGGAAGCGTTCATGGAAGGCCGCAACGATCAACGGGTCGGAGGCGACGGCGGCGAGATCGTCCTGCGGCAGCGTCGGGTTGATCAGGCGGCAGCCGTCGAGATCGAGCACCACCAGCGCCGATATCTCGTCGCGGTTGATGCCCGCGATCACGACGTCGCGCACCAGCGGCGCGCAGGCCGCGACGAAGCGCGCCCGCAGCGGCCCGACGCTGACCCAGGTGCCGCTGGCCAGCTTGAAATCCTCGCCGATGCGGCCGTCGAAATCGAAACCGGCGTCGAAATCATCTGCGACGGCGGGCTTCAGCGCGTCGCCCATCATGTAGAAGCCTTCTTCGTCGAAGCACTTCGCCGTGATGTCGGGCTGGCGCCAATAGCCCGGCATCACGTTCGGTCCGCGCGCGCGAACCTCGAGCTTGCCGTTGTTGGGCACCAGCTTGGCGTCGTTGCCCAGCACCGGCAGGCCGACATGGCCGGAACGGCTGGTATGCGGATTGACCGACATGAAGAACGGCGCGGTCTCGGTGGCGCCAAGCCCGGTCAGCATCGGCACGCGATAGCCGGTCTCGCGAACCGAGAGCTCGTCGAGGCTGTTCCAGACGAAGGCCGACAGTGCGGCGCCCGAGAAGAACATGGCATGGAGGCGGGCGAAGAATTTTTTGCGCAAGGCCGCGTCGTCGCGCAGATAGGGCAGCAGCGACTCATAGCCCTTGGGCACGTTGAAATAGACGGTGGGCGAAATCTCCTGGAGATTGCGCACGGTCTCCTCGATGCCGCCGGGCATCGGCTTGCCCTCGTCGAGATACATCGAGCCGCCATTGTACAGCGTGAGCCCGATATTGTGATTGCCGCCGAAGGTGTGATTCCACGGCAGCCAGTCGACGATGACCGGCGGTTCGTCCTTGAGGAACGCCAGCGTCTCGCGCAGCATCACCTGGTTGGCGCAGATCATGCGCTGGGTGTTGATGACGGCCTTGGGGTTGCCGGTCGAGCCCGACGTGAGCAGGAATTTTGCGATCGTGTCCGGGCCGATCGCCTCATGCTGCGCGTCGAGGCGCGGATGCAGCGGCGTCGCCATCAGATCCGCCAGCGTGGTGACGTCGCGGCCCGGCACCGCGCCGCGGGAGGCGGCGATCTCGGTTCCGAACGAGACGTTGGCGGCGAGCGCATCGGAAAATTTCGTGGCGTCGTCGGCAAAGACGAGCCCCGGCGTCAGCAGCTTCATCAGGTAGCTGAGCTTGCCGTAATCGCGCGACACCAGCGAATAGGCCGGCGACACCGGACAGAACGGAATGCCGGCATAGAGCGCGCCGAACGCGACCAGCGCATGATCGATCGAGTTGCCGGAGAGAATGACGACCGGCTTTTCGGCCGAGAGGCCGCGCGCCAGCAGCGCGGAGGCGATGTGCCGCGAGGAGGCCAGCAGCTCGGCATAGGTGATCTGCCGCCAGCCCCGCGCCGCGTTGCGCTCCGCCATGAAGACACGGTCGGGTGTGGCCGCGGCCCAATGGTGCAGGCGGTCGGTGATGCGGATCGGATAATCGCGGAGCTGCGCTTTCGGGCGCAAATAGATGGTGCCGTCGTCGCGGCGCTCGACATGCACGGCGGGCGTGCCGAACGAAATCGGGCGCAGCGGATGATTGTCGCGCGCGGCGGCGTCGGTCGGGGCGGACAGGCTGGGCTGGGCGCTCATGTCAGGTCGGCTTCACCTTTGCGGTCTTGTGATCGAGAAACGCGCGAATGCGCCGTTTCGCCTCTTTGTCGCTCTGCGCCACCGTCGCCATCAATGATTCCATCAGGAGGCCGGCCTGCGGATTGGCTTCGGCGATCATCGGCAGCGCCTGCAGCACGGCGAAATTGGTCAGCGGCGCGTTGGCGGCGACGCGCTCGGCAAGCTCCAGCGCCTTGGGCAGCGCGCCGCCCTCCTCGGTGAGGTATTGCGAGAAGCCGTAGGATGACCCTTCGGTGGCCGAATAGACCCGCCCGGTGAGCATCATGTCGATCATCCGCGCCACGCCGATCAGGCGCGGCAGCCGCACCGATCCGCCGCCGCCGACGAAAATGCCGCGCTGGCCCTCGGGCAGCGCGAAATAGGCGCTGGGTTCGGCGACGCGGATATGCGCCGCGCAGGCCAGCTCCAGCCCGCCGCCGATCACCGCCCCCTTCAGCGCCGCGATCACGGGGACGCGGCTATACTGGATGCGGTCGAACACCCGGTGCCACATCTGCGAATGGCGCAGGCCCTCGGTGGCGTCGTGCTCGGTCAGTTCGGAGAGATCGAGGCCGGAGGAGAAATGGTCGCCGACGCCATAGATGACCACGGCGCCGATGCCGTCAGGGAGATTGGAGAAGCAATCCTGGATCGCCAGGATGATGCCGTCGTTCAGCGCATTGCGCTTGGCCGGACGGTTGAGGCCGACGGTCAATACCGCACCCTTCTGCTCGATCTTGAGCAGGTCGGACTGACCCGCAGCGGCGGTGGCGTCGGCGTTTCCCATGGGCTTATATTGCTTCCTCTGCAGAATAGTTATGTTTTATAACGATTTTGGGATGGTGGAGTCAAGGCGGGTTGTGGGGTCCGGGCGGTGCGGAGGCTGAAATGGCGACGCAATACTCGGCTGTCATCCCCGCGAAGGCGGGGATCCAGTACGCCGCGGCTTCTCGGTTCGATCAGTGGCGTCTCTGGAATACTTGGTCACCCGCCAGCGCGGGTGACGACAACGGAGTGCGCGGCCGCGATCTCCGAAGCGATTTACCCAATCACAGGTGCCGCAGGGTAGGCAAAGCGAAGCGTGCCCACCATCGAGCAGCATGCCCGGTGATAGATGGTGGGCGCTCCGCTCCTTTACCCACCCCACGATTCCGGGACTGTGGCTACAGCACCTGGTGCACGTCGATGACGACGCGGTCGGCGTGGCGGGCGGCGGAGCCGACGAAGAGGTTTTCCATCAGCCAGCGATAATTGGGCGCGCCGGTCTCGAATTTCGGCACGGTGCGGAAATAGATCAGTTTTGGATCGACCGGCTCGCCGCGCTTGAGTTTTTGCAGGAGCTCGATGGGGCCGAAGCGCAGGCCCTTGTTCTCGATATAGACGATTGCGCCGTCGTCGGTCTCGAAGGCGTATTTGGCTTCCAGCTCGATCAATTCGTTGGGACGGATGATCTGGAAGTCGGCGCCAAAGGGAAGAACCTTGCCGTTGACCTTTTCGCCCTTCACCTCGCCGCCGATGATCGGAATGATCCGGCGCACGCCGCTGCCGATCTCACCCGCTGACGTCACCTCGCCGATCCGCGCGGTGATGGTGAAGACGTACCTGGTCTCGAGCTGCGGCGTCATCGTGCGACCCTTGTTTGAGCATGATCTTTTCGGAAAACCGGTTCCCACTTTTCCGGATCATGCTCTACCCGGCCATGCGCTGCGGCAGCCACAGCGCCAGGATCGGGAACGCGATCAGGATCACCAGGCGGATCAAATCCGTCGCCACGAACGGAATCACGCCGCGGAAGATGGTGGAGAAGGAGACGTCCTTCACCACGCTCTTGATGACGAACACGTTCATGCCGACCGGCGGGTGGATCAGGCCGAGCTCGACCGTCATCACGATGATGACGCCGAACCAGATCGGATCGAAGCCGAG
>Ga0102590_1000963_pt1 | contig 50456 bp, 41 predicted proteins | sample AraplaMF_Col_mMF_FD_76859 | JGI IMG/M metagenome (GOLD analysis project Ga0102590, IMG submission 76859) | Arabidopsis root microbial communities from the University of North Carolina, USA - plate scrape MF_Col_mMF | ecosystem: Host-associated > Plants > Roots > Endosphere | place: USA...
GAGCCGTTCGCGGATTCGTCCGCGATCCCCTCCTTCTACGTGGCCCAGCTGAGCCGGCGGCATGTGACCGTCGCCCTGAACGGCGACGGTGGCGACGAGTCGTTCGGCGGATACACCCGGTATGCCCGCATGGCCGGCTTGGAGCGCTTCCGGGTCCACGGGGCCCTTCGCCCGGTCGTCGGTCACATGGGGCGGTCTCTGCTGGCCGCCGCTCCGGCCTGCTCGATGCGGCGCAGGGCAGGCCGCGCGCTGACCCTGCTGGGCGAGACGTCGCAGCGGCGCTATGCCCGGATGATGTCCTACTTCATGCCGGAGCAGAAGCAGGTGCTGTACACGGAACGGCTGCTCGAGGCCACGGCCGGGGTCGACAGCTACGACCTTGTGGACCAGGCCTTCCGCGGGTCCCGCGCCATCAGCCGGGTGAACCAGTTGATGGACGTGGACGTGAACACCTATCTGCCCGGAGACCTGCTGGTCAAGGTGGACATCAGCACGATGGCCAACTCGCTGGAGGCCCGGTCGCCGTTCCTGGACCACCGCCTGATGGAGTGGGCGGCCGGACTGCCCGCGCAGCTGAAGGTGCGCGGCGGCACCACCAAGTACCTGCTCAAGAAGGCTTTGCGGGACTGGCTTCCGCATGAGGTGCTGCACCGGCCGAAGCAGGGGTTCGGGGTGCCGATGGCCCACTGGCTGCGTACGGATCTGAGGGACGTGGCATGGGACGTGCTCACCGACCGGACAGCGACGGACCGGGGACTGTTCCGGCCGGAGGCGGTGAGAACCCTGCTCCGCGAACACGAGGCCGGGGAGGACCACGCGCGCCGGATCTGGGCGCTGATGCAGTTCGAACTCTGGCACCGCAGGTTCGTCGACCGGCCGCAGCCCGTGCCGCCGGCGGTCGCCGGTCAGCCGCTGCGGCACACCGGCTGATCGGCCCCCCGCCCGGCCTCCTCGTCCCCGGAGCCCCGTTCAGCAAGTCCTTCCCCCCACCGTAAGGAAGCCGAATGATCGACTGCGAGACCGAGATCAGCGAGGGCCGGCGCTTCGCCTTCGGCCAGAACTGGCTCCGATTCGGACAACTGATCAACGAAGAACGCGTCGCCCTCGCCAGGAAGTCGCTGGAGTCGGCCCTCCGCATCACCGATCTGACGGGCCGCACGTTCCTGGACGTCGGCTGCGGTAGCGGACTGTTCTCCCTGGCGGCCCTGCGCATGGGCGCGCGGGTGCGGTCCTTCGACTACGACCCGGACTCGGTGAAGGCGGCCGAGGAGGTGCGCCGGGAGTTCGCCCCGGACAGCGAGTGGAGCATCAGCCGTGGTTCGATCCTCGACGCGTCGTTCGTGAAGGAGCTCGGCCGGGCCGACATCGTCTACTCCTGGGGCGTGCTCCACCACACCGGCGCCCTCTGGGGCGCGATGGAGGCGGCCTGCGGTCTTGTCGCCCCCGGGGGCACGCTGTACGTGTCGATCTACAACGACCAGGGAGTGGAGAGCCGTCTCTGGACGTCGGTGAAACGCCGCTACAACATGTCCGGAACCGTCGGACGCAGGCTGTTGCTGACCGGCAGCCGGCTCTACCTCTACAAGCACTACCCGGTGCGTGCGGCGCTGGAGGTGGCCAAGCGGATGCGGGGCACCTCCAGCGGACCCGCTCGCCGGGCGCGGGGCATGTCCCGCAAGCACGACCTCGTCGACTGGGTCGGAGGCTATCCCTTCGAGGTCGCCACGCCCGAGGAGGTCTTCACCTTCTGCCGGGAGCGCGGTTTCGAACTGCGCCATCTGAAGACGTGCAAGGGCGGCCTCGGCTGCAACGAGTTCGTCTTCGCCCACACTCCGGCCATCGCAGTCTGAGACGACCCGGGCCCGGGCCCGGGTCCCCCCGGTGCCCGGCCGGTCAGGCCGCCCGGCCGAGGTGAAGTTGTCTGCAACGGCGTTTCACCTCCGTGGTGAACCGCGTCGCCTCGGCGCCCGTCGGGAGCAGGCATCTCCAGCCGATGCCGCTCGTCCGGCTGAAGTACGCCACCTGGAGGGCGATCAGCGAGGTGTACGCCACGGTGGAGGCGATGGCGCAGCCGACTGCGCCCCACGCAGGGATGAGGGCCGCGTTCAGCCCGACGTTCACCACCAGGGCCGTCAGCGACGGCAGCACGACGACGCGTGACATCCGTGCGCGCAGCAGAAAACTCGACAGCGGCCGGCCGGCCGACAGCAGCACGACGCCGGGGACCAGCCATGCGACGAGCGTGGCTGTGTCCGCGTACGCCTGGCCGTACAACGGGGTGACCACCGCCGATACCGCGACCACCGTCGTCACCGCGGAGGCGACGCCCAGCAGCACCATGAACCGGATGATCCGCGCCGTGACCACCGCGGAGTCGCCTGCCGTGTCGTCGAACTGGAGCGACAGGGTGACCTGTGCGAACACGTCGACCGCCAGCCGGCTCATTTCCGCCAGCGTCACCGCGAGCGTGTAGATGCCGACGTCGTGCGGGCCGGCCAGGGCGTTGAGCAGGAAGACGTCCGAGCGGAGCAGCAGGTAGGCGGCCGCCGAACCGGCATGGAACCGCAGTCCCTTGAGGCATGTGGCCCGGGCGAGGCGCAGGTCGGGCCGCCGCACGGTGACTCCGCCGGCAGCGGTCAGCACACCCAGGGAGACGGCGTAGGAGGCGGCCCAGGCGGCCACCACCGTCCAGACGCTGAGCAGTCCGGTCACCCCGAACACGATCAGGCACAGGCACTGGGCGGCCGCGCTCGTCAGCATCGCCCATCCCGCCACATGGGTCCGGTCGCGCAGCAGGGTGATGTTGGTGCCGTACAGCACGCCCATCCCCATGGGCACGCCCGCGCAGGCCGTGACCAGGAGCCAGATGTCCGGCATGTTGCCGTGTCCCTGGAACAGCAGCCCCAGTCCGACCGCCGCCACGGCCGCGGCCGTACCGACGCCCAGCCCGAGCGGCACGCTGTTGGAGTCGAGCGAGGACCGGTGCCCCTTCTCGGACCACAGGGCCGTCTGCGCCTGTTCGACGGACAGATGGCCCAGCGACAGGGCGGCCGTGGCCACGGTGACGGCCATGTAGTAGGTCCCGCGCCCCTCGGGGGGCAGGGCCCTGGCCACCACGACACTGGCGAGAATGCCCATGACGAGGGTGCCCGCGCGGGCCACCAGCATCCAGACGAAGGGGGGTTTTCGGTCAGCCACAGTGTCGGAGGACCTCCCGGAGTCGGTTGCGGCCGGCCCTGCGGGGGCCGGTGGGACGACATGCGGCGCCGGGCCGTCCGTCACACCGGGGACCGGCCCTCCAGCAACTGCCGGTAGAGGGCGATGTACCGGTCCACCATGACGTCGGCCGTGAGGTTGGCCATGGCCCACTCCCGCGCCCCGCGTCCCAGGGCGGCGGCGGTGTCCCGGTCGGTGAGCACCTGCTGAAGTCCCTCGGCCAGGGCCGCCGGGTCCGCGGGAGGCACCAGGATTCCGCGGCCCTCGAGCAGTTCCGGGTTGCCGCCGACGGCCGTGGCGACCACGGGACGGCCCGCTGCCATGGCCTCGGCGACCGCGTTGCTCGACCCCTCGGACAGGGACGGCAGCACCACCGCGTCGGCCCTGGCCAGATAGCCGGCCACGTCGGTGCGGGAGCCGAGGAAGCGGACGTCGAGGTCCAGGCGCTCCGCCGTCCGCCGAAGCTCTGGGCGCTCGGGGCCGTCGCCGATCAGGACGAGCGTGCAGGGATTTCCGCTCGCCCGCAGCGTGGCACAGGCTTCCAGGAGGTACCGGTGACCCTTGTGCACCGCGAGATTGGCGACGCACAGCACCACGGGCAGTGAGGTGGCGACCTCGGCGGGCTCGGCGACCTCGAATTCCTCCGGCCGCATTCCGTTGGGGATGACGGAGATCTTGGTCGCCGGCACCCCCTCGTCGCGGCGGACCTCGTCCGCGATGGCGGACGCGTTGGCGACCAGGAAGTCGGTCCATCGGGTGGCGATCCGTTCCACAGCGAGCGCGATCCGATGGCCCGCCTTGTAGAACCCGAGACTCCGGCGCCCTGCAAGAAGGACCGGCACACGCGCAAGCCGCGCGGCGGGTGCGGCCATCACATAGGAGTGGAACAGGAATGCCTGGAGCACCTGTGGCCTCTCCTTGCGGAGAAAGGCCACGAAGCGGAGGAAGGCCCGGATGTCCGCGAGGAGTGACCACCGCCCCGTTGTCCTGCGACGGAAGCCGAGTTCCACCAGGGAGACGCCGGAGTGGCGAAGCTCCTCCTCCCGCGCCCCCTTCTCGAACATGACCAGCAGATGGGTCCGGATGCCACGGGCACTCAGCCCCCGGGCGAGCAGGACGAGTTGTTTCTCGGCGCCGCCGAGACCGAGCTGACCGATCAACAGGCAGACGCGTGAGGGAATGCGGCCCGGACTCGGGCCCTGGGTGTCCGGGGCCAGGGACGCTGGTGATTTGTCTGTCAATGACATGCCGCACAACCCATTTTTTCCAGCGAATCGTGGATGTAGTGGCATAGCCTATGCGGCAAATTGTGCGTAGCTGCGGTATTCGTGACCATACGTCCGCGTGTCAGGACAAGGTCAATATTTCCCCAAACAGGTCCCCGCAGGTTCTCCCCGATCGGCGCTGACGGAAGGAATCGCCTTGGACAATCGCATTTTCCGCCTGGCCGTCCGCTGTTTCTACAAGCTGGTCGCGAAGCGGCTGCACTGGCGCGTACCACGCTCGTCCGATCTGCGGGGTTGGTGTGCCCACAGGATGTGCGAAGACGTTCGTCTTCCGGTCACCATCAACCCTCAGGTCGACCTCCCGCCGTCCCTGCGGATGGAGAGATTCGCCGGGATCGGTCAGGGAACCCAGTTCCTCGGTCTCGGGCGGGTCACTCTCGGCGCGCATCTGACCATGGGGCCGCGCTGTCTCTTCATCACCGGGGACCACCCCATTCCCCGATCGGGAGGACACTTCCGTGACCACGCCCCGGTCCACGCGGACATCGTCGTGGAGGAGGACGTCTTTCTCGGCGCCCGGGTGACGGTTCTGCCCGGTGTGACCATCGGGCGCGGTGCCGCCGTCGGTGCGGGAAGCGTGGTGACGAAGGATGTTCCCCCCGAGATGGTCGTGGCGGGAAACCCGGCGAGGGTGATCCGTGCACGTGAGAAGTGAGAGCCGCGGCTGTGCCCATGGATGACGCACCACCTCGTTCGGTACGGGAAACGGTCCGGAGCGCAACCACATCGGCGAACCCTTCGAAAGGAACCCACTCCTCAATGTGCGCCGCTGCCATGACGAGGGAACCGGTCGAGGTCGAGTGCCGCAGTTCTGAGAACTCCGGTACGAGCAGGCCCTCGTGGAACGCGGCAGCCATTTTTGCGGTGTCGGCGGTATTCCATGCCGGGGTTGTGCTCATCGTTCATCAGTACAGCAACGGGGTACACCTTTACCCCGATGCCCGCCGGTACGACTGGCAGAGCACGCTGATGGCCTTCGTCTGGCACGCCAAGGGCCCGCCGGACGTCCACAGCCTGGAACGGATCGCGGGTTCGGCTTTCTGGGGCTATCCGGCCGTCATGGCTCTGTGCAAGGTGCTGACGGGTGGAGGGTGGCTCGCGGCCAAGACGGTTCTGAGTCTCTTTTCGGCCACCGGCGCCGTTGCCGCCTACGCTCTGGCGACCACGTCCGGGCGCGGCCGGAAGCGGGCGACGGCGGTGGGCCTCGTCGTGGGCACCAGTCCGAGCCTGTTGCTGTGGGACGCGTGGGGCCTCAAGGACGGCCTGATCACCAGTCTGCTCCTGTGGTCCCTCCTGCTGATCGTCCGGGCGCGCTTCACGATCGCCTGTCTCGCCGGACTCGCCGGCATCCAGTTGTGCACCTATCTGAGGGCTGCGGCAGCCGTCTTCATCGCGGCCGCCCTGCTCGCACGGATCAGACTCCGCCGTGGATATCTCGTGGGGCTGGCCGTGACCGCGACAGCGGTCCTGGTGTTCATCGTGCCCCGCGCGGGCATGTTGTTCGGCCTTGTCGATGCCCTCGAGGTCGGTAAGGGGACCTCCTTCGAGTTCTCCGGAGGTTACGGATCACGAAATCTGCTGAGCAACCCGCAGTACATTTCCCATTTTCTGTTCGGGCCGTTCCCGTGGGCGTTCGGAGCGAATACGGCGACACCGGAACGGTGGCTCTACATCGGCACCGTCATCTGGATCGTGTCCCTGGTGCTGGCTCCCTCTGCGATCAGAAGGGCCTGGGGGGACACGACCGGGGCGGGCCGGACGATGGTCCTGGCATCGGCCGGCTACGCCGCCGTCTACCTTCTCGGCTTCGGTGCGGAATTTTATCGGCAGCGCTCCGTCATCGAGTGCATGACGATGATTCTCATCGTGCTCTACTCGCCGCTCTCTCCGGCAGCCGCGGTGGACCGCGTGATGAAGTGGCTCGCGGTGGTCGCGGGCCTCGCCATCATGCAGAGCCCCTACCTGACGCCCACCTTGTGGAGCAAATGGCTGGCACTCGGCGCGATGTGCTGCATGGCACTGGTCGCCGCCCTTCCGGACCGGTTCGGGCTCCCGGAGAGGGGAAGCCCTCGCCGCCGTGAACGGCGCCGGTCTCGCGGCGGCCGACCATCGAACGGTGCGGTCGTGGGACAACCGGAGTGCTGATCACCTCGGTGCCCGATCCGCTTGGCCCGAAGGGCCTGTTCGCCCCGGGTCGCGTCGCGCCCGGGGGCGGTGCGGCAGGAGCAGTGGTCATCCTCGGTCACCGCACACGCAAAAAAGCGATCCGGGTCGGCCCCGCGTCGAGCGCGGGACCGGCCCGGACCGCGCCGCCGCGGCGGCTACGACGTCACTGCGGTGCGGCGGGAGTCCCCGCGGTGCGGGGCAGCGTGGCGGGCTTCCGGGCCTCCCGCGAATGCGGCACGGCCGTCGGCCGGAGCGGCCGGTGACGGCGTCCGAATCCGCCGCCGCCAGGCCTGGACTGCGCGGCCGTGCGGTGGACCCCGCTCGCGGAGAAGGCCGGTGAAGCACCCGCGGTGGCCGGGATGACGAGCAGGAGCCGTACCGCGCCGACACCCACCGCGCAGGCCGCGACAAGTGCCACGCCCGGTGCCAGCACACCATGGGCCACCAGCACCGACGCGAGGCACCCCGCCATCGCGAACGCACCCATGACACGCACGACTTGGGGAACGGTCAGGCCCAGTCGGCGCAACCGGTGGGAGATGTGGTCCGTGCCGCCCTGAAGCAGCGGTCGTGCCTCCATGTAGCGGGACAGCATCACCAACGTGGTGTCCAGCGCCGGGACGAGGGTGGGGAGAAGAAGCACCGCGAGTCCGGAGAGGCCGTCGACGTCGTGGTGCACCACCGTCATCACGGAGGCCAGCATGAAGCCGAGGAAGAGCGAGCCCGCGTCGCCGAGAAAGATCCGCGCCGGATGCCGGTTGTGGAAGAGGAAACCGAGACAGGCTCCGACGAGAGCCACCGTCAGCACGGCGAGGCCGATCCGCCCGTCGGCAAGGGCAGTCGCACAGAGGAACGCGCCGATGACGACGCACAGGGACGAGGCCGCGCCGTCCATGTTGTCGAGCAGGTTGAACGCGTTCGTCACGAAGACGATCCACACGATGGCGAACACCGCGTCGAAGGGGCCGCCGAGGATGGTCGGACACCCCCCGGCCAGCACGACCACCGCGGCCGCCGAGGTCTCGACGCACAGCCGGAACCGCACGCTGAGCTGCCGCAGATCGTCGATGAGTCCGAGGACGCACATGAGCGCGGAGCAGCCGAGCACAACGCCGAGCACCGGGTCGAAGACCCCTCGGGGAAGGACGGCGACGGCCGCGGCGGCGAGAGTGGCGGCCCCGACGGCGACACCGCCGAGATAGGGCGTCGGGCAGGTGTGCGCCTTACGAGGGCCGGGACGGTCGGTGATCCCATGGCGCAGGGCGAAGCGTCTGAGCGGCTCCGTCAGCAGCAGTCCGAGCAGCAGGGCCGCGCAGCCCGCGCTCGTCGTCACGACCGCTGCGCCCATGCCGGTCACCGTCCCGCCAGAGCGGTCCCGGCAACGGGTCCGCAGGTCGGAAGGCGCTGCTCCGGGGTGCTGGGCACCTGGGCGCACCGGTCGCCCCGCAACTCGGCCCGGGCGTCCGCGATCGCGTCCGCGAGGACGTCGGCGAGGGTGTGCCGTGGCTGCCAGCCCGTCAGGGCGCGCAGCTTGGCGGTGTCGGGCACGCGCCGCTCCATGTCCTCGAAGCCCGGCCCGTAGGCCTCGTCGTACGACAGGTGCTCCAGCGCTGAGACGCTGCCGGCGCTAGCGATGACCCGCTCGGCGAGCTCGTGGATGCTGATCTCGTCGGCCGCACCGATGTTGAAGATCTCTCCGACGGAGTCCGGGTGCTCGAGCAGGAGCAGCAGCGCCGCGACGGCGTCCGAGACGTGCAGGAAGCAGCGGCTCTGCCGGCCGTCCGCGTGGACGGTGAGGGGCTCCCCGCGCACCGCCTGCCGGGCGAACCGCGGGATGACCATGCCGTACGCGGAGCTCTGGCGGGGGCCCACGGTGTTGAAGAACCGCACGACGGTCGACCGCAGCCCCCGCTCCCGGTGGTAGAGCACGGCCATGATCTCGTCCACCGCCTTGGCCGTGCTGTACGACCACCGGGCGACGGACGGACTGCCGAGAACGCGGTCGGAGTTCTCGTTGAGCGGTCCGGATGAATTCTTTCCGTAGATTTCCGACGTGCTCGTGACGAGAATCCTGCGGTCATGCCGTTGTGCTGCCTCGATGACGTTCTCGGTGCCCTTTGTGTTCGTGATGAACGACTTCAGCGGCTGCTCGACGATGAGTTTGACCCCTACGGCGGCGGCCAAATGGACGACGACGTCGCATTCCCGGACCAGTTCGTCGACGAGGGGTGCATCGAGGACCGAGCCGCGGCGGAAACGAAGACGCGGGTTCTGCTGCGCCTTGGCGAGGTTCTCCGTCCGCCCGGTGGTGAGGTCGTCGAGGACCACCACGCTGTGTCCTTGGGCCAGCAAGGCGTCCACGAGATGGGAGCCGATGAAGCCGGCTCCTCCGGTGACCAGGTAATTCGAACTACGATCCATGAGCGGCTTCACTCCGGTTTCGGAAGATGGCGACGGGGTTCCGGCACAGCTCGATCGATGGCCGAGCCAAGGTTCACCTATGCAATGAGTAGCCGAACCTGAAACCTCGTCAGCTCAATACGGCCCCTTCGGCGCGTCAGCTGGTTACGGAATCAGAGTGACGCCGGGCGGACACATTCCACAGGGCTCCGGGGGAGCCGTCGCTCGTGCGTGAATGGGGAGGTGGAATATGCGGATTCCTCAAAACCATCGGAGTGGTGAGTGTGCGTCAGAGGAACGATGCCGGTGACAAGGGAAAGTTGATCGTCGTAGGGCTGGGCTATGTTGGCCTGCCCATGGCCGTGCGGGCCGTCGAGGCCGGCTACTCGGTCGTCGGCGTGGACACGGACGATTTGCGGGTGAAACGCCTGGGGGCCTGTGACTCCTACATCGAGGGCATCGGCGACGCACGTCTCGCCGCCGCCGCGGACAGTGGCCGCTTCCGCGCCACCACCGAGTACGCGGACATCGACGGCCTCGACGTGTGTGTCATCACGGTGCCGACGCCGCTGCGCGAGGGTGTGCCGGATCTGAGCTTCGTGGAATGTGCCGGACGGAGCGTCGCCCCGCACCTCACCCCCGGCTCGACCGTGATCCTGGAGTCCACGACGTATCCGGGCACGACCGAGAGCCTGCTGCTCCCACTGCTGGAGCAGGGCAGCGGCCTGAGCGCGGGGGCCGACTTCCACCTCGGCTACAGCCCCGAGCGCATCGACCCCGGGAATCCCGACTGGCACCTGGAGAACACACCCAAGGTGATCTCCGGGATCGACGCCGCGTCACTGCGCAGGATCGAGGGCTTCTACGGCGACATCGTGGAGCGCACCGTGCCCGTGAGCTCCTGCCGTACGGCCGAGCTGACCAAGCTGCTCGAGAACACCTACCGTCATGTCAACATCGCCCTGGTCAACGAAATGGCCATGGTGTCACGGCAGTTGGGCGCCGACATCTGGGAGGCCGTCGAGGCCGCCGCCACCAAGCCGTTCGGATTCATGCCGTTCAGGCCTGGCCCGGGGGTGGGCGGGCACTGTCTGCCGGTGGACCCCTCCTATCTGTCCTGGCAGGTCAAGAGGCTGCTGAAGCGGGACCTCCGGTTCATCGCACTGGCCAACGAGATCAACGACAACATGCCGGACCATGTCGTCCGGCGGGTCACCCGCGGACTGAACGAGCGCGGCAAGTCGGTCAAGGACGCGCGCGTGCTCCAACTGGGCCTGGCCTACAAGAAGAACACCGGTGACATCCGGGAGTCGCCCGCCCTCGTCCTCGCCAGGTCGCTGCTCGCTCTCGGAGCCCGGCTGGTCGTGGCCGAGCCGCATACCGACGCGTACCTCGTGCCCCTGGACATCACGCGCGTCGAGCTCACCGAGGCGGAGATCCGCTCCGCCGACGTGATCGTGGTCGCGACCGACCACGACGCCTTCGACTACGCGCTCGTCGAACGGGCGGGTGCGTACGTGCTCGACACCCGCAACCGCTGCCGGGGCGAGAGGGTCGAGATTCTCTGATCGGCCCCGCCGGGTCCGAGCAGGCCGGCGGCCGCCCCTGAACCGGTCTCACGGCAGCGGCGGGCACCGGCCCCCCGATCGCCCACAGCTGTCTGCGCGCCGGGGAGAGGAGGCGGGCCACCACGGTGGCCCGCCTCCTCTCCCCGGCGTCCTGTGCGTCCGGTCCCCGGTGGGTGAGGCCGTGAGAGCCCCGTGCCACGTCCGCCGCTACGCGTACTCGGGCAGGGAGCGGAACCACCGCACGGTCTCGGCCAGCCCCTGTTCCAGGGGAACCGCCTCGACGCCCGCGAAGAGACCGCGGAGCAGCCCGTCGTCGGCCTGGGAGTCCCGTACGTCACCGCGGCGCGATGGCTCATGGTGGAACTCGACCGCCGTCTCCAGCGCCTTGGCCAGGTGATGGCCGAGTTCCAGCACGCTGACCCGGGTGCCGAAGGCCAGGTTCACCGGGTCGGGACAGGTCACCTTGCGCAGGACGGCGTCGGCGAGCACCCGGGCGACCGTTCCGACATAGGTGAAGTCGCGGGTCTGGTGACCGTCCCCGAACACCGTCAACGGCCTGCCGCGCAGCGCCGCGTCGACGAAGGACGGGACGACCGCCGCGTACGCGTGTCCGGCGGGCTGCAGCGGGCCGTAGACGTTGAAGAAGCGGAACGCGAGGGCCGGAAGACCGAAGGCGTGACCGTAGGAGAGCACGTAGGACTCGGTCGCGAGCTTGCTGGCGGCGTAGGGGCTGAGCGGACGGGTCGGCAGGCCCTCGTGTTTGGGCAGGGCGGTGACCGAGCCGTACACCGAGGACGACGACGCGGCGACCAACTGGGTGTGGTGGCGGCGGCACGCCTCGAGCACCCGCACGGTGCCGGTGGCGTTGACCTCGTGGGTGGCGAACGGATCCGCGAGGGAGCGCGGCACGGACGGCCGGGCGGCCAGATGCACCACCGCGTCCGCACCGTCCACCACGTCCTCGAGCAGGTCCCGGTCGAGGATGCTCCCCTCGACCAGCTCCGCGCCCGTGCCCGCCAGATTCGCCGCCGCCCCGGTGCTCAGATCGTCCAGGGCGACGACCCTCCGGACGGATCGCCGGGAGATCAGCTCTCGGCAGAGGTTGGCTCCGATGAACCCGGCACCGCCGGTCACTACGACCTTCATCGGTTCGCACCTTTCGTCAGGGGTGTCGGCCACCAGCCGCGTGCGACCGCGATGGAGGCATAGAGGTCATGGGTGTCCTGGACCAGACGCTCGGCCCCGAAGCGCTGCGCCGTCCAGGTGCGGGCCTGCTGCCCCATGAGCAGGCGCAGCCGGTCGTCGCGCAGCAGCCGGACGGCGTGGCGGGTGAGCTCCGCGGCGTCGGGAGGAGCGAGCAGGCCGGTGTGTCCGTCCCGCACCACCTCCGACACGCTGCCCACATTGGTCGCCACCGTCGGAAGGCCCGCGAGGCCCGCCTCGATCAGGCTGACCGGCATGCCCTCGTTGTCCGACGTCAGCAGCACCAGGTCCGCGGCCGCGTACACGGTCTCCACGTCGGCGCGCCAGCCCAGCAGATGCAGCGACTCGCTCAGGTCGGCCGCCGTCTCCAGCTCACCGTGCAGATCTCCGCCCCCGCACACCAGGAACCGGGCGCCGGGCACGGCGCGGCGCACCTCCCGGGCCACCGACAGGAACCGATCGGGCCGTTTGACCCCGGTGACCCGCCCGACGTACGCCACGACGGGACCGTCCTCCGGCAGGCCGAGGCTCCTGCGCGCCTCGGCGCGCGGTGCGGGCACGGCCGCGGTGGTGCCGGGCGGTACCACCGCGTACTGCCCGGGGTGCCCGATACCCGCGGCCAGGAGGTCGTCGCGGACGGTGCAACCCACCGCCACCAGCCGGTCGGTGACGGCGGCCAGCCTGCGCTCGGCCCGGACCACCAGCCGGGTCTTCGCCGGTGAGAAATAGCCGTGCAGAAGGTGTCCGTGGTACGTGTGCACCCGCGCCGGCACCCGTGCGAGCACCGCCGCCAGGCGGCCGAGGGTTCCGGCCTTGGCGGTGTGCGTGTGCACGATGTGCGGGCTGAAGCGGCGCATGGCCGCGGTCAGTGCGGCCAGCGCACGCAGGTCGTCGGTGGGACGCACGGCCCGTCCCAGGGTGGGCACCCGGCAGACCTGCACATCGGGGGCGCGCTGCTCCACGTAGTCGGCCTCGTCCGGGCCCACGAACCCGGCGTACAGCCGGTGGTCGAACAACTCGTCGTCGAGCCCGCGCATCAGGGTGGAGACCTGGAGGGCCGGACCACCGACGTTCATTCTGGCGATGACCCTCATCACCCGGATACGGGAGTCGTCGGGGCCGGCTGTGCCGCTCCGGGCCATCACCATTCAGCCTCACCGCGTTCTCGGCCGACCGCCGAGGCGGGCGGCGATTCATGATCACGACAGGCAGTCATGCTGGCAGCGGGGGCATGGGAGGCGACGCAGACGTACCGCCCACCGGCGGAAGAGCACACCTACGGCCTACAGGTCCCGGCCGTCGCCCGTCCCCGGCACGGCGAACGGCCGAGGGGCCCACATCGCCTGCTGCGACGTGGGCCCCTCGGCCGCGGATTCCTGTGCGGCTCCCGCTACTTCACCGGCTCGGGCTCCGGCGCGCTCTCGGTCTCCGCCTCGCCCGCCGGGTCCACCGGCGTCCTGACGGAGTCGAGCAGCAGCTGGGCGACGTCCACGACCTGGACGGACTCCTTCGCCGTGCCGTCGTTCTTCTTGCCGTTGACCGAGTCGGTCAGCATGACCAGGCAGAACGGGCAGGCGGTGGAGACGATGTCCGGGTTGAGGGAGAGGGCCTCGTCGACGCGCTCGTTGTTGATGCGCTTGCCGATCCGCTCCTCCATCCACATCCGGGCACCGCCGGCGCCGCAGCAGAAGCCGCGCTCCTTGTGGCGGTGCATCTCCTCGTTGCGCAGACCGGGGACCTTGCCGATGATCTCGCGCGGGGGCGTGTAGATCTTGTTGTGGCGGCCCAGGTAGCACGGGTCGTGGTAGGTGATGATGCCCTCGACCGGGGTGACCGGGACCAGCTTGCCCTCGTCCACCAGGTGCTGCAGCAGCTGGGTGTGGTGGATGACCTCGTAGTCGCCGCCGAGCTGCGGGTACTCGTTGCCGATGGTGTTGAGGCAGTGCGGGCAGGTCGCGACGATCTTCTTCGCGGACTTCGGCTTCTTCGTCGCAGGGTCCTCGTCGTCCTCGCCGAAGGCCATGTTCAGCGCGGCCACGTTCTCCATGCCGAGCTCCTGGAACAGGGGCTCGTTGCCCAGGCGGCGGGCGGAGTCACCGGTGCACTTCTCGTCGCCGCCCATGATCGCGAACTTGACGCCCGCGATGTGCAGGAGTTCGGCGAACGCCTTCGTGGTCTTCTTGGCGCGGTCCTCCAGGGCACCGGCGCAGCCGACCCAGTAGAGGTACTCGACCTCCGTGAGGTCCTCGATGTCCTGACCGACGACCGGCACCTCGAAGTCGACCTCCTTGGTCCACTCCAGACGCTGCTTCTTGGCCAGGCCCCAGGGGTTGCCCTTCTTCTCCAGGTTCTTGAGCATCGTGCCCGCCTCGGACGGGAACGAGGACTCGATCATGACCTGGTAGCGGCGCATGTCGACGATGTGGTCGACGTGCTCGATGTCCACCGGGCACTGCTCGACACAGGCGCCGCAGGTGGTGCAGGACCACAGGACGTCCGGGTCGATGACGCCGTTCTCCTCCAGGGTGCCGATCAGCGGGCGCTCGGCCTCGGCGAGGGCCGCCGCGGGGACGTCCTTGAGCTGCTCGGCGGACGCCTTCTCCTCGCCCTCCATCGTCTTGCCGCCGCCGGCCAGCAGATACGGGGCCTTGGCGTGCGCGTGGTCCCGGAGGGACATGATCAGCAGCTTGGGGGAGAGGGGCTTGCCGGTGTTCCAGGCCGGGCACTGCGACTGGCAGCGGCCGCACTCGGTGCAGGTGGAGAAGTCGAGCAGGCCCTTCCAGGAGAACTGCTCGACCTGGGAGACGCCGAAGACGTCGTCCTCGCCCGGGTCGGTGAAGTCGATCGGCTTGCCGCCGCTCGTCATCGGCTGCAGCGCGCCGAGCGCCGTACCGCCGTCGGACTCGCGCTTGAACCAGATGTTCGGGAAGGCGAGGAAGCGGTGCCAGGCCACGCCCATGTCCGTCTTCAGGGAGACCGTGATCATCCAGATGAAGGACGTCGCGATCTTGATCATCGCGACCAGGTAGACCACGTTCTGCAGCGTGCCGACGCTCAGGCCCTTGAAGGCCGCGACCAGCGGGTACGAGATCAGGTACGACGCCTCGTAGCCCGACACGTGGTGCAGGGCGCCCTCCAGGCCGCGCAGCGTGAGGATCGCGAGGCCGATGATGAGGATGACGGCCTCGACGAAGTAGGCCTGGCCGATGTTGGACCCCGCGAAGCGGGACTTGCGGCCCGGGCGGCCCGGCCGCGACAGCTGGCGGATCACGATGAGCGTGAGGATGCCCAGCGTCGTGAGCACGCCGACGAGCTCGGTGAAGACCTCGTACGGCGCCCAGTCGCCGATGACGGGGATGAACCAGTCGGCCCGGAAGAGCTGGCCGAAGGCGTTGACCAGGGTCAGGACCAGGGTGAAGAAGCCCACCGCGACGAACCAGTGCGCGACGCCGACGATGCCCCAGCGGTTCATACGGGTGTGGCCGAGGAACTCCTTGACCACGGTGACGGTGCGCTGTCGGGGATCGTCGGTGCGGGTGCCGGCGGGTACGTTCTGTCCGAGCCGCACGAAGCGGTAGATCTGGGCGATGGCTCGGGCGAACAACGCCACGCCGACCACGGCCAGGACCAGCGACACGATGATCGCGGCGAGTTGCATTTGGGGGCTCCTCGGGCCTGCGAGGGGGTCTCCTCGGCGTACGTCCTCTGTACTCCGGCGGAGAGATTACTAAGCGGTAACTTATGCAGTCCGTTCGAGAGTACCCACTTCTTCCATCGCACTGTAGTGGCGCAGGCGGTGATCTGCGTCGCTGTGCTGCCCGCTCAGGCGGGCACGAACGCCACACGGAACATTCTGGGCCAGAACTTCCCCGTGACGAGGAACTGGTCCGTCCCGGGGACGGCGGCGATGCCGTTCAGCACCGACCCCTCGACGATCTCGTCGTCGTGCAGCAGCCCTGAGGCGTCGATGCTCGCCGTCACCGCTCCGGTGGCGGGGTCGATGCGCAGGATCCGGTCGGTGGGGAGCACGTTCGCGTAGACGGCGGTGCCCACGCACTCCAGCTCGTTCAGTCCCGTCACCGGCCGACCCTCCTCCGTCACGGTGACCTCACCTCTGCTCGCCAGTGTGCCGGGGTCGCGGAAGGCCAGCCGCGCCGAGCCGTCGCTGGTCACCAGCCGGTGCCGGTCCCGCTGGAGGCACGCCCCCCAGCCCTCGTCCGGGTAGGGGACGCGGCGCAGCTCGGCGAGGGTCCGGGCGTCGCGCTCGATGGCGATCCCGTTCCGCCAGGTGAGCTGCCACAGGCTGCGGCCGACCACGGAGATGCCCTCGCCGAACAAGGGCGCCGGGAGTGCCGTGCGGACCCGGGGCCTCCGGCCGGGAGGCCCGGCCCGCATGGAGGACCGGTCGGCGAGTCCCGTGCTCTCGTAGAGCGTGCCGGCCACGATCTCCAGGCCTTCGGTGAAGGCCTCGCGGTCGTGCGGAAGGGCCTCGAGGACCTTGACCTTCAGTTGCTCGATCCGCTGAGCGGCCGGGCGCCGGTCGCCCGTGGACTCGGCGGCTCCGCCGACCCGGTCGTCCGTCGAGCGGTCCGCCTCGGAGCACGCCGCGAGCAGCAGGCCGCACGCGAGGACTCCGGCCGCCGCAGTGCGGCGGGCGCGCTCAGACACAGTCCCGGTCCGCGGCCGACGGTCCGATGGATCGGGACGGTGCGACGACGGAAGGCGCTCCTTCGCCGGGCTGGTCCGCCTCGGGCGCACGGACGGCGTCCCGGCCGGGGCCGGGACGCCGGGATACCGCCGTGCGATTGTCACCGTGCGTCATGGACCCGCCGTCAGGAGTTGCGGCGACGGCGCATGACCAGCAGCGTGCCACCGCCGACGGCGATCATCCCGGCCGCGGCGCCGCCCAGGCCCAGCGCCTTCTCGTCACCGGTCTTCGCGAGACTCTGCGCGCTGCCGGCGAGGCCCATCCTGTTGCCGGGCCCACCGCGGCCGTCGTGGTGCCAGCCACGGCCGTCGCGACCTCGGTTGATCACCCTGATGACGCTGGTGAGCCTCAGGTGGGACCTGCGGCCCTCGAGTTCGAAGACGTGGGTTCCGCGGTCGGTGCGCCTGGGGATGGTCACCCTGCCCCGGACGACTCCTTGCGAGTCGGCCCTGTACCTGCCCAGGACGACCCCGCGCGAGTGGATCTCCGCGACGACCGTTTCCCGGGGGCGGAAACAGGTGCCGCGGAAGGTCAGTCGGCTTCCGGGAGACATCACGGTGTCGCTGAGGGTGAGTCGCGCAACCGGGGGATATGTGGCGCACTGCGTCGGCGGCTGCGCATGGGCGGCCGGGGCCCCGGTCAGCGGTGTGGCGACCAGCACGGCAGCCGATGCTGCCGATGCCAGCGCGACCCGCCATTTCGGCGATGTCGTCATCTTCGTTCGCTCTCCTCGACTTCTTGTGGCTTCCCTTTGGGTCAGGCTGCGTCGTGTCAGCCGGATCAAGATCTAGATACATGAATTAATGGGACATATCGCCGCCGACTGGCATGATCAGAGCAGAAGGCACCGGATGATGTAGCGGTTGCACCTCGATGACCCGCCCGTGTCGGTCCGACCGGGCGACGTAATCGCGTGCGGGGTCAGGTCCGTTCGACGGGACCCCGGGGCTGCCTCCCTCGGATGACGTGGGCGATTGCCTATGTTCGGCTGCACGCATAGGGAACAGAACGCACCAATTCGGGTAGTTCCATCGGTCTATGAGGGGTGCAGCTTGGATCTCCACGGATTCCTGAAGGCTCTTGCCAGACGCTGGCCGACCGTTGTGGTCTGCCTGCTCCTAGCGATCGGGGCGGCGTTCGCCGCGACCACCCTGAGCACCCCCGTCTACGAGGCCAGGACCCAACTCTTCGTCGCCACCCGGACCGGCGAGGACACCACGCAGCTGAATCAGGGTCAGAGCTTCTCCCAGGCACGTGTGCAGTCGTACGCCGAGATCGTGACGACACGTCAGGTCACCGCGCCCGTGGTGGAGGAGCTCGGGCTGCACACCACGCCCGAGGAACTGGCGTCCCGGATCACCGCCCGGGCTCCGCTCAACACCGTGCTCATCGACATCACCGTCCGGGACACCGTGCCGCTGCGGGCGGCGCGCATCGCCAACGCCGTGGCCGACCGGTTCACTTCGGTGGTCGAGAGGCTGGAGACGCCCAAACGCCTGTCGGGCTCGGGCAAGTCCTCGAGGAGCCGCACCTCGCCCGTCTCCCTGGGCGTCACCCAGGAGGCCATCGCACCCACCGCTCCCGTCTCGCCCCGCCCCGTGCTGAACCTGGCAGCGGGCGTGCTGGCCGGCCTGCTGCTCGGGGCCGGTCTCGTCGCCCTGCGCGAGACGCTCGACACCACGCTCAAGACCGGTGAGATGCTCACCCAGTTCACCGCGCTGCCCGTCCTCGGCGCCATCCCCTACGACCGCAACGCACCCAAGAAGCCGCTCGTCACCTCCGACGTGCACTCCAAGCGTGCCGAGGCCTTCCGCAAGCTGCGCACCAACCTTCAGTTCTCGCAGGTCGACGACCCGCCCCGGCTCATCGTGGTGACGAGTTCGGTGCCCGGTGAGGGCAAGACCAACACCGCCGTGAACCTCGCCCTGTCGCTCGCCGAGGCGGGTGTGTCCACCTGCCTGGTCGACGCCGACCTGCGCCGTCCGTGTGTGGCCCCGACGTTCGGGCTCGTCCAGGACGCCGGTCTGACCACGGTGCTCATCGGCCAGGCCCGTATCGAGGACGTGATGCAGCAGTCCGGCGGCGGGCTCTCGGTGCTCACCAGCGGGGCCGTACCGCCGAACCCCACCGAACTGCTCGCGTCGGCGCGGATGGAGGAGGTGCTGCGCGAACTGGCGGACACCTACGAGATCGTGATCGTCGACTCCGCGCCGCTGCTGCCGGTCGCCGACACGTTGGGACTCGCCTCGCTCGCCCAGGGCGCACTCCTCGTCGTCCGCGCCGCGAAGACCAGCCGGGACCAGGTCCGCACCGCTGCGGAGTCACTGGACCGCGTGGGCGTCCATGTCCTCGGCACCGTCTTCAGCATGGCTCCGATCCCCAAGGGCGGTCGCTACGGCGCCGGGGCCTACGGGCGGTACGGCGAACTGCCCGCGCCGCGTGCCGAGGCCGCGCGGGGCGCGGCCGTCACGCCTTCGGGACCGCATCACACGAGCGAGACATGACCCGGGTCCTGTTCGTGTGCACGGGCAATGTGCACCGCTCGGTGCTCGCCGAGCGGCTGCTGGCCGCGAGGCTCCCGTCCGGCTCGGCCGTTCGCCCGGAGAGCGCCGGCACCGAGGCGCGCCCCCGGCCCGGCATGGAGAGGTCGACCAGGGCGGTGCTGGAGAAGCTGGGCGGGGACGGCTCCGGCTTCGCGGCCCGCAGGCTCACCGCACCGCTCGTCGCCGGGGCGGGCCTGGTGCTCGGGCTCGCACGCGAGCACCGGGAGGCGGCCGTGCGCCTCGCGCCCTCGGCTATGCGGCGCTGCTTCACCCTGAAGGAGTTCGTGCGCCTTGCCGCAGGGGGAGTGGACGGGGTGAGGGGCTGGACGGACGGGGAGACGCCGCGCGCGCAGCGGCGGCCCGTGGACGAAGGGGTGCCGGGCGGGACCCGGGAGCCGTGCGGGCCGGCCGGCCCGCACGGCGCGGTTCCGTACCCGGCGGCCCCCCGCTCCTCGGCCCCGGGCACCCTCCACGGCGCGGCGGCCCCGGTACTCGCCTTCGACGTCGTGGTGGCCGCCGCGGCCACCCGCCGGGGCTCGACCGGTCCGGTCCCGGCCGCCGACGACGACGTCCTCGACCCCTGGGCGCAGCCCTACGAGGTGCTGTACGAGTGCGCCCGGGAGATCGACCGGGCGGTGAGCAGGCTGGCGTTGCTTCTGGGGGGCGGTGGCGCAAGCGTCTGACGGGCCCGGGTCAGCGCCTTGACCTGCGATGTTTCCCTGGTTGCCGTGCGGCGTCGGACAAAAGTTGAGTCTGTCTGACTCAGGTCTGTTGACGCCGCCGGTTCCCTCATGCATCCTTGAGCCTGTTCCACTCAAGTCAGCTGGAGGAATCGAAATGGCACGTGCGGTCGGCATCGACCTGGGCACGACTAACTCCGTCGTCAGCGTTCTGGAGGGCGGCGAGCCCACCGTCATCACCAACGCCGAGGGTGCCAGGACCACGCCGTCCGTCGTCGCCTTCGCCAAGAACGGTGAGGTGCTCGTCGGCGAGGTGGCCAAGCGGCAGGCGGTCACCAACGTGGACCGGACCATCCGTTCCGTGAAGCGTCACATGGGCACCGACTGGAAGATCCAGCTGGACGGCAAGGACTTCAACCCGCAGCAGATCTCCGCGTTCATCCTGCAGAAGCTGAAGCGGGACGCCGAGGCGTACCTCGGCGAGAAGGTGACCGACGCGGTCATCACCGTCCCCGCCTACTTCAACGACTCCGAGCGGCAGGCCACGAAGGAGGCCGGCGAGATCGCCGGTCTGAACGTGCTCCGTATCGTCAACGAGCCGACCGCGGCCGCCCTCGCCTACGGTCTCGACAAGGACGACCAGACCATTCTCGTCTTCGACCTCGGCGGCGGCACCTTCGACGTGTCCCTGCTGGAGATCGGCGACGGCGTCGTCGAGGTGAAGGCCACCAACGGTGACAACCACCTCGGTGGTGACGACTGGGACCAGCGCGTCGTCGACTACCTGGTCAAGCAGTTCCAGTCCGGTCACGGCGTGGACCTGTCCAGGGACAAGATGGCCCTGCAGCGTCTGCGCGAGGCCGCCGAGAAGGCGAAGATCGAGCTGTCCTCGTCCACCGAGACGTCGATCAACCTGCCCTACATCACCGCGTCCGCCGAGGGCCCGCTGCACCTGGACGAGAAGCTCACCCGGGCGCAGTTCCAGCAGCTCACGATCGACCTGCTCGAGCGCTGCAAGACGCCGTTCCACAACGTCATCAAGGACGCCGGCATCTCGATCAACGAGATCGACCACGTCGTCCTGGTGGGTGGCTCGACCCGTATGCCCGCCGTCGCCGAGCTCGTCAAGGAGCTGACCGGCGGCAAGGAGGCCAACAAGGGCGTGAACCCGGACGAGGTCGTCGCCATCGGCGCCTCGCTCCAGGCCGGTGTCCTCAAGGGTGAGGTCAAGGACGTCCTGCTCCTCGACGTGACCCCGCTGTCCCTCGGTATCGAGACCAAGGGCGGCATCATGACCAAGCTGATCGAGCGCAACACCACGATCCCGACCAAGCGGTCCGAGATCTTCACCACGGCCGAGGACAACCAGCCGTCCGTGCAGATCCAGGTCTACCAGGGCGAGCGCGAGATCGCGGCGTACAACAAGAAGCTCGGCATGTTCGAGCTGACCGGTCTGCCGCCGGCGCCTCGCGGTGTCCCGCAGATCGAGGTGTCCTTCGACATCGACGCCAACGGCATCATGCACGTCACGGCGAAGGACCTCGGCACCGGAAAGGAGCAGAAGATGACCGTCACCGGCGGCTCCTCGCTCCCGAAGGACGAGGTCGACCGGATGCGCCAGGAGGCCGAGCAGTACGCGGAGGAGGACCACCGCCGCCGCGAGGCCGCCGAGACCCGCAACCAGGGCGAGCAGCTCGTCTACCAGACCGAGAAGTTCCTCAAGGACAACGAGGACAAGGTCCCCGGCGAGATCAAGACCGAGGTCGAGGCCGCCGTCGCCGAGCTGAAGGAGACGCTCAAGGGCGAGGACACCGCCGAGATCCGTACCGCCACGGAGAAGGTCGCGGCCGTCTCGCAGAAGCTCGGCCAGGCCATGTACGCCGACGCTCAGGCCGCGGGCGGTGCCGGTGACGCCGGTGCCGGCCAGGCGAAGACCGACGACGACGTCGTCGACGCCGAGATCGTCGACGAGGACCGTAAGGACGGTGCCGCGTGACGGAGGAGACTCCGGGCTTCGAGGAGAAGCCCGACGTCCCCTCCGGCGCCACCCCAGACGACGCCGAGCCGCAGGCCGCCTCCCCCTCTTCGGAGGAGGCGGCGGCCCCGGCAGGGGACGCAACCGCACAGACCGCAGGTCTGGTGGCCCAGCTGGACCAGGTGCGCACAGCGCTCCACGAGCGCACCCTGGACCTCCAGCGCCTCCAGGCCGAGTACCAGAACTACCGCCGCCGCGTGGAGCGCGACCGGATCACGGTCAAGGAGATCGCCATCGCGAACCTCCTGACCGAGCTTCTGCCGGTGCTCGACGACATCGGCCGCGCGCGTGACCACGGCGAGCTCGTCGGCGGGTTCAAGTCCGTCGCCGAGTCCCTGGAGACGGTCGCGGCGAAGATGGGTCTGCAGCAGTTCGGCAAGGAGGGCGAGCCCTTCGACCCGACGATCCACGAGGCCCTGATGCACTCGTACGCGCCGGACGTCACCGAGACGACGTGCGTGGCGATTCTGCAGCCCGGGTATCGCTTCGGCGAGCGCACCATCCGCCCCGCGCGGGTGGCCGTGGCCGAGCCGCAGCCGGGGGCGCAGACGGTCAAGGCCGAGGAGACGAGCGAGGCGGGCGACGACAAGGAGAGCGGTGGCCCGGACGAGGGCTGACGTGATCGACAGGGGTGTCCGCACCGGGCTCCCCTCGGAAAACAACGCCGAACGGAAGGAGGGGCGTCGGGGATGAGTACCAAGGACTTCATCGAGAAGGACTACTACAAGGTCCTCGGCGTCCCCAAGGACGCCACCGAGGCCGAGATCAAGAAGGCGTACCGGAAGCTCGCCCGCGAGTTCCACCCGGACGCCAACAAGGGCAACGTCAAGGCGGAGGAACGTTTCAAGGAGATCTCCGAGGCGAACGACATCCTCGGCGACCCCAAGAAGCGCAAGGAGTACGACGAGGCGCGCGCCCTCTTCGGCAACGGTGGCTTCCGTCCCGGTCCCGGGGCGGGAGGATCGTTCAACTTCGACCTGGGCGACCTCTTCGGCGGTCAGGGCGGCAGTGCCGGGGGGAACTTCGGCGGCGGCATCGGTGACGTCTTCGGGGGCCTGTTCAACCGCGGCGGCGGCGCGGGTACGCGCACGCAGCCGAGGCGCGGCCAGGACATCGAGTCCGAGGTCACGCTCAGCTTCATGGAGGCGGTGGACGGCGCGACCGTTCCACTGCGCATGTCCTCGCAGGCGCCGTGCAAGGCCTGCTCGGGCACCGGCGACAAGAACGGCACGCCGCGGGTGTGCCCGACCTGCGTCGGCACCGGCCAGGTGGCGCGGGGCTCCGGCGGCGGATTCTCGCTGACGGATCCCTGCCCGGACTGCAAGGGCCGCGGACTCATCGCCGAGCACCCCTGCATGGAGTGCAAGGGCAGCGGCCGGGCCAAGTCGTCCCGGACGATGCAGGTCCGCATCCCGGCGGGCGTCACGGACGGGCAGCGCATCCGGCTGCGCGGCAAGGGCGGCCCCGGCGAGCGGGGCGGCCCGGCCGGCGATCTGTATGTCGTCGTGCACGTGGACGCGCATCCCGTCTTCGGCCGCAAGGACGACAACCTGACGGTGACCGTGCCCGTGACGTTCACGGAGGCGGCGCTCGGCGGCGACATCCGGGTTCCCACCCTCGGCGGGCCCGCGGTCACGCTGAAGCTGCCCCCGGGCACGCCCAACGGACGCACCATGCGCGCCCGTGGCAAGGGCGCGGTCCGCAAGGACGGCACTCGTGGGGACCTGCTGGTCACCGTCGAGGTGAGTGTTCCGAAGGACCTGTCGGGGAAGGCTCGTGACGCCCTGGAGGCGTATCGCGAGGCGACCGCGGGCGAGGACCCGCGGGCGGAGCTGTTCCAGGCGGCGAAGGGAGCATGAGGAGATGGACGGCCGTCGACGCAACCCGTACGAACTGACCGAGGAGACCCCGGTCTACGTCATCTCGGTGGCGGCCCAGCTCTCCGGCCTGCACCCGCAGACGCTGCGCCAGTACGACCGTCTGGGGCTCGTCTCCCCGGACCGCACGGCCGGCCGGGGCAGGCGCTACTCGGCCCGCGACATCGAACTGCTCCGCCAGGTACAGCAGTTGTCGCAGGACGAGGGCATCAACCTCGCCGGCATCAAGCGGATCATCGAGCTGGAGAACCAGGTCGCCGCGCTCCAGTCCCGGGTCGCGGAGCTTCAGGCCGCGCTCGACGGCGCGGCGGCGACGATGCGGCAGCGCGAGGCCGCGGTGCACGCCTCGTACCGCCGTGACCTGGTGCCGTACCAGGAAGTGCAGCAGACCAGCGCGCTGGTCGTGTGGCGGCCCAAGCGGCAGCAGCAGTCCGACTGACATCACGCCGAAGGGGCGGCACCGGAGACGTCTCCGGTGCCGCCCCTTCGCGCGTTGCCGGAGCCAGGAGTCGGTAGGGCCGGTCGTCGACGGCGCGGTCGCAGTCGGTCCTTCTCGGTGTGCCGGACAGTCTCGTGTGCGCGAGAACCGCCGTTTGAGGACCGGGGAAGCATCAGAGGTCGCGGCGGCGGTGCTTTGCGTCCGGTGCCCGTCTCGTCGTTCCCGAGGACTCGAAACGGATTCCCCGGTGCCCCAGTTGTGCTCGATCACCTATGGTGCGGCGTCTCTACCGATGTGCCCGGTAATGGAGAGTTCGTGGAGAACTCCCGCTCGACGAGGGAAGATGCGCGGGTCATCGTGCGGAACCGGCTCGTCCGCTGTGCGGTTCGCGGTGGCCGGCTCTCCGGAGAAGAAGCGATCGCCCGGCGGCACGTGACGTAGATCACGTTTTGGCCGATCGATGAACGTCTTTAACTTTCAAGGAAGTTGATGGGCTGTCGGTTTCCCGATCCACGCAGGTCGGAGCTCAAAACTCCACCCCGCGAAGGTTCGGCAACGGCTCGCGCACTACACTTTCTTTGGTTTCACGTGACTTCCACACGAGGGCTGTTGCCATCTCGTTAACCGGTACTCCTTGACGCTGCATACCGTCGCCGCGTTGGCTTTCAGCCACCTGGGTCGCAATGCTGCTCCCTCGCCCGGAAGGCACCTGATGTGAACGCTCGTACCACCCGTAGGACCGCTGTGCGTCGTACCGCCATGGCCCTGGCCGCCTCGGTGTCGGCCGTCTCGCTCGCCGCCTGCGGCGTCATCGACGGAGTCGGCGGCGGCAGCAGCTCCTCGACCCCGAAGAAGGGCAACGACATCACGGTGGGTCTCCTTCTGCCCGAGACCGACAATCCGCGGTACGAACAGTTCGACCGTCCCATCATCGAGCGGCAGGTGAAGTCCCTCACCCACGACCAGGGCAAGGTCGTCTCCGCGAACGCCGGCGCCGACGCGGCCAAGCAGAGCCAGCAGCTCGAGCAGATGATCGCCGACAAGGTGGACGTGCTCCTGGTGGACGCCGTGGACGCCAAGGCCATCGAGCCCGGTGTGCAGAAGGCGAAGGACGCGGGTATCCCGGTCATCGCCTACGACCGACTCGCGCAGGGCCCGATCGACGCGTACATCTCCTTCGACAACGAACTGGTCGGCCAGGTGCAGGGCCGCGCGCTCGTCGAGAAGCTCGGCACCAAGGCCTCCGGCAGCACGATCGTCATGATGAACGGTTCGCCCACCGACCCGAACGCCGCGCAGTTCAAGACGGGTGCGCTGAGCGAGCTCCAGGACAAGGTGAAGATCCCGAAGGCGGGGGAGTTCGACACCAAGGACTGGAAGCCGGAGAACGCCAAGGCCAACATGGACAAGGCGATCCAGGCCATCGGGCTCGGCAACATCGCCGGTGTCTACTCCGCGAACGACGGCATGGCAGGCGCCGTCATCGAAGCGCTGAAGGACGCCGGCGTCACCAAGATGCCGCCGGTGACCGGGCAGGACGCGGCGCTGGACGCGGTGCAGCGGATCATCTCGGGCGAGCAGTACATGAGTGTGTACAAGTCCTACCCTGAAGAGGCGAACAACGCCGCGGAGATGGCGGTCGCCAAGGTCCAGGGGCGCTCCATCGAGTTCGACGCGCTGACCCGCGACAAGGTCGACAGCCCGACGACGAAGAACATCCCGTCGATGCTGGTGCCGGTGGTCGCGCTCACCACGGACAACATCAAGGACACGGTGATCCAGGACGGCATCTACACCGTGAAGCAGATCTGCACCGACAAGTACAAGGCGGCCTGCGCGGCGGCCGGTCTGCACTGACCCTCCGGGCGGGCGGGTGTCACCGCCCGCCCGTCCGAGGCGTTCCCACACCTGAACTCCACCGCCGCACACGGCGGTCCCCCCGGCACCCTGCCCTCCACCTCCCCCGTGCGGTGGCCTCGTGGAGTTCGCGGCCGTCCGCCGCGCACTTCCCCTCCCGCCCCTGGGTGCGCCGGTCGTGACCCGGATCGGGTCATCCGGGGGAGCACGCACCGAGGTTCGTCCGGTCGATCGGCCCCGGCGGCGGCGCAGCGGCGCCGCGCCCGCGCCCCCGGACGAACCCGCATCCGTACGGCCGCCGTTGCGCGACGGATCGGACATGTCCGCCATCACCCGAGGTCAAGTGCCCTACGTCGTGCACCGGTCGCTCCGGCGTGCCCGGAAGCGGCCATCGCAGTGCGAGACGGGCCGCCCTGTCGACCGTCAGCTTGGTGCAGCGGAAGTTCCGGAGGTGGGGAGGATACGGCGGATTCCGGGGCATTCACGGGCGTTGAGGCGCAGGAACTTGTTGCGGAGGCGGGCGGTGCCGCGCATAGTTGCGCTGCGAAGGCGTGCGGGACGCGGCACGGACGGTGAGCGCCGGGACGTCGCTGGTGAGCCGCATCGCTCAGGACGCTGGGGCCAGGAGTCGGAGCCAGGGGTGGAAGATGGCCGGGCACGGGACGGACGCGCATCCACACGGCGCTGACCGACTCTGCGAAGCGGGGAACCGCGTGTACTCCCGGGCCGTTCGCCGGGGCCGGGTGTCGCGCGCCGACGCCGGGCCGGTGCCGTGCCTGCTGGAACTCGCGCTGCTGCATCCCGACCCCGACGACATGGACTGGCTGGTGCCGACCTCCCCGCAGGAGGTCATGACCCGGCTGCTGCGCAGCGTGCACGAGGAGGTCAGCGCGAGCCAGGCGCGGGTCGGGACGGCGGTGGCCGCGGTCGAGTGGTACGCCGGGCTCGGCGGCCGCGAGCAGGGGTCCGGGGAGGGCGTTGCCATCCGCGTGCTGGACGGGCTGCCGCGGATCAGGGCGGCCATGGACGAGGCGACGGAGCAGTGCACGGCCGAGGTGCTGACTGTCCAGCCGGGCGGCATCCGGCGGGAGGACGAGCTCTCCGAGGGACTGCACCGGGCCCTGGAGATGCGCCGCCGGGGTGTGCGCATGCGCGACCTGTACACGCATGTCGCCCGGCACGGACAGGGCCTGCGCAACTACATGGAGATGATGGGCGACTCGGCCGAGGCGCGCACCCTCGACGAGGTGCCCGAGCGGTTGATCCTCTTCGACCGCACGGTCGCCTTCATCCCCGCGAACACGGACCGCACGATCGCCCTGGAGCTGCGGCACCCGGCGGTGATCGACTATCTGGTGACCGCCTTCGAGCGCTTCTGGCGGCTGGCGATCCCGCTGACCTCGCCGCTCCCGGACACGGGTATCGACGGCATCACCCACCGGGAACGGTCGATCGCCGCACTGCTCGCGGAGGGACACCAGGACGCGGTGGTCGCCGAGCGCCTCGGCATCAGTGTCCGCACGTGCCGTGCGCACATCGCCCGGCTCTCGGAGACCCTGGGCGCGGCCAGCCGTACACAGCTCGGGGTCCGCATCGCCCAGGTGGGCCTGGACGGCCCCACTCTCGCGGCCGAACTGCTGCCGGTCACGGCACCCGGCGCCCGGCAGCCCTCGGGCGACCTGTGAGCCGTCCGGGCCGCGCCCGGCTTCCCCTGTCGGTGGTGTCCTCGGCAGTGGGGGGTTCCGCGCTCAGGGCGGAACTCGTGTCCCCGTACCCCCGGCAGAGGTGCTGGACGGCCGTGGAAGCGGCTCAGGGCGGCCCAGGACGGGCTGTGGGGGGTCCTGGGCCGGGGACGGGCCGGTCCGCCGCCACAGCCGCTCTGCGGCGCGCTCAGCGGGCCGGCTTCCCCGCGCCCGGAGGTTTCAGTCGCCCTGCTCCAGGATCCCCGACTGCGCTATCAGGTAGCCGAGCTGGGCCCGGCTGCCGCTGCCCAGGGTGGCCGCGATCTTCGCTATGTGCGCCCGGCAGGTGCGCACGTTCATGCCCAGGCGGCGGGCGATCGCCTCGTCCACATGGCCCTCGATGAGGAGTTTGGCGATCGAGCGCTGCACTCCGGTGATGCCGTTGGGGTCAACGGCGTTGGGCACTTCCTCGGTCAGCGGGACCGCCCGTTCCCACAGCCGTTCGAAGACCATGGCGAGGTACCGCACAAGGCCGGGGTGGCGCAGTTCCAGCGCCACGCTCCGGTCCTCGCTCGCCGGGATGAAGGCGACGGTCCGGTCGAAGATGATGAGCCGCTCGATCAGCTCCTGGAGCGTACGGACCTGGATCTTGCCGTCGGAGATCCGGTCCACGTAGGCGAGGGTGCTCTGGCTGTGCCGCGCCGTGTGCTGGTAGAGCGTGCGGATGCTGACCCCGCGGTCGGCGAGGGGCCGGTCGCGCTCCAGGGCCTCCATGAGGGTGTCGGCGGGACGGCCGCCTCCCGGCTGTACGGTCATCATCTCGCTGCGGCACTCCGCAGTGGCCGAGTTGAGTGCCCCGTTGATCCGGTCGAATCCCTCGAGCACCGTGATCGAATGGAGGCTCGCCTGCGGGCTCTGCGTGCTGATCGTGATGAACGGGTCGAAGGACTCGGTCAGCTCGATCGTCTGGCGCCGCCGGTCCTGTATCTCGCGTTCCAGCGGGTGCAACCGTTGGGCGAGCGCGACGGACGGGGGAACCGGCCGCAGCCAGTTGGCGTCGTCCGGATCGGGGTGGAGCAGGGCGAACTCCAGGAGACACGGAGCCGGCTCCACCTCGGAACGTGTGATCCTTCCGGACCGGAGCGCGTTGGCATAAAGCCGTGCTCCGTCGTCGCACAACTCGGTGACGCCGTGGGGATGTGTCGGCTTTGAGTTGTTCGTGGTCATTTCTCCACCCCCCAGGGTCATGAACGTGCAGGAACATGATGCATCGCCCCTGTGGCATTGACGTGCCTGAATGAGCCATCGTCTTGTGCTGCGGGGGAGAGGATTCCATCAAGTGAGGACGAAGCCGACTATGCGACCGAGATTGCTTGGTTCAGTGCTTGCAGCCGTCTTCTCCGCCGCAGCGGTTCTCGGTGTTCAGAGCGGCTCGGTTCCTGATCCCGGGCAGACCTCGTCGGTGGTCCGGTCGGACAGTGGCTGGAACGCCGTCCAGGCCGACAGTGGCTGGAACGCCATCCGGGCGGACAGCGGCTGGAACGTCGCCCCCTTCGATAGTGGCTGGAACGCGATTCAGGCGGACAGCGGCTGGAACGCCGTACAGGCCGACAGCGGCTGGAATGTACTCCCCGCCGACAGTGGCTGGAACGCGATCCAGGCGGACAGTGGCTGGAACGTCGCCCCGGCCGACAGCGGCTGGAACGATCTCCCCGCGGACGCAGACGCATGATCCCTCCCGACGACCGCTCGTTCCGGCGCGAGATGGCCACCGCCTATCGCTCGGGATGGCACTTCATCGACCTGGCGACCGCCATTCCCCACAGTGGCGACTCGCTGATGGTGACCGTCTTCGGGCAGCCGGTCGTCGTGACGCGGGACGAGGACGAGGACGTGCGGGCCTACCGGCTTCTGCGGCGGCCTCGGGGGGCGCCGCAGCCCGTGCGGTGCGCCATACGGTACGGAATGATCTTTGTGAATCTCGACCGGCGTGACCACCGGCTGACCGAACCGGACAGTCCGGAAGTACAGACCATTGCCACCCCCCGCAGTGCCTGACGCGATTCCCCCGTCGTAACAGATCGCTCAGGTACTTCCCCCCGCAGCGGCGTCACCGTGACCTGAACACGGTGACGCCGCTGCAGTTTGTGGGGACATCTCCGGCTATCGCCCGGAGCGCACAGTGGCTGGAATCAGCCCCGTCCCATCGCCCGGGTGAGGGCGATCTCGATCACCACCCGTGACGGGTTGGGTGCCGGCACCCGCCCGTAGCGCTCGGCGTAGCGCCGCTCGGCCTCCGCGACCCGCTCCGGGTCGGCCGACACCCGTGCGCGGCCCTCCAGCGTCGCCCAGCGCCGGCCGTCCACCTGGCAGACCGCGACCCGGGCGCCGTCCGGGCCCGCGTTCGCCACGTGCCCGACCTTCGCCCCGGACTTGTTCGCGATCACCCGGGCCAGCCGCGCCTCGGGGTCGTATGTCACGCCTACCGGGACGACGTGCGGGCTGCCGTCCGGACGCAGGGTGGTCAGCGTGCACAGGTGCCGCTCCCGCCAGAACCTGAGGTACGGGTCGTCGGGCGAGCCCGGGTCTACGGAATAGGTGGCCATGGGTGCGGAACTTAGCCGGTGTCTCTCCCGCACGACGCCTTGAGTGGAATAGACTCAACTTTGTGCACGTTGCTCGGGTCAGAATGGAAGGGCAACGTCTGAGCGCGGCCGACGCAAGGAGGAGAAGGCGAACGTGGACGCCGAGCTGACCAACAGGAGCCGGGACGCGATCAACGCGGCCAGCAACAGGGCCGTGTCGGAGGGTCACCCGGACCTCACCCCCGCCCACCTGCTCCTCGCGCTGCTCGAGGGGCAGGAGAACGAGAACATCATCGACCTGCTGGCCGCCGTCGACGCGGACCAGGCCTCTGTGCGGGCCGGTGTCGAACGTGTGCTCGCCGGTCTGCCCAGCGTGACCGGGTCGACCGTCGCGCCGCCCCAGCCCAACCGGGAACTGCTCGCGGTGATCGCCGAAGCGACCCGGCGAGCCAAGGATCTCGGGGACGAGTACCTGTCGACCGAGCATCTGCTCATGGGTATCGCCGCGAAGGGCGGCGCCGCCGGCGAGGTGCTCTCCCGCCAGGGGGCGGACGCCGGGAAGCTGCTGGACGCGTTCCAGAAGACCAGGGGAGGACGCCGGGTGACGACCCCGGATCCCGAGGGCCAGTACAAGGCGCTCGAGAAGTTCGGTACCGACTTCACCGCCGCCGCGCGCGACGGCAAGCTGGACCCGGTGATCGGCCGGGACCAGGAGATCCGGCGCGTGGTGCAGGTGCTGTCCCGCCGTACGAAGAACAACCCGGTGCTCATCGGCGAGCCCGGCGTCGGCAAGACCGCAGTCGTGGAGGGGCTCGCCCAGCGCATCGTGAAGGGCGACGTGCCCGAGTCGCTGAAGGACAAGCGGCTGGTCGCGCTCGACCTGGGTGCCATGGTCGCGGGCGCGAAGTACCGCGGTGAGTTCGAGGAGCGCCTGAAGACGGTGCTCGCGGAGATCAAGAACTCCGACGGGCAGATCATCACCTTCATCGACGAGCTGCACACCGTCGTGGGCGCGGGCGCCGGCGGCGACTCCGCCATGGACGCGGGCAACATGCTCAAGCCGATGCTGGCCCGTGGCGAACTGCGCATGGTGGGCGCCACCACGCTCGACGAGTACCGCGAGCGGATCGAGAAGGACCCGGCGCTGGAGCGGCGCTTCCAGCAGGTGCTGGTCGCCGAGCCGACCGTCGAGGACACCATCGCGATCCTGCGCGGACTCAAGGGCCGTTACGAGGCCCATCACAAGGTGCAGATCGCGGACAGCGCGCTGGTCGCCGCCGCGACCCTCTCCGACCGGTACATCACCTCCCGTTTCCTGCCGGACAAGGCGATCGACCTGGTCGACGAGTCGGCCTCGCGACTGCGTATGGAGATCGACTCCTCCCCGGTCGAGATCGACGAGCTCCAGCGCGCCGTGGACCGGCTGCGCATGGAGGAACTCGCGCTGAGCAAGGAGACCGACCAGGCATCCAAGGAGCGGCTGGACAAGCTGCGCCGCGACCTCGCCGACAAGGAGGAGGAGCTGCGCGGCCTGACCGCCCGCTGGGAGAAGGAGAAGCAGTCCCTCAACCGGGTCGGCGAGCTGAAGGAGAAGCTCGACGAGCTGCGCGGGCTGGCCGAACGCGCCCAGCGCGACGGCGACTTCGACTCCGCTTCGAAGCTGCTGTACGGCGAGATCCCGGCCGTCGAGAAGGAGATGGAGGCCGCCTCCGAGGCCGAGGAGGAGGCCGCCAAGGGCACGATGGTCAAGGACGAGGTCGGCCCCGACGACATCGCGGACGTGGTCGGCTCCTGGACCGGAATCCCCGCCGGCCGCCTCCTGGAGGGCGAGACGCAGAAGCTGCTGCGTATGGAGGACGAGATCGGCAGGCGGCTCATCGGCCAGGGCGAGGCCGTGCGCGCTGTGTCGGACGCCGTGCGCCGCAGCCGGGCCGGCATCGCCGACCCGGACCGCCCGACCGGCTCGTTCCTCTTCCTCGGCCCCACCGGTGTCGGCAAGACCGAACTGGCCAAGGCGCTCGCCGACTTCCTCTTCGACGACGAGCGGGCGATGGTCCGCATCGACATGTCGGAGTACGGCGAGAAGCACAGCGTCGCCCGGCTGGTCGGCGCCCCGCCCGGCTATATCGGCTACGAGGAGGGCGGCCAGCTGACGGAGGCGGTCCGCCGCCGCCCGTACAGCGTCGTGCTGCTCGACGAGGTGGAGAAGGCCCACCCCGAGGTGTTCGACATCCTCCTGCAGGTGCTGGACGACGGACGGCTCACGGACGGGCAGGGCCGCACGGTCGACTTCCGCAACACGATCCTCGTGCTGACCTCGAACCTGGGCAGCCAGTTCCTGGTCGACCCGATGACGAGTGAGGAGGAGAAGCGGGAGCAGGTGCTGGAGGTGGTCCGCGCCTCCTTCAAGCCGGAGTTCCTCAACCGGCTCGACGACCTGGTGGTCTTCTCGGCGCTGTCGAAGGACGAGCTGAGCCGTATCGCCCAGCTCCAGATCGACCGCCTCGCCAAGCGGCTGGCCGAGCGGCGACTGACCCTTCGGATCACGCCCGAGGCGCTGGCCTGGCTCGCGGACGAGGGCAACGACCCGGCCTACGGTGCCCGCCCGCTGCGGCGCCTCATCCAGACCGTCATCGGCGACCGCCTGGCCAAGGAGATCCTGTCCGGCGAGGTCAAGGACGGGGACACGGTCCGGGTGGACCGCTTCGGCGACGGGCTGATCGTCGGGCCCGCGACGGGCAAGACGCTCTAGTCCCGGACCCCCGCCGCCGTACGGCCCCCTCCTCCCGCTCACCGGGGGAGGGGGCCGATTCCGTTTCGGTCACGTCCGGTGCCGAAGGCCGCTCAGTACGTGAACGCGGAGAACCGCACCCGCGCGGTGCCCGCGTGTTCGTGCACCACCTCCACGCTCACCGCGTCGGCGCCGGTCGGCCCGCCGTCCCGGGGGCCGACCTGGAGATCCACATCGAGACAGAGATCCGCGCTCTGTGCACAGCCCGCCGCGTGCGGCGGCGGAGCCTGCGGACAGGTGTGTGCCGGTCAGTCGCGGACATCGGCCCCCGGCATCCGGAAAGCCGCGTGGTACTCGAGGGTCTGCCGGCTCTGCCGCTCCGTGCACGGCCCCGCGAACTCCCCCCTCTCCGGCAGCGCCGCCCGGCCGAGCCGCAGGACCCCGGCGCAGGGGACCTCGTGTGTCTTCTCCCCGGATCCGCCACCGGGCCGGAACCGGGCCACGGCCATGGCGGCGGAGCCGGCCGGAGCCAGTACCGGCAGGGCCACGACGGCCGCGACCAGCCGTCACCCGGTTCCTCCCGGCGGTTGCTGCGGCCCGTCCAGCGGTGCCCTCTTCCCCGGCGGCGTGACCGTCAGGAAACCCCACCCCCGTGCCGTGCCTCCCATGAACGGGCCGGATCATGTCAGCCACGGGCGGACACACCCCGTCCGGGGTTGCCACCCCCCTCCCCGCATGGGGGAGGATGGCGGAATCCGTACGAAGGGAAGAACACGGTGAGCATCGACCCGTCCTCGATTCCGAACTTCGGGGGCCAGCCCGAGCCGCAGCCGCCGGCGGGCCCCGTGGTTCCGGATCAGGACCTCGTGAAGCAGCTCCTGGACCAGATGGAGCTCAAGCACCTCGTCGACGAAGAGGGAGACCTCGTCGCGCCGTGGGAGCAGTTCCGTACGTACTTCATGTTCCGCGGCGAAGGCGACCAGGAGGTCTTCTCGGTGCGGACGTTCTACGACCGGCCGCACAAGATCGACGAGAAGCCGCAGCTGCTGGAGTCCATCGACGACTGGAACCGGCGGACGCTGTGGCCCAAGGTGTACAGCCACACGCACGACGACGGCACCGTCCGCCTCATCGGTGAGGCGCAGATGCTGATCGGCACGGGCGTCAGCCTGGAGCACTTCGTCTCGTCGACCGTCAGCTGGGTGCGGGCCGCCATCGAGTTCGACCGGTGGCTCGTCGAGCAGCTCGGCCTCGCGGAGGACGTCGACGACTCGGAGAAGCCCGAGGAAGACGGAGAGTAGACCCGGCTAGAGGGGCGACCGGGCCAGCACCACGAGATACGCCCCATAGACGAACGAGAACCCGGCCAGGGCGCTCGCCACCACGGCGGCGTGCCAGGGCCGGGCTCTCGCGGTTCGTGCCAGCGCCTGCGCCACCACGATCAGCAGGGGGAACGCCGGCAGCAGGAAGCGCGGCTTGGACTCGAAGAACCCCGAGCCGCCGAGCGCGACCGCGAGCAGAAGGCCGCTGTAGACGACGAGCGGCAGTGGGGCGCGGTCGGCCAGGAGCAGGGCGAAGAGCACCGTGCCGACCGCCACGATCACCAGGGCCATCGGAAAGTGCAGCCGGGTGCCGTGCAGCATCATCCGCTCGGCGAACTGCAGCGAGCCCACCCCGAAGTCGAAGCGCGACCCCCACAGCCGCTGCACGGTGAAATAGCCGCCGAGCGGGTCCCCCCTGCGCCGGCCCACCCACAGCACATATCCTCCCCAGCCGAGCGGGGCCAGTGCCGCACCCGTCCACAGCCTGTGGGGAACCCCTCGCCCGCGCATCCGCCAGACCTCCTGCACGGCCGCCGCCAGGACCGCCGCGGCCACCGCGAAGCCGTTGGGCCGCGACAGGCCCGCGAGCGCGGCCAGAGTGCCGGCCCACACCCAGCGACGGGTCAGGACCGCGTACAGCGACCAGGCGGCGAACGCGGTCAGCACGGGCTCCGTGTATCCCATCGACAGCACGATGGAGTGCGGGAGCAGCCCCCACAGGACGACGAGCACGGTGGCCACGGACGGCCCGTGCAGCAGGCGGCCGACCTGGTGGATGCCCAGCGCGGCGACCGCCGCGGCCGTCCAGGACACGAGCAGGCCCGCCGCCATGCCGTCCAGCGGGGTGAGCATGCCGATGCCGCGGATCAGGGCCGGGTACAGCGGGAAGAACGCCAGATCGTTGTGGATGCCGGTGCCGCTGCGGCTGTGCAGCGTGTGTCCGTAGCCGTGCGAGGCGATCCGCAGATACCAGACGGAGTCCCAGGACCGTCCGAGCAGGAACAGGGGCCGGCGGTCCGAGGGGCGGGCGACCACGGCGAGCACAAGACAGCCGCACAGACGGGCGGCGACGAAGAGCGCCAGGGCGGCGGCGGCCGAGGTCGGCAGCCGCCGCCCACGCCCGACCGGACGGATACGGACGCGGTCGGCGGGGACCGCTTCGGCGGCGGCCGGGGCGGTGCTGGCTTGGGTCACACCCGCACCATGCTGTGATCACGGCTGATTTGCGAACCTTGCGCGCGTGAGAGGCGGGGAATTCCCACGCCTAGGCGTGCGCCGCCGGACACCCGGGCGCCATGGGGCCGGCCTGCGACCTCAGCCCGCCAGTGCCTTGAGTCGTTGGACGGCCTCCTCCAGGACCTCCGCGCGCTTGCAGAAGGCGAAGCGGACGAACGGGGCGCCGGCCTCGCGGTGGTCGTAGAAGACCGCGTTCGGGATGGCGACGACGCCCGCACGCTCGGGCAGGGCGCGGCAGAAGGCGAAGCCGTCGGTCTCGCCGAGGGGCCGGATGTCGGTGGTGACGAAGTACGTGCCGGCGGGCCGGAACACCTCGAAGCCCGCCTGCGCCAGGCCGGAGGCGAGCAGATCCCGCTTGGCCTGCATGTCCGCCCGGAATGCGGCGAAGTACGTGTCCGGGAGGGCGAGCGCCTCGGCGACGGCGTACTGGAACGGCCCGGACGCCACATAGGTCAGGAACTGCTTGGCCGAGCGCACCGCTGTGACGAGGCCGGGCGCCGCCGTCACCCAGCCGACACCTCGTTGACCTACCTATTGTTGGCGGCGCGACAGGCCCCCTGCGGGATCTCCGGCATCGTCGGTGAGCGGGCCGCACAAGCCCTCCGGACCGGTCTCCCGGCCGTATCGTCGGGCTCGGCGACGCGGCGTCCGTCGTATCCTGACCACACACGGGAAGGAGCCGTTGATGAGCGTCGACGCGATCGTGCACACCGAGTTCCCCAAGGGGTACACGGTTCTGTTCGGGGCCGACGGAAAGGTGATCATGACCCCGCAGAGCGAAGAGCACTCCAGCACCATCAGGTCGATGCAGATCGACTCTCTCGCCCTCGGTCGTCACGCGAAGGTCACCTCAGACGTCTACATCGACTTCCCCGCCGACGAGAACTCCGCCCCCGACTTTGCGATCCTGCGCGAGGACGCACGCAAGGAAGGCAAGCGCTACAGCTTCGAGGACGTCCTGCTGATCTCCGAGGTCGTCTCGACCTCCTCCGCACGCAAGGACTACGACGACTGCACCGCGAAGTACGGCCGCTACGGCATCCCGATCTACTTGGTCGTGGACCCCTACGCCCAGGAAGTCGTCCTTCACACCCAGCCGACCGCCACCGGTTACATCGCGGCACACACCCACAAGTACGGCACGGGCAAGCTCCCCATCCACCTGGCCGACGGCCGCACTTTCACCCTCGACCTCGACGAGCTCCCGCGCCCGGAGCCCGAGGCGGACGCCCGCTGACGAGGGACTCCCCGCCGGCCGGGCCCGTGCCGTCGGCACCGCCGGCGCCGGACCTGGTCGTTCCTGGTCGGGGCAGACCGCTGGGATGGCTTGGCCGTTCGTCGATCGGGATCGGCCACGGAGCGTGCCGTTCTGTGTCGTGAGTCCGTAGGGCGAAGTCCGGTTCGCCGCAAGGAAGTTCAAGGCCGCGTTTTTGCTGCGGGTGACAACCGGCACGTACTGCCCTTGAGGTAGCGGGCCGCTCGTCCTCGGCCGAGTTGCCGACCCCGGTTCGGCGATAACGTGGCACGGCAAGGACTGCTGCTGACAGGTTGGAAGAATTTCATGCGGATGCGGTTCGATCCCGAGGCCGAGGAGGAGTTCGAGACGGCGTACGCGCTGCTGGTCGACCGGCTGGTCCGGTGGGCCGGGGAGCAGAGCCTGCCGGTGGACGGATTCACTGCCGAGGCGGCTCTGGACTACCGGCACCGGGCGACTGCCGACGGCCGGCTGGGGATGTGGGAGCCGCGCCATGTGGAGGAGCTACTGCTCTGCTGGCTTCCCCAGCAGGTCACCGAGCTTCCCGGGGAGGAACGCGCCGACGCCCCGGGCACACTGCGCACGCTGCTGCGCTATCTGCACGCCGCGCAGTTGGCGGACCCGCGTGGCCCCTCACTCCAGGATTCCCTTGCCGCGGTCGACAGGGTCACGGAACAGCATCTGGCGGCGATGACGGACCGCACTCGCTGGGGATTGGCGAAGTTCTGGGCGGTGACGGCCGCGGAGCAGGGCGTGGACGTCCAGGACGGGGCGGCGTTTCAGGGCTTCGCGGACCGGGCGCAGCGCGGGGAGGTCGCCTACGATCAGCAGACTCTCGCCGCGATCATGGAACGGCGGCAGACCGGCCGCGCGCTGTCCGGCGTGGCCCGGGCCGAGCCGCAACTGCCTGTGATGCTTCCCCCGGACGACGCACTGTGCCGACGGGCCGAGGCATCGACGACCGTGGCGCAGTTGCGCGGACTCGCCGAATGGGCGGGGCAGGGCGGCCGCCCGGTGACGGCGACGGGACGGCTGCGGATGGCGGAGGCCCGCGAGCTGGTGGACGTACTCGGCACCGGCGACAAGATCGAGGGCGTGCGTTCTTCGGCCGACCTGCCGCGGCTGGGACTGCTGATGGAGTGGGCGAAGAAGGCGCGGCTGGTCCGGGTGGTCAAGGGGCGGTTGTACGCGGTGGCCAAGGTCCGGCCGGTGCTGGCCGACCCGCTCCAGCTGTGGCTGCGCGCCTTCGACGCGTGCTTCGAGCTGCGGCAGACCCTGATCGGGGCACGTAGCGGCTGGCACGTCGAGTCGATGCTCTTCGACGTCTACGAGGACGTCCTGGAGGATGTGCTGAACACGCTCTACAGCCTCCCGTACCCGATGCCCTGGCCGCGGCTGCGCGACACGGTACACCTGGCCTATCGGACCTCCTTCCAGCTCGACGCCGGGTCGGACCTCCAGCACCGGATGTGGTTCGAGCACGCCGACCGGGACCTGCGCGCGGTGCTCGACCTGCTGGACGACTTGGGCGCGATCGAGCGTGACCGTGGCATGGCCGATCCGGTGTTCCTCGACATCGACCTCGCCGATGCCGGTCCCGAGCTGCTCGCGGACATGCCGCCGGAGCTCGCGGAGCTGCTGGGCGTTGCGGGGGCAGCAACGGACCCGGCGGCGCGGGAGCGTGCCGATGCCCGGCGAGAGGAGCTGACCGCCGGGCCGGTCGAGCTCATCCGTCTCACCGAACTCGGTACCCGGGCCGTACGACAGCGGTTGCTGGCGGCCGGCAGGGACGCACCGTTGGTCGGTGAACTGGCCCAGGCGCCGGCGGCCGGCCTGCTGGGGGTGCTGGCCGAGGACTACGACCCGGACGCCGCCCGCACGGAGCTGGCCGGCTGGATCATGGCCCGCGGCGAGCGGGAAGGTGCCCTGCGGCAACTGACCGACGCCGTGAGGACCATGACCTTCCGCACGCGTGCGCAGGCGATGCTCGACGTGCTGCTGGCGGCGTTGCCGGACGGTGAGGGCGAGGGGCTGCTGCGCACGCTGCGGCGAGACACACAGCTGGCGCCGCTGGCGCTGAACGCGCTGGCGCACCGTGAGTTGCTGTCCCCAGGGGACATGACCGATGCGGAGCATCTGCTGGTGCTTGCCGAGAACCTGCTTCAGCTTGTGGAGCTGGCGGGCGGCGGGGACGGCGCCGAGGAGGCACTGCACGCCCAGGGCTCCCAGGCCAGGGACGCGGTTGCCGCCGCGTTGGACTCCGCGCACCCGGACCGGGCGGGGCTCGACGAACTCAGGCAGCTGGCGGCACGGGCACTGGGTACCCACGGCGCCCGCGCGCGGAAGGCTCGGCGCCCCTCAGGCAAGAGCGGCCGCAAGCGGCACCGCTGACCGGGCAACACCGCCTGCCCCCAGGCGCCGGGTGCGCTGGCACTGGCACGGACCCGGCGGAGGGAAACCGATGGGTCCCGGCGTCGTACGTCCTCGGTGGCGCGTTACCGTCGGGGTCGTGGTTGAGGGATGGGACGAGGACGGGCTGCGGGCCCTGCGTGGCGCGCTCCACGCGCAGGACGGGGTGGCGTTGCTCGCGGCGTTGCGTCGTGGACCCGTGCGTGAGGTGCTGCAGCTGGCCGGCGATGGCGTGGCCGGGGCCGCGGCGCAGGGCCTGCCGGGGGCTGCGGAGGTGGCGGCCTTGTTGCTCGGCGCGCTCCAGGAGCGCGGCTTCCGGGGCGATGAGGAGCTGGCGGACCGGTTGCGCGCGGTCACGGGGGACGCGGAGATCCCCCTCCTGCGTCCGCTCGCGGTCGATCTGGAGATGCTCGCCATGCTGCTGGAGGGTGACCCGGCCGAGTCCGGTGCCCGGCTGGATCTGTCCACCGGGGAGTGCTGGCCGGCGTTCGCCGACGAGCCGGGGCCAGGGCCCCACCCCGAGGAGGCGGACGATCCCGAGCGATGGTTGTACGTGCCGGCTCAGGGCTCCCGGGCGGGTTACCGGGACATGGAGCTGTTCATCGAAGAGGTCGGGGACGCCGCCCTTGCCGACAGGCTGCGGATCGCCATCGGTGGGCGGGGCGCCTTCCGGCGCTTCAAGGACGTCCTCGCTGGTGACGAGGGCTCCTGGAGCCGGTACCACCGGTTCCGCGATGAGCGACAGCGCGGCCGGGCCCGCGCCTGGCTGGCCGAGGAGGGCTACCGCCCGCACATCACCTTATTCGTAGAGCCCAGCTCGGGTTCATATCCTTCGGGGCCGGTATGACTCTTTGCTGCCCTGTCCCGCATGATCCGGGGCGCTGTCACCGGGCCTGGCGGCGCCGGTTGATCGCTGATGGAAGCGTGTCCGCCGACAGGCGGGCCGCGCGATACGACTGCCGATCACCGGCGTCCCGGTTGACCGGGCGGCAGCCGAACTCGCCGACGAGGATGCATGCTTCGAGCGAGCCCAGCGGCGGCGTGGGTTCAGGGCACGAGACATTGCAGTCGATCGGCTGCCTCGCAAAGAACGTCCTTTCTCTTGCAGAACGCGAAGCGAACAAAGGGTGAGCCCTGCTCTCGGTGGTCGTAGAAGACCGCGTTGGGGATGGGCACCACCCCGCAGCGCTCCGGCAGCTCACGACAGAAGGCGAAACCGTCGCTTTCGCCGAGGGGGCGGATGTCGGTGGTGATGAAGTACGTGCCGGCCGGGCGGAAGACCTTGAAGCCCGCCTGCTCCAGGCCGCCCGCGAGCAGGTCCCGCTTGGCGCGCATGTCGGCACGGAACTCGTCGAAGTACGTGTCGGGCAGGCGCAGGGCCTCGGCGACGGCGTACTGGAAGGGCCCTGAGGCGACGTACGTCAGGTACTGCTTGGCCGAGCGGACGGCGGCGACGAGATCGGGGGCGCCGGTCACCCAGGCGGCTCCCTGTTCGTACACCTATTTGTGTGCGGCGCGGGTCAGGTTGCGAGGAGAGCGGTCAGGACGACAGCGGGATCGGCGTCAGGCGGTCCGGCCGGCCACCAGGTGCCCTGGTCCTTGGTGTACGGGTACCACAGTCCGTCGCGGCCCAGGCGCAGTTGGGCAGCGTGGCCCTCGACGGTCCAGCGGTTGCGCCAGGAGCGGAGCCGGGGTGGTCTGCCGTCGGCCCAGTCCGCGCGCAGCGCCTCGCGGTCGCGCTCCAGGCGGGAGGCGGGCGGGGCCCAAGAGCTTTCCAGTACGTCCAGGGATGCGGCGCCGCCGTGCCGCCACGCGTGGGTGGCGGCGGCGAGGTCGCGGGGGGTGCGGCCGTAGTTCGAAGCGATCCGGGCGAAGACCTCCAGGGTGGGGTGAGCGGCGGCGAAGCGGACGGCGTCCTGCCAATCGGTGAGCGGGACGGGCGGGACCGTGTCGGCATGCCGCGCGCCGAGGGCTCCGGCGAGCAGATGGTGGGCACGCATCGCGGCATCGGCGGCGAGCAGTTCGAGCGCGGCAGGGTCCACGCCGGGCTCCGGGACGGCCGAGTCCACCAGCGCGGGGCCGCGGCCGACCCGGTCGGGCAGCGGGGGTGGAGCGGGCAGGGACGGCAGGTCGGCGCGTGCGGCGAAGGCGGACCCTGCCAGATCGCCGGTCCGGGCCGGGGACCCGTCCGGATCCGCGCCTGCCGTTGCCGCGGACACTGCGGCTTCGGCGGAGGCGCGAGCGGTGTTGCGGCGGCCGAGCTCGTCCATCAGCTCCCGCTCGCCGCGCCCCCGCAGGAGCAGTAGTACGAAGGGGTCGCGGTCCAGGAGCCGGGCGACCTGGTAGCAGAGGGCGGCGGCGTGTTTGCAGGGGTAGCCCCAGTCGGGGCAGCTGCACTCGGGGTCGAGGTCCCGGGGGCCGGGCAGCAGCGGGACGCCGGCGGCCTCGGCGTCGTCGGCGAGCCCGGCGGGCATCTCGCCGTCCAGCAGTGCGGCGATGTTGGCGGCCCGCTCGGCGATCATGTCGAGCAGCCTGTCCCACTGCTGGTCCGTCAGCTGCTCGACCTGGACCGTGGAACGGTACGGGGCGCGGCGGCTGCCCTGCACCGGGGCGGCGGCCGAGCCGGGGGCGACGGTGACCGGCCCGACCGCGCCGCCGCGCGCGTAGGTCCGGCCGCGCGAGAGCCGGCCGGTGTCCAGGGAGGACTCCTCCAGGGAGCGCAGCCATGCGCGGCCCCACCAGGACTCGGCGAAGGGCGCGCGGCTGCCTTTGGCCGGCGGGAGTGCGTCGAAGGTACGCGCGGCTTCCCTCTGAGCCGGGATGCGTCTGCTCATCGTCCCGTCCTTCGCAGCGTGACCAGTTCGGCCAGTTCGCTGTCGCTCAGCTCGCTGAAGGCCGCCTCGCCCGAGCCGAGCACCGAGTCAGCCAGTTCCCGCTTCTGTCGGAGCATCTCGGCGACCCGGTCCTCCACGGTGCCCTCGGCGATCAGCTTGTGCACCTGGACCGGCTGGGTCTGTCCGATCCGGTAGGCGCGGTCGGTGGCCTGGTCCTCCACGGCCGGGTTCCACCAGCGGTCGTAGTGGATGACGTGTCCGGCCCGGGTAAGGTTCAGACCGGTACCGGCGGCCTTGAGGGACAGTAGGAACACCCTCTTCTCGCCGCTCTGGAAGGCGTCGACCATCTCCTCGCGGCGTTTGACCGTGGTGCCTCCGTGCAGGAACAGGGTGTCCACGCCGCGGTCGGCCAGGTGGCGCTCGATCAGCGCGCCCATGGCCACGTACTGGGTGAAGACCAGCGCCGACCCGTCCTCGGCCAGGACGGTGTCCAGGAGTTCGTCCAGGAGTTCCAGTTTCCCCGAACGGCCCCCGAGCCTGGCACCCGCGGGCTCCTTCAGGAACTGCGCGGGGTGGTTGCAGACCTGCTTCAGGCCGGTGAGGAGCTTCATCACCAGGCCGCGCCGGGCGATGCCCTGCTTGTCCTCGATCTCGGCCATGAGCTCGCGCACCAGCGCCTCGTACAGCGACACCTGCTCCTTCGTGAGGGAAACCGGCTGGTCGGTCTCAGTCTTTGGCGGCAGTTCGGGCGCGATGCCTGGGTCGGACTTGCGCCGGCGCAGCAGGAAGGGGCGGACCAGCGCGGCCAGCCGCCGGGCGGCCTGTTCGTCGCGGTCGCCCTCCACAGCCGTGGCGTAGCGGTCACGGAAGGAGGTGAGCGTGCCGAGCAGGCCGGGGGTGGTCCAGTCGAGCAGTGACCACAGTTCGGACAGGTTGTTCTCGACCGGGGTGCCGGTCAGTGCGACCCGTCCCCGGGAGGGGATCCGGCGCAGGGCCTGGGCGGTGAGCGCGTGCGGGTTCTTGACGTGCTGGGCCTCGTCGGCGACGAGCAGGCCCCAGGGCTGCTCGGTGAGGCGTTCGGTGTCGCGGCGCATGGTCCCGTAGGTGGTCAGGACGAAGCCGCCGTCCGCACCGCCGTCGAGGCCGGCCAGGTCGCGGCCGGGACCGTGGAAGCGGCGCACGGGGGTGGCCGGTGCGAAGCGCCGGATCTCGCGCTCCCAGTTGCCGAGCAGCGAGGCGGGGCAGACCACCAGGGTGGGGCCGACGGTGGTCTTCCGCTCCTGGCGGCGCAGGTGGAGAGCGATCAGGGTCACGGTCTTGCCCAGGCCCATGTCGTCGGCGAGGCAGCCGCCCAGGCCGAGCGAAGTCATCCGGTGCAGCCAGTTCAGGCCGCGCAGCTGGTAGTCGCGCAGGGTCGCGGCCAGGGTTTTCGGTGGCCCCTGGGGCTCCCGCGCGGTGCGGGCCTCGGGGTCGGCGATCCGGGAGCGCAGTTCCTCCAGTACGCCGGTGGCGGTGACCGCCACCTGCTCGCCGTCCACCTCGACACTGCCGGTCAGCGCGGCGCCCAGGGCGTCGATCGCGGTGAGCGAGGCCGCCCTGGACTGCCTGGTCCGTCGCAGCCGCCGGACCAGTTCCGGGTCCACGACCACCCACTGGTCGCGCAGCCGAACGATCGGCCGGTGCGCCTGGACCAGCCGTTCCAGCTCTTCCTCGGTGAGTTCCCGGTCTCCGAGGGAGACCCGCCAGCGGAAGTCCAGCAGGCCGCCGGAGGACAGGAACGACTCGGCCGCGGACTGCGTTCCCTTGCGGTGTACGGGTTCCAGGACGCCGGAGGCCGTCAGCCCACGTACCAGCTCCTTGGGCCAGTGCACGGCGACCCCGGCGGCGGCAAGGCTTTCCGCCGCGTCGCCCAGCAGCGCCTGGGCCTCCTCGTCGGACAGCTCTAGGCGGGCCGGGGCGGCGGAGTCCAGCAGCCGTCCGGCCGGGGGCCAGACGCGGGCGGCCCGGCGCAGCGTCAGCAGCGTGTCCACCTGGGCCCGTGGGCCGAACAGTTCGGGGGCGGTGGCCCTGCCGGACCACAGGTCCGCGGCGTCGGCGAGAACCGTGGGATCGGCCAGGCTGCGCAGTTGGACCACGGCCCGGAAGGAGTCCGCGCGGTCCAGTTCCAGCCGCAGCGAGACAGCCAGCCCCGCGTCGCGGCCGGCGGCGACCTCCGCCGCCCAGCCTCGCTGCTCGGGCACGGACTGCGGGGCGCGCGCCGCGAACGCCGGTTGGCCGGTCACTTGGCGGGCGGCGGGAGGGCGGGCCAGGGAATCGGCCATGGAGTCCAGGAAGGCCCGCAGTAGCGGCTCGGCCGCCGGAAGGGTGAGGCGGGGGAGTCCGGGAACCGTGACCGCGCGGGCCTCCGGAGGCATGGCGGCGGCAAGGGTGGTCAGCCGCTCGTGGTCCTCGGCGTCCAGGGGGCCGACCCGCCAGGCGTCGAATCCCTTCGGCGACACCCCGGGCAGTATCCGGCCCCGGGCGAGCAGACGCAGCCCCAGCAGGGCCGCTGTGCCCCAGAACGCGGTACCCGCCGACGCCCGCCCGCCGTCGTACGCGCCGAGTGCCCGGCAGCGGGTCAGCAGCGGCAGCGCCTGCTCCACCGGCAGCAGCACGGCTACCACCCGCGCCCGGCGCACGGACGAACCGTGCGGCCTGACCACGGTGAGTTCCTCGGGTTCCACCCCGAGGTCCGGTGGCTCACTCCCAGGCGTCCAGAACGCCATCCGCCCCGTCCGGGGTGGATCCGCGGGAAGGAACACCGCCTCGCCCAGGGCGAGCCCCGGCAATCCGGCAAACATCCGTTCCCAGTCGGGAGTCGCCGACTCGGGCTCCGCCGACGGGTAAACCTTCGCCACCACACCCACTCCTGGCCAGGCTCCTGCAACTGCTCGGGAGGACGCGGGTAGCCCACGAGCCCTCGGCGGGTCAAGGCTATCCGCGCGGACGGACAGGAAACGCCAGAAGTGTTTCCGCCCACTCGGCGCAGTGCGGAAAGATGTCAACGGAACCCGCCGAGGACCGGCGCGACCTCTTTGCGATCGCAGCCCGTTACCGGTGCCGGAATCCGCCTCCGTCCTGAGGGAAGCCTTCGCCGTGATCGCCGAGCCCATGCCGACCTATCAGTTGAAGATCGCCCTGCGGGACATCAGCCCGCCGGTCTGGCGCCGGGTCACCCTGCCCGCCGACACCTCGCTCGGCTGCCTGCACGACATCGTCCAGACATGCTTCGGCTGGGACAACTCCCACCTGCATTCCTTCACCGAGCCTGGCGCCGGCCGCCAATTCGTCGACTTCGACGCACCGGTGGACCGCGATCCTTTCCGCGACGCAGACGAGGAGTCCGTGACCGTGGCCGAGGTGCTGCCCTACGAAGGCGGCCGACTGGAGTACACCTACGACTTCGGCGACGACTGGCGGCACCGGATCACGCTGGAGAAGATACTCCCCGCGTCCACCCCCGACCGGCGCGTCCGCTGCACCGGGGGCCGCCGCGCCATGCCTTATGCCGAGGACATCGGGGGAGCCTGGGGGCTGCAGGTCGTCCTCGACGCCGTCGAGGACTGCGGCGCACCGGCCCCCGAGCCGTGGACCGACCTGGTCGAAACCCTGCGCGAGGAGGGGTTCGACGCCGCTCGCTTCGACCGCGACGCCCTGGACCGGGAACTGGCCGGACTGGACCCGCAGCCTCCCACGGCCGCCCCGGCACCAGACTCGGCCGAAGCCGCCCTCAGCGGGCGGCCCTGCTCGTGCGGCGAGGTCCACGACGGCGAGGACGACGATGACTTGGACATGGAGTCCGTTCCGGTGCGACCCCTGTCCCTGGCACCACGTGCGGAACTCGCCGCAGCCGCCCGGCAGGTGCCGCTGATCGCCTCCGCCCTCCGCCTGGCCCACTGGTGCCAGGACGGACGAGCCGCCACGTCCCGGGACGTGCTCAAGCCCGCGCTGGGCCGCCAGGCCGTCCAGGAACTCGCACTCTGGACCCAGGACGACGAACTGAGCGCGCTCCGGCCCGAGGAGCGGGACAAGCGGCTGGCCCGTCTGCGCAGCTCCGGAGACCTGCCCTGCCTGGACGACCCCTGGCGGCTCGCCGTGTACGGGGACCTGGTGGAGATCGGCAAGGGCGTGGCCCACCCCGGTACCGGCCTGCCCGCTACCGCGGACGACGAGGGAGTACTGGAACTCTGGTGCCATGCGCTCGAAGACGAACTCGACGATCTGAACGACCTCGGGAACCTCGGCCTGCCCCCGGTGCTGCTGGGCGCGCTGGACATGGAGGACGAGGACGGCCACGGCCTGCCAGCGGTGGTGCTGCGGGCGCTGTACGAGGTTCCCGACGGCGAATGGCTGGACAGCGCACTGCTCGTCGGCGCACTCCGCGAGGGGCTCCCGAAGCAGGAGGCACGGCTGGTCGAACTGTTCCTCCTGCAGATCCTCGACCAGGCGGCCCTTGTCCTCGCCGAGTACCAGGCGGCGGAGGTCGAGACCGGCCCGGAGACGAGCCGGCAGCGGGATCACGTCCTCCTCGGAATCCTCGGCATCGAGGCGAGCGCCGTGGACAGCGACGGCACACCGTCGGCCGGGACACGGCTCAGGCTCACCCCACTGGGACGCCACGGACTGCGCGAGTACCTGCTCGCCGAGGGATTCCACGCTCCTCTCATCGGCGAACTGGCCGACGCAGACGCCCCGACCTTGCTCGACGCCCTGCTCGACTACGACCAGGAGGTTGCCCACTCCGAGATCACCGGATGGATCAGCCATCGGGGCCAGGGCCCGGCTGCGGTCCAGCTCATCGACGCCTGCGCAGGTTTGGAAGCCGATGCGGCCCTCCGCCGCCTTGCCGCCGCGCCGGTGCTCGCGGAACTCGATGAACCGCGAGCGCTCGCGGTCCTGCGCAAGGCCGCGGCCTCCCAGGTCCCCGGCTGCGCCGAGACCGCGGCGATCGCGCTGGCCGGCCGTGGTGAGATCCCCGAGGGACACGGTCCGGAACTCCAGATGTGGGGGCTCGTGGACCATCTGTGGGGCCCGCTCGGTGTGGCGGACGAGGCACTCGCCATGTTCCTGGAACAGGAGGGGGATTCGGTGCTGCCGCTCCTGGAGCAGGCCGCCGACGACCTTTGGCGTTGCGACCACCCCGCCACTGGGGCCGTCCTGGAAGCGGCAGGGCGGCATCTGAGGGCTCGGGACAAGGCGCTGGCCAAGCGGCTGCGCAGGTCCGTGACCAAAGTCGGATCCCAGCGCCGACGATGAGGTGCGGACGTGCGTGATCGCTACGCGACGCCGGGGCCGGGGCCGGCAGAGGCTGTGCTCGATCCGGTCGAGTTCGGTCAGCTCTCGTAGTGGTAGCGGCACTGTGCGATCAGGACACCATCCTCGGTGGCTTTGTAGATCAGTCTGTGCTCGTCGTTGATGCGGCGCGACCAGTAGCCCTGGAACCCGTGTTTGAGGGGTTCCGGCTTGCCGATCCCCTCGTTGCCGTTCCGAGCGATGTCCGCGATGAGCGTGTTGATGCGCTTCAGGATCTTCCGGTCCTGAAGCTGCCACCAGAGATAGTCCTCCCAGGCGCGGGAGGAGAAGGTGGTCTTCACTCGGCCCTTATTCGTCGGTCGCCAGTTCGCGTACGGTGCCGCCGCCGTTTTCCAGCTCGTCGATGGACGCGAGCAGGCGCCGGGCGTTCGCCGGGCTGCGCAGCAGGTATGCCGTCTCCTTCAGGGACTCGTAGTCCTCAAGGGAGACAATGACGACCGGCTCGTGTCCGGCCCGTGTGATGACGACCTCTTCGCGGTCGTCGGTGACTGAGTTGAGTACCTCGGCGTAGCGCGCGCGAGACTCGGAGTACGTCATGGTCTTCACGATCGACCCTCCTTCCACGTACAGGAAATTGTACGTCTATCCCCGTCGGTGCGGCAAGCACCGGAATGACGGCCGTGGTGCGAAAGTGCCGGACGGCGGTCAACCCGCGGTCAACCCGCGAATGCCTTGCGGAGCCGTTCCACCGCGTCCGCCAGTACCTCGATGCGCTTGCAGAACGCGAACCGGACATAGGGCGCGCCCACGTTCGTGTGGTCGTAGAAGACCACGTTGGGGATCGCGACCACGCCCGCACGCTGCGGGAGCGAACGGCAGAAGCCGGCGCCGTCGCTCTCGCCGAGCGGGCGGATGTCGGTGGTGATGAAGTACGTGCCCGCGGGCCGGAACACCTCGAACCCCGCCTCCGTGAGCCCGGTGGCGAGCAGGTCCCGCTTCGTCCGCATGTCCGCGCGGAACTCCTCGAAGTAGGTGTCCGGGAGGGCGAGCGCCTCGGCGACGGCGTACTGGAACGGCCCGGACGCCACATAGGTCAGGAACTGCTTGGCCGAGCGCACCGCCGTGACGAGGCCGGGCGCCGCCGTCACCCAGCCGACCTTCCACCCGGTGAACGAGAAGGTCTTCCCCGCCGAGCCGATGGTGACCGTGCGCTCGCGCATGCCCGGGAAGGACGCCAGGGGCAGGTGCTCGGCGTCGTCGAAGACCAGGTGCTCGTACACCTCGTCCGTGACCACGAGCAGGTCGCGCTCGACGGCGAGGTCGGCGATCGCCCGCAGCTCCTCGCGGGTGAGCACGGTTCCGGTGGGGTTGTGCGGGGTGTTGACGAGCAGCAGCCGGGTGCGGTCGGTGACGGCGTCGCGCAACTCGTCCAGGTCCAGCCGGAAGCGGGCGTTGTCCTCGTGGTGCGGCCGCAGCGTGACGGGTACGCGCCGGCCGCCCGCCATCGCGATGCAGGCGGCGTACGAGTCGTAGTAGGGCTCGAGCGCGATCACCTCGTCGCCGGGTTCGAGGAGGGCCAGCAGGCTCGCGGCGATCGCCTCGGTGGCGCCCGCGGTGACCAGCACCTCGGTGTCGGGGTCGTACGACAGGCCGTACCGCCGCCGGTGGTGCGCGGCGACCGCGGTGCGCAGCTCGGGGATGCCGGGGCCCGGAGGGTACTGGTTGCCGCGACCCTCACGCAGCGCCCGCACCGCGGCCTCGCGGATCTCCTCGGGCCCGTCCGTGTCGGGGAAACCCTGCCCGAGGTTGATGGACCCCGTGCTCATCGCGAGGGCGGACATCTCGGCGAAGATCGTCGTCCCGAACTCGGCGAGCCGGCGGTTGAGGAGAGGGCGTGCGCTGGAGGTCATGGCCGCCATCCTGCGCCGAAGCTCCGGGACTCCTCAAGCTGCCCGCAAGGACGTTCAGCCGTGCCGGCGCCCCGAGCACCGCCTGCGAGCAGCGGAGGAGGCGTCCGCACCCGTCGGCGTCCGTGTTGTGGGGCGCCCTCGGACGGCCCACCGCCGGCCGGCCGGGCACGAGCGGCGGCGGGGGCGTACGCCGAGCGGGACGGCACACGGCGTGACGGGCATGGCCGACCGCGGACGGCGGCGCCCGGCGCTGCCGGGATATCCGCTTGTCGGGGTCGAGAGCACCGCTCTATGGTCCCGGCATGTCACTCCGTGCTCGTATGCGTCAGGCACTCCCCGAAGCGATGCGCGCCCGCGACAAGGCCGCGGTGAGCGCCCTGCGCGCGACGCTCGCCGCGCTGGACAACGCGGAGGCGGTGCCCGTCGGCGAAGCCGACCTGCGCGGCCTGGCCCTGGAGCAGTCGCCGGTCGGTGCCGGCGCCACCGAGGCGGTGCGACGCGAGCTGAGCGAGGGCGGCGTGGCGGAGATCGTGCGCGCCGAGGCCGCCGAACGGCTCGACGTCGCGGAGCAGTTGACCGCCCCGGCGCACGCCGACCGGGCCACGCGGCTGCGTGCGGAGGCCGCTGTGCTGCTGCGCCTCCTGGACGGGCCCGACGCGTCGTAGCACCCGGCGGAGGACCACGGCCCAGCCTCGGCCACGGCGCGACCCACAAGGCCGACGAACTGTGCATCCATGCAGTTCAGGGGCTTTTTCCGGGTCGTGACCCTCAGAACTTCCTCAACTCTGCTTTGGCGGGGGGAGCGTGGGGGCATCCCCCGTGCACCCGGGAACACGGAGGGGCCCACGGGGGGCCGGTCCCGGGGAGGAAAGGGGGACGACGCCATGCTTTTCGGCATCATCCTGGCGATCATCTGTGTCGGTTTCGTCGTACGCCTCGTCATGGGCGGGCGCAGGCGCGGCAAGCGCCGCGGGCTGCGGGCAGGAACCGGTGGGAGCGCCGGCAGCTGGTGGGCCGCGGGGAGCGACGGCGGTTCGTCGTCGGGCGGCCATCACTCGGGCGGCCATCACTCGTGCGGTGGTGGTCACTCCTCCTGCGGCGGCCACTCCTCGTGCGGCGGCGGTGGCGGATGCGGCGGTGGCGGGGGCGGGTGCGGCGGCGGAGGCAGCTGACACGGTCGGCCGGGCTCGGCAGGGGGACGCGTGTCCGCCTCGACGACCGC
>Ga0102590_1000969_pt1 | contig 50131 bp, 48 predicted proteins | sample AraplaMF_Col_mMF_FD_76859 | JGI IMG/M metagenome (GOLD analysis project Ga0102590, IMG submission 76859) | Arabidopsis root microbial communities from the University of North Carolina, USA - plate scrape MF_Col_mMF | ecosystem: Host-associated > Plants > Roots > Endosphere | place: USA...
CGACACCGAGCTGGTGCGCGAGTGGTTCCAGGCCTTCGCCATCAACGCCGGTGTGACTCTCCACGTCGAGACCCTATATGGCGATAACAGCCACCATATCGCCGAGTCCTGCTTCAAGGGTCTGGCGCGGGCGCTGCGCACCGCGGTCGCAATCGACCCCAAGGCGGCGGGCGAAATCCCGTCCACCAAGGGCTCGCTCGGCGGCTGAGCATCTCCGCCGGTCAATGAAACGCTGCCGGCGGCATTGACTTGAATTCTCGAGCACGGGGCATCGACAATGCCTGTCTACACAGTTCATGCTCCCACCCCAGGCGGGGCGGATCTGCGCGCGACCGACAAGTTCGTGTTCGTGCGCGACGGTTTCCATTTCTGGGCGATGATCTTCGGCCCGCTCTGGCTGCTCTGGAACAGGCTCTGGCTGGCGCTGATCGGCTGGATCGTGTTCCTCGCCGCGTTCGATGCCGGGCTGTCCAGCCTCGGCCTCGGCCGCCGCTCGATCTTCCTCGCCACCATCATCGTCGCGCTCCTGATGGGTTTTGAAGCTTCGAGCCTGCGTCGCTGGACGCTGTCGCGGGGCAAGTGGCGGCAGCTCGACATCGTCGTCGCCGACAACCGCGACACCGCCGAGCGCCGCTTCTTCGAGCGCTGGAGCGACAAGCAGGGTGGCATAGCTGGCGATCAATGGGCCGTCGATCGCGGCGGCCCGCCGCCGACCCGGGGCGTGCCCGGCCAGCCATTTTCGAATCCGCCGCCGATTCCGGCCGGCGGCATCATTGGATTGTTTCCAGAACCGGGAGGGTCAAGATGAGCGTCGCCATCATCGATTACGGTTCCGGGAATCTGCATTCCGCCGCCAAGGCATTTGAGCGCGCCGCGCGCAGCCTTGAGAATCCGCAAAAGGTATTCGTCACCAGCGATCCCGATCAGGCCTACGAGGCCGATCGTCTTGTGCTGCCTGGTGTCGGCGCCTTCGCCGATTGCCGGCGCGGGCTCGATGCGGTCAATGGCATGGTCGAGGCGATCACCGAAGCCGTGCGCGTCAAGGCGCGGCCGTTCTTCGGTATCTGCGTCGGCATGCAGCTGATGGCGAGCCGCGGCAAGGAGCACGTCGTCACTGAAGGCCTGAACTGGATCGGCGGCGACGTCGAGAAGATCACGCCGCGCGACGAGAGTCTGAAGATCCCGCACATGGGCTGGAACACGCTCGATCTGCTGCAGGAGCACCCAGTGCTGAACAAGCTGCCGCTCGGCCCCAAGGGCCAGCACGCTTATTTCGTGCACTCCTACCACCTCAACGCCGCCAACGAGGCGGATGTGCTCGCGCGCGCCGATTACGGCGGGCCTGTCACCGCGATCGTCGCGAAGGACACCGCCATCGGCACGCAATTTCACCCCGAGAAGAGCCAGCGCTTTGGCCTCGCCCTGATCTCGAACTTTTTGCGATGGAAACCGTGATGGCCGCTTCCCTCTCTCTTGTTACCTCCCCCCTTGTGGGGGAGGTCGAATCCGAAGCATTCGGGAGGGGGGTAGCCGCAACGCCGGTGTCCGTGGTTTACCCCTCTCCCCAACCCTCTCCCACAAGGCGGGAGGGAGCGCACCGTCTGCGCGGAAAACTCCTGGCTCAATCATGATCCTTTTTCCTGCCATCGATCTCAAGAACGGCCAGTGCGTGCGCCTCGAGCAAGGCGACATGGCGCGCGCGACCGTGTTCAATCTCGATCCCGCCGCCCAGGCGCAGAGCTTTGTCACGCAGGGCTTTGAATATCTCCATGTCGTCGATCTCGACGGCGCCTTCGCCGGCAAGCCGGTGAATGCGCAAGCCGTCGAAGCCATGCTGAAGACGATCAAGATCCCGGTGCAGCTCGGCGGCGGCATTCGCGACCTCAGGACCGTCGAAGCCTGGCTCGACAAGGGCATCACCCGCGTCATCATCGGCACCGCTGCGGTGCGCGATCCGGAGTTGGTGAAGGCTGCCGCGAAGAAATTTCCCGGTCGCGTCGCGGTCGGCCTCGATGCCCGCGACGGCAAGGTCGCGGTCGAAGGCTGGGCCGAGACCTCGCAAGTCACGGTGCTGGAGATCGCGCAGCGTTTCGAGGATGCCGGCGTTGCCGCCATCATCTTCACCGACATCGCGCGCGACGGCCTGCTCAAGGGCTTGAATCTCGATGCGACCATTGCGCTGGCCGACGCCATTTCGATTCCCGTGATCGCCTCCGGCGGCCTTGCCTCGATCGACGATGTGAAAGCCATGCTGACGCCACGCGCGAAAAAGCTCGCCGGCGCGATCGCCGGTCGTGCGCTCTATGACGGCCGGCTCGATCCCGCGGCCGCCCTCGCCTTGATCCGCAACGCGCGCAGGAGCTGACACATGTTCAAGGTGCGCGTGATCCCCTGCCTCGACGTCAAGGACGGCCGCGTCGTCAAGGGCGTCAACTTCGTCGACCTCCGCGATGCCGGCGATCCCGTCGAAGCCGCGATCGCCTATGACGCCGCCGGCGCCGACGAGCTGACCTTCCTCGACATCACCGCGACCCATGAGAACCGCGGCATCATGCTGGACGTTGTCCGGCGCACGGCGGAGGCCTGCTTCATGCCGGTAACCGTCGGCGGCGGCGTGCGTGAGGTCGACGACATCAAGACCTTGCTGCGTGCCGGCGCCGACAAGGTCTCGATCAACAGCGCCGCGGTGTCGCGGCGCGAGTTCGTCAAGGAAGCCGCCGAGAAGTTCGGCGAGCAGTGCGTGGTGGTCGCGATCGACGCCAAGCGGGTCAAGCGCCCAGGCGGTGATCGCTGGGAGATTTTCACCCATGGCGGCCGCAACGCGACCGGCATCGACGCCATCGAATATGCCCAGGAAGTGGTCTCGCTCGGGGCGGGTGAAATCCTGCTCACCTCGATGGACCGCGACGGCACGCGGCAGGGCTTTGACATTCCGCTCACCCGGGTGATCGCCGACAGCGTTTCGGTCCCCGTGATCGCCTCGGGTGGCGTCGGCAATCTCGACCATCTCGTCGACGGTATCCGCGATGGCCATGCCACCGCGGTGCTGGCGGCTTCGATCTTCCATTTCGGGGAATTCACCATCCGTGAAGCCAAGGAGCATATGGCCAGGCGCGGACTGCCCATGCGCCTGGATGCCTGACGACTCCCGTCCATAAAAATGCTACACAGACCGGTGGGACTGTGCCTCCTGGCCTCTGAGTGTTTTTCGAGTAATTCCGATGCCGCGTTTCACCATCCACGATCTCGCCGAGACCATCGATGCCCGCGCGGTTTCCGGTGGCGAGGCCTCCTATACTCGCAAGCTCCTCGACAAGGGCGCCGAACATTGCGCCAAGAAGTTCGGTGAGGAGGCAGTCGAAACCGTAATCGCAGCAGTCGAAAACGATCGCGCGCATCTGATCGCTGAAAGCGCCGACCTGCTCTACCATTTCCTTGTGCTCCTCAAGGCACGCGGCGTAAAGCTGGAGGAGGTCGAGGCGGCGCTGGACAAGCGGACCAATATGTCAGGATTGGAAGAGAAGGCGTCGCGCAAGGGCGCATAGGCAAGGGGCGAGCAGATCGCAACGGAAAGGTCGGTCATGGATATCCGCGCACCCGAGCAGCAGTATAATCCATACCGCGTCTATTCGCGCGAGGAGTGGGCGCGTCTGCGCGACGACACGCCGATGACGCTGGAGCCCGGTGAGTTCGACCGGCTGCGCTCGCTGCACGACCGCCTCGATCTCAAGGAAGTCGAGGACATTTATCTGCCGCTCTCGCGCCTGCTCTCGATCTATGTCGATGCCACCCAGCGCCTGTACTACGCGGAGCGCCAGTTCCTCAACATTCGCGACCGCAAGGTGCCCTACATCATCGGCGTCGCCGGTTCGGTCGCGGTCGGTAAATCCACCACGGCCCGCGTGCTCCAGGCCCTCCTGGCGCGCTGGTCGCCGCGCCCGAAGGTCGATCTCATCACCACCGACGGATTCCTCTACCCGAAGGCCCTGCTCGAGCAGCAGGGTATCCTGCAGAAGAAAGGTTTTCCGGAGAGCTACGACCTTCCGCTGCTGCTCAATTTCCTGTCCGACATCAAGTCGGGCCGCCGCCATGTGCGCTCGCCGGTCTATTCGCACCTGACCTACGACATCGTGCCGAACGAATGGGCCGAGATCGACCAGCCGGACATCCTGATCGTCGAGGGCGTCAACGTCCTGCAGACCGGCAAGCTGCCGCGGGACGGCAAGGCGGTGCCCGTCGTTTCCGACTTCTTCGACTTTTCGGTTTACATCGACGCCGACGAGGAGGCGCTGCGGCGCTGGTACATCAAGCGCTTCCTGGCGCTGCGGGACACCGCGTTCACCAATCCGAAATCCTACTTCAACCGTTATGCGCTGCTGTCGGACGAGGAGGCCATCGCCACCGCGACTGCGATCTGGGAACGCACCAACCTCGCCAATCTCGAGGACAACATTCTGCCGACGCGGCCGCGCGCGACGCTGATCCTGAAGAAGGCCGCCGACCACGCGGTGGAGAGCGTGGCGCTCAGGCGACTGTAATCTTTGGCGAGCCTTAGCTGAATTTTCAGGCTGGGCGTCTTTTGTTGCAGACTGACGGAGGGTAATCGGTTATGGCCGTCGAAAACACGAGGGGCCAATGGTCGATCGTCTCAAAACTGCTGCGGAACATCTGGAAGCGCCGACGTGCCCGGACTGCCATATCGAGATGAGGTGGTACCGGTCGGAACTGCTGGCGGAGGAACCGGTCCCGGTTATCGCGCATCTCTTCGTTTGCCCGCATTGCAAGCGGGCCGCCCGGGCAGACACCATCTTCAGGAACGACAAAGGACCGCCTGAGAAGCTCTCTGCCCCGCGTTTTGTCGCTCACGCCGCATAATGGACCTCACTCACCGGCCAGTCACTTGCAACCCCGGCTGAGAGCGATCGTGCTCTCCTCCAAGCCAGAGTACGCGCAATCGCAAGCACCGCGGGAACTTTCCATGCTTGGAGGCGGTTGAACACACCCCATCCGCGCGCAGGCCGAGGATTTCATGAGCCAGACGACGCTCGACCAACTCGGAGACGCGCGCCGTCTCGAGCTGATGGTCAATGCAATCGTCGACTATGCGATCTTCATGCTCGACACCGACGGAATCGTACGAAGCTGGAACTCGGGCGCCGAACGTCTGAAGGGTTATGCCGCCAGCGAAATCATCGGCGAGCCATTTTCGGTCTTCTATACCCCGGAAGACCGCGCTGCGGGTCTGCCGCAAAGGGCGCTGGCAACGGCGCGCGAGACCGGGCGCTTCAATTCCGAAGGTTGGCGCGTCCGCAAGGACGGCAGCCGGTTCTGGGCGCTCGTCGTACTCGATGCCATCAGGGACGAGCACGGCAAGCTGATCGGCTTTGCCAAGGTGACGCGGGATATCACCGAGCGACAGCAGGCTCATACCGAGCTAGTCGAAAGCGAACGACGCTACCGTCGCTTGATCGAGGCGGTGATCGACTATGCCATTTTCCAGCTCGACCCGGAGGGCCACGTCGCGACCTGGAATCCCGGCGCCCAGCGCATCAAGGGCTATGCCCCGAACGAGATCATCGGGCGCCATTTCAGCCAATTCTATACGCCGGAGGACCTCGCAATCGAGGTGCCGAAACGAGCCTTGGCCGAAGCCCGCGAGCACGGCCGTTTCGAGGCGGAAGGCTGGCGCGTGCGAAAGGACGGAACACGGTTTTGGGCGTCAGTCATCATCGACCGCATCGTCGATGAGGCAGGCGAAATCATCGGCTTTGCCAAGGTCACGCGCGATCTTACCGAGCGCAAGCGCGCGCAGGACGAGCTCAAGCTGGTGCAGGAGCAATTGCTCGCGTCACAGAAGCTCGAGGCTGTGGGCCAGCTCAGCGGCGGCATCGCTCACGATTTCAACAACCTGCTCATGATCGTGCTCGGCAATATCGAAACCGCGGAGCGCAATGCTCGCCAACTGGCCGGCAGCGCCAATCTGCAGCGCGCTTTGGGCCATGCCAAGCGCGGCGCCCAAAGAGCTGCAGCGCTCACCAGCCGCCTGCTTGCCTTTTCGCGCCGGCAGGCGCTCGATCCGAAGCCGATCAACGTCAACAATTTCCTGAACGGCGTGCAGGACTTCCTGCAGCGAACGCTCGGCGAGCGTGTCGAGGTCCAAACCGTTGGGAGTGCGGGTCTGTGGCAGATCGAAGCTGACGCCAATCATCTGGAATCAGCCATCATCAATCTCGCGATCAACGCCCGCGACGCCATGCCCGATGGCGGCAAGCTGACAGTCGAGGCCGTCAACGTCTCGGCGGACGATGATTACAGTCGCGCCAATCCAGAGCTGCCGCCGGGCCAGTACGTCGTCATCTGCGTAACCGATACCGGCAGCGGAATGACGGCCGAGGTGCTCGATCATGCCTTCGAACCCTTCTTCACGACCAAGGAGCCAGGCCAAGGGACCGGACTCGGGCTCAGCCAGGTCTATGGCTTCGTCAAGCAATCCGGCGGGCACGTGAAGATTTACAGCGAGGTCGGCCACGGCACGAGCATCAAGCTGTACTTCCCGCGCTACCTCGGTGCTGGCTTGGTGCCCGCCGCGGAGCCGGACGAATTGCTGCCTGAAGGCGAAAAGGTGGAGACTATCCTCGTTGTCGAGGATGATGCCGACCTCAGAACCTATGTATGCGACGTTCTGCGGGACCTGAATTATCGCATCCTGTCCGCGCCTAGTGCTCAGGGCGCCCTGACCATCCTCCTTCAGGAAGAGCCGCAGGTGAATCTGCTCCTGACCGATGTCGTCATGCCCGGAATTAACGGACGTGAGCTTGGGCGAAGGGCGCAGCAAATCCGGCCGGGACTGAAGATCCTCTACATGACCGGATACTCCAGGAACGCCGTCGTTCATCAGGGGCGGCTGGATGAAGGTGTGGATGTCCTCGAAAAGCCGGTCTCGCAGGCGAAACTGGCCCTGCGTGTGCGAGAGATCCTGGACCGCCTCGTACCCGGATGACTACTTCCTGGCGCCGCGGATTTCGCGGCCGGTTAAACGGTAAGTTGCCGCGAGGCCGCGAGCCCCGCGAGCGCCTCATCCAGCTTTTCGCGATCGAGCGGCTTGATCAAGAATCCATTCATGCCAGCCTCGAAACAGGCGTAGCGATCCTCCACCAGCGTGTTCGCCGTGAGCGCGAGGATCGGCGTGTGGTGGCCGCCGGTAGCGGCCTCGTGGGCGCGGATGCGTTTGGTCGCTTCGATGCCATCGAGCTGCGGCATCTGGATGTCCATCAGAACCAGATCGTATGGCGTGCCGGCCGATGAGGCCGCGAGCCAGGATTCCAGCGCGGCCTCACCATGAACCGCGATGACGACGCGATGGCCGAGCTTCGTCAGCAGCGACCGCATCAAGAGCGCGTTGATCTCATTGTCCTCGGCGACCAGGATCGAGAGGCCGCTCGTGCGCGGTCTGACTGACGCCGGTTCGGCAGGCTCCGGCGCGAGATCGGGCGAGGCGATTTCCGGCGCCAGCGCAAGGCGCGCGGCGAGCGAGGCTGCGCGGAGCGGCTTCACCAGGAAGCCGGTGAAGGCGGTCGAGAGTTTTTCATGGCGCGAGCTCGGCGTCAGCAGCACGAGCCGTTGCGTCGCATGCGCGCGGGCGGCTTCGCCCAGGCGATCGGTGATATCTGAACCGAACGCGCGATCGAGCAGCACCGCATGCCACGAGCGCTCAGGCAGCAACGCTTCGGCGACGGTCGCATCCGTGACCAGGCAGGTCTGGCCGCCCCAGCGTTCCAGCCGCCGCGCGATCAGAGACGCTTCGATGCCAGCAGCCACCAGCAGGATCGACTTGCCAGCGAGGTCCGGGCTAGGGAATGTCGTCTGTCCGGCGCTGCCTTGCGAGGGCGCGAGCGGAATTGCGACCTCAAAGGTCGAACCCTTGCCGGGCTCACTCTCCAGCGTGATGCGGCCGCCCATACGCTTGACGATGCGTTCGCTGATGGCGAGGCCAAGGCCGGTGCCGCCATAGGTGCGGGCGACGCGATCGTCGGCCTGCTCGAATTCGCGGAAGATGCGCGACTGTGCTTCGGGCGCGATCCCGATGCCGGTGTCGCGCACCAGAAAGCTGATTTCATTCGGCCAGATGCCGGGCTCGACGAGCAGCGCCACGCCGCCTGATGCGGTGAATTTGATGGCATTGCCGGCGAGGTTGAGCAGCACCTGGCGCAGCCGCGCGGCGTCACCGACGACCTCGAGCGGCAATTGCTCGTCGACGTAAGCGGCGATCTCGAGCTTCTTGGCCTGGGCGCGCGGCGCCAGCAGTTCGGTGACTTCTTCGATCAGGGTCGAGAGCGCGAAGGGACGCTGGTCGAGATCGAGCTTGCCGGCCTCGATCTTGGAATAGTCGAGCAGCTCCTCGATCAGCGCCATCAGTGCTTCGCCTGATGTTTTCACCGCCCTGGCATAAGTCGTCTGCTCCGGCGTCAGCGTGGTGTCGAGCAGGAGCCCGCCCATGCCGATGATGCCGTTGAGAGGGGTGCGGATCTCGTGGGAGGCCATCGCGAGGAACCGCGATTTGGCGCGGTTGGCGGCATCGGCCTGGTCGCGGGCATCCGACAGCGCGCGTTCGGTCTCGGTGCGGTCGGTGACGTCGCGCCCGACGCTCTGCAGTTCGGCGGGCTGGCCGGCATCGAGCCGCACAAAACCTTCGCGCCAGGCGATCCAGCGCGCGCCTGAGGACGTCGAGATTCTCTGGTCGTGAATGCGCGTGCCGTTGCTCTCGCGCGCGCTGTCGCCCTGTTCCAGCACGTCGAAGTCAAAGCGTGTGCCAATCAGCGCGGTGCGCGCCTGTCCGGCCAGGGCGCAATAGGCATCGTTGGCGAAGGTGATGCGGCCCTGATGGTCGCGCAGCACGATGAGATCGCCCTGCTGCTCGAACAGGCTGCGGGCGCGCTCTTCGGCTTCCTTCAGCTCCCAATTGCGGTCGATCAGCGCCTCGTTGTGGGCCGCGAGCTTGCGCATCCGCTTGTTGACGAAGCGCAGCCGCATGCTGAGCGTGGCAAGGCCGAGGCAGGCGAGCGCGAATAGGAAGCTCGCGCCGATCGCGAAGGTGTTGGGATCGTAGCCGGAATTTTCCGAGCGGCTGCCGGTGACGAAGCCATAGGCCCCGCCGAACGTCGCCGAGAAGATCATGAAGGAGCGGATCGCGAAGGCAATTCTGGGGTGCTGTCGCCTGAAGCGGCGCATGCGCACCTTGATCCGGAACGTCCGACCCATCGCAACCGACCCCAACTCTTATCCGAAACCTGCCACCGCCGTGCGCGACGATGTCTTGCCGACCTTGCGAACAGCTTGAGGGGCTGGGCCGGCCTCGAAACAGGGTTGACGCGGCATTAACGTGCTTCAGAGCGAGGCCGCCTTGAGATGGCTATGGCCGCCGCGGGCGCCGACGATCAGGGCCGCGGCTTCCTTCTGCGAAAAATTCTTCGAACGGACATAGATGCGATAGTCGGCCGGGCCTTCGGTGGTGAGATAGACCGTCGGACCGTCGCGGCCGCCCTGGCTGGAAATTGCAACCAGATGCGTGGAGGGATTGTCCTGGCAGGCGCTCGGCTCGTCGCTGGCGCCGTCGTCGACCACGGCAAAGTCGGCAGCGTCCGCATCGTCGGTGATCTGCACCCGCACGGTCGCCCGCGCGGGATCGTCTGTGAAGGCGATCTGGATGGGGGCTGTCCAGAACAACGAGGTGAGCTCGACCGAGGTGTCGCCGATGGCGATACAGGGATGCGACACCGATCCGATCTCGCTCCGCGCGAACACCGCAGCCGCCAACAGGGGAACAACCGAGGTCAGGACCTTGAAACGCAACATGACACGCTACTCGCCGGGCCCGGTACGGGAACTTGTGGGCCTTCCTTATGGTTTGCAGAGCGTAAAGGAAACTCGTTACCGCCGGGTTGACGCGCGGGATGATCACGCCAACTGCCGCACATCCTCCGCGAGTGCGCGGTAGGACAGCGCCTCGGCGAGATGCAGCCGGCCGATCTTCTCGGCGCGGTCGAGGTCGGCGAGCGTGCGTGCCACCCGCAACACCCTGTGATAGCCGCGCGCCGACAGCCGCATGGTCTCGGCGGCATCGCGCAGCAGCTTTTGTCCCTGGGTATCAGGCTTGGCGATGTCTTCGAGCACCGCAGCCGGCGCCTCGGCATTGGTGCGGACTTGCGGCAGGCCTGCATCTCTATAGCGCGCGAGCTGGATGTCGCGCGCGGCTGCCACGCGCGCGGCGACTTCGGCCGAGCCTTCGGCCGGGGGCGGCAGGATCAGATCGGCTGCGGTGACGGCGGGGACCTCGATGCGCAGATCGATGCGATCCATCAGCGGGCCGGAGATGCGTGCCTGGTAGTCACCGGTGCAGCGATCGACGCGGCCGCGCTTGCAGGCATAGCCGGGCTCGAACGCGTTGCCGCAGCGGCAGGGATTCATCGCAGCGATCAGCATGAAGCGCGCAGGGTAAGTGACGCGGTGATTGGCGCGGGAGACCGAGACCTCGCCGTTCTCCAAGGGCTGGCGCAGCGAATCCAGCACGCGCGGATCGAACTCGGGCAGCTCGTCGAGGAACAGCACGCCCTGATGTGCCAGTGAGATCTCGCCGGGCTTGGCGCGCGCGCCGCCGCCGGTGAGCGCAGCCATGCTGGCGGAATGATGTGGCGAGCGGAACGGCCGCCGCGAGGTCAGCGCGCCACCCTCGATCTCGCCGGCGACCGAGGCGATCATCGAGACCTCGAGCAATTCGCCCGGCGACAGCGGTGGCAGGATCGAGGGCAGGCGCGCTGCCAGCATCGATTTGCCGGCACCGGGCGCGCCGATCATCAGGATATGGTGGACAATTAAATTACCAAATGTTAATGAGACCAGATGGTTATAGATCATCCGGAAGTCCGCCCGAAGGCTTTCTCATACGTCAGGATGTCCACTGACCTTCAACTGAAGGGCGATAGCCTTCGCCGTCAGCGTGAAGCCTCCCGCAAATACGCCGACCGGCACGGCCTAGAGCTGATCGAGGATATCGACCTCCACGACATCGGTGTCTCGGCCTACAAGGGTAAGAATATCGCATCCGGCGCCTTCGGAAGGTTTCTGGAGGCCGTCCGGGACGGGAAGATCCAGGCGGGCTCATACCTGCTCGTCGAATCATTTGACCGAATGAGCCGCCAAGAGCCGGTGGTCGCCCTGAAACCGTTCATTGAGATCGTCGAAGCGGGTCTGGTCCTGGTCACGCTAGATGATGAGCGCGTATTCCGTGGCAATATCAGCTTCGAAGATCTGATTATCTCTATCGCGAAAATGAGCCGGGCGAATGAGGAATCAGCACGAAAGAGCGACCGTTTGTCGCAGGCATGGAAGGCAAAACGGGCCAGCATCGGCCAGAAGAAGATCACCGCCCGCTGTCCGAGTTGGCTGCGTCTCACTCCAGATCGCAGCGGGTTCGACGTGATTGAGGATCGCGCAGCCGTTGTCCGTCGGATTTTCGACGAGGCTGCTTCCGGGATCGGCACGTTCACGATCGTTCGCCGCCTGAATGAGGAAGGCGTCCCGACCTTCATGGAGAAAGGTGGCTGGCAGAACTCGACGGTCAACAAGATCCTTAGTAGCGCAGCGGCGATTGGGACATTTCAACCTAATCGCATGGAAGGCGGTAAGCGGACCCCCGATGGCGATCCGATCCGCAACTACTTCCCCCGCATCGTGCCCCTGCCTGTTTTCGAAGCGGCGCAGCGCGGCCGGCTGGAACGAAAGACGAAGCCCGAACAAGGCAGAAAGGGCAGTGGCGGCCCAAAGGGGAAGCACTTCACCAACCTGTTTTCGAAGCTGGCTGTCTGCGATTATTGCCGCAAGCCAATGCACTATCAAAACAAGGGTACCCCACCGAAGGGGCAAGCGTACCTCGTGTGCTCGAATGCACTCCGCAATTTCGGATGCGAAATGACCGGCCGCTGGCGCTATGACCAGTTCGAGTCGACGTTCTTGTCCTTCGTCGAGCAACTTGATCTGGCATCGCTCGTCCAATCAAGCGAGCATTCGACCAAGAGAAGCGAACTAGCTTTCCAGAGAGATGCCGTTGAAGGAAGAATCAAGCTTCTTCAGGACGAGCTTCGCCGTTCGTTCGAGACCAGCATGAAAATGGCTGAGTTCAACAGCGACTTTCTGGCCGACAGGATCAAGAAGGGCGAGCAGGAACTGGCCGAAGCAAAGAAGATGGAGCAGCAATTGCGCCACGAGATTGCGATCCTCGACCAGACGGCATTGACGTATTATCGCCGTCCCGATCAGGTCGCGGAGCTGATCGAGCGTGTGCGGGCCGCCAGAGGCGGCGACGTGTACAAGCTTCGCGCCCAAATCGCATCTAGACTGCAATCGTTGATCAGCGAGCTGCGTCTGACCGTGGACCCTGACACTCAGCGATTTGAGGTGGTCTTCCGAGATGGCCAGGGCATGACACTGTTCGTCGATCCTGAAGATCCCACGAGGTTCATCCAGAAAGTCAGCGGGAAGGCACCGGATTTCGAGATGCTTTCGGCTGATGGCACCGTTGTCCAGCTGCCGGCCGACGAACCAGCGCTGGATGAGAAATAAAGATTCCCAAACAGGTCACTCAGAGAACTGATATTTCCCCGCTGGGGAAGCCCCGGTCGCTGGGCCTACAATCGGATGCCGCTGCGGTTCGATTTAACCGGATGACAGCCGATACGCTTCCTCCAGTTCGGTTAGAGACGGCGGCATTATCGAAAACCAATTGAAATCGAACACCTTCTGTTGTGCAGCAGGCCAGTCGCGCAGAGGCACAGTTGTTAAGCCTTCGCCGGGAACACCCGTAGCGTCATTCACAACGAGCACCGTCAAGGGTTCAAGCCCATTCTCACGACACCAAGTCATAATGCAGCTGAGCGGACCGGCAAGAATACCCCCGGTGCCATATCCCTCCATCTGGTGCCGGGACAAGGCGCCATAAGTGATCGTCTGGCGATTCCAGGCCAGACCCACCAGCACCTGATAGATTTGCAGTGCACGCGTCGGAATGCGACTGTTATCCTCAAAACGCACGACCATCGTAACAAATCCCGATTCATTCGAGCCGACGGGATTGTAATTCACCGGATTGTTCGACGCTAGAGAGGTCGAAACCACGCTAGGCGAGGCAGACGGCTCTCACGGCTCTATATGGTTCGTCGTAAGATGCACCGAAGGTTAAACGTGAGGAAGTCGGGATGGGCGATCAAGAAGTCTCCAACAATCCGAGAACGCTTACCCGCGACGAACTTTACAAGCAGGTCTGGCAAACTCCGATGAGCAGGTTGGCCAGCGACTACGGCATCACCGGAAATGGCCTTGCCAAGATTTGTGACAGGCTGAGCATCCCATATCCGCCACGTGGCTATTGGGCGAAGAGGGCGGCGGGCAAGAAGGTGGTTACGTATCGATTGCCCGAGGCCGGCGAAAGCACGCCACTAAAGGTCACAATATCTCCGACCCCCCCTGCACCAAAAGGACCAGAGCTTCCGATCGCGGTGAGGGAAGCCGTCGAAACAGCTCGCTCGTCCGCGTCAGAAATCAAGATACCTGAAAAGTTAGCTCGCCCGCACGAAATCATAGCGCGATGGCTGGCCGAGCGAGAACGTCGGAAGCAAGAAGCCCGACGAGAGCGAGACCCTTGGCGAAAGAAGCATCTCGATCCCGGCGAATTGACTCAAGCCGATGAGCGGAAGCACTTAATTCTCGATGTGCTATTCAAGACGCTTGAGAAGCAGGGAGCGCGGATCAAGCAAGGAGAGCGCCACGAGCTTTTAGTCGAGCTACAAGGCGAAAAGCTCGAGATTCAGCTGCGCGAGAAGCATAAGCAGATTCGACGACCGCCTACCGCCGAAGAGAAGAAGAATTGGCTCTATCGAGATCGCTCATTCGTTCAAGAGCTGCAGCCGAGCGGCAACCTCATTTTCTCCATCAAGACGTATCTCCCGTCTGGACTGCGCCAGGAGTGGATCGAAAGCGAACGGAAGTGCATGGAAGAAGTGTTGCCAGATATCGTGGCAACCCTCATTGCCGCTGGGCCACTACTTGTCGAGCAGCGTCGTCAACGAGAAGAGGCCGAGCGCAAGCGTCGAATTGTTGAACAACAACGATATGAGGAACAACAGCGCCGGAAGCGCGACAATAATCGATGGCGCCGGTTCGTCGACATTGCGAAGGATTGGAGAGAGATCGAACTTGCCCGAGCGTTTCTAGCAGCTGTTAAGCAAGCCGAGATCGACCAAGAAAAGGAAATTGGAGGCCGCAGGCTTGGCGAATGGCTGTCTTGGGCAGAGGAGCGAATCTCAACGACAAACCCGATCAATGCGGGAGCCGAAGCGATCTTCAATTCAGTTGCGTCAGTGAACGAATGGAACTACCGCGAATGAACACATTCATCGGTGCAGCCCTCATACAGCAGGGCGGTTCAGGTAATTCTTGACCGTCTGCGGATAGAATTTCCGCCCGGTTGCCGTGGTGATTCCCGCATCGTTCAAGTGGCGCGCAATCTCACTGTAAGATCGCCGCATTACATCCGCATCCAGTTTTTCCCTGAGTTGTGATGCAAATTCGTCAGCAGCTTTGCGATTCTTCGCGGCCAAATTCCGTCCGTTCAATCCCAGAACTTTACCTCGGCGTTTGGCCTCAGCCAGAGCCGCTTTCGTTCGCTCGGAAATCAGTCGGCGTTCCTCCTGGGCCAGGGCAGCGAATATATGCAGCTGGAAATCCGTAGCATTGGGCATTTCGGCGCAGACTAAGCCGATCCCCTGGTCGAGAATGCTGGCAATGAAGCTGACTCGGCGGGAGAAGCGATCAAGGCGAGCAATGACGATCTTCGCGTTTTCGCGTTTAGCGAGCCGGATTGCTCGCTGCAATTCAATCCGCGCATCGTCCTTCCCTGATTGAATGTCGCAGAATTCCGCAATCAGCATTCCGGCTCCTGATACGAAATCGGAAATCTTGCGGCGCTGAGCCGCCAACCCGAGCCCAGACTTGCCCTGGCGTTCAGTCGAAACTCGGAAATAGGCGATAAATTTCGTCATCGGCCCCTCCTCGATTGAGGTAACCGAGCCAATCCCCTTGACAACGGGTAATGACAACCGACGATTAGCTTCGGCTGACTGAGGATTCTGACACGCAACGCTTTGAAGTGGCCAGAGCCGTGGGCGGATGCTGATGAGACCTACGCAAATCCGACGGATTCATCCACTGACGACGAGACCCGTTTATCACTCTTTCAGACGACGCCGGAAAGGTTTGCCGATCCGGAAGATCCCACAAAATTCGTCCAGAAAGTCACTGCCGGCACCGGATTTTGACTTCGTTTTCGCAGACGGCACTAGGATTCAGATGGCGGCCGATGAAGTAGCTCTGGACAGGAAAAGAACATCCCTGAGCAGGCTCTGAGGCTATCTGCTCTTCTCCGCTTGTCTAACTGGACTTCCTTCGCCTCATGTTCAATTCTAGGTCGTGGGCCGCGCGATGGGTACTCCGGCCTATCGTGCGGGTAGGGGAATCCGATGAGTGGAAAACTATTTTGGCGGCGGAAGCGCTCAAAGCTCCTGGGCACATCGGCCAAAGAAAAATGCACCGGAATGAAAATATCTTGAAGTTAGCTGGGACATAATGATGAGTGCGAAGCAGCAAAAATATCCGGCGGCACTACGTAAGAATTTAACTGATCAACTCGGGTTCCTTCTCAATCGCAAAGTCGATGAGGACGAACTGTCGTTTGACAAGGCTTTCAGCCAGATTGCACTAGACATTCTGGGGTACGAGCCAGGGTCAGGGACTTGGTCCGATGGTCGCGGTGACTTCGGCGTTGATTACTGGATCGTGGAGGAAAAGACGGCAACGATCTTCCAGTTCAAGAGCCACGATTTCACGGCGGGCCTAAATTCAGAGCTGTTGGCGGATAGTTCGTACCTGACCGATCTGCCAAGGATACGGAAGTTGCTTGAGAACCTCAACGAGGTGCCCAAGGAGGCAAATCAAAGGGTCCAAGAGTTCATCAAGGAAGTCGGCGTCGCGATCCATCGCTACAGCGTGAGTCCGACTGCTAAAGAGTCACCGTTCGAAATCACCATATTTTTCTGCTGCCTCACGAGCGGCCTGACAAAACAAGCCGCCGAAGAGTATGGAAGATTCAGTGCGCCGCTCAACATCTCTTGGTCAAATCAATCTATACAAGTATCGACGTTTCCCATTTTCATCGACGAGCTTATCGCGGAGCGGTGGCGAGAATCCAACACTGATTGGAGGACTGCTAACGGCGAGAGAGATGACAAGGTCGAGTTACACGTGAGCGGAGAAATGATCTCTTCGGCCAAGTCGGCCGTGTTTTTCACAAAGGCTTACGATCTCGTCTCAGCCTTTGATCGATTTGGCTATCAACTGTTTGAACCAAACGTCCGGTGTGAACTTCGGCGCTCTAAGGTCAACGAGAAAATTCGGGAGTCCGTGCGGCATTCGCGAGGACGACGAGAGTTCAAGCATTTGAACAACGGAATTACGTTGATTTGCTCCAGCTTTCAGAAAGTGAATCGGCAAATTCCCGTTATACGAATAGTTCAGCCAGGGGTTATTAACGGCTTGCAGACGGTAAAGTCGATCCATGATGCATTTGATGAACTCAGCGACTCAGAAAAAGCTCACTTTGAGAAAGACTGCGAGGTCCTCGTCCGATTGCACACCCGTGAAGCTGTTGCCGATTATAAAGAGCTCGTGAAATCGACGAACAATCAGAATCCTATGCAGCCGCGCAACCTTCGATCAAATGAGCAGGAGCAGATCTATTTCGAATCTCTGTTCGCCGATATGAACTGGTTTTATGAGCGCAAGGAAGGAGCTTGGAAGGCGTTTCAAAGCGATTCGAAGCTCTGGGGCTCGCTAAAAGGGAAACGAGTTGCCGACTTCAAGATCGAGGGGCGTGCCGGTGGCGTTCGGAGCGTTGACAACTTGGAGCTTGCGCAAGCGTGGCTGTCTTTCATCGGTTTTTCGAACGAAGCTATCCATAACAAGAGGGACATTTTCAGCGACGAGAAATTCTACGATCTCGTATTTAAGCAGCGCGTTGCTAAGCACGGCTTTGATTACAATTTCGCCTTTAGCGACCCCAGCGTTCGATCAGAGGCGGAACAGCAGGCCCCAAGCCCGCAGGCTCTGCTCCTATCAGAACTGCTGCGTGAGATCGCGGACGGTTTGACGCCCACACGCAAGCAAAATCGAGATGACAGTGTCAAGCGACTCAAGCTCGATAAGCTAAAAAAGGAGGAGCAAGATGCCGAGCTGGTTCGTGACAGCCTTTATACGAGAGGTCTTGTTCTGGCTGGAGCCAAATATTTGTTCGTCGACTTTTGCGGACTGGTATTTTTTCGGTCTTTAGGACTCGAAGTTTATAGCGCAGCGAACTGGCTTCTAAACTCAAGATCGATGAAGCCGTTTTTCGCTGGACGCGATTTGACTCCGATGCAAGCGGTGATCAAGACCGATGACTTCGAAGTTGACGACGTCATATCAGTTTTGTGGGGGGTATATAGCTACTGCCTCGAAATGATCATCGAGCAACCGAGCTGGCGACAGCAATTCGAACAGGCGGCAGTGCGCTCCCGCTTCAATTATTCAGATTACAATCGAAGGACGTTATTCGGGCAGTTAGAAAATCTTGACCGCGTTTACCAAAAACGAGCGATCCCTCAGCCTTGGTCGGAAGGCATCGAAAAGCATCGGGGGATCTTCGCTTATGTCAAGGCAATGTGTGGAGGGAAATAGCATGGGCTGTAGTGACTCGAAATCAATACTCACCCCATTCACATGACCTCCGACTACCTGCAGGCTTTACCGGAGCCTCACATTCTGGATTACGACTGGCGATATACGCCTGAGACGGTAACGATCCTCTCGGAGTTAATGCGTCAGTCGGGGTCTGTGCTCGCAGTTGGTACGCCATCCCTGGCTCGTAAACTTGAATCGATTGGTCACGAGGTGCTCCTAGTCGATCGTCAACCGCTCCATGCCGTTCGTAAACATCTACAGATGGAACCGAGTTCCTCCCCGCCCGCTTTCGAGAAGAGTGCCATCGCGATCATCGACCCCCCTTGGTATCTCACTGATGCCAAGGTTTGGATCGCGTGGACAGCACACGCTATCGAGCTTCAAAGCGAGATATTAGTTTCGCTCTGGCCGGATACGACCCGCCCAGCAGCCGCGAAAGAGTTCGAAGAGCTAGAATCGTGGATCAGCCAGTGGGCGGAATTTAGAGTTTTGGATATCGTCCCTCGATACAGTACTCCCTTATTTGAAACGGAGGCTCTCAAGGCCAGCGGGAGCCCCTCCCTGGGCCTGAGCCCTCATTATGGTCGACTCGTTTCAGTGCGCCCCAAGAGTCTCCCCGATCTCCCTCAACACTTCGGCCAGTTAGAATCGCGAAGGGCTTGGATTCGGTTTGTCGTGGACGATTACCAGTTAGCGATCTGCCTCAAAGAAAATGATGCACTTGTCGATGCGGTCAGCCAGCACCCCCTCGCTAACGGCTGGGTTTGGCCCTATGTCAGCAAGCGCGCTCGCGATCGAGATCTGATCAATCTTTGGAGTTCGCGCAACGAAGTTGCCCTTCTCAAGAACCCAGATCGAGTTGCAGAGACATTGCGCAGAGCCTTGAGTGCAGGTGATCCAGAGGCGTTTGAAGGTCAACTAAGGCCGTACAGCCAGTTAAAATCCCTTGGCATTCCGCGCCCCCCTTATCGAAGGTTACTGGAATGGCAGCACCAGCAATAGCATTGCGCTTCCGAGATACCGTACCGAACGTCGACACGATCCATGCGCATCGCTTGATGTTGCGTGATAAGGGTTCAGTCTGGTGGGGTTGGTGGAAAAAGGACTTTGAGGAAGATCATCGCGTCCTTCTGGAAAGCTTACAGGCGAATTGCCCATTCGCAGTTTCTATAATTGATCGCTCAACCAAACGCGCTTTCGGTGCGGACGTGTTGCAGCTTCGGATCGGCCGTTTGACGAAGGACGAGCTAGACCTTGTCCCGGAGTACTATCTTAAATACGAGCAACAGGTCTTTGCATGGTTGCGTTTGTCCTCGATCAAGGAGGAGCAGTTCAACAATGAGATGGCCGCGCGGTTTGGCGATCACACATTGTTATCGCTAACCGGTCTAGAAAGTGGTCGAGTTGATAAGGTCGCTGCTGACACTAACGTCGGCAGCAAGTCATGTATTTTACACCTTTCAGACCTGCACTTCGGTGCAGACTATGCATTTGCGACACAGCGCGAAAAGCTAAGCATAGGTGATACTCGGAAGACACTCACCGAATGTCTTTCGGCCGATCTAAAGCGCGTTGGTAAGCACGACGATATCGCTGCGGTCTTGGTTACAGGCGACTTCACTACGGGCGGCGATTGGCGAGATGAAACACGTGAAGCTGTCCTTCAAGAATTTAAAGCACTGAGGAGCGTTCTGAACTTAGAACCTGAACAAATCATAGCAGTGCCAGGTAACCACGATATCGTGAGATATCCGAAGGGGTCGCCGGTTGATGTAGCCACGATTGTGCTTAGCAATCAGACGACCTATCAGCACGAACGTGAATTTCGGACATTTGTCGACGAGCTCATAGGGCGCGACTGGAAGGACTCACTCAACTACGTGCATCGAATGCGTCTCAAGGAAGCGGACGTGCTTCTCTGCCTGCTCAATTCCTGTACGATCGTGGCAACTGAGTGGACAGAATATGGTTTCGTTGGAACTAGTGGGCTAGATGCAATAAGCAATTTGCGAGATGAACCAATTACGCGGCCCACGTTCAAATTCGTGGCGCTCCACCATCACCTATTGCCGGTTGCCGGCGTAGCAGCTCCAAATTCCAAGGGAGTAACGCTGTCGCTCGATGCATCTGATCTCTTAGATGCAGCACAAAACGCGGGAGCGCACATCGCGCTTCATGGTCACGAGCACATGCCGCGGATCGCGAGATATCAAACCGTTCCTCTGCGAGGCGGAGCTGTCGCTCCGCCGATACACGTCGTCTCGAACGGTAGCGCAGGTGGCAAGCGTACTCCGGGAAGCGAACGCAACGCTTATTGCCTCTTCGATTTGCGGGCTGATAGGCTCCAATTATGTATGCGTGAATTGCGCTTCGATGCAAAGGAAGGGAGCAGTCTCTTCAACGACATCTTGGATGTAAAGGCGCTAGTTCCTTAGTGAGAGGGGCGCTTGAGCAATTAGGTATTAAGATTAGCTTAAGCGGGAAGTAGTTCACATGTCTTTCACTGCAAACGTTATCCGTGTTTTGATTGCATCACCATCCGATCTCGTTGAAGAGCGTAAAGTCGCGAGCGAAACGGTCTATGAGTGGAATACTCAACACGCCGAGGCCGAATCGGTGGTGTTGCTTCCCGTTGCTTGGGAAACACATGCAACGCCACGTTCAGGTGTTCGCCCCCAAGCGGCGATAAATGACCAGTTAGTAGACCGATCTGATCTCCTAATCGGCATGTTTTGGACGAAGCTAGGAACGTCAACCGGCGTTGCTCAGTCTGGCACAGTTGAAGAGGTTGAGAGGTTCATTGCAGCGGGTAAGCCTACGCTCCTTTATTTCTCAAAACGACCGGTTGATCCGGGGATGATCGACCCGAAGCAGAACAAGAAGCTAAAAGCATTCAAGGAAACGACCCAAAGGAACGCGTTGGTTGGCACCTTCGACAGCCTTGAATCGCTCAAAGAAACGATATCGCGACATCTCCTCTCAGAGGTTCGGCTGTTAAACCTCAAGAACGCCAGAGGCACGGCTGTCTCGACGGCAGTCGGTCCGACCATGACTTCGGAGGAGTTGGTTGCAGCCGACGGCGAACCTCCCGATGTCCCGGATGAAGGCTGGGATCGAGAGGCATTCGAACGCGCTGCATTCCTCTCGATCTATAAAAAGGACGACACGCAATTCAAGCTTATCGACGAGGCATTTCGAAAGCATCATAGCCATTCCGAAGATGACAGCGCAGCCACATGGAAAGCGTTCATCGAATGGGCGCGGCTTAGGACCGGTAACGGCGGCCAGCTCAAACGGCTAGAGAAACTTGCTGCGGAAGCTCCCGCTAGCAGCCAGACCCTGTCCTATCTAGGGAGAGCTTACGCTCAGTTCGACCGGCATGAACTTGCGGGTGATGCATATTTAGCCGCGGCGGAAAAGGCCAAGCCACAAGAGGCGAAAGCTAGTTTATTTTCAGATGCAATAAGTCAATTCCAAAAAGGCAAGAACGAAAAGAAGGTCAATGAAACGTTGGCTGCTTTGAGAGCGCTAGCGTTAGGCAAGCCGTCGCTTGAAGCAATCCTAACCAATACAGTACGTTCCATAGTGGAAGACGAAGAGGATAATCCCTTTGTCGTTGCGCTTTTAGAGCGTCACATAGAGCTCAATCCTGACGACTACGAATCGCGTTTCCAACTCGCATTCAAGCAGAGCGAAGCTGGCAACGAAGCAATCGCGCTGCATCACTACTACAAGATACCGCCCGGCGAGCGAACTGGTATCACTTGGAACAATATAGGCGCCGCCGCGGATCAACTCGGACTGCCGGGAAAGGCTGTTGTTGCATTTTCCCGCGCTTCCGAGATGGGTGAAACTCTCGCCATGGCCAACTTGGGATTCAAGCTCTTGAATATCGGCTTCCAAGAGTTGGCCCGCGAACATTGTGCGAAGGCGATCAAACATCCCAAACCTCATCCGAACGTTGGAAATCTGGTCACTGCGCTGGCGTCCATCGACGAGAATGAGAGAACGCATCAGAAGAGTGTCTTGGGCGGCGTCGAAACGCAGATATCTTATTTGCAACAGCTGGGACGCGCGGTAACCCTCGCTGCGCCCGAGTTGATTGCTTCCGAATGGCAGGGCCCCAATTGCACGCTCAAACTCGTGCTGAAAGGCGATAAACTTACGCTTGCTGGGAAATATGAACGCGAAGATGGTCTGCTTGCCGCGCTAATGGTGCCCACCTTGGGCGTAGCAAAGGGTGCCCTGCCCACACCGAAAAGCAAGTACTCTGTCAGCTACTCTGGTCAGATTAAAGGGCTTGCCGTGATCGGTGAGTACAAACACGAGAGAGAAGGAGCCTCGTTGCTTGGAAATGCTGGCGAGAAAAAGATGTTCATGATCCTAAGTGAAGACGGCAACGAGATCACTGTCTTTGAGGGAGCGGACTCAAAAGAGCCTACGATCCAGGTGTTCAAGTGCATCAATGCGTTAAAAACGCCGTAGGCCGCATTGGCACCGGTCGTCAACTCACCGGATTCATCTTAAAAGATAAACCAGCGTTTATGTTTGACGGTGGCTTTAGGAGGCCCAGGGATAGTGCGTCGCGCACGCGTCTACTCAGCATCCGAGGGCTGACTTCGGGGGCTTCGTATCCAATGTATTCGAGGGCTCCAAGGCAGACATTGTTTTTATCTGCGACCTGGTAATCCACGTCGCATCGGGCCATCAGCGTTCGACGGGGAGATCGAAGGACACCGCGACAAGGCCGGACGAAATCGGCGGCGCCCGCAATTTCGATACTACGTCCGATCTGACGTACCATCACCTCGGCAAGATCGCACGGCTCACAGCGTGGACCGTCACCATCATTTAAAATGCCTATTTACAATTAACTACCTTACGTAGTTAAATGTATAATTGGGTGCCGGTAGCCAGGAGGTCGTGAATCGGCAGGTCGGGAGGGTATTATGGAGATGGATTGGCCGGAGCTTCAAAAGAGCACCGCAGAATATTTCAGCAACCCAGCGCTGGTCCGAGGCATTACTGCTGACGACATTCTGAATGTCTCGTCAAATCCAAGGCAACTCTTTCTCGGTCCTATAGATTGGTCGTGGGCGGAGAGTGACGAAAAGCTCAAAGAGATTTTAGATCGCACCAGATCGGCATATCTTTCGCAGTGCAATCAAGTAGAGACATTCATTGGTGAGGCAGGGACGCTAATCGAGCGGTCGTTGGGCGACGTTCTCAAATATGATGAGCTAAACGTTGAACGTTTCAAGCTGTTGGTTGAATTTATCGAGTTTATCAAAAATCTTGCTCAGCAGAAAAATGAAGAGGGTGATGCTGAGTTTTGGGATGGTCCGGCAAATGAAGGAAATTTGGCTTCGAAGGCTCGCGTCGCAGCTTCTGGAGACCAGCTCCAAATGGAAAAGAACTATAAGCTGATAGCGAATGACTATAAGGGCGCTCACGATTATTGGTGGAATCAAGGCGGCGATACGGCAGACGTAAACAGGTGGCCATTCCAAGCATCGCAATATTCCACCATCAACACACAGCTTCAATATGACGCGCAGGTTTCTGCGAACAAGCTGGATTCCGACAGCCGTACGGCAAGAAGCAAGTTCGAGCAGCGCAGCCGCATACATCAAGTTGCCCGAAGGCAGATAGCCCAGGAAGTTATTGCTCTAAAAATGTCTGAGTTTCAGAAGCACGGTGGTGCTCTGAATTACAACGAGCGAATGCAAGCGATTGGTACTCGGGCGCTGAACGACTACTACGAAGTGCAAGGGCGTCTAATCGCCATTGCCGTCGGCTTGCAGGAATTCTACGACGCGCCCGATCCCTCCGAAGCAGATCTAAACAGCGATTTGGAGAACTCGCGCACAAGAATCGAGGGGGCGGTAACGTGGTTGCGTAAAGCGGCAAACACGCTTTCAAGGGCCAAAATGGACGAACAAGGAACAATCGTCCGGGTAACAATAGATCATTCGCCCGGACTCCTACAGAAGATCAAGCGCGGCCTGGTTTTCAACTTTTCCGATCGTTTGATCCCTAACATCAAACGCGTACAGCTGAGAGGTCTGTCGGCGACAATAGAAGCCGATCAGTCTGCGTGGATGGACTTTGAGATTACTTCCCCAACTCAGAAGCTTCGAACCAAAAATATTACTCTACCTGCCGTTACAACCAGACTGGGTCGGTCAAGCTCTTCCGCATCGTTAAACGTTCGCGATGTTGCGGGCCCCCGTCCGATTATGAATCGATCGCCGATCGGAAACTGGACGCTGCGGTCACTCAGAGATCATGGCGGCCATTCACTCAGAAGGGTGGATGTTGATTTTCATCTTGCTGTAGTGCGAGCGTGAGCCAATGGGCGAGAGAAGCCGATAAGGAGTTCGACATGCCAAGCGGGGTGAGAATATCTCGTCGAGCTCTGCTTTCCACGGTTGCGGCGATCGGACTGCTTGGTTTAGAGCCTGCCGTGTTTCGTTCGCTAACAGCAGCAAAGGCGGACACAGACGCTTCTTATGATGATGAGGGAGCCTCTCAGTCCGCGCTCGATCCTGGATCATCGTACTCGGAAAGCCAGTACAGCGGCCTCACATTTGAGGACCAATCAAGAAGCCAATTCTGGATCAGTTCACTCGATCTTTTGTCGAGAGATCCTCTCTTGGACACTACGAGACAGGATCAGCAGGATCAGTACGGGGTTGGTCACCCCCTACTGATGAGAAATGGTGAGCCGATTCCCGACGTGTATTCCCGAACCGGGATAATGATAAGCCCGACAACTGACGTCAGTCCCGTGGTCGCCGCAGGGCAGCTGCTTGGTCGATGTCTTGCTCTTGAGCAAGAGCTTACGCCAAGCCGCTCGATCATCGTTCAGGCTCAGGGCTTCATTTGGACGACAGAGACACTCTTCATCGGTCTGGGCTCTACTCTAGGCTGGGGCGGGCTCTTCGATTACCAGAGAACCGGCGCTCCGGGTTTCTTCCAGCAATATCCCCAATACAGGGATGTTTCCAATTTCAATATTGGTGTGCTCGCACAGCAGGCCGGGCTTTCTGAAGCGTACATCCAGAGAATTGCCGGGCTAGCGGCGGCCATTGGATCATCCAACAGTAGTTTTAGCCTTTCGCGGCCTGAAACCTGGCAGTCTAGAGCGCAAGATTGGAATTCGTTGCAGAACCAGCAGCTCATTCATTTAGGCTATGGTCTCAGCGAACAAGGCGTTCTTTCGGCCCCCCACGTACCCTGAAAGCGAGGTACTTCCGGTCCTACGAGTGTGTAAGCGTCCAGCCAACAGCAAGTACTGATCCTTGCATCCACTCAAGACAATGAACTGAACCACTGAGTAGCTCACGTACAAGTCATCGTCTGCTTCATTCGCCTGGCCCGAAGAGGCAAACAGGACGCCTGCCAAGACGGAGAGTCGCTGTCCAAGGAGCGGATCCGCGCAATGGATCGCGACAGCGAGCTTCATTGCCGCTTCCGCTTCTCGGTCGGGATAAGCGCCCACCAATCTGCAGTAAGCGCGGCCCCGCCTCTGGGGTTTTTGGGGACTTGAGGGCGGAGCCACGCAGGCCACACATTTGCGCGCGACTCGATTGAGCAGTCCAGTCGGACAGCAGTCGTTCCTCCTGGCCCGGCAACGAGAACTCGGAAGCACGAATGTTGCAGACTCCCGCTCGGGAAAACGTATGATCTGTTTCTGGGGTCAAGGGATGACTGCGTCAACAAACGAACGGCCGATGTGTCCGGTATGTAAGCACCGGATGGCCTTGGCACGCACCACCCCCGGCCAACGCGGATTCGAGGAGCGCACCTTCGAATGCTCGACGTGCGAACGTATTGAAGTGGTGTCCTTCGGCGTGGATCCAATGAAGACAGATGCGGTCGGCTGGCTAGCAGGCGAGTTGAAGCCGCCCCAATGAAGTTCAGTTGCAGATTTGCGTTAGTGGGGTGGCCTGATGGACGAGGGCTTCTGCAGAGAGCAGGTACAGCGCATTCGGGCTCTGGCCGAGCGAGCCGATCCTTTCACCAAGCGGCGTCTGCTGGCGCTGGTTAGCCGCTACGAGCGAAAGCGGATAGTTCGTCGAGGGGCTCGAAGATCGGCCGGCCACCGCCTGTGCGCACTGCGCCGCCGGTATCGATCTTCAGGGGGACAGGCGAGGCATGACCTCGCGGGTTGATCTGCTGCGATCGGCCATTGTGTCGGGATGGCATTTGACGATGGCGAGTCGATAGGCCGCTTTAATCTCGGCTATGGTTGCTTGTGGCGAAACGTTCAAGATCAGATAGGGATCGTCGACCTCGATCCCGACCCTGGCACCGTGCGCTCCTTGATGCTATTTCTCAATTCCCCGCCGCTCTTTCAGCACGAAACCGGAAAAGAGGCGCTCCACCGCAAAGGCGGCTATTGCGACAAGCAAAATATGCCAGACTGAAACGCCGCCCGGTGAATCCAGCCCCTCGACGATACCAATCGTGATAATCATCACCACGAACAGGCCAGCGATTTTCATCTTTCCCTCCGTTTATCGATGCAACAGTAAGTCGGTAAGCCGCCTAAGCGGTTTCTAAAATCTCGCCGCGGCGGGTCGTTGTTCTGCTCGGCCCTGCCAAAGACCGATAGCTTCGAAACTGACATGATCAGTATTGAAGGTTGATAGCTATGCCGTCCTCAGACTTGGTAAGCGCCACCTCGATCCTGATGTTGCCGAAGCTCGCGCCAGAATTCCTTTCCAGTAGATGCGCGTAGGTCGTACATTGTGACTGCTGCCCTGTTTCCAAGCGAATGAGCATTGGATCGATGGCGATGTCAGCTTCCTCGTAAAATTTCTTGAGGACGTCAGTGAGGTCGCTATCTTTCAACTGGCTTCCTAATGCAGCTCCGAACGCAATCGCCACAGAGTACTTGATGAAGACTGGGCTCGTTTTCAGACGCTCGTCTTTGACCAGAATTTCGAATGGATGCTTTTTGATAAGACTAAGTACTGCCTCGTTGTTCGCCCTCGATGTACACGAGAGTGGCGATTCAAAAAGCGACGTGAAGGAAGAAATAACTGTTCCGCGTCTAGTAGCTTCGGATGCGGTCGACGAGACCCAGTTCAGCGGCACGTCGAACATCCCTCGATCGATCATGATGAATGCGACAACAACGGCAAGCGTCCAAACAGCCGCCGTAGCGCGCGCATATGGTTTCCGTTTCGTGACGGGCGTGGTGTCTGGTGACGAGCCCTCGTCAGAGCTAGGTGGCGCTGCAGGGGAGCTGACGCTAACCCCCGCTCGGGAAACACGAACTCCACAACTACCGCAGAACTTGGCATCGGCTGGAAGCCGTGCCCCGCAGCTGTTGCAGAACAGCAGTTGATCCTTATCCGATCCAAGCATTCCAATATCCCCAGCCCTGGCCCATTTTGTCGATTTAAAGCGGTGGGTCAATAAGCAACACGCTGCTCATTTTGGCGCATGGACTGGCGCCAAGTGGTTGCAGCTAACCTCCGGAGGATTCGACGAGAGCGTGGCTTCTCGCAGGAGACGCTTGCCTATGAGGCTGACGTCAACCGCACTTACATCAGCAAGCTAGAGAAGGGTTCGACATGGGTCGGACTGGAGGTTCTCGTGAAAATCTCGAAGGTGCTCCAGGCCGAGCCAGCCGACTTCCTTGAACGTCCAACCCGCAGAGCCGCTAAGAAGGCCTAAGGGAACTTGTCGAGGTTCAGGCGGGATCGTTTCTGGTCCGGACCGCGTCGTGGAAAACCCTCCTCGGAATTAACCGAAGGAGGGTCTAACCAAAATCCGATGATGGACAACGGCGGCGCTAAGTCTTGCCGGCCTTCCTATCCTTCGCCCTGAAGTTGGCCTTGACCGCGCTCGCACATGATGTCAGGGCGTCGTCCAGACCCCCAGCGACAGCGAGTGTTTTGATCTGCTCCAACTGCTCGACCAAATCATCCCAAGCAGCATTTCCAGTGCCGACAGCCTTGAGCGTACTCTTCCCCTTCTCCAGTTCCAGCGGCTGCTTTCCGTAGCGAAGCTGAAAAAAGATTCCGCCATTCGCGTCGACCCAGAACTGCTCCCGAGAGATCCGCTTTCCCTCGCGGAAGAGCCCGATCTTCGTGATCTGCTGATCGATGCTGGACGTGAACTTGTTGCGCCGCTGAAGGACCGGAGTGTTGGCGGTCGGCTTCTGTACAGAAACCAGAGAAATCGTCGCGCGTGCCATGATGGGCTCCTCGTTATTGATGGGAGCCGGCGTCTTCTGAATTTGGCACTTGGGCAACAGCAACCTGGTAGCGGATACTAGGAGTTGGCTAACCGACTGGTCCGTGCGCAGTTTTTTTTTCTGGGCTGCAATCGGTCCGAATGGATTTCTGAGTCCGCTTTGGGCGGAAAACCGGAAGCTGTTACGATGCCGTGTAACAGCAGCTTTTGTGCCCATCTGCGAAGGTAGGCCGCATCTGACGGAGGTCGGCTCATTGCAGTAGAGCGGACCAGATTTGCTCAACCTGAGTTCTTTGCATTTTGACCCAAACCGGACGTGCCTCGACGCGATTGACCCAAAGCCGTAATCGTTGCGTGCGTCCGAGGTCCCGCTCGGGTGCGTACTATTTGGGACCGTCTTGACCAAGAGCCGACGCGCTCACCACGCGACGCCCGAAGGAGAGTCCCTAGGCCATTTAGCGATCTTCCTCGACCAGCTGGCAACTCTGCTCGATTAACCCAACTCGTTTTATATGTTTTAATGAGATTGTTGATTTTCACCCAATATATGATTTAATTCGCCTGATTAAATGTTTTAACGAATGCGCTGTCTTTGTTCCACCGAATAAGGAGGGAGAGCTATTTCTCATGGCGCATTGTTCAGAGTGGCCTCTGGGGAGTTTGGCGAAATGCGCTGGTTCGTAGTTGGGTTGATTTACCTGATGAGTTCAGGGTTGGTCGCAGCTCAGCCTCGCAATGGTGCTGATGCAGATTTCGGACCCGCGCGCAAATACGAAACTCGCGCGCAATGCGAAGCCGATCCTGACAGGCGCCGAAGCTGTTGCGATTTTGCTGAGAGGCTTCGATACAGTTCAAGACGTCACGATGGGAAGCTGATGTCCGAACTGGGGCCGGACATGCCGACCCGACTAGTTTGCCATGACCCAGATTTCGAACGATGAGAAGGCTTTTTCAGGAGGGTTCTTATGTTGCTTTCAGGGATTCGGCGGTGGTTTGCAATTGCCGCATTGATGCTGCTGGCCGACGCCGCATTCGCTCAACCCCCACGGGAAGTCTTCGATTACGCAAAGACGATTAGACTTCAGCCCGGCCAGACACGGATTTTCCAATTCGACGAAGCCGTGGCGGAGATCAGGAGCCCTGACGAAAACATCTTGGATATCAGCCCAATAACAGATCGCACCTTCACCTTCAAAGGGAGGGGCACAGGCACAACCATGGTGACTGTTCGATCCGCCGATGGTCGTGTGGTTAGTCGATTCCAGGTCGTCGTCGGCGGACATCTTGTGAAGATCTATGGCTTGGCCGACGAACCGGATTATGTCGGTTTCGATTGCCACGAGTACGGTTGTGGTCGCAGCGACAGCAGCCAGGCTAAACCTACCTCGACAACGGTACGTAAACCTCTGCCCGGTGGCGGTTTTGTAGACAGGACATATCAGTAAGGTCGTTAGTCAGCTCGCGCCGCCCTTAGGCTAGGCAGGCCCAGCTTTCTGAAGCTAGGCCTTTTTCGGGGTGCCCAATGCCCGTTTTGACCCATCCACACAAGAAGGCCGTGAGGCGGGTGAGCGCGGCTTGCGCAACGTCCGAAAAACAGGATGATCCCCCAACAGTAGCGCCAGGCACGAAAGGGAGTGCACTTTAACTGCATTTAACGCCGTTCGCTTTCGGGTGAAGCCGGGACGTGATCAGGAGTTTATCGACGCCCACAAGAACGTTAGCTGGCCCGGCCTATAAAGACTGGGGAGGGAACTTATTGCCTGATCGCCGAGTGACATGGAAACGCTCACAAATGCACGCCCGAGCATGATCGCGACGCTAAATTCATTTCGAGACACCCTCGAAGACCTCGGCAATGGTCTCGGTGTAACAGATGCCGTCTCGGGACAGGTCGTTTTGACGCTAAAGTAGTTTAGCTTGCCGAACAGTGGAGTTGGTGGAAGGCTTATTGAGTGCCTTTCGGCCGCCTTGGACAGCCCGTCTATGTCGCCTCTTGTGCCCGCCGCTGACCCCAGCCACAGCGCTGCAATGTCCGCTCCCAAGAGATGAGCCGACCCAGGTCATGCTGCCTACCGAAGGCAGCCGTTGACCCCATTGCAGAGATTAGGTCGGATTGCATAATGGGCTTTCCACTCTATGTTCGGCTCCTAGATGGGGGGCGATGCTCCCTATAGCCAAAGCGCACCGGCTTGCCGTCCAATCGGACTAACCCCGCCAACTTATAAGCTGCAGAGAGTGAACCAAAATAGTTCGCAACTGTCGCCCATGACGGAAGACTGGGGTCCTCATCTATCAGGCGTGCCGATACCATACCCTGACGCCTGGCCAAACGCTGCAGTCCTTCGATAATGTCTCCGGGGCGACTTCTCCGTCGCGAAGCCAATAGCGGGTCTCGAGGTTTACTAGGGACGTCTGTTCCTTCTCGTTTGCGTTTTAGAGCTTCGATCATGAGCTGTGAATGACTGCGAGGCGGCAGGTGGGCGAGCTGGCGCGCCTTTTCCAGCGACCCAAATGTCTTGATAAAAAACGACGCGTTAGGCGTTTCGCCATTTTGATCAAGCAGTCTCATCGACAGGAAGCCGTGCTTTCTTTCTAATCTGCGCAATGCCCGAAGCAGGTCTCCGTTCGTCCATCGGATACCACGATAAAATTCGTCGCAGCCTGCGTTCTTTCGACGTTGCCAGGACAGCCGCATTGCTTGGCTGTGCGACAGGTAAGGCAATCCCGCCTCTGCCATAGCCGCTTGCATGGTGCCGAAATAGCGCTTTATGGTCGCTGCTGACGGCAAATCAGGACAACTGTCGATCAGTCTTCCAGTGAGGAAATCCTTGGCATTGTAGAGCTTCTGCAAGCCGGTAACGATCGCCTTCTTGCTCCAGCTTTTTCCGTTCATTCCAAAAGGCAGCGTTCTCGGCGGTTCGTATCCCACGGCCGCATATGCAGCACTTAGTGAGCCGAACCGATCTGCCACGGTAGGAGCGGAGGGGCCGCCTTCTGACTGGTCAATCAAAGCTTCAGTGAGTCGCCCCTTCTCTGCGAGCAATTGCTTTAAAGCCTCCAAAATATCTCCCCTGGTCCACTGGCGATTCATTCGCGCCAAACGCTCTTGTGCTTTTTGAAATTGGGATGGAGGAACTATCGGCTTAAATGCAGCGAATCGGGTCCATAGCTCCTCCGGGTTCTTATACTCCTTGTTTTGAAGCCTTTTAGTTGTGAGATTGTAGGTCATCTGTCCGATGCAGAGCTCGCTGTGCAGAATGCGCCTTATTGTGCTCGCACTAAGCGATGCTTTTCCGTATCCCTTCACACCTTCGGCGGCCAAGCGCCTTGCGATGTTTTCCGCGGAAAGTTCTTCGTGGACGAACAGACGAAAGATGCGTCTGATGACCGCGAGTTCTTCTGGTGGACCAGGAATTACGATCACCCTGTCCGTAGCAAGAGCTTTCCGCTCTCCAGGTCGCAGGACTTGTCGAGGGTTGCGATTCTGATCAACCAGTAGGCGGCGAAAGCCATAGATTAAGCGACTGCCTTGACGAAAACCCAATCTAGCTTGTTGACAGTGAGCGCGGGACAATCTCGCTGAGAGCTCGCGGCTATACTCTCCCGCCATCACTCGCTTCAGATGTTTAACGATGGTATTCGCGGGCTCGATGTCTACGCCAAAAGGCTCACCGCAATAAACGACGTTGACGCCAGCTTGCCGGCACAAGAATTCGTAATGACCTGCCTGATCAGGGTTTTGAAAGCGTCCCCATCGACTAACATCCAAAACCAAAATGGTATCAAACGAACGTTGAGGAGCGAGTGCGTCGCTGAGAAGTTGCTTCAACGCAACTCTACCCTGGAGTGACAGCCCACTTTTTCCGGCGTCAACATACGACCCTACGACTCTATACCCGTGTAGCCGAGCATACTCGGCAATTGCGTCACGCTGATTTTCCGTGGAGTAGCGCTGATTGTCGCTCGACATGCGCAAATATTCCACAGCGGGCGAGAGCTCCGCCTGTATTCGCGATATCATCTTGCAAGTTGGTGCATCATCGACACCCTCCTTGCCTGGCTTGACCGGCGGGGACAACCCCAGGCCCTTCGCGCGGGTCAGTATTGCTGAGTCGGATGCCTCCGTTATTCAACTCCACGCGAGATTTATTAACGCCAGTGCTGCGCCTTCACCGGATTGGAAACTTTGTCCTATTGGCGGAATCTCAGAGGGCTGCAATCTGACCGGATCTTCAGCCTTGAGGCGCCTACCTGCGTACTCGAACGACAGACCTAATTCCTTCCCACCATGTCGCCTTATGGCCCATCGCTGCAGCATCCCGCGGCCGGCTGTTGGGAGCAGACCGGACCTAACTTAAACCGGGTCAAACCGTCGCGATTGACCCTTAGCGGCCCCCCCTTTTCATTGCCCAACGTCCGCAGACCAAACTAAAGCAGTCGTCCAGGATATCCCCCGACTAGCCAAGACAAGCCATGCTTTTCAAGCCAGGACACCGCTGCCGTACAAATGACGGAAATCAACCCAGCCCAAAACCAAGAGCGTCCGCGTGCGGCGCTGATGGAACGCAGATACAGGAACGCACCCAGGAAAGTCCCATAGTTCCTCCTGAAGTCTCCGTTTAGTTTGGCTATCTTGGATAGCTCCGAAGACGTGTCGTCGGTCACGATGCTGGCTCCATTGCGATTACCAGCACCCTATTAACCACTGTTTTGCCCGACGGTGCAAGCGTTATTTCGGTAAATCAAAAGTGCTCGTGCTGAATGGATCGCCAGCATGAAGCGATATTGCTCCCAAGGGACGAAAGGCCAGGGCCAGCCGGCCTAAATATCTCCGTGCAGTGAAGCTGCATCCCTATTCGCAACGAAACGGAGATATCAATGGCCAAGGAGCCAATTCGCTGGGGCTTACCAGCATCAAGTTTGAAATCCACAAAGCTCGAAGACCGCCTTATTGGCAACTATCCCTCGCGGCTTCGCGGGATAGCAACAAATCGGTATGGCGGTAACAACCTCCAGCACGAGCGCGGTCTCAGAGGAGGAACTTACGGAGCGGCAGGTCCGGCTCGCGTCTACACCGAAGAGCAACGAAAGCAATATGAGAAGGATCTGCGCCAACGTGGAGAGCTCTCATGAGCAGCCGCCTGCGCAAGCCCGCAGACAGACGGGAGAGTCAATCGAGATCACTTTGGGATGATGCGGACGACTCGCTTCCCTTGCCTTCAACCGCGCTGCAGGTGTCGCAAGAACGTCGCAAGCCGTATCGCCGGCGCTATCCAGACTCGTTACCGACCGACGTTCTCGAATGGCTGCAGCTCAACAAGCCCCAAACTTATTCGGAACTAATGGATTTGAGACGAGCCCTCTACGCTCGACGCACCATCGGAAAATATCGAATCCGACTCGGTGGCCTGACATTACTCGGCGAACAGAAAATACGCCTGACCGGGCCAGCCAGTGCCGTTCTCATCCTCAGCGACAAGGCCCGCCACTTTCTCCTACGCACGCTCTGCAGATTGCGAAAGTCTGAAGGGTGGCCACCAATCCGATATTGATGGGCATGTCTGAACAGGCCTGTCGAGCAGAAATGGCCCGCCTAATAAGTTCGATGTCTTTCCGGGCACCGGCCGCCGTGACTTTGACTATGAAGAAACGTCACGGAGGAAGGTCGGCAGATGACATCGTTGCTTCCGAAACCTTTAGGCACTTTCGAAATCGGCTTGAGCAATCGCTGCTCGGGAGTGCAGCCAAGCGGCACGGCAAGCACCTGCTGATGATCGTGGTGCTGGAAACCAGTGCCGACAATCGATTGCACTATCACTGCATCATTGACCGCCCATACTACTGCACCTTTGGTCGCTTTGATGCCGTGGTGCGCGAAGAATGGTTGAAAACAGATTTCGGGTATCGCCAGGTCGATATCCAAGACGAGCCCGACGAGGGCTGGACAAATTATCTCCTCAAGCAGCGCCAGAAGCGCTCGCTTTTCGATTCCATAGATTGGGCCAATTGCCAATTGATTGCTGAGTGAAGTCTCCTCTCAGGCAACCGATCGCTCGCTGAAGTGCAAAGGGGCGTCTCCGTGTGGGGACGCTTTAATAACTAACTGTACTCCGATGGCAGTGACGCGGAGTTCGAAGGCACCGTCGCAGAGAGCAGCCTGATCGGCAAGCCAAGTCAATTGAATGTAATCGAGCGAAGCGAGCCTTTGGGATTGAACAATTGCCGGCTGCTGCTAATGAAGCGCCATCAGATTATTGATGGAGGCGACAATTGGCGAAGAAGTCGAAAAGCGTAAAGCGGGTACGAAAGCCTTACTCAACAGCCGACATCAAATTGCTCAAAGCTCATTCGAAGTCTCGCACTCCGGTCACTAAGATATCGAAGCTGATGAAGCGTAGCGAAGGATCTTTGAGGCAGAAGGCGTTAGCGCTCGGCATCGGTCTTGGACACCAGCGATAGGCATCAACGAGTACACGCCGGCTGCAAAGAAAGTTTGCGCATCAACGAACCGAGGCCATCCATTCGGCAGCCTTGGGTCTCAGCAACCTTAGTGGTCGACAGATCATTCCGGGGTGTGCTTCTGGATCGCTCGGGTTTCGACTTGATAGCACTGGCTCGGGTGTCATGCGGATCGTGCCAGTGGCGAGGAATGAAGTCTGGAGTCTTGGCTTTCGGGAGCTGCTTTGGTTGGGGCTGCACCGGAACCGAAGGCTCGGGAGGAGGTACAAAGGCAAGTTCGGCATTGCCCACCGTCGGCTGGACGTCTTGCGCGCTGACTAGCGACAGCCGATCGGCCTTACTGCCGGCTACAACAGGATAGGTGATTGGAGGTATCGGCACCGCAGCAGGCTTGGACGTGGCGGCAGCAATAGCTCCGACTCCCGCAACGCAAATCAATCCAAGTACGACAGCCCTGATCACAGCGATGCCCCACACCGAGACATCAAGCCTTAGACGAATTTTGGCCCGGATTAAGGCGACTTGATTGTTTGGTTAATATTACAGCCCGCCGAGCGGTTGAAATTGATCCTGCCTAACTTAACGGTTCAGGTGCAAAGCCGTATTGCGGACCTGAGTAGCAAATGGTGTCGATATTTTCTTCGGACTTGTATCGAGCGATGGCTTGAGCAGTGGTTTTGGAGGGGTTCGTCGATGCGGGCCATACCACGATGCCTCTGCTCATACTGGCAGTCTTCCAATTTCGCTTCGGGCCGCCAAGCATAACGTCAGCGAATTCCCGCCAGAGTGTTACTTCGTTCGCCCCCATGAATTGCCAAAACGTTCGTGTTTGATCATGTGTCTGGGTGGTTCGTTGAGACTTCAGCTCGACGTTCACGAGTTCACTGTCACCGTTCTCGTCAGTGCGGATCATGAGTAAATCGGCGACAACTCGCACTGATTTCGAGCCCTCCGTACCTTCGGAGGCGGTGAGAGCGATCTCGTCCGAAACGAACCAATAGGAGTGGCCATCACTTATCGCTCTTTCGATGGCCTCTACCCGGCTGCCATTGGCCATCGACTGAGCTATCAACCAAGACTGAACGGACTTCTCGGGAGTCGGACGGTCGGGAGCCTTCAGGTTTACCGATCCCTCCTTCAACGCCGAGAGGGTCGCGCGCAATTCGGAGCCGCTATTCATATTCGAAAAGCCGAGCTGCGGCGTCCAGCTCGCGCAACTAACAAGGCTTATCGAACCGACTGACGGGCGCAAGCGAAAGACATAACGATCGAACAAAGCTCTATATTCTTGAACTACGACTTGGAATTCATCAGACCGGATGCGTCTAGCGTTGGTAAGAAGCTTTTCGAGTTGGGTGGTCAACATGCTCATATTTGCCTAAACCTCATTCAAACGGCAATCCAGTCACCGTCATCGACAAGCACCACGTTATCAAACAAGCTCGGAAAGGCTTCCCGTCCAAAAGTATGAATCGGAATCAGCCGACGCGGGGCTATAGCGGCAGCAAGCCTCTGAAGGTCTGGGACACTTGCATGACCGGACGTGTGTATTGACTCAAATGGTAAGCCGCGCACAGCGCATTCATCCTTAAGCGCCGCCCCGGCACCCTCGGCCAAATAACCGTCCCACTGCGACCAGATGACTCTTGCGCCAGCGAGTGCATCGGCACGCTCAAGATCGCGTATCATCCAGCCGCGAAACAGCATAACGGTTTGAGCCGCACGATCCTTAAGCTGCTCGGGCCACAAACGGAAGTTCCGATACTTGTCGACCAAAGTAGCGATACTGTTCCTGACGAGATGGATCCGTTGTGCCTGCGGTATGTAAACGGCGATGTTCGACCAGCCTCTTTCAGCTTTCGGAATGGTGGTATAGCCGGTCGCTGCCAGGACTTCGGCAGCGTAAGCATCGATCAGTAACGTACGGCGTGCTCGCTTTGCTGCCCGATAGACCGTCACCACTCGATCGATATTTTGAGCGGAGCAAGCGACCAGAGCTATGCCGCTGGTCTGGTTGAATCGGTCGAGAAATTGCTGCTCAAGGTCCTCTTCACTTGGAAATCGCTGATCGTTTGCAAGCCTGCCGAGGCTTGAGCCCTCCATCAGCATCACGTCGATTGCCCTGGGAGGATTCTCGACAAAACGCTCGAACAGAGCTCCTTTGCGCCCGTGTGCGCGAAGGTCGCCCGAATAGAATACCCGTTTCCCACCAGCCTCGACCTCAAGGGCGTATGCGTCAAAGCCCGAATGGTCCACAAGATGAGGCACAATCTTGAATGGGCCGATCACAAAAGGCTGGCCCGAGACAAGATGGTACGAAGCCTTCAAGGCAACGCCGTCTGGCACGAATTTGGCGGCAGCATTCATCACGGCCTCGGTAGCAGCGCCCATAACGAGCGGAACACCGGGGTGAGCCTTCGGCACGAGACCCCAATGATCACGGTGGCCGTGGGATAAGACTATCGCCAGAAGGTCAGGGGAGCCGGTTTCGAGTCCATCTACTTCGGGGAGCTTCGCCCCTTCGAGGTCTGGCACGCTCAGCGGCAGACCGAGGTCCAACAGGATGCGTTTTTGCTCGCACTCAAGTTCGACGCATGTGCCGCCAATTTCGCGGGTGCCCCGATGAATTCGCAATCTCATTCCTGCTCAAACCTCCCTGTCCAATCTTCTATATTCAATTGAGGGCTCGAGAAATTTACACGTTATGGAATATTCCCAAGAAATATTTTGATCTGGCGGGTTAGCCCGGGCATGCCCAACTACAGAACGATCGGAGGGCTGGATGCCAAGACGTCTCACTTTCGCGATAGGTGACATTCATGGTTGTTTTGACGAGCTTAGGTCTCTTATTGGCCTTTGCGGGAGAAGCGCGGGGAAGATTGAGTACGAATTCGTTCTCCTGGGCGACTACGTCGATCGAGGACCTGCTTCCCGCGACGTGATCGAATATCTCATGCGTGAACAGAACAGGGGGCACTTAAGGCTTCGTTGCTTGCGCGGAAACCACGACGACATGCTTTTGCTGGCGGCAGATCGCATGCGCTCCGATACCGAGTTGATGCAGTGGTGGGCAAATGGCGGTGACGCGACGCTGGATGCTTACGGAGTAAGAGATCCTTCGGACTTGCCCGCGGATCATCTAAACTGGATCAGATCCCTGCCTTTCTATGTGCACGAAAGCGGTAGGTTCTTCGTCCATGCTGGCGTACGACCTGCCGTGCCGCTTGAGAGCCAATCCGAACGCGACATGCTTTGGATTCGCGAGCCGTTCTTGTCTTCAGACGCTTGGCACGGAGCCTTCATCATACATGGGCATACACCCACGGCTGGCGGCGTACCGGATGTGAGAGCCAACCGTGTCAACCTTGATACAGGAGCCTGCTTCGGTCGGCCTCTCACAGCAGCGGCGTTCAGTCCGGACGAGATCGGGCCGCTGTTTTTTGTGAATAGCGACGGACTGAAGTTCAGATTATCGCCTGCCGTCACCACAAAGGGAGAGAAGACCGGCTTACGCGTTCGACGAACCGAATAGGTTGGCGGGGTAGCCGACTATGGTATGAAACGGCGTTCGAATCAGGGAGAGCACAGTGGCCACGAAGAAGCCGAAGAACAGACCTGCCCGGAAGGCATACACTGCGTCCGATATCAAAATGCTGAAGACACATTCGAAAGCACGAACGCCAGTATCAAAGCTCTCGAAGATGATGAAGCGTACGGAAGGCTCACTGCGACAGAAGGCATTGTCGCTCGGGATCGGACTCGGACACCAACGATAGTCTTCACAAAGGTAAGACCGCTTGATTCCTCCATAACTCGCGGCATATTGGAGGTATGGGGCAAGAACCAATCTGCGAACTAAAGTTGCGTGGCGTGTGGACGACGATCACGCTTGAAGATGCGCTTCGATTGGACAAGGACCGCGTCAAGCGGTGTCCGGAATGTCACGGACAAGTGCGAGCTCACCAAGCTGGAAAAAATGGTGAAGCGGCCCACTTTGAGCATCATGAAAGGAATCCGGGTTGCTCTCTCGGGCATTTCTTTGACGGCACGCCACGACGGCACCGCAAGCCGCTCCTCTGAGGGCATCACCGCGTCCAATTGGAGTGGTTGTCGCAAAGGGAGATTCGCGCGGACTTTCCGCGGTGCTGGATGACCTGAATCAGGCCAGCTGTAGAAAGGCTTTTGAGCGCCCGTGCCTTCGCATCTTTGTCAATCCCAAAGCTTTCCAGCAGGGCTCTGGGCAGCGTTACGGTGGCTTTCCGCGTGAGATCGCAATGATGGCGGATAGCCAAGTACACCGCGAGCGCTTGGCCCGGCAGTCTTGCCGCCGCCCAGAGGTCGCTCATCGGGATTGGTCCCTTCAGGAACCTGCCGGCCATGCGCACGGCTCTGTCACGGCTTGCTGCTGTCGGAACTTCTATTTCGGGAGTCCTCGATACAGACGTGTTAATAGATCTACTATTAGATGAGACGGTATCGCAGTGGAGCGACACCACCTTCGCGCTGCTGCGATCGTTCATGTATTCACCCGGTAGATTGCATCTGCCCTACCAACCAGTCGTACAACCCGGTTCCACATGGAGATGCCTCGCTCATCCATGTATCGGTCGGGATATCGGATAACCCTCGCTTCGGCGCGGATAGGCAGCCCACCGGTGACGTAGGACCCGGCCTTCGACATGATCTCGCACATGTGTCGAACGTCATCGTCGAGCCGCCACAACGGCGCTGTAATCAGGAAGGCATCGTGGATCGGTGCACAAACATTAATCCCGGCTTCGGTCGCTGCGATTGCGGCGACTCGCATCATTTCCGCGCCGTTCGCTTGCATGGGGAAGTTCATCAGCGAAGTCGGTTTATCTGTGGCCCTAACCCACCGTTGCCAACCAAAGACCGTGCTCAGGCGGTTCGAGATCATCGCGCTATCGACCACGGTGCTGCTGTATTCCCAGAACCGACGGTACAACTGTTTGTGGAGCTGGATCATCTCCCGGGCCTCGGCGACGCTGATGCCGGCTCGATGTGCCATGCCTTCAGCGCCCATACCGTAGTTGAGACCGAGCACGACCGTTTTGCAGCGCTCTCGGATCACCGGATGGGTGGCCTTTGTCGCATCAACCGGCGCGAGTCCAGACTGCTTAGCGAAGCCCATATAGAGGTCGCCGCCTGCGTAGGCCTCCGCCAACCGCGGGTCGCCGGAAAGCCCAGCGGCGATCCCGATCTCCTGTGACACGAAGTCGATATAGGCGATGCCGTAGCCGTCCTCGGGCTTGATGATGCCCCGCAGCCACTTCGAAGGTCCAAAAACGAATTCGCTCGCCGAAGGCTGGTTGCGGCTCGTGATGGACCGAAACGGACGGAGGCTGGTGCGAGCCCTGTTGTCCAGGCCAATTTGAATGTCCGATTTGCGGAGCTTGCTGAGGGATTGCCGAAGCTCATGCAGCGGACCGAGTTGAGGATACAGCCTGCACTGCTCCTTAAACGTATCGTCTTTCAGGTCCAGAGCGCCTGATGGCAGCCTCGGCCAAGACATGCCGCGTGTTTTCAGAAGAGCCTCGAACCGGCTGAGACGAAACGAGATGCCGTCGTAGACGGCGTAATCACGGTCTACTTCCTCGACCAGCCGCCCCCTAATTTCCGGCCACTGTTCAACGAAAGTCCGATAGAGTGTCCGATCCACAGGCACGCCGCTCCGCTCCATACGAGCCACGGCTGACATGTACCTTCCTCTAAAGAGGGCGCGGGGCCAGTCGATCGAGGCCGCCATTGATTCGAGCAGGACAACAAGGCCATCAACGTCGGACTCGCAATAGTCGAGGATGGCTTTCCTTTCGGCGTCGTTCCAAGTCGTCTGATCAAGGATCAGGGACCGCATCTTCTCCTTGTGACCGACTTCAATGTGCGGCCGCCCGCGCACGGCGAGAGCGCCAAGCATGCCGTTTCCCATCGGCAAATAGCGACCATTGGTTTCGACGCGGTGCTCTACGAAGAGATCAAGAATCTTCTCTGGAGGATTCCAGCCGAGTTCCAAAAAACAACCAATCTCGGCGGCCGCCATGTAGGCTACGACAAGCACATCCGGTCCCGTAGCAAACGGGGGGCGGGTAAGGGTTCTGAGTTCATCCTGCCAGAGGCGGATGACCTGTCCGGTGACTACCTCCCTTGCAACCATGCAGATCGGACGGGGACGTTCGCCTCCACCGGCCTGAAACTCGAAATCGATGCACCAGATACGCCGAACGGGGACGACGGCCCGAAGGCCGTCGTCCGTTTTCTGTTGGGGAAGCATGCGTCAGACCAGACCGCGAAGCCGCTTGACGACCGGGTGATCATCGTTCTCGATTACCCGCCCGCGAAAGGCGATTTCGAGAAGCTCATTCAGAGGCTCCGGCCGCCATTCAGGCTCAGAGAGCTCTCCCTGGGCCGCCCAAATGCGGTAGGCGCCCAACGACATGTCGGCCGACAACCGAACCCACGTCTTCTTTGCGGCTTCACAGCCCTGCTGAGCGCTATCCTGCCAAGCATTCCCGTTGCCGTTGTCGTTCGCGATCTTGATCGGCCAAAGGAAACTAACCTTCTGCCGATTAATAGCGGTGACGAGGATAACTGGGGTCGTTTCCCCAAGCATCGCCGACATCATGTTGGGAGAGACGAAGTAAAACTCACGCTCCTGCTTGTCCTCGTAAATGGCCGTTGCCAGCATCATCCTTTGGTCGGGATGAACACGCACAAATTCCTGCTTTTGAGGCTTGCGCACGGGCACTTTCGACAGAATCTCAGTCGTGCCACCAAACACGGTCGAGCCAACGGAGAGCCGCAGTTTGTCGAGGTCCGAAAAGATGCTTTGAGGCTTGATCGGTACGTCGCTATTCGAGGCGACTTCAGTTTTCAGTTCGTTCATCCACTTTCCTTTCAAGGAGAGCACCACCGCGGTGCGCTATCCAAGTAGGGCTGGATGAAGGTGCTGAAAAAGTGGGGTAGTTTTCCGCACTTCAGTGTGCACTTTGGGGGAATATCTCCCTCTCAGCCATTTTCGAGCACGGCTTTGAGCTCATTCAAGGCGACAGGAGGCCAGTCTCGGACGAAGCTATCGGTAGGGAGCCTGGCCAGAAAATGCGCACGGCCGTGGTAGTAACGCCGCTTCAACGTTCCCGCGGAAATTTCATTCTGTTCGAACTCCGACTGCGTTGCTATTTCTTCACAGGCGCTCGCTAGATCGCTCGGCTTACCCAAGTGCTCAAGGGCTCTTCGGGTGTAGTGAACGTCCCTCAGCAGATGCCATAACTCCAGTTCGGTCCACGACGGCGCGCCCGCGAAGGCGACAAAGTCGATGAGCACCTCGAGCAGGAGATCACGATGGAAACGATTCTCTGGCTGCAGGCCTGCAAGTGCGAAAATAGCTATCGCTTTTCGATCATCCTCTTCGAGTGGATCTAGCGTCCAATTGCACTCGCCTCTTCGGGAAATTGGAGACCCTGTTTCCGTGACGTTAAGCCCTCGGATTTCGGAGAGGACTCGAACGAGCTCTGGGTCCGCGACCGGATTTGAACCGACCGTGTTGGTATCTGAATATTCCGCCATGTATCCTCGACGAAGAGGCTCCTCGTACTTCAATGCGATCGATCGCTCTGCCTAACTTGCCATTGAGCCACCGATCCTGAAACGAGGTTAGCAAAATCTCTACGAACCGTCCGGATAGATGGCTACCGCACAAAATTAAATGTCCATCATGTGAAGATCAGGTGGCCAATTAATCCGTGATCAAAAGGACATCACTTAAGAAGATGATGGCCGCCGGCGGCCGCGATCTCCAGCGCCCGCTTGGCGCTCTCCTGGCCCTTGATGTCGCGCAGATCGAGCGGCGAGCTTACGGCTTCATGCACCTTCGGCACGGGCCGCGACAGCACCTGCGTGCCCTTGAAATGATTGGCGATCTGGATCAGCGAATGCGCGGCAACGATCTGGATATCAGGGCTCGCCCAGGCCGCTTCGGAGCCGCAGGCGGCAGGGCAGATCAAGCCTTCCTCGCGCACATTGGCGCCGATCGCGGCGGGAAGCACACCTGCGACGGGTGCGATCGATCCGTCGAGACCGAGCTCGCCGAGCACGGTGAAGCCGGTCAGCGCATCCGGCGGAATTGCGCCGATCGCTGCCATCAGCCCGAGCGCGATCGGAAGATCGTAGTGGCTGCCTTCCTTCGGGACATCGGCGGGTGCCAGATTGACAGTGATCCGCCGCGCCGGCAGCGCCAGCCCCGAGGCGATCAGCGCCGAACGAACCCGCTCGCGCGCCTCCGACACCGCCTTGTCGGGAAGGCCGACAATGGCAAAGGCCGGCAGGCCGGGCGCGACCTGCACCTGCACATCGACAGCACGGGCCTCGATCCCCTCAAAGGCGACTGTCGAAACCCGCTGAACCATGCTGCCCCCTCACACAATCAACGGTAGCAGAGAGGACGTGCCCTGACAAGAACAATACAGGAACGAAAACGGAGCCGCCGCGAATCCTAACCAATCGTAAACGGGCTCCGGACATTACGCCTCGAATGCGAGCGGCAACGCTCAGCACATTCCAACGAATGTCCGCTACTCCTAAGCACGCGGGATGGGCCGTGATCTAACGGGTGAAGAATTCAAATGCTTGCAAATCGCCGCAGAAGCGAACGACGGGTGTGCAGCCGGCTGGCCAAGATTCATTTCGGCGCGGGCTCGCTGCCGCGAGACTGCACCATCACGGATATTTCGGACGGGGGCGTCAAGGTCGTGGCGGAATTCCTGGAAGTGCCGCCGCAATTCACCATCATCTTCGCACCCGACTATTCGCGCCAGTGCCGGCTGCGCTGGCGCATCGGCTGCGAATTCGGTGCGGAATTTACGGACTGAGCCGAACCGGCCGGCTTCTTAACGGGACTTTAGGGTTAATCGGCAAAGCATCTCTGATCAGTCCGCCGGCGGTGATCAGAGTATGTCCAAGCGTTCGTCCCTTGCCTCGTCCCCGGCGAGATTCCTGCTTCCCGCGCTCGCAGCGCTTGCCCTCGGTGGCTGCCAGACGACGAGTCTGGAGGATGTGACCGGCGCGCTCGGCGTCAGCAGCAAGCCGGAAACGGCGGCGACAGCGGACGTCAGGCCCGACATGGACGGCTTGCGCGAGCGCTATCGCGCCAAGCCGAGCGATCCCAACATCGCTCTCGACTACGGCAAGGCGCTGCGCGAGACCGGCCAGCGCGCGCAGGCGGTCGCGGTGATGGAGCAGGCCGTGCTCCTTCATCCCAGCAACAAGGCGCTGCTCGCCGGCTACGGCCGCGCGCTCGCCGACAATGGCAATTTCCAGCAGGCTTTCGATGTGCTGAGCCGCGCGCATACGCCCGAAGATCCCGACTGGCACATCCTGTCGGCGCAGGGTGCGGTGCTCGATCAGCTCGGGCGCAATGAGGAAGCGCAGCAATATTATGCGACCGCGCTGAAGATCGTGCCGGACGAGCCGTCGGTGCTGTCGAATCTCGGCCTGTCCTACGCGCTCCAGAACAATCTGCCGCGGGCCGAGGAAACCATGCGCCGCGCCTTTGCGCGCGATTCCGCCAATCCTCGCGTGCGGGCCAATCTCGCTTTGGTGCTGGGACTGGAAGGCAAGCAGGGCGAGGCCGAGACCGTCGTGAGGGCCGATCTGCCGCCGGATCAGGCCGCAGCCAAGGTCACGGCACTGCGCCAGTTGCTGTCGAAGAAGCAGCAGCAGCGAGCGGAAAAGTAATCCGCCGCTGCCATTCCCCCGTTCGCCGGAAGCGCTCCCGCGCTTACGACGCCTTGCGATGCGGCGCCGATCCGCGCCCGGTCCTTGCCTTCAGCCTCTTCAGCAGCGGCCCGAGCAGCGAACGCTTCGGCTTGCGCACCTCGCCGCGCCCGGCGAGGCGGTTGGCCATGTTCTGGAACAGCTCGGTGGTGCGGTGGCTCTTCGAGACCTCCGCGATCATCTGGCCGTTATTGGCTGCAGTCGAAAACAGCTTCGAATCGAACGGAATCACCGCGAGCGGCTGGCTTTCCATCGTCTTGGCGAAGGACTTGACGTCGATCTCGGCCCGCTTGTGCATGCCGACCTGGTTGATGCAGTAGAGCGGCGGCCGATCGTTCGGCCGCGCCGTCTTGAGCACCGAGAGCATGTTCTTGGTGTTGCGCAAATTGGCGAGGTCGGGCTCGGCCACGATGACGATGTCGTCGGCATTGACCAGCGCCCGCTTGGTCCAGGCCGACCATTGATGCGGCACGTCGAGCACGATGCAGGGCGTGGTCATGCGCAGCGTATCGAAGATCGCGTCGAACGCTTCCGCGCCGAAATCATAAACGCGATCAAGCGTGGCAGGCGCAGCAAGCAGGCTGAGATGCTCGCTGCATTTGGCGAGCAGGCGCTCCATCAGGGCCGTGTCAGGCCGGTCCGGCGACAGCACCGCATTGGCGATGCCCTGTGCCGGATCCTGGTTGTAATCGAGGCCCGCGGTACCGAAGGCGAGGTCGAGATCGATCACGACGGAATCGAGCGCGAGGTCGCGCGCGATGGTCCAGGCCACGTTGTGCGCGACGGTCGAGGCGCCGACGCCGCCCTTGGCGCCGACCACCGCGATGATGCGGCCGGTGATGATGGCTTCCGAGGCCGAGAACAGGCTGCAGATCGAGCGCACCACGTCGATGGTCTCGACCGGCCCGACCACGTAATCGTTGACGCCGCGGCGCACCAGCTCGCGATAGGGCGCGGTGTCGTTGGGATTGCCGATCACGACCACGCGCGTGCCGGGATCGCAAACGCCGGCGAGATCGTCGAGGCCTTCGAGGATATCGCGCGTGCCGTCCGACTCGATCACGATGACGTTCGGCGTCGGCATCGTTTCATAGACTTCGATCGCAGCGGCGAGGCCGCCACTCTTCGCGGTGAGATGCGCCTTGGCGAGACGGCGATCCTCGCCGGCCGCAGTCACCGCCTTCAGCGTCTGCTCGGTTTCGCAGAAGGCCTGCACCGAGATGCGGGGAACCGGCGCAATGTGTTCCTCGGGGTGCTGCGGATCGTCCGCCGCTTCGTCGTGGATCTCAGTCATTTGCCTATGTCGCTGAGTTTGGCCTTGTCAGCCTCGGGATAAGCGCTCGTGGTTGCCGTGCCCTTGCGGTAACGATCGAAGGCGATGTCGCGCCGTGCCGTATAGGCCGGCGTCTCCGCGCGCGGCTGTTCGAGATCGGCGGGATTGTCGATCATGGCCGCAAGGTTGCGCTGGCTGGCACAGCCGAGATTGAAGTAGGGCTGGTTCTCGTTGTAGCCGGGGTCGAGAATCGACGGTCCCATGTCCTCGGGCCATAGTCCGCAGGGGCCGGCGACCGCGGTGATCTTGGAATAGCTCAGCCGGATGGTCGGCAGCAGGTCAGGATCCTCGGGGCGATAGGCATGTTGGACGATGGCGCGCGACGGCACGCCGCCGCTGCCGAGCACGGCGCGGATCTCATGATAGGTCGCCGCAGCGGCACGCGAATTCGCGGTATCGACGGGCACGTCGACGACGACCGAGCCGGTGCCTTCGCGCACCCAGTCCCGGGCGATGCCCATCACGTCGGCGTGCTGTGGCGCCGAGAGGCCGCCGCGCGCCTTGCCGACGAAGATTACGATCGAGCGCTTGCCTTCCTGCACCGCGATCGGGTGGCGCAGGCGGTAGTCGGTCGGTACCGTCTGGGTGGTAACGACGTCACCGGTGGTGTTGCAGGCTCCCAGCATGACGGAGAGTCCCGTCAGCGCGAGCGCGATGCGCAGATTGCGGCGTCGATCGGCGGATGTCTTCGTCATCGCCTGGTCCCCTCTTCCCCGTGTCTTGCCCCGGTCCCCAAACCGTTCGTGTCAGTCGATGATGAAGCCGAAATCGCCGCTGACGCCGTCGATCGGATCGATGCGGCGCGCGATGCCGTAGAGGCGGTTCATGCGGCCGAGCAGCGCCGATTGCGCATCCGAGGACGGCGCGAAGCCGTCGTCGGGCCGCGACAATTCCTTCTGGGCGACCGCGCGCACCACGTAGGGCGTCACGATGACCATCAGCTCGGTCTCGTTGTTGACGAAATCCTGGCTGCGGAACAGCGCGCCGAGGATCGGCACCTGGTCGAGCCCGGGCAGACCGTTGATCGCCTGCTTGGTCTGCTGCTGGATCAGGCCGGCCATGGCCATCGAACCACCCGAAGGGATTTCCAGCGTGGTTTCGGCGCGGCGGGTCTGGACCGAGGGGATCGTGATCGAGTTGTTCGTGTTCGCGGAGACCGCCTGCGTCAAGGTGATCGCGTTCGTATTCGAAAGCTCGGAGACTTCGGTCATCACGCGCAGGCTGATGCGGCCTTCGCTGAGCACGACCGGAGTGAAGTTCAGGGAGATGCCGAACTTCTTGTAGGTGACCTGGGTGGTACAAACGTGCGTGACCGGGTCGCAGGCGTAGCCTCCGGGGATCGGGAATTCGCCGCCGGCGACGAACGTCGCGGATTCACCCGAGATCGCGGTCAGGCTCGGCTCGGCCAGCGTCCGCATCACGCCCGCGGTTTCCATCGCGCGCATCGTCGCGTTGACGGTGGCGACGCCCTTGGCGAAACTGGTGACGCCGAGGCCATTGCTGCTGACGAGCGGGCCGCCGGAGACCGAGAACGGATTGGAGTTGTTGAAATTCACCACTGCGGTGCCAGCGTTGAGGCTGGCACTGAGGTCGACGCCGAGCTGCTTGACGATGTCGCGGCGGACTTCACCGACGACAACCTTCAGCATCACCTGATCGCGGCCGCGCACGACGATGTTGTTGACGACCTTGTCCGCGCTGCCGACCAGCTTTGCGGCGACGTCGCCGGCCTGCTGGGCCTCGACCGGGCTCGACACCGAGCCGGTCAGCATGACGCTGTCGCCCACGCCCTCGATCTGCACGCCGGGCATCGACTGGCGCAGCGCCGCGCGCATGCCGTTGAGATCGCGCTTCACCGCGATGTCGTAGGAGGCAACCTGCTGGCCGTCGGCGGTGAAGAACACCACGTTGGTCTGGCCGACCTGGGCGCCGATGATATAGGCGCGCTGCGACGAGCGGATCACGGCGTTGGCGATCTTGGGATCGGCCACCAGCACGTCCTTCACCTCGCGCGGCAGGTCGATGACGACCGACTTGCCGACGCCGAGCGACAGGAAGCGCGTCCTTGCCGGCGCGATGCTCGCAACCGGCGATACACCGAGGTCCGGCGCCTGCATCGGCGCCTGGTCTCCGACCGGCGCATCGGCAGCCCGGACCCAGTCCGGGGCCGCGACCAGCCCCAGCATCAGCATCACCCCCGCCCAGAACGAGCCGGCGCGCTTCCCCCGAATGCGCAGGCCCGTCCGATATTCCCCGTAGTTCATGCTGTCCCCATCACTTCTGTGACGTTAGTTGTCTTGCCTGGACGCCGTAGCGGATCACGTTGACGCCGTTCTGAGGCTGCTTGAGCGCGAGGTCTTCGGCTGAACCCTCACTTGCGTTGGCATCGGCGATGCTGCGCAGCGCGAGCGCGAGTGTGCCGCTCTGCCGCGCCTGCGAGAGCGTCGCGACCTGGTCGGGCCGGAGCTCGAGCGTGACGGTCTTGCCGACCACGGCGTTCTGGCCGTCCTTTTCCTTCGGCGCCTGATCGATCGCGAGCACCCGGATGTTGGTAAGGACGATTTCCGAGACGACCAGGTCGTTGCCCGCGGTCGGGCCGTTGGTATCGGGAGTCTTCAGGCGCCGCGTCAGCACGATGTCGACGCGGTCATTCGGCAGGATGAAGCCGCCGGCTCCCGTCTCGGCTGAAATTTCGGTGGACACGGCCCGCATGCCTGACGGCAGGATCGCGGCCATGAAGCCGGAGCCGTCGGCCTTCACCAGCTTCTGCTCGCGGATCGGCTCGCCCTGCATCAAAGGCACGCGTGCGATCGAGCCGGCGATCTGGGTCTGCGCGTCGGGCCTGGAGTCGCGGCGGATGAAGGCGCTGCTGGCGGTCGCTTGCGGCCAGGTCTGCCATTGCAGATCCTCCGCCTTTACGGCCTGGCCGAGCTGGATGTCGGATTTGGCGACGAGCACCTCGACCGTCGGCAGCTTCTCGGCCACCGGGACAACGGGCGCGGGCTTGTTGTCGTAGCTGCTCGCCAGATACGCAGCGACGCCGCCGGCGCCCAGTGCGATGACGAGAACGACAATGCGTGCGGTGTTCATACGCTTTACTCATACGCGGGGCACTCGGACCGCACGTGGCGGGTTCCCCCGCATCGATGAGTAGGGAGCAAAGGTATAAGGGGTGTTGCGAGCCCGAATGCGATGTGCGGCGACGGCCCGCGTTTTAGGCGGATGGTGAACGTCGCGTTATTCGGTCGGCCAGCGGCCCCGTAGTTTCACGCAGGTGCGTTGCTGCGTTCGAACGAGGCGCCGGGACGTCATGGTGAACGGGTGGTTAGGAAGGGGCGGCGAGACGTCGCGATGTCACGGCATCGCGCCGCGACGACGCTGGTGGTCCGTCGCCCTTCGAGGGCCGCTGAAGAACCGGCCCCCCTCCAGCGACAACGGCCTCGCCCTTGCGCGGGGGTGACGGGTCACAACAACTTTTACTTCGCCCGCTTCTGCTCGATCACGTCCCAGATTTTGGCCGCAACGTCAGGGCCGCCGAGCCGCGCGATGGCGCGGATGCCGGTGGGCGAGGTCACGTTGATCTCGGTGAGGTTGCCGTTGATGACGTCGATGCCGACGAACAAGAGGCCGCGCTCGCGCAGCGCAGGGCCGACAGTGGCGCAGATCTCGCGCTCGCGTGGCGTCAGCTCGGTCTCCTGCGCGGCACCGCCGCGCACCATGTTGGAGCGGAGGTCGTCGGTCGCGGGCACGCGGTTCACAGCGCCGGCGAACTCCCCGTTCACGAGGATGATGCGCTTGTCACCATGCTTCACCTCGGGGATGAACTGCTGGATCACCCAGGCTTCCTTGAAGGTGACCGAGAACATGTCGAACAGCGAGCCGAAATTCATGTCCTGAGGCATCACGCGGAACACCGCGGCGCCGCCATGGCCGTGCAGCGGCTTCATCACCACGGCGCCGTACTTGTCGCGGAACGCGTTGATCTCGTCGAGGTCGCGCGAGATCAGCGTCGGCGGCATCAGCTGCGGAAAGTTCATCACGAACAGCTTTTCCGGCGCATTGCGCACCGAAGCCGGATCGTTGACGACGAGCGTTTTCGGATGGATGCGCTCGAGCAGGTGCGTCGAGGTGATGTAAGCGAGGTCGAACGGCGGATCCTGGCGCAGCAGCACCACGTCAAAGTCGTTCAGCGCCTCGCGCTTGGGTTCGCCCAAGGTGAAATGATCGCCGGCCTCGTCGCGCACGGTCAGCGGCTGCACGGGTGCAACGGTGGAATCGCCCTTGATATTGATGCGGGCGATGGGGTCCATCTGGACGGCAACGTTCAGTTTCATGGTCTGCCTTTCAGGTCGAGGCGTCGAATGCCGCCAACACATGGCGTGGAAGCGAGCGCGGCGCAATCAGCATGGCGTCGAATCGCAATTCGAATTCCGCATGCTCGGGATGCGCAACAAGCCAGCCCTGCGCGGCATTGATGATGCGTTGCTGCTGGCGCGGGGTCACCGCATAGGCGGCTTCGTC
>Ga0102590_1000972_pt1 | contig 50082 bp, 47 predicted proteins | sample AraplaMF_Col_mMF_FD_76859 | JGI IMG/M metagenome (GOLD analysis project Ga0102590, IMG submission 76859) | Arabidopsis root microbial communities from the University of North Carolina, USA - plate scrape MF_Col_mMF | ecosystem: Host-associated > Plants > Roots > Endosphere | place: USA...
GAAAGCTCAGGGCCGTGAAGAGCAAGGCGAGCAGGATCGAGCTCGGCCGGGTTGCCGCGAGGGCCTCGACGACGTCGTCATAGCGCACCTCATCGGTCAACTGCATGATCGCGTAGCCGACAAGGCAAAAAATGAGGAGCGTGGCAAGAGCCGTCAGAGGCGTGCGATAGCGCCGGAAAACTGCGCCGACGGAAAAACCCTCTTCCGTCTCTGAATTCTCTTCCAACTTGCCGTGACCCGACATTTATTACCTGCTGCAATTGCCAATTTGGCGGGAATCTCTTCTGAGAGACGTAACATACGCAACATGCAAGCTCTATGAACCATGTTGCGGCTACCCACACCCGCGCACTTGCCGCCTCCTTTATCCCCAATTGGGGCAAATTTGCGCAGCGCACAGGCGTGATCGCATTGCAATTTCGTAAGCTCTGCCTTGCATTGGAAGATCAGGCCGCCGGTTCGCCCCCGGCATGGGCTTGTGCCGCGTAACGCGCCGCAGCGACACTCGCATCAACGTCACGCTCGCCGGCGACCTGCACCGTCGGAACGGCGAATTCGATGCCGTTTTCTTTGAAGGCGTTGCGGATCATCGCCAGCGCATTGCGGCGGATGACGAACTGCTCGCCTGGCTTTGTCATCATCGAGAGCCGGATCTCGATTGCGAATTCACCGAACTGTTCGACACCCTTCATCTTCAGAGTCTCGATGATATTCGGACCCCACTCCGGGTTATCGAGAAGCTGCTGGCCGATCTGCTTGATGATCTTCTTCGTCTTCACGAGGTCCGTATCATAAGTGACATTCAGGCTGATCTTGTCGATCGTCCAGTCGCGGTTGAGGTTTTTGACGGCTCCAAGTTCGCCGAAAGGCACCGTGGTCAGCGGCCCGCGGTGATGGCGGAGTTTGACGGAACGCAAGCTGAAGGCCTCGACCACGCCCTTGTGGCTGCCGCTTTCGATATATTCACCGACACGAAAAGCATCGTCCCACAGATAGAACATGCCACTGATGACATCCTTGACGATCGTTTGCGCGCCGAAACCAACCGCAACGCCAACAACACCGGCACCCGCAATCAATGGCCCGATCTCAATGCCGAGACCTGAGAGCACCATGAGAACGGCGATCACGATGATGACGACGGCAAGGATGTTGCGGAAGATCGGCAGGAGCGTCTGCAGACGGGCACGCTTGACTTTTTCCTCATCGCTGACCGCACCGTCAGCGGGTGAATCCAGAAGCTTGCCGTCGATATAGGCCTTGACCAGATGCCAGACGAGATCGGCCGCAAGCAGGATGACAATGCCGCCGATCGTGCCGCGCGCCACCCGGTCGATCATCGTCTCGTTTGACGTCATCATCGCAGCGGTTTCGACGCCGAGCATGCGTCCGAGCCAGATCGCGGCAAAGGCGATGATCAGAGCCCTTACACCGCGATCGAGCAAAACAGTCGCGATATGGCGCTTGGCAAGGAAGCCGGCTTCGGCCTGGTGGAAGGATTTGACTGCGAGCGTCGAAACGGCAAGTACCCGTGGCAACAGTATGAGATAGATGCAGACCCAGAGAAGCCAATCGAAGCTCAGGACCCAGATGCCCCAGAGCAGGGCGAAATAGAGGGTCAACAACCAGGTAGCCGCATGACTGCGCCGCGTTTCATTGCCCGGTCGCGACCAGACCGCTTCCGTAGCGATCAGGAATAGGCCGATACCAAGCACATAGCCGACCAGATAGCGTGTGGCCATCGAATAGCCGAGCGGTTCCATCGATTGGAGAACGGCCCAGCCGAAGACGAAATAGATGACGAACAGAATGCAGCGACGAAACCAGAATCGTGCGACGGCCGGATCAACCGCAACCGTCTCTCCCTCGCCGCGCGGCAGGGTGACAAGATCGACGATGACACCGCCGATGGAAACAGCGAAGCGCTGCACGACGACAGCGACCGCAATGGCAATCGCGATATTCAGGCTGATCGGCGGCCAGTTGAAGCTAATCAACGCAAGCCCGGTGGCAAGGCCGAAGACAATGGCCGGAATGACGCGCGCAGCAAGCCGCGTGCCCGTCATTTGCGCCGCCCGCTCCCGCCTTTCGCGCACGGCCCGTCGCACCAGGATTTCGACGACAAAACCGGTGATGAGGATAGCCAGAAATTGTGCGGCCATACGCAGCGAACCCGCGGCTCCCAACTCGCCCCAGAAGAGCGATGAGGCCCGCGTGATTTCGGATGGCAATGTCATCGCAGCACCCGAGACCATGGCGATATGCCGGCGGGCGTGCTGGAGGCGGCCCGACAATATCGACATTTCCTCGTTGTTGTCGGTCGAGGCTGCAGGCGCCGCCATTTGCGTCGCCATCCATTGCTTGACCTCCGGCGTCTGCATCAGCTCCATCATCTGCCGCACCTGGGCAGGCGGCGCGACGTCGGTGGAAGCTGCCGGCGTCGTTTGTGCGGAAACGGCGCCGAAAAGAGAAAACAGCATCATGATGCTGCAGATGCCGATCGCAGAAATTCGCCGCATGCCCGCCTCCGATGTTACAGGTCAGGCTTTTATGCAAGTGCCACAACGGAAAAGCCAGACGAACAAACGGTCTAGCTGAATACCGGCAAAAAGAAAGCCGCCTGCCTTTCGGCCGGCGGCTGACGTGAGAGAAATGCGCTTGCTTTACTTATGTGGTTTCTCGGCATGACCGCCGAAGCCGGCACGCATGGCCGAAAGCACCTTGTTGGCGAATTCGTCCTGGTCGCGCGAGGAGAAGCGGCCGTGAAGGGCTGCGCTGAGTACCGGCGTCGGCACGCTTTCATCGATCGCCGCCATGATCGTCCAGCGGCCCTCACCGGAGTCCGAAACGCGGCCGGCATATTGAGTAAGGACCGGGTCCTTGTGCAGCGCATCGGCCGTCAGATCGAGCAGCCACGAGGTGATGACACTGCCGCGGCGCCAGACTTCCGCAACTTCCGGCAGATTGAAATCGTACTGGTAGAATTCCGGATGGGAGAGCGGAGCCGTCTCGGCATCGGCCTCATGCGTCAGGGCGCCGACGTTGGCGTGTTTCAGGATGTTGAGGCCTTCGGCATAAGCGGCCATCAGACCGTATTCGATGCCGTTATGGACCATCTTGACGAAGTGGCCTGCGCCATGCGGGCCGCAATGAAGGAAACCCTGCTCGGCGGTGCTGAGAGCTGCAGCTTCCGGCGTGCGGTTCGGTGAGTTTTCCGCCGTGCCCGCACCTGGCGCCAGCGCTGCGAAGATGGGCGTCAGATGCTGCACGATGCCCTTCTCGCCACCGATCATCAGGCAATAGCCGCGCTCGAGGCCGAACACGCCGCCGCTGGTGCCGACGTCGACATAGTGGATGCCCTTGGTGATGAGCTCGGCGCCGCGGCGGATGTCGTCATGATAGTAGGAGTTGCCGCCGTCGATCAGGATATCGCCGTCATGGAGCAGCGGAACGATCGAGGCGATAACCTTGTCGGTGATCGCAGCCGGCAGCATCAGCCAGACTGCGCGCGGACGGGCAAGCTTCGAAACGAATTCTTCGAGCGAGCCGCTGCCCTCGGCACCGAGCCCAACGAGATCGGCGACGCTTTCCGGCTTGGCGTCATAGACCACACATTCGTGGCCGCCCCGCATCAAGCGCTGGACCATGTAATTGCCCATACGGCCCAAACCTACCATGCCAAGCTGCATCTGAAATCTCCTGGGATTTAATCGATATGATTCCGGAAATTAGCACCGGCATCGTGACAGGCAAGCGAAGTCTCTGTCACAAAGGCGAGTGCGTCTGCTACACCTTGCGTGGGGCTATGCCTTCCGCAGGTAGCAATCTGCCGTCTTTGGAGCGCAATTCCAACCCTCCAAGAGAGATATAGCCGCCTCATCGGCGGCTACATGATCCAGCTCGGCATTAGTTTCAGCTGCATCGCCTAATTGCGGCTGGCCTCCCGTACCAGATGGACAATGCCTGTGGGGTTGAGGATCCAGCCACCGCGAAGATTGGGTGGCAGTGGCTCTATGGGATCGCAGCGCGGGACACCGGCCTTTTCCAGATACTCTGCAGCACGCTCGAAATCCGGCGTCATGAATTCCAGCCAAAGCTCGGCCTGGCTCATGGTCGCCACCCGGTCGATCCAAAGCCGGATCGGCCCAAGCTCGAAGGAAATATCGTCTCCTTCAATTTCCTTCAGCTTCACAATGTCGCGGTAGAAGGAAACGGTGGCTTCATACTGATGCGGCGGAACCTTCATCGCGACGTCGACGCCGCCGTAGATCAGATCGTTCATGACGCTCCCCCTCAACCTTCCTGCACCTTGGCCTGCTCACCCCGCATTTCGCTGAGGAACATGCCTTCGCGCAGATTGATGCCGTATTCGACAAAGGCCTTCATGCAGCAGAACATCTGCGTCCAGCCCTCGAGATTCTGGTAGGTTCCGCGCCGCCCCGGCTCATCCTCGCGCCAGCCATCCTCGGCGATGGTCACCATCGTGCCACCGTCGTCAAGCGGCTTGAAATTCATCTCTACGAGGGTCTTGTAAGCCTTCTTCTCCTCGTCCGTGGCGCCATCCCATCGCAGCACGATCTTGCTGTCGGGCACAAGCTCGACCACCTCGACCGGCACGTCTTTCCACCAGGTCACCGTCGTGCCCTCAACCAGGGGCGCGCTCGCCCCGCCCACAGTGGTGAAGTAACTCGAGAGTTTCTTTGGATTGACGACGGCATCGAAAACATCAGTCACCGGGCGGCCGATGCGGCCCGAGACGCGAATATTGAGGGACATGCGACTTCCTCCTCTTCTCCGTTGTGTCTGATCCAATTATGTTATAAAAACATAACATGTCAAGTGAATCGGACGATGACCCCATTTTCAAGGCGCTGGCGCATCGCCGCCGCCGCGATATTCTCGATCTTCTGAAGGAAGAACCGCGCACGACGGGCGCGCTTTGCGAAGCATTCCCGGAGATGGATCGCTGCACGGTCATGCAGCATCTGAAGGTGCTGGAGGAAGCCGATCTGGTGATTGCCAGGAAGGAGGGCCGAGAGCGCTGGAACCATCTGAACAGCCTGCCGATCAAACAGATTCACGACCGCTGGATCAGCGCCTATGCAGGCCATGCACTGTCGATTCTCGACCGGCTGAAGAGCGACCTCGAGGGTCCGTCGCACTAGCTTGCTGCGGCAATTAGAGGGAGAGGAACCATGCCGATATCCGGATCTGCCATCCGTCGCATGCGCCAACTGCGCAAGATGAAGCAGGAACATCTGGCGGAATTGCTTGGTGTCAATCAGGCAACCGTCTGCCGCTGGGAGCGCGGCATCCTGCCAGTCACCGTCGCTCAGGAAACACGGCTGGAAAGCATCTTCACAAGCAAATCATCCTCCACCGATGCCGCATTGAAACGTCTCGTCGAACATTCCCGGAGCAAGGTTCATCTTATCTGCGACCGCACCCACCGGCTTCTCGCAGCCTCCAGTGTACGGCAGAGCGAATGGCGCCTGCCGGTCTCCGATCTCCTGGACAGGTCTTTGCTCTCCTATGCGTCGCAGGAAATCGTGAAGACAGAGGGCGAACTCGCCGGCCTCGGCTGGCATGAAGGCCAAATGAATTCGCTGACACTGGAGACGGGCGCAAACGATAATCCGCACCTGCCCATCGTGGCCGGGCAGGTATTGTGGGAGCGCATCTTCCTGGCTGACGGCAGCGCCGCACGATTGGTTACGACACTCGACTGAGCCTGCAGATTTCCTGCATTCCGCTGCATAAATTATGCGTTGTCCCGCGAGAGCGGCCTTTGTTAGCGTCCGTCACCAACTGTCCGGAGATGCAGAATGACAATACTGGTGACGGGAAGCACAGGCCATCTGGGCGAAGCGCTGATGCGCACCTTGAGGGATCAAGGCCGTCAGATCCGCGGCATCGATATCAAACCCTCGCCTTTTACCGATATGACCGGATCGATTACCGATCCCGATTTCATCCGCCGTGCGATGACAGGCATCACCGCCATTATCCACGCCGCCACGCTGCACAAGCCGCATGTCGGAACACACGCCAACAAGGATTTCATCGACACCAACGTCGCGGGCACGATGAACCTTCTCGAGCAGGCAGTCGCGGTAGGCGTAACAAGCTTCGTTTTCACCAGCACCACCAGCGCTTTCGGAGCGGCCCTGCGCCCGGCCCCAGGCGAACCGGCCGCTTGGATCACCGAAGATGTTCTGCCCGTTGCCCGAAATATCTACGGCGTTACGAAGGTCGCAGCCGAAGGCATCTGCGAACTCTTCGCGCGCACCATGTCACTGCCCGTCGTCGTTCTGAGGACTTCGCGATTCTTCCCGGAAGATGACGACGATCCCGATATTCGCAACCGCTACTCCGCCGCCAACGCACAGGCCAACGAGTTGCTTTATCGGCGGGTCGATATCGAGGATGTGGTCGACGCCCATTTGCTGGCACTGGAAAGAGCGCCATCCATCCGCTTCGGTCGTTATGTCATTTCAGCGACGGCACCCTTCACCGAAGCCGATCTCGCCGACCTGCGCCGTGATGCGCGCGTGACGGTGAAGCGCCTTTTCCCCGACATGGCCGCACTTTACGCGGCGCACGGATGGACGATGTTTCCGAACTTCGACCGTGTCTATGTCAATGCGCTGGCCCGGCGGGAACTTGGCTGGCGCCCGAAGTACGACTTTCGGCACGTGCTCGATTGCCTGCGCGACGGCAGGGAATGGAGAAGTCCGCTCGCTATTCTCGTCGGCGCAAAGGGCTATCACGACCGGATTTTCGAGGATGGGCCTTACCCGCTGCAGCGCCGCTGATACGGACCGCGAGGCAGGCCCGTATGCACAAGAAGAACAGGGGATAATTGCAGACATCGCCGCGCTTGCCTCAGCTCTAGCCGATGGGGAAACGGGCGCCGAAGCGCCCGTTCTCAAGCTGCCTTGTCCCAGGCGGGAGCCAACCCTTCCGGGCTGACGATGCGACCATCGGGGTTCGCCAGCGCATGGATTGCAGACATTTCATCGGAAGAGAGTTCGAAATCGAAGATCGCCGCATTCTCCCGCGCGCGCTGTTCCGAGACGGTCTTGGAAAGCGCGATCACATCCTGCTGCACGATCCAGCGCAGTACAATCTGCGCGATCGACCTGCCATGCTTGGCGGCAATCGTCTTGAGCACTGTATCCTCGAATACCTTGCCGTCAGCCATGGCGTAATAGGCCGTCACCGACATATCGAGCTGCTTTGCAGCGTGCAGCACCGGCGTTTGATCGATATAGGGATGATACTCCACCTGGTTCGTCACGACTGGCAGACTGCTGAGCTTGACGGCCTCCCGCATCAGATCAGTATTGAAGTTCGACACGCCGATATGGCGCACCTTGCCCGCCTTCGCCACTTCGTTCAGTGCGCCGATCTGCTCGGCGAGCGGTACGGCCTGGTTCGGCCAATGAAGCAGCAGAAGGTCGACATAATCAGTCTTCAACTTCTTCAGGCTCTCGTCGACCGACGCAAGGAAGGCACCACGCTTGTAGTTCTCGACCCAGACCTTGGTCGTCAGGAAGATATCGCCGCGAGCGACGCCGGAGCGGCGAATGCCTTCGCCGACCTCGGCCTCGTTGCCGTAGATCTGCGCGGTGTCGATGTGGCGATAGCCATTGACGAGCACGCGGGAGACCATGCGTTCGGCGTCGGGTCCCGGCACGCGGAACGTGCCAAAGCCGAGGGCGGGGATGGCGGCGCCATCGGTGCTGACGAATTTCATGCTGTTTCCTTTCAAGTCTGAGAGATCAGGCCGCGCTGCAGGCAGCGGCAGCATTCGGGATGGAGCGGCGGTCGAGCGCACCGCTCCTGATGGTGAGGCCTAGGGCAACGGTGACGAGCGCGGCAGCAACGAAGGGCGTGGCGCCTAGCCCGAAGCGGGATTCGACGACCAGACCGCCGATCCAGGCGCCCATGGCGATGCCGAGGTTGAAGGCGGCGATATTGAGCGCCGAGGCGACATCGACGGCGTTCGGCTGCAGCTGACGTGCAAGCTGCACGACATAGAGCTGCAGGCCGGGCACATTGGCGAAGGACAGGAAGCCGAGGATCGCAAGCGTCGGGATCGTCAGCCAGGGTGAGACAGCCGTGAAGCCAAAGAGCACCAGCGCGAGTGCTTGAGCGATGAACAGGAAGGTCAGAGCCTTGACCGGATCACGGTTGGAGATGCGCCCGCCGACGACGTTGCCGACGGCAATCGCCACGCCATAGAGCATCAGGATCAGGCCGACGGCCGAGGAGGCAAAACCGGTAACTTGCTCGAGGATCGGCGCAAGGAAGGTGAAGGCAACAAAAGTGCCGCCGTAACCGAGTGCCGTCATGGCGTAAACGAGAAGCAGCCGCCCCGTGGCAAGTACGCGAATCTGTTCACCGATGCTGGCCGGCGGAGCCTTCTTGAGGTTCGAAGGCAGCAGGAAGGCAATGGCTGCGAAGGCAACGATACCGAGACCGGCAACGGCAGCAAAGGTGGTGCGCCAGCCGAAAGTCTGGCCAATGAATGTGCCGAGCGGAACGCCGGTGACGATCGCAACCGTCAGGCCCATGAACATCATCGCAATAGCCGACGCCCTTCGGTTCTCCGGCACAAGATCGGCAGCGATGGTGGAACCGACGGAAAAGAAGACGCCGTGCGCAAAGGCCGAGACGACGCGGGCAATCAGCAGCACTTCATAACCGGGGCTGAGCGCCGCGATGATGTGACCGATAATGAAGAGCGCCATCAGCCCAAGCATGAGCGGCTTGCGCTCAATCCGTCCGGTCAGTGCCGTCAGGATCGGTGCGCCGAAGGTGACACCCAGCGCATAGACGCTGACGATGAGGCCGGCGAGCGGCAGGGTGATGTGAAGGTCGGTGGCAACCGTCGGCAGCAGGCCGACGATGACGAATTCCGTCGTGCCGATCGCGTAAGCCGCAATCGTCAATGCAAAGAGAGCGAGTGGCATGAGAGTGACCCGATGATTTGGTTCTTGTTCGGGTCGGAATATGGGCGTGGCGCACTTCCTCGATAATTGCCTATAATAGCTCAACAGTTGTGAATTGAATTCAAGATAGGAAACGGATGGATAACCGCATCGGCGAGATGGATGTCTTCGTGCAGGTGGCCGAACTGCAAAGCTTCTCGGCCGCTGGCCGCAAGCTCAAGCTTTCGCCCTCCGCCGTCAGCAAGCTCGTCACCCGGCTCGAGGACCGTCTCGGCACGCGTCTTCTGGTGCGCACGACCCGCGCCCTGCAACTGACGCCAGAGGGCGAAATCTATCTCGAACGCTCCCGACGCATCCTCGCCGACATCGAGGAAACGGAACGCGCCGTCGCAGCAGGCGGCACGACGGTGGCTCGAGGACGCCTGCGCGTGAGCACCTCGGTCGCCTTTGGCGTTCGCTACATCGTGCCGCTGGTGCCCGATTTCCTGAAGCTTTATCCCGAGGTCGACCTCGACCTCGCACTCAGCGATGGCATTATAGATATCATCGGCGAACGCGCCGATATCGCCATCCGTTCGGGCGCCTTGCGCGATTCCTCACTGAAGGCGCGCAAGCTCCTCGAAAGCCGCCGGGTTATCGTTGCCTCACCCGGCTATCTGAAACGGCAAGGCATCCCGGAAAGCCCTGAGGATCTCGATCGTCACAACTGCCTGACCTTCAGCTTCCGCTCAACCTCGGAGGAATGGCCATTCCGCAATCCCGAAAATGGCGGTCGCTTCTCGAGAACCGTCTTTGGCAACCTCGAAACCAACAACGGACCAACGGCTCGCAGCCTTTGCCTCGCCGGCCTTGGCCTCGCTCGTGTGGGTCAGTTCCATGTACAGCCGGATATCGATGCCGGAACGCTGGTGGCTGTATTGGAAACCTATAATCCTGAAGATATCGAACTCATTCACGCCGTGTATCCCGGTCACGAACATCTTGCCGCACGTATCCGGGCCTTCATCGATTTCCTGGTCGAGAACATTCATTGAGGAAGACCTCCGTCATTCCCCTGTCACGGCTCAACGATAGCGAGCGCTCCATGCCGATAGAAATCCATCCGCCGCGCCAAAGCTGGGCCGACGACTTCGCAAGTTTGAAGCGGGCGATCCGGCGCGCAGCACCCGCCGGTGCCGTAATCCATCACATCGGCTCCAGGGCCGTGCCCGGACTTGTCGCAAAGGATATCATCGACATCCAGGTGAGTGTCGATGCTCTTGAACTGGCCGATAGAACAGCGTTCGAACGCGAGGGGTTCGAGAGCCGCTCGATCGTAACCGATCACTGTCCACCAGGTCTCGATCTGGCAGATGGCGAGCTGAGAAAGCTGTATTTCAAAAGCAGGGGCCGGCCCGCGAATATCCATGTTCGTGAAAGGGGCCGCTTCAATCAGCGCTATCCGCTTTTATGCCGGGATTTCCTGCGCGCTCATCCGACGGCGGCAGCAGCCTACGGGCTGATCAAGCAACGCCTCGCCGGCTTTTTCCCTGACAAGGCCGAAGCCTATTACGATATCAAGGATCCGGTTTTCGATATCATCATGGAGGGCGCCTACGACTGGGCAAAGCTCACCGGCTGGAGTGAACCACCAGGCGACTGAAAGCGGGACTTGTCGGGAAATATCAGCGCCGGCCAAGAAGAACCCGCCGACGAGAGATAAAGCGCGATCCACACAACCGGTGGAAACTTTCGATCCTGGGCGCCTACGAAAGTAGGTGGGCGCCGTATGTCCAGACCCACGAGCCCGGACAGGGACAGCTCCCTAAGGATCGGGTATGGCCCCGAGGATTCATTGTTCCTGTCGAGAAGCACAGACCGCGTGAGCGAATATAGGGACATTTGCAGCACCGCACCAGTGGGGCAGCACCGCTCTCCCAAATTAATTAAGCTCGGCCGGCGTACGGCCGTTCAGCTTGTCGGTAATGCCCTGAATACGGCTCGTGACCTCCGAAAGCGCCACTGCAATGCCTTCTTCCGTGCGAGCGGTGGCGGCAATTACCGTGTCCCGGTTGCTGCGGAGCGACTCCAACTCCGATTCCAGCCCGGCAACGCGTCGCGTCAGCTCCGAGATCTCGTCCATCACCATGATGCCGGCCATGACGGTGATCCTGAGATCGCCGATTTCGCCGAACTGACCCTTGAGATGGCCGACATAACGGTCGAAACGAACTGCGAGGTCGGTCAGATGATCTTCCTGCCCCTCTTCGCAGGCCATGCGATAGGCCTTGCCGTCGATCGTAACCGTTACCTGCGCCATGTCATCATGTCCTCTTAGCGGTCAAGAACCGCGCGGATCGTTTCCATCGCCGTCACCAGACGCCGCGAAACCTCGCGATTGACCTCTTCCAGCCGGTTCGCGCGGAATTCGGCCTGGTCGAGCTCCTGGGCAAGGCGCGAGCGGTCGGCATGCACTCGGCGGACTTCGCCTTCGATCTCGCCCTGCTCACGCTGGCGCTCGATGCGCATGTCGACGGCATTCTCGAGGCCCGAGATTGCCTGTTTGAGCTCCGTAAGCGCAGCTTCGATGATGTTGCCATTAGGCGTCATGTCTTTTCCGGTTCCCCGCACAAGACCCGCGAATCGGCCTCTGCCGCCGACCCAGTATTTTCAAGAGGATATGCAGCTAGGCTGGAGCGCGTCAATAAAGCCCCTCGGCTACCCCCCGCCCTATTCTGTGGATGAGCGATTTACACAAGCCTGTCACACAAGATTCGTCTTTTGTAAAACTTGACAGTCAAATGTCAAAAATCGTCGCACCCGGCCTCCAAACGGCTTCCATTTTGTTGACTTGGCCGTTCCAACTGGTATGTCTCGACCGCTCTCATTGATGGTCTTGGCAGGCTCGAGGCCATCCTCAAACCCGGAACTAGCGGAAAAGCCATGACCTCACGCGAACAAAACGACCGGATGGCGAATGCGATCCGTTTCCTCTCCATGGATGCTGTCGAAAAGGCGAATTCCGGCCACCCGGGCATGCCGATGGGCATGGCGGATGTGGCAACTGTCCTCTTTACCAAATATCTCCGCTTCGATCCCCAGAAGCCGCACTGGCCGAACCGCGACCGCTTTGTTCTCTCTGCCGGTCATGGCTCGATGCTGCTCTACTCGCTTCTCTATTTGACCGGCTATCCGGACATGTCGGTCGAGGACTTGAAGCAGTTCCGTCAGCTGGGCTCCAAGACCGCCGGCCATCCGGAATATGGCCATGCCACCGGCATCGAAACGACCACTGGCCCGCTCGGCCAAGGCATTGCCAATGCCGTCGGCATGGCGATCGCCGAGCGCAAGCTGCGCGACGAGTTCGGCCCGGAATTGCAGGACCACTACACTTACGTCATCAATGGCGACGGCTGCCTGATGGAAGGCATCAGCCACGAAGCGATCGCGCTTGCCGGCCACCTGAAGCTCAACAAGCTGATCCTCTTCTGGGACAACAACTCGATCACCATCGACGGCGCCGTTTCCCTGTCCGACTCGACCGATCAGGTCGCTCGCTTCAAGGCCGTTCACTGGAACACGATCGAGATTGACGGTCACGACCAAGCCGCCATCGCCGATGCGATCGAAGCCGCCCACAAGTCTGACCGTCCGACCTTCATCGCCTGCAAGACGGTCATCGGCTTTGGCGCTCCGAACAAGCAAGGCACCCACAAGGTGCACGGAAACCCGCTCGGCGCCGACGAAATCGCCGCCACCCGCAAGGCGCTGAACTGGGAATACGAGCCCTTCGTCGTTCCCTCCGACGTCCTCGACGCATGGCGCGCCGCCGGCACCCGCTCTGACAATATCGTCAAGGCATGGGAAGAAACGCTGTCCAAGTCGCCGGCCAAGGCCGAATTCACCCGTCGTTTTGCCGGTGACCTGCCCGAAGGATTCGACAAGGCTATCGACGACTACAAGAAGAAGCTTGCCGAAACCAAGCCGACGATCGCTTCCCGCAAGGCATCCGAAGATGCGCTCGAAGTCATCAACGGCTTCGTGCCGGAAACGCTCGGCGGCTCCGCTGACCTGACGCCGTCGAACAATACCAAGACCAGCCAGATGCATTCGATCACGCCGACGGATTTCGCCGGCCGCTATATGCACTGGGGCATCCGTGAGCACGGCATGGCCTCTGCCATGAACGGCATCGCACTCCATGGCGGTCTTATTCCTTACGGCGGCGGCTTCATGATCTTCTCGGATTATTGCCGCCCACCGATCCGCCTCGCCTCGCTCATGGGCATCCGTGTCATCCACGTGCTCACTCATGACTCGATCGGCGTTGGCGAAGATGGGCCGACGCACCAGCCTGTTGAACAGATCGCCGGCCTGCGTGCGGTGCCGAACCTGCGTGTCTTCCGCCCGGCCGACGCAGTCGAGACCGCGGAATGCTGGCAGATCGCCATGAAGAGCAAGGACCATCCGTCCGCTCTGGCCCTGACCCGTCAAAACCTGACGACCGTCCGCACCGAGTATAGTCAGAAGAACCTCTGCGAACTCGGCGCCTATACGCTCGCCGGCAACGCCGATGCCAAGGTCACGATCTTCGCCTCGGGTTCGGAAGTCGAACTCGCCGTTGCCGCCCGTGCAACGCTTGAAGGCAAGGGTGTCAGCACCCGGGTCGTTTCCGTTCCCTGCACGGAACTCTTCTTCGATCAGCCGGAGGCTTACCGCAAGGAAATCCTCGGCAACTCGCCGGTCAAGATCGCCGTCGAAGCCGCCGTTCGCGAAGGCTGGGATGCCTTTATCGGTCCGGAAGGCACCTTCGTCGGCATGAAGGGGTTCGGCGCGTCCGGCCCGGCCAAGAAGGTGTTCGAGCATTTCGGCATCACGGCTGACGCCGTCGTCGCAGCAGCAGAAGCCAAGCTTTAAGGGAGTGCCTTCGGGCGCTTCCTCATCTATTATCCGCAATCCCAATCTCTAGGGAGTGAATGAACATGACAGTCAAGGTTGCCATCAACGGTTTCGGTCGTATCGGCCGCAACGTTCTTCGCGCCATCGTCGAATCCGGCCGTACGGACATCGAAGTCGTCGCCATCAACGACCTCGGCCCGGTCGAGACCAACGCCCACCTACTGCGTTACGACTCCATCCACGGTAAGTTCCCGGCCGAAGTGAAGGTCGAAGGCGACACGATCGTCGTCGGCGGCGGCAAGCCTATCAAGGTCACCGCGATCAAGGATCCGGCAACCCTTCCCCACAGGGAATTGGGTGTCGACATCGCGATGGAATGCACTGGCATCTTCACCGCCCGCGACAAGGCCGCTGCTCATCTGACGGCTGGTGCCAAGCGCGTCATCGTTTCGGCTCCTGCCGACGGCGCTGACCTGACCGTTGTCTTCGGCGTCAACCATGACCAGCTCACCAAGGAGCATCTGGTCATCTCCAACGCCTCCTGCACCACCAACTGCCTGGTGCCGGTCGTGAAGATTCTCGACGACGCCGTTGGCATCGACCACGGCTTCATGACCACTATCCACTCCTACACCGGCGACCAGCCGACGCTCGATACGATGCACAAGGATCTGTATCGCGCCCGCGCTGCTGCCCTCTCGATGATCCCGACCTCGACGGGTGCTGCCAAGGCCGTCGGCCTCGTTCTGCCGCACCTCAAGGGCAAGCTCGACGGCACCTCGATCCGCGTTCCGACCCCGAACGTTTCGGTCGTCGATTTCAAGTTCGTTGCCAAGAAGGCCACCACGGTCGGCGAAATCAACGAAGCGATCAAGGCTGCCGCAAACGGCAAGCTGAAGGGCATCCTCGGTTACACCGATGAGCCGCTCGTTTCCCGTGACTTCAACCACGACAGCCACTCCTCGATCTTCGCGACCGACCAGACGAAGGTCATGGAAGGCAACTTCGTGCGCGTCCTGTCCTGGTACGACAACGAGTGGGGCTTCTCCAGCCGCATGTCCGACACGGCTGTTGCCTTCGCCAAGCTCATTTAAGCGTCAGGCATCAAGATCAGGAAGCGGCTCGGGAAACCGGGCCGTTTTCATTTTGGGCGATCGATCAGGAGATGGAAGAGCATGTCGCAACTGACTATTCGCAACGCGACTGTTGATGACGCCGATGAACTCTGCGGGCTCATCAATGAAATCATCGAAGCGGGCGGCACGACTGCCCTCGAGGATCGCTTTTCGCCCGAACTTTTGGCCGACTGGTTCATATCCGGCGAATTCGCCCTCATCTGCCATGTGGCGCAGGCAGGGTCCGGCCTCGCCGGTTTTCAGTTCCTCAGCCGTTACGGCGATTTGCCGAAGGGGTGGGCCGATATCGGAACTTTCGCGCGCCTGAACCCGAAGATCCCAGGCGTCGGCACTGCCCTGTTTGCCGCAACACGTTCTGCAGCCAAGGAACGCAATATCGAAATCATCAACGCAACCATCCGCGCCGACAACATTGGCGGGCTAGCGTACTACGAGAAGATGGGGTTCCGTACCTATAACACGCTGAAGAAAGTGCCGCTTAAGGACGGTACGCCCATGGACCGAATTCAGAAGCAATTTCAGGTGACGAAAAATGGAAGCGGCCTCTAACGGTCTCATCAACAAAAAGTGTGGCGCTCCCTCTGCCTGCCCTGCTCTCGCCTGATTTGCTCATACATTCTTTATAGAGACTTTTTCCAATAGCATTCTTTTCTGGCCCTCACCCCAAGGGCCGTCCAGCAGCATGACGCAGCAATGCAGCCGAGGTTAAGCCGCAAGGCCTACCCTTCTGCTGTTTTTTGCCGTTTACTGAAAGATCGTGCTGGACGTTGGGGGATGGGCGGGGCGGCTGCGGGATGGCGTGACGAAGCGAAAGGGGTAGGCATGGAAGCGTTTTATATCGTGGTGCTGGTTGCGACGGCGCTCGTGCTTCTTGCGGCCTTCTCGAGCCTGCTTGCGTTCCGCTTCGGCGCTCCTCTCCTGCTGCTGTTTCTGATGATCGGGCTTGCTGCCGGCGTCGATGGTCTCGGCATCGAATTCAGCAACAACTACCTCGCCTATATTCTGGGCTCTATCGCGCTTGCGATTATCCTTTTCGATTCCGGCTTCGGTACACCGATGCAGGCCTTCCGGATTGCCGCGATACCGTCATTGACCCTGGCATCGGTCGGCGTGCTCTTGACCGCTGGGCTCTTCGCCTTCGCCGCCCGCTGGCTGCTGCATTTCAGCTGGCTGGAGGGCATGCTGCTTGGCTCAATTGTCGCCTCAACGGATGCTGCAGCCGTCTTCTTCCTGCTGCGCATCGGCGGCATCAACATCCGAGACAAGGTGCGCTCTACTCTGGAAGTCGAATCCGGCACCAACGATCCAATGGCAATCTTCCTGACCATCGCCCTGGTCGAGGTTCTCGCCAGCGGCGAACGCTACGCCGGCATCAATATCGGCATGCTTGCCATGTTCATTCAGCAGATGGGCCTTGGCGTCATACTCGGCCTGCTGGGCGGCATGATGATCGTGCTGATCGCCGGGCGGCTGGAAACGGATCGCGGCCTCACGCCAATCTTCGTGCTGGCGCTCGCCTTGCTCGTCTTCTCCTTCACCGGCGCGGTTGGCGGCAGCGGCTTCCTCGCCGTCTATGTCGCTGGCATCTATGCCGGAAACCGAAAGATGCAGGCGATCGGCACCATCAGGCGCTTTCAGGACGGGATGACCTGGCTTGCCCAGATCATTATGTTCCTTGTGCTCGGCCTGTTGGCGACGCCTTCGCAATTCCCTGTCATCATCGTGCCGGCGATCCTGCTCGCTCTCTTCCTGATCTTCGTCGCCCGGCCGCTCGCCGTCTGGCTGTCGCTGCTGCCCTTCGATTATACGCAGCAGGAAATCGGCTTTGTCGCCTGGGTCGGTCTGCGCGGCGCAGTTTCAATCCTGCTTGCCATCATGCCGATCCTCGGCGGCCTGCAGCACAGTCAGATCTACTTCAACACCGCCTTCATCATCGTGCTCGTCTCGCTCCTCGTGCAGGGCTGGACGATCAAGCCGGTCGCCAAGCGCCTCGGCCTCATCATCCCGCCGCGCATCGGCGCGGTCGACAAAGTTGAGGTCGACCTGCCAGGCGCGGCCAATCACGAACTGCTTTCCTATCGCGTCGTCAAGGACAGCCCGGTTCTGCGCGGCGAGCGCATTCCGCGCTGGGCGGCACCCTCGCTTGTGATCCGCGACGGCAAGTCGATGCGCTACCAATATGCCGGTCGCTTGAGGGAAAACGATCTCGTCTACCTCTTCATCGCTCCCAGCTATTCGCGCCTGCTCGACCGGCTCTTCGCCAGTCGTGCACCTGTTGATGAGGACGACGCGGAATTTTTCGGCGCCTTCGCGCTGTCGCCGGCTCGCCCTGCCGCCGATCTCGATGCCGCCTATGGTCCGGGCCTGCTCAATGAATCCGAGAAGGGTTTGACGATCGCCGAACTGATGAAACAGCGCCTCGGCGGTAAGGCGGATTATGCTGATCGCGTCCGTCTCGGCTCGCTCATTCTCATCGTCCGCGACCTCGATGATCAGGATCACATCACCTCTGTCGGCATGTCATTGGAGGCCGTGGAGCCCGCCATAACATTGCCGATCTTCATCAATCTGCGCGAAATTATCCAGCGTACCCGCGACCGTATGAAAGGCCGCAAAAGGCATGAGGTGACGGCTGCGGAAAGTGCTGCCGGACGTGACGAAACCCCACGCTAAAACGGCCGCCGACTGCCTTGCGTCTCCTTCGATCCTTGCTATGGTCGGCGCAACTTTCGCAACCACGAACGGATCCTTCCATGGCAGCTTTCAAGACCCTCGACGACCTCAACGATATCGCCGGCAAGCGCGTTCTCGTCCGCGTCGACCTCAACGTCCCGGTCAAGGACGGCAAGGTTACGGACACGACCCGCATCGAGCGCGTCGCGCCGACGATCCTTGAACTGTCGAAAAAGGGAGCGAAGGTCATCCTGCTCGCCCATTTCGGTCGCCCGAAGGACGGCCCCTCGGCAGAATTCTCGCTTTCTCTGATTGCTCCGTCCGTCGAGGCGGTGCTCGACCATGCCGTGCTGACGGCGTCCGACTGCATCGGCCAAGCAGCCGCTTCCGCCGTCGCGAAGATGAACAATGGCGATATTCTGCTTCTGGAAAACACCCGCTTCCACAAGGGAGAGGAAAAGAACGATCCTGAATTCACAAAGGCGCTCGCCGCAAACGGCGATATCTATGTGAACGACGCCTTCTCTGCTGCTCACCGCGCCCACTCCTCCACCGAAGGCCTTGCCCATCACCTGCCGGCCTATGCGGGACGCACGATGCAGGCAGAACTCGAGGCGCTCGAAAAAGGCCTCGGCAACCCGATCCGTCCGGTCGTCGCCATCGTCGGTGGCGCCAAGGTCTCGACCAAGATCGACCTTCTTATGAACCTCGTGAAGAAGGTCGATGCGCTCGTGATCGGCGGCGGCATGGCCAACACCTTCATCGCCGCCCGGGGCACCAATGTCGGCAAGTCGCTCTGCGAACATGACCTCGCCGATACCGCCAAGCAGATCATGATCGAAGCCGCCACCGCCGGCTGCGCGATCGTTCTGCCGGAAGACGGGGTCATCGCCCGCGAATTCAAGGCAGGAGCGGCCAATGAGATCGTCTCGATCGAAGCCATCCCCGGTGACGCCATGGTCCTCGATGTCGGTCCAAAGTCGGTCGAAGCCGTCAAGGCCTGGATCGAGCGGGCCACGACGCTCGTCTGGAACGGTCCGCTCGGCGCCTTCGAAATCGAGCCCTTCGACGCAGCGACCGTCGCCGCTGCGAAATATGCCGCCGAGCGCACCAAGGCCGGCAAGCTCACGTCGGTCGCAGGCGGCGGCGATACGGTCTCGGCGCTGAACCATGCCGGCGTTGCCGAAGAATTTACCTATGTTTCGACGGCAGGCGGCGCCTTCCTCGAATGGATGGAAGGCAAGGAACTGCCGGGCGTGGCCGTTCTCTCTCGGTAACGGCCCATTGGCTGATAGGCCGATTCGGCAGATATTCCAGCAGGATAGGCCGCGGGGGCGAACGCTTCCGCGGTCTTTTGCTCACGAAGAGGAAAAATTCCCGAACTTTCAAACGATTGAAATCATTTCAATCGTTTCAATGACTTAGCGCTCCCATTTTTCTCGCTATAAACTTCTGTTATCCGAGTTCTATATTGTCAATTCTACCGGGTTTCATTGTGGAGAGAACGAGATGAGCGAACGACTGGAAGACATTGCAGTTAAGATGGTTGCTGGCGGTCGGGGCCTGCTTGCCGCCGATGAATCGACCTCCACCATCAAGAAGCGTTTCGATGCGATCAATCTTGAATCGACCGAAACCAGCCGACGCGATTATCGCGAGATGCTCTTCCGCTCGGAAGACGCAATGAAGAAGTACATTTCCGGCGTCATCCTCTATGAGGAAACCCTGTATCAGAAAGCCGCTGACGGCACATCTATCGTCGACATCATCAAGGCTGCCGACAGCATTCCGGGCATCAAGGTCGATATCGGCGCCAAGCCGATGGCAAAATATCCGGGTGAAACCGTCACCGAAGGCCTTGATGGCCTCGCAGACCGCCTTGCCAGATATTATGAGGCCGGCGCCCGCTTCGCCAAGTGGCGCGGCGTCATCGCCATCTCGCAGACCCTGCCGAGCCGTGGTTCCGTGCGCGCCAACGCCCAGGCGCTGGCTCGCTATGCGGCGCTCTGCCAGGAAGCCAAGATCGTACCGATCGTCGAGCCTGAATGCCTGATGGACGGAAAGCCGGGCGACCACAATATCGACCGTTGCGCCGAAGTGACCGAATCCACGCTGCGCATCGTGTTCGAGGAACTTGCTGATGCCCGTGTCAGCCTCGAGGGCATGATCCTGAAACCGAACATGGTCATTGACGGCAAGAATGCCCGCAAGGCCTCGGTTGCGGAAGTGGCGGAGCGCACCGTCCAGGTGTTGAAGCGCACGGTTCCGTCATCCGTTCCCGGGATCGCCTTCCTCTCCGGCGGCCAGACCACGGAAGAAGCGACAGCCCATCTCTCCGCCATCAACTCCGGTTATGAGCTGCCCTGGTTTGTCACCTTCTCCTATGGCCGTGCTCTGCAGGACAGCGCACTCAAGGCCTGGAACGGCAAGCAGGAAAACGTCGCTGCCGGCCAGCGCGAATTCGCACACCGCGCCGAAATGAACAGCCTCGCCGCCAAGGGCAACTGGAAGGCCGAACTCGAAAAGGCCGCATGAGCCTTTTGGATGCTTGAGAAAACAGACAGGCGGCGAGCACCCTCGCCGCCTGTCTTTGTTCCTGCCAGTCGCGAAGCCGATTTGTCATGGCGACAAGATAGTCCTTCGCCGCAACAACAAGCCTCGATAATCATGGTGCCACCATTGTTGGAGCCGCCATGAACAGCTTGTCCTACCTCACCGTCGACGTCTTCACCTCCACCCGCTATGAGGGCAATCCGCTCGCGGTCATGAGCGACGCCAGGGGCATCAGCGATGCGGCAATGCAAAAGATTGCCGCCGAGTTCGGCTATTCCGAAGTAACCTTCGTGCTGCCGCCCGAGAACCCCGAAAACACCGCAAAAGTTCGCATCTTCACGCCGACAATGGAGGTGCCGTTCGCGGGGCATCCCAATGTCGGCACTGCCTATGTTCTCGGCCAGCAGAACGAAATCTTCGGTCGCGCCATTGGCGATAGGCTGCGGTTCGAGGAAAAGGCCGGCCTCGTGGAAGTCACCCTGCAGCGCCGTGAAGGCCGAGTCACCGGAGCAACCATCCGTGCTCCACGGCCGCTTGAAATAGGCGACAGAATATCCGAGACCGTCATTGCCGATTGCGTCTCCCTTGATCCCTCCTCGATCCGCAAGAACAAGCATGCCCCAGTCTTTGCATCGGTGGGACTGAACTTCGCCATCGCAGAACTCGAGAGTCTCGAGGCTCTGGCCGCGGCAAGTCCCAATCTGAACGGCTTCCAGGCGGCGGCTAGGGGCGTGGCCGGCAGCCATGACTTTTCGCTGTTCCTCTATGTACGTCCCGCCGCTACCCCCTGGAACATCCGCGCCCGCATGTTCGCGCCGCTAGACAACGTCATTGAAGATCCGGCGACCGGAAGCGCATCAGCCGCCCTCTCCGCCTATCTCGTCTCGCTGCTGCCGGAGGCGGACATTAGCCAGCACGTGACGATCGAACAGGGCGTCGAAATGGGCCGGCGCAGCATCATCGAACTCGATGTCGTCAAGACGGCCGGCACAGTCACTGACGTGACGATCTCGGGAAGCTGCGTGCCGATGATGAAAGGCGAGATCATCCTGCAGGACTGACTCTGCTTATTGCACCAAGAAATCACGCGCCAGCAAAGCCACCGCCCAGATGGCAAAGGCAATCAGCGCGATCTTCCAGAAATCCATCCGGCGGCGCAGCCCCGGATAGCCTAGCGGCTTGATGATCTGGATTGCCATGGCAAGGATGAGTAGCAACGCTATCAGCTTTGTCATGGCTTTATTTTTTCCATTTATCAGAATGTCACAGGACGGACATTTTTTCACGCGAACACAGGAATATCTACACGCCGTAAAGGCATTCCGGGACACAATCAATACTCTTATGGACTGGGCAGATTAACGTCTCGCCTTATGTCTTTTTCGAAGCGAACACGCCGAGTCTGGGGATATGACAAGAAATCTGCTGTCCGTCGCTGCGCTGCTCTTTGGCACGCTCTTCCTTTTCATGGGCAACGGACTGCAGGGCATTCTGCTTCCTGTGCGCGGAAACCTCGAAGGTTATGCCACGACCACGCTCGGTCTGCTCGGGACCTCCTGGGCAGCAGGTTTTGTTATTGGCTGCCTGGTTGCACCAAAGATGGTGCGTCGCGTCGGCCATGTGCGCGCGTTCTCCGGCTTTATCGCCATCATCGCCATCATCGCGCTTGTCAGCGGCATCATCATCGATCCGGTCTGGTGGGTCATCCTGCGTGCCGTCACCGGTTTCTCCACTGCCGGGACTTCGATGATCATCGAAAGCTGGCTGAACGAACGGGCGAACAATGAGAGCCGCGGCGCGATCTTCTCGCTCTATATCGGCATTACCCTCCTTGGCGTCGTGGGCGGCCAGATGATGATCCCGCTCGAAGATGTGCGCACGCCCGTACTCTTCATGATCTGCGGCATCTTCTACTGCATCGCCATGCTGCCGACGACGCTGTCGACCGCTGCCTCACCGCAGCCGCTGAAAGCAGTCAAACTCGATCTGCCTGCGCTCTATCGCAATTCGCCGGTTTCCTGCCTCGGCATCCTGTTGGTCGGCATTGCCAATGGCGCCTATGGTACGCTCGGTGCCGTCTTCGGTGCGGGTGCCGGTCTCTCCGACACCTCGATTGCCGTGATGATGAGCACCACCATCTTTGCCGGCGCGGTGATGCAGCTTCCGGCCGGACGCCTGTCAGATCGTATCGACCGTCGCTACGTCCTGGCAGCCATGTCAGCCATCGCGGCGCTCGCCGGGCTCCTGATCTTCCTCCTGCATCCGTCCTCCCCAGCCTTCCTGATCGGCCTCGTCATCCTCTACGGTGCGGTCGCCAATACGCTCTATCCGATCGCTGTCGCCCATGCGAACGACTTTGCCTCATCGGAGGATTTCGTAAAGGTTTCCGGCGGCCTGCTGCTGCTCTACGGCATCGGCACCGTTATCGGGCCGACGATCGGAGGTCCGGTCATGTCAGTCGTCAGCCCGCATGCACTCTTCCTGGTGACAGCGCTCGCCCATCTCCTGATCACCGGCTATGCCATCCTCAGAAGCCGCATTCGTGCAGCCATTCCGGCGAGCGACCGCGATGCCTATACGACGATTCCGACAGCAACATCTCCGACGCTCACGCCGCAAAGCATGTCGCTCGCCGATCGCAGCTCCAACAAGTCTCCCGAAAGCGGCGATCCTGCTGTAAAGTTCGGCTGACGGACTGAGGCATGTCGCGCGCAAATGCGCAGCGATTTTGCGATAGCGACACGCTTGCAACAGAGACTTGAAGCGTGGGCCGAAATCCTAGGGATCGCCACACGGTTTGCAGGAGGAGCGACAATGAGCTTGATGGATGACGATAGGCCGCAGAAGAAGACAGCGCACGAGATCGGCTCCGATCTCTCCATGCTTTCGGTCGACGAGTTGAGAGCACGCGTGGAACTTTTGAAAACCGAGATCGCACGGCTCGAGGCCGAGGCCGCCAAGAAGGCTTCCGGCCGCTTGGCCGCCGAAAATCTTTTCCGGTCATAAGACTGTGAGCGAGCAAATATTGCTTCGTATTTACTTTCGCTAAGTCTTAAATCGGGACGACATTAATAAAAAATTAAGCTTTATAAGGTATTACTGATGCTGTTCAGATTCTTCTGGACCTCAGACAGTTTTCCAAGCGGTGAATTGGTCTGATTTTTCTCCCTGTTTTACCTTGAGAGCCGCTTTTGCGGCTCTTCTTTTTGCGCTGCCTTAGACCTTTCCACGAAACTGTGGAGATTAACCTTTTCTTAAGAAACGGCTTGCGCATCTAGGTTAAAGATACCATCTTGAAATCACGAAGACCGGCTTGGGAAACTTTTTCCGGGAACCCGGCGTTACCTGATAGTAGATGCGTGCAACAGGGATTCTTTAGATGTCGGAACTTGGATTGAACACAATCAGTTTTGCTGGCCGCGCTGCCGCATCCTCGCAGTTCAAGACGCTGTATGCAGAGGGCATGTCGCTGGTCGAAGAAACCGCATCCTATCTCGACGGCCAGGGCCGCGCAGCCTCCAAGGTGCTGCCGCGCATGGCCTCGGTCCTTTATGCGGCTGAATCAATGCGCCTCACAACCCGCCTGATGCAGATGGCTTCCTGGCTGCTGCTGCAGCGCGCCGTCAACAATGGCGAAATGTCCCGCGATCAGGTCCTGGCCGAGAAAAACAAGGTTCGGCTCGATGGCTTCAACGTCGATCGCAATGCTCCGGGCTGGGGTGACCTGCCGGAATCCTTCCGCGATCTCGTAGAGCGCTCGCTTCGCCTGCAGAACCGCATTGCCCTGCTCGACCGTGAAATCTACCGCCCGGCAGAAGCTGCGATCGTTCCCGATAATCAGAACAGCGTCCAGGCCCAGCTTTCCCTGCTGCAGACGGCCTTCGGCAACAACTGATCTGACATCATAGAATTCATGAAACCGGCTGCGGTGACGCGGCCGGTTTTTTATTTGCGCGCCAGTAATATCCCAAAACAAAAAAGCCCGGCACAAGGCCGGGCTTTTGAATAATCCGCAAAGCGGAAGCGAATTAGAGGCCGAGGCCGCCGAAACGCTTGTTGAACTTCGAAACACGGCCGCCGCGGTCCATGAGCTGCTGGTTGCCGCCAGTCCAGGCCGGGTGCGACTTGGAGTCGATTTCGAGGTTCATGACAGCGCCTTCCGAACCCCAGGTCGAGCGGGTTTCGTACTCGGTGCCATCGGTCATGACTACCTTGATGGTATGGTAGTCGGGATGGATGCCTTCCTTCATGACAATCTTCCTGCGATGCCGAGGTCCAATTTGCCGCAGACAGTTGCGGCGGAAGAACCGATTGAATAAATGAAGCCGCAGTCGTGAAGGCTACGGCTTCCCATTAGGATGCGGTGCCTATACATGAAGGGCGCCGGGATAACAAGGGCCAAGGAGCCGCAATACGCGGTCTTTGAGGGCGATCGGAGACAATTTGGCAGAGCAGGCAGAACTTGGGGAGAAGAGGTCGCGTTCGCTGAAGCCGCTCGGCAGGTTGACACCTTATGTGGCACGCTACCGTGGCATGGTGGCCGGTGCCCTGATTGCGCTGGCGCTGGCGGCCGTGACTTCGCTTGCCATACCGCTCGCCGTGCGCCGCATGATCGACCACGGGTTCACGCAGGCCGACGGCACCTTCATCAACAGCTATTTCGCCATGATGATGATCATGGCCATCGTGCTCGCGATCGCCAGCGCTCTGCGCTACTATTTCGTCATCACCATTGGGGAGCGCATCGTTTCGGATCTGCGCCGCGATGTCTTCTCGCATGTCACGCGGCTCTCGCCCTCTTTCTTCGACGTCAACCAGTCGGGCGAGATCGTCTCGCGGCTGACGGCCGATACCACGCAGATCAAATCCGCCGTCGGCGCCACCGCTTCCGTGGCGCTTCGCAACCTGATCCTTTGTATCGGCGCGCTGGGCATGATGATCGTCACCTCGCCAAAGCTTTCCAGCCTCGTCATCGTCGCGATCCCCGTCATCGTCTTTCCGCTTGTTGCCGGCGGCCGTTCGGTGCGCAAGCGCTCCCGCGCCGCACAGGATACGCTGGCAGAAGCTTCCGCCTTCGCCAATGAGACGATCGCCGCAACCCGCACCGTGCAGGCCTTCAACGCCGAAACGATTGCAGCGGACCGCTACGGCTCGGCTGTGGAATCCGCCTATCAGGCCGCACGTTCCGCCGTTTCCTCCCGCGCGCTGCTGACGGGCATCGCCATCACCCTCATTTTCGGCAGCGTGGTCGCCGTTCTCTGGTTTGGCGCCCACAGCGTCCTCGCCGGTACACTTTCGGCCGGCACGCTCGGCCAGTTCCTGCTCTATGCGGTCATCGCAGCCGGCTCGCTCGGTGCACTGTCGGAAGTCTGGGGCGAGCTTTCGCAGGCAGCCGGTGCCGCTGACCGCCTGACCGAGCTTCTCGATGAAGTCTCGCCGATCGCCGCCCCCGCAAACCCGCAGCCACTCCCCTCGCCCGCCCAAGGCCGCGTGGAATTTGACGGCGTGCATTTCGCCTATCCATCCCGTCCCGGCAGGTCAGCTCTGCATGGCTTGGATTTCACGGTTCTGCCGGGCGAAACGGTTGCGATCGTCGGCCCATCCGGCGCCGGCAAGAGCACCGTCTTTTCGCTCTTGCTCCGCTTCTACGATCCGCAACAGGGCAGCGTGAAGATCGATGGCGTCGACGCCTGCCAGGCCGATCCGGACGCCTTGCGCCAGCGCATAGCCATCGTGCCACAGGATGTGACCATCTTCGCCTCCTCGATCCACGATAATATCGCTTTTGGCGTTCATGGCGCGACGCGCGAGCAGGTTCGCGCAGCGGCAATCGCCGCGCAGGCCGATGAATTCATCAACCGACTGGAAAAGTCTTATGAGACGCAGGTCGGCGAACGCGGTGTCACACTGTCCGGCGGCCAGCGCCAGCGCATCGCCATTGCCCGCGCGATCCTGAAAAATGCACCGATCCTTCTGCTGGACGAGGCGACTTCGGCGCTTGATGCAGAGAGCGAAACGCTTGTGCAGAGAGCGCTTGACGGGCTTATGCATGGCCGCACCACTGTTGTCATCGCCCACCGTCTCGCCACTGTTCTCAAGGCCGACCGCATTCTCGTCATGGATCAGGGACGTGTCGTAGAGGAGGGCACGCATCAGAGCCTGATCCGAAACGGCGGCATCTATGCGAAACTCGCCCGCCTGCAATTCGATGCGGCCAACGAGGATGTGCTGGCAGCCGCCAAATAGCTGCCTCATACCCCCATCGCGACTAAAGTCTGATCGCGACAGCCTTCCCACTCGGTTGCCTTTGCTGGAACCTGCCCTAACCTTCCCATGCCCAAGGTAGGGGTCTTTGCTGTTGAAATCGGTGGGAGGAGATTCGAATGGCGCTTTCTGATATTGTCAGTCGCATAAGTGTGGCACTTGGACTTGGCCTGATCGCAGCCGCGACTGGTACGGCCGCATCAGCCCAGACTTTTCCCGATCGTTCCATAACCATGGTCGTGCCGTTCGCCGCCGGAGGCTCGACCGATGTCGTCGCGCGTATCGTCGCGCAGAAAATGTCCGAAGATCTCGGCCAGCAGGTCATCGTGCAGAATGTTGCGGGAGCCGGCGGCAATCTCGGCGCTGATAGCGTCGCGCGCGCCGCGCCGGATGGCTATACGATCCTGATGGGCACCGTCGCGACCCACGCCCTCAATCCGCTGATCCTGAAATCGACGCCCTATGATGCCGAGAAGGATTTCGCGCCGGTTTCATTGCTCGTGGTTGTTCCCAATGTCCTGGTGGTCAATCCGGAGCTGCCCGCAAAGAATGTGCAGGAGCTGATTGCGCTCCTGAAAGCCGATCCGGACAAATACAGTTACGCTTCATCCGGTAACGGCACGCCGCTGCATCTTTCCGGCGAACTTTTTAAAAGCATGGCGGGCGTCGACATGCAGCATATCCCCTACAAGGGTGCGGGGCCCGCATTGAACGACGTCATCGGCAATCAGGTACCGATCATGTTCGACAACCTGCCCTCGTCGTCGAGCCACATCAAGGCCGGTACGCTCCGGGCACTCGCCGTCACGACCGCCGAACGCGCGCCATCCTTCCCTGATATCCCGACTATCGCGGAATCCGGCATTCCAGGATACGAGACCTATACGTGGAACGCACTCTTTGCGCCGGCCAACACACCGGCCGATGTGATTACTCGCCTCAACGCCTCCGCCAACAAGGCGCTGACCGATCCGGCCGTCGCCGGGCGGATGAAGGAATTTAGTGCAACCATCGTCGGCTCGACACCGGAGGAACTCGGCGCCCATGTGAAGGCCGAGCTTGCGAAATGGAAACCGGTCGTCGACGGCGCCCATATCCAGATGGAATGATCTTCGCGAAAGGGACAGCATGCGGCCAGCCCTTCTCTCGCGCCCGATCCAACCGGCGGCAATTGCACGCCATACAATGGAATTCTAATTAAGGTGGTGGAAAAGCTCACAATTCTGGGCTAGCCTTCTGAAAGCTGATGCACGATTTCAGCTTACCAGGAGGGATCCATGTACAGATTTGAAGTTTACAAGGATAAGGCCGGTGAATTCCGCTTCCGCTTCAAGGCGTCGAACGGCGAGACCATGTTCTCGTCCGAAGGCTACAAGGCGAAAGCATCCGCGGTGAACGCCATCGAATCCATCAAGAAGAATTCGCCCGGCGCGGAAGTGGTGGATCAGACAAAGGCGGACGCTTGACCGGAAGCGGAGGCGGCATCAGTCGCCTCCAGCACTTCCCGCTCAGCGCATTTTTCGCACCCATTTCGGTGTGATCGATTTTTTCGGCTGCAATGTCGAAATGAAGACGACTGAGACCTCATTGTTTCGGAACGGCTCGAAGCCGCGCCACCGAAGGATTGCAGCTTGGGCATATTCGGCCTTACATGCTGCTTGCCCGGTTAAACCCATCAGAGGATCAGGAGTTTCCGATGCAATACGCACTTATCATCCGTGAATCTGCAGAAGACTTTGTCCGCCGCAACGACCCCGCCTATCGCGATGGCTGGACGGCCTACACCAAGGCCCTGGTGCAGGCAGGGATCTTGACCGCCGGCGCCGGCCTGACCCCGCCTGAGACCGGCACGATCGTACGTCGGAAAGGCGAGGACCATGATGTGCAGGATGGTCCCTATCCGGAAGGCAAGGAACAGCTTGGCGGCTTCTACGTAATCGAGGTACCAGATCTCGATGCCGCGCTCGAATGGGCCACGCGCGTGCCCGTCTCCGAATGGGGTTCGGTGGAAGTACGGCCGCGGCTGCAATTCGCGTGAGGCCGTTGTGACATCAGATGCGGGCCGTGTCGCCGAAAGGGTGGCACGGCAATCCTATGGCAAGCTCATCGCCTTTCTTGCCGCTCGCTCCCGCGATGTTCCGGCAGCGGAGGATGCCTTGTCTGATGCGCTGGCGGCTGCGTTGCGGGTCTGGCCCGAGCGCGGTATTCCCGACAATCCCGAGGGCTGGCTGCTCACCGCAGCCCGCCGCAACCTCATTCAGGCTGCCCGTCACCGAACCGTACACGATAATGCCAGCGAAACGATCGCGCTGGCCATCGAGGAAGCCGAGGAGCGCTTGAACGATGCACGAAACGCAGACTTTTCCGATGAGCGGCTGAAGCTGCTTTTTGCCTGTACACATCCGGCGATCGATCGGTCCGTTCACACGCCGCTGATGCTTCAGACGGTGCTCGGCATTGACGCGAAGACAATCGCACAAGCCTTCGTAATCTCGCCGGATGCCATGAGCCAGCGCCTGGTGCGGGCCAAGATCAAGATCCGCGACGCCGGCATTCCCTTCGCCATCCCTGAGCGGCAGATCCTGACGGATCGGCTGGCGGGCGTACTCTCGGCAATCTATGCCGCCTATGGGCTCGGCTGGGACGGGCTCGATGGCGAGGAAGACAATCGCACCGGTTTGACCGGCGAGGCGATCTGGCTTGGCCGCGCTCTCATGACGATGCTGCCTGAGCAGCCGGAGGTTATCGGGCTCCTCTCATTGATGCTTTATTGCGAGGCGAGAAGGCGCGCACGGCGTGATGCCGATGGCACCTACATACCCCTTGAGGAGCAGGATACCGGTCTCTGGAACGAAATCATGCTGGCGGAAGCCGATACTTTGCTGCGCAAGGCGGGCACCCTCGACCGTTTCGGTCCGTTCCAGTGCCAGGCGGCGATCCAGTCCGTCCACGCCACGCGTCGCCGGACGGGCACGACGGATTGGAAGGCGCTCATTACCCTCTACCGGGCGCTCATCGAGATGAAACCGACACTGGGCTCAAAGGTCAGTCATGCCGCCGTCATCGGCAGGGTCGATGGCGCGGCTCCGGCCATCGCCCTGTTGGACGGGCTGGAACGACGGGGCGTCACCAGCTACCAGCCTTACTGGGCCGTGCGGGGACATCTGTTGGCAGACCTCGGTGAAAGCGACGCCGCGGCAGAAGCCTACAGGATGGCGATCGGCCTCAGCGACAGTCCCGCCGTCCGCACCTTCCTCGCTGGCAAGCTTCAAGCCGTTATTTCTCGGTCAGCTTGAGTTCGATACGACGGTTGGTGGCACGCGCCTCCGGCGTATCGCCCGGTGCGATCGGCTGGAATTCGCCAAAACCTGCCGCAACGAGCCGGTCTGCGGGCACACCCTGCGCGATCAGGAACTTCACGACCGAAATCGCGCGGGCGGATGAAAGCTCCCAGTTGTCCCGGTAACGACCTGAGCCTGAGAGCGCGACATTGTCCGTATGGCCATCGACGCGCAGCACCCAGTTGATTTCAGGCGGAATTTCCTTGGCAAGGTCAAGCAGCGCGGCGGCAAGCTTTGCCATTTCCGTCTGGCCATCCGGATTGAGGTCGGCGCCGCCGGATGGAAACAGGACTTCAGATTGGAAGACGAAACGGTCGCCGACGACACGGATGTTCTCGCGATCCGACAGGATTTCGCGCAGACGTCCGAAGAAGTCCGACCGGTAGCGGTTGAGCTCCTGCACGCGCGCAGCCAGCGCCACGTTCAGGCGGCGTCCGAGATCGGCGATCTTTGTCTGCGACGTCTGATCCTTCTCTTCGGAAGCCTGCAGTGCAGCCTCGACAGCTGCGATCTGGCTGCGCAATGCCGCAATCTGCTGGTTGAGGAGCTCGACCTGACTGAGGGCACGGTCGCTCACCTGCTTCTGCTCATCAAGCTGCTGCGTCAGCGTTCCAATCTGCTGCTTTGCCGCATCCTGCCCGCCAGCACCAGCGCTGAGTAACGCCTGTAACCGCGTTCGCTCGCCCTCGGCACTCGCAAGTGACGCCTGCAGATTGGCGACGGAATCCTGAAGGTCCTGATTGCTGCCCTTTTCCAGCGCCAGCAACTGCGTGAGCTCGTTGATCTGGCCGTTCAGACGCGTCAGCACTTCGTCCCGACCGCTGATTTCGCGACTGAGAATGAACTGGCCGACAACGAATACCGTGAGAATGAACATGATGGCGATGAGCAGCGTCGAAAGCGCATCGACGAAGCCCGGCCAGTAGTCCACCGCGCGTTGGTGGCGACGGTTGCGGCCAAGAGGCATGGCTTACTTGCCCTCGCTCTTTTCGACCTGGCCGGATCGTTCCCGCGCTCTGTCGCTGCCGCGGTCATGCACGCCAATGCGCTCGGCCAACCGGTCGAGCGTACGCCGCATCGCCTTCGCTTCGTCCTGCTGCACTTCGATCCAGTCGCGCAGCATCTGCTGCTCGTTGCGCATATTCTTGACGAGGCCCTGGATGCCTTCGGCAAGGCTTGCCATGGCGGCAACCGACCGTTGGCTCGTGGGGCCACCGTCTTCGGCAACCTTGCGCAGATATTCCGAAAGCGCCTTCATATCTTCCGACGAGCCAGCGGAGACGCCATCGAGCGCCGGCACCGGAATATCCGAGCCGACATCGGTAACAGAGGAGAGCCAGTTCTCCAGCTCCGTATAGAAACGGTTCTGTGCACGCCCGGCCTGCAGATCGAGGAAACCGAGGATCAGCGAACCCGAAAGACCGAGCAGCGAGGACGAGAAGGCCTGGCCCATGCCGGACAGTGGCGTCGCGAGCCCCTCTTTAAGCGTCGAGAGTACATCGCCCGTGCCGTTCGAACCAGCATCGAGAGACTGGATGACCGAGCTGATCGAGCCGATCGTGCCGATAAGACCCCAGAAGGTACCGAGCAGGCCGAGGAAGACGAGCAGGCCGATCAGATAGCGCGAGACGTCGCGCGATTCGTCGAGACGGTTGGCAATGGAATCCAGAATGGAGCGCAACGCCGTGGTCGACAATGCAACACCCGACTTGCGGTTGCCGATCAGCGCCCTCATCGGCGCGAGCAGCCGCGGATTGCGGTTCACCTTCTCGACGCTGCCTGCGGCGCGGAAGGAATTGAACCAGCGCACTTCCGGACGAAGCGACAGCACGTGATTGAAAACGAGAATGATTCCAACGGCAAGAACGCCGAGGATGAGGCCGTTGAGGCCCGGATTGTGCATGAAGGCGGTTTGGGTCTGGCGGAACAGGATCGCTGCTATGAAGCCGACGATGATAAGGAACAACACCATCGTCCAGAAGAACGACATGGGACTGGAGAGTTTGTAGGCGTAGCCACCGGCCGTCTTCTCAGTGGAGCCGAACTCGGCCGCATTCACATTTTCCATAGGTTCCTCGGCCTCCGGATTCATTGCAGCCGGAGACTAGATCAACATTGTGCCGAATTGAAGTATGCACCGCGGAAAAGCGGGACTTTACAACAGCCTGATTCCGATACCCGTCAGCGGGTCGGAACCGGTCGCTTGACGACTTCCATCAGCGCCTTCTGGATATGCTCGTTGCCGGCGATGATCGAGCCCGTTTCCAGGATCGAGGCGCCGCCATCCCAGTCGGTCGCAAAACCGCCGGCTTCGCGGATGAGCAGAATGCCGGCTGCCATGTCCCAGGGCGACAGTGCCGTTTCCCAGAAGCCGTCGAAACGGCCGGCGGCCACATAGGCAAGATCGAGCGAGACTGCACCCATGCGGCGAATGCCGGCGACTTCGCCCATGACGTGGCGGAGTTCGATCAGGAACTTGCCGTGATTGCCACGGCCGAGATGCGGCACGCCGCAACCGATGACACTGTCGGAAAGCACCCGGCGGGAGGCGACGCGCAGGCGGCGGTCATTGAGGAACGCGCCGCCGCCACGCTCTGCCGTGTAGAGCTCGTCCGTCGCTGGATTGAAGACCACACCCGCGACGATCTCGCTGTTGCGCTCGAGCGCGATGGAAACGGCAAAGGCCGGGATACCATGCAGGAAGTTGGTGGTGCCGTCGAGCGGGTCGACGATCCAGCGGTGCGCACCGTCGGTGCCCTTGATCTCTTCGCTCTCCTCGCCAAGGAAGCCATAGGTCGGACGAGCCTTGAGAAGCTCCTCCTTGACGATCTTCTCTGCCTTGCGGTCGGCATTCGAGACGAAGTCGCCCGGCCCCTTCACCGATACCTGCAGGTTCTGCACTTCCCCGAAATCACGCCCCAGCGACTTGCCTGCCTTGATGGCAGCCTGAACCATGACATTGAGAAGAGCTGAACGGGCCATGTGGGCATTTTCCTTGGATAATACGGGACGCGCTGTCAGGGGCGGGATATGTCCCTGAACGCCGAAAGCGACAGCGCTGCATAGATTGGCGGCCTCAAGACCACAAAATCAGGAAAATTTCAAGGGGAATGCCGCATGGCGGGGTTGCAACACCAAAGGATAGTTCCCAAATTATTCTGGACAGATCAGTCTGGAAAGATTATTGAGGCGTCATGGCAAGGCATAAGGAATTCGATCGCGACACAGCGCTCAAGGCGGCCATCACCGTGTTCACCGAACACGGCTACGAGGGCACCTCGACGGATGCGTTGCTGTCGGCCATGAAGATCAGCCGGCAAAGCATGTACGATACTTTCGGCGACAAGCGCGGCCTCTATCTGGCAGCGCTCGACCGCTACAATACCGATAGCGTCTCCCAACTCGTGGCCGACCTGGGCCGCGCTGCGACACCATTGGAAGCCTTGGAGGAGACGCTCATCGCCTTTGCCTCCCGCCCCGAGACCGAAGCCGGCCGTGGCTGCCTCGGCGTCAGCGCCGTATGCGAATTCGGACGGACGGACAGTGAAATCTCCGATCTGACCGACCAGGCATCCCGCCGGCTTTCATCCGCCGTGAAGACGATCCTTGAGGAAGGAAAGAAACGGGGCGAGGTCGCAGATGAAGTCGATACCACCGATGCCGTGCAGTTCCTTGGCTCGACCCTCTCAGGCATGAAGGTCAGCGCGCGCAACGGTGCCTCCCCTGAAGCGCTCCGCGGTATAGCCCGTCTCGCCATTCGAAGCCTCCGCTAAAACCGGAAGTCCAAACTCGATTCCGCACGCCCAATTCTAGACTAAACAATCCAGAAAGAAAGGAACTACAATGTCCCAACCACTTGCCGGCAAGATCGCCCTCGTAACCGGTGGCTCGCGTGGTATCGGTGCCGCAATCGTCCGCCGTCTCAGCAGCGACGGCGCGACCGTTGCCTTCACCTATTCCGCCTCCGTCGATAAGGCGAAGGCCATCGTCGCCGAAATCGAGGCGAAGGGCGCGAAAGCACTGGCCATCAAGGCTGACAGCGCCGATCCGAAAGCCGTCCAGAACGCGGTCGATCAGACCGTCTCGGCATTCGGCGGCATCGATATTCTCGTCAATAGCGCGGGAATTCTCATGCTGAATTCAGTAGAGAATTTCCCCCTCGAAGACTTCGACCGCATGTTCGCAGTCAATGTCCGCGCCGTCTTCGCGGGCACGCAGGCAGCCGTGCGCCACATGAAAGCGGGCGGACGCGTCATCACCATCGGCAGCATTGTCGCCGACCGCAGCGGTTTTCCGACCTCGTCGGTCTATGCCATGACCAAGGGGGCGGTAGCTGCCATGACACGTGGCCTTGCCCGCGATCTCGGCCCGCGCGGTATTACCGTGAACAATATCCAGCCAGGCCCGACGGCGACGGACATGAACTCGGACGCGACCGGCCATGAGCGACTGAAGCAGTTGATGGCGCTCGGCCGCATCGGCGAGGATAAGGAAATCGCCAGCTTCGCCGCCTATCTCGCGAGCCCGGAAGCGTCCTTCATCACCGGCGCCAGCCTGACGATCGATGGCGGATATCTCGCCTGATTCCGCAAGAGCGGCGGCGCGATGCGCCGCCGCTCCAGCATTCAGTTCGGAATTCAAGACTTCTGCTGTGTGATCAGCACTTCACGGGCGATCTGGTCGAGCGGCAGGATGCGGTCGACGCCGCCCTTGGCGATCGCTTCCTTCGGCATGCCGAAGACGACCGAACTCGCCTCGTCCTGGGCAACGGTGTAGGCGCCGGCCTGATGCATTTCCAGCATGCCGCGCGCACCATCGTCCCCCATTCCCGTCATGATGATGCCCATCGCGTTCGACCCCGCAGAACGGGCAGCGGAACGGAACAGCACATCAACGGACGGACGGTGGCGGGAAACCAGCGGGCCGGGCTTGACTGATACGTAATAGCGCGCGCCCTGCCGCTCCAGCAGCATGTGCTTGTCGCCCGGCGCGATCAGCACGTGACCGCGCAACACCGGATCGCCATCGACTGCCTCCTTGACCTCGACTTCACAGAGACCGTTCAGACGTTTGGCGAATGCTGCGGTGAACTTCTCCGGCATGTGCTGGACGATGACCATGCCCGGCGCATTGGCCGGCAGCGCTTCAAGAAATTCGCGCAGGGCTTCCGTTCCGCCAGTGGAAGCACCGACGCAGACGACCATTTCAGTTGTCTTCGCCATTGCCCGACCGCTTGGCGGCGGCAGCATCGCATCGGCCGTCAGCTTCTTGGCCGGCCCTTCCGCCGAGGCCGAGCGGACGCTTCCTGCAGTACGGCGCGTATTGGCAAGCCGCGCATGCGAAGCGCTCTTGACCACTTCGCGGATGCGCATGGCATCGTCCGCCAGGCTATCCGCCGCTCCGATCTTCGATTTCAGGATGATATCGACGGCACCCGCCTCAAGCGCCTGCAGCAGAGTTTCCGAACCCGCTTCCGTCAGCGAGGAGCACATGACGACCGGAATCGGTCGTTGCGACATGAGCTTTCGCAGGAAGGTGATGCCATCCATGCGCGGCATCTCGACATCGAGGGTGATGACGTCAGGGATCTCTTCCTGGATCTTGCGCGCCGCCATGAATGGATCGGATGCGACGGCCATGACTTCGATCTCCGGGTCTTCTTCCAGAACCCGTGTCAGCGTCTGCCTGACGCTGGCGGAATCGTCGATGATGAGGACGCGGACTTTTTTGGCCATAGGACCCTCTCAGATGCGCTGGAACACCGTGTTCGAAACCTGCTTCAGGGGAAGGTCGAAGCCGGTGATCGATTCCGAGTGACCGATAAACATGTAACCGCCTTTCGCCAGGCAGCCGCAGAGACGGGTGAGCACACCGGCCTGCGTCTGCTTGTCGAAGTAGATCAGCACGTTGCGGCAAAAGATCAGGTGCATCATGTCACCGACGGGATATTTCTCATCCATCAGGTTCATGCGGGCGAAGCCGACACGGCTGCGCAGCTTCGGCGAGATACGAACTTCACGGCGGCCCTGCTGCTTGGCAACCATAACATATTTCTTCTGCAGGTCGCGCGGCACCGGGGCGACCAGATCTTCGGCATAAATACCCCGGCGCGCGGTCTGCAGGACATCGGTGGAGAGATCCGTCGCCAGCACATTGTAGGACACATCGCTGCGGCCCTCGGCGAATTCGGCCAGCACCATTGCCATCGTGTAGGGTTCGGCACCGGTCGAGCACGCAGAACTCCATGTGCGGATCGTGCGCAGGCCGCTGTCGGCAAGCGTCGGCAGGGCGACGGTCTGCATATATTCGAAATGCTTGGCTTCCCGGAAGAAGTCGGTCTTGTTGGTCGTTACGACATCGATCAGGTAGATGGTCTCCTGATCGAGGCCCCCCTCGTTGAACAGGAAATCGCAATAATCGTCGAAGCTCGCATGCCGCGTGGCGCGCAGGCGCCGGCGCAGCCGACCCTCCAGCATCGTCAGCTTCGTCGGCGGCATCTTGATGCCGCTATAGTCGTAGATGAACCGCGCCAGCTTGTCGAAATTACGCTTGCTGATCCTGTCGCCCGGCAACTGGGCTTCTACCGCTGCCATACTCATAACACGCAACACTCCGGGTAGTCTTGAGGGCCTCAGGCGGCCGATTGCAGGACAGAGGCGTCCTCGCGCGACAGAAGCCGGGCAAGGTCGACGATGACAACGAAGCCGTTCTCACGGCGCACCACGCCTGCAATGTAATCCGATCGCCAGCGTACGCCGATATCGGGCGCAGCTTCGATCTGGTCGCGGCGGAACGGCGTCACTTCGAAAACGCGGTCGGCAACGAGGCCGAGCGTCAGAAGGCGATTTTCCATGGGAACATCCAGAACCAGCACACGCGTATGCGGCGTCGGCACCGTCTTCGACATGCCGAGCTTCAGGCGCAGGTCGATCGTCGGAACGCCTTGGCCGCGCACATCGCGCAGACCGAGCAGATAGTCGGGACCGTTCGGAATCTTGAACGCTTCGGCGTAGTCGAGGATTTCACGCACCACCTCCACCGGAACGGCGAAGATCTCCTCGCCGAGGCTGAAGGTCACGAATTGAGCTTCCAGAGATGTTGTCGCCATGATCAACCGCTTTCCTTGGATTCGGGCGGCCCCATTATCGGGGACGCCTGTTAATATATTGGAAGGACCTGATACTCAGGCGCTTTCCTTGAACTCGGCATCCCCCTCGTCGGGACCGCCCATCGACATGTCCAGGGCAAAGCCCTTGGCGCGTGCCTGCTGGGCAGAAACCGTGTTGGCGGGCGCGGCCTTCTTGGCGACCGGCTTGCGAGCTGCAGCCGGAGCCGGCGTGCGAACCGTGACCTTGGCAGCCGGAGCGTGCGACAGGCGGTTGCCGGCCATGTCGACCTTGAAGAAGGCGATCGAGGCCTGCAGTTCCTCAGCCTGGGTCGCCAGTTCTTCCGACGTTGCCGACATCTCTTCGGAGGCGCCGGCATTCTGCTGAGTCACCTTGTCGAGCTGCTGGATTGCTTCGTTGATCTGGGCTGCGCCAATATCCTGCTCGCGGCAGGCTGCACTGATCTCGGAGACCAGTTCGGCCGTCTTGCGGATATCCGGAACCAGGCGGCCGAGCATGTCGCCGGCCTCCTGCGCGGACTTGACCGTATCGCCGGACATCGCACTGATTTCAGCGGCGGCCGACTGGCTGCGCTCCGCGAGCTTGCGCACTTCCGAAGCGACGACCGCAAAACCCTTGCCATGTTCGCCGGCACGCGCGGCTTCGACGGCAGCGTTTAGAGCAAGCAGGTCGGTCTGACGGGCAATTTCCTGAACGATGCCGATCTTCTCGGCAATCGTGCGCATGGCTTGAACAGCGCGTGAGACCGCTTCACCCGACAGTTCAGCATCCTTGGCCGACTGGCGGGCGATCTTCTCCGTCTGGGCAGCGTTATCGGCATTCTGCTTGATGTTGGAGGCCATCTCCTCCATCGAAGCGGAAGCCTCTTCAGCCGAAGCCGCCTGTTCGGTCGCACCCTGCGACACCTGTTCGGAGCTCGCCGAAAGCTCCTGGCTGCCGGACGAGACGTTTTCGGCCGCAGCAATCGCGTCGGCAACAACACCGCGCAGACGTTCGACCATCTGCTCCAGAGCAATGCCCAGCGTATCCTTCTCCGACAGGGGCTTCGGAGAAACCGTAAGGTCGCCGTTCGAGATCTGGTTGGCAATCTGCGCCGTGTTACGCAGGTTGCCGGTCATCCTCGACATGGAATTGACCAGGTCGCGAATTTCGTCGTTGCTCTTGTGATCGATATTCTGTTCGAGGTCACCGATGCTGACGGCATCTGCAAGCTGAACGGCGCGTTTCAGGCCGCGCGAGATGTTGAGCAGGATCCAGATCGCAGCGGCCGAGGATACGACGATCAGGCCGATCGTCATCAAGATGAGCATGTTGCGTGACTGCGCATATTGTTCGTTGGTGGCCGCGTCGGTCTCGCCGACATTGCCCGTCACCGTATCGTTCAGCTTCGAGAGGATGGCGAGAAGCTGGTTCGTAACCTGCTGGCCTTCGCCCATCGAAATAGCGCCGGCTTGCGTGTTGGATTCATTGGTATTCTGCCTGGCGAGATCGGCAACACGGTCCTGCAGGGACGTCCATTTGCCGTAGAGATCGCCGAATTCGCTCATGCTGTTGCGGATATCCGGATCTGGCGATGCAGCAAGACGCGCCTGCAGTGTCTTGATCTGATCGCGGCTCTGGGAGATTTCGTCGACATAGCCGGTGATCTTCGTCGGATCCGTGTTGATGATCGCGTCCTTTTCGGAACGGATCGAGCGCATCACCGCATCGGAGAGATCACCGGAGTCACGCAGGTTGGCGACCGGGCCGGCAACCATGACCGAGATGTCGTCATTGAGCGACGAGAGATTGTAGATCGAAAGACCGGCCATTGCACAGGTCAGGAGAACGATGAAACCGAACACCAGGCTCAGTTTGAGTTTGATCGTGAAGCGCATTCCAAGACCCCTTCAGGACTGCTGCGGATATCCCGCGAAATGACACATTGTGCCGCCGTAAAAACGCTTCATGCGTTGCCGGCTGGGCCGGTGTGTCCCGACGCGTCCATGCGCCGGCCATAACGGGGCCGCTGTTGCTGCGGCCCCGACCTCTGTCCGCGGGAAGCGCCTAAGCACTTTCCCGGAAATCATCGTCGGTCGTGTCCGGTCCGCCCATGGACATATCGAGGGCAAAGCCTTTGGCGCGGGCCTGCTGAGCAACAACGCCGTTGGCGGAAGCTGCCTTACGGGCTGCAGACGGCGCCGGGCTACGCGTAGTCACCTTGGCGGCCGGTGCGCGGCCCTGGCGGCCACTCGCCGCCATTGCCTTGCCACCTGCCGTATCCACCTTGAAGAAGGCGATGGAGGTCTGCAGTTCCTCGGCCTGGGCGGCGAGCTCTTCCGACGTCGCAGACATCTGCTCGGAAGCGCCGGCATTCTGCTGGGTTACCTTGTCGAGCTGCTGGATCGCCTCGTTGATCTGCGACGCACCGACATCCTGCTCGCGGCATGCCGAACTGATCTCCGCCACGAGTTCCGCGGTCTTCCTGATATCAGGCACCAGGCGGCCGAGCATATCGCCAGCCTCCTGGGCGGCCGTGACGGTATCGCTCGACATGGCGCTGATTTCCGCTGCCGCCGACTGGCTGCGTTCGGCAAGCTTTCGAACTTCGGAAGCGACGACGGCAAAGCCCTTGCCATGTTCACCGGCACGGGCGGCCTCGACTGCAGCATTGAGGGCGAGAAGATCGGTCTGGCGAGCGATTTCCTGAACGATGCTGATCTTCTGGGCGATCGTGCGCATGGCCTCGACGGCGCGGGAAACGGCGCTCCCGCTCATCTCGGCATCCTTGGCGGATTGACGCGCGATCTTTTCCGTCTGGGCGGCATTGTCAGCGTTCTGTTTGATGTTGGCGGCCATCTCCTCCATTGAGGAGGAGGCTTCCTCGGCCGCAGAGGCCTGCTCGGTGGCGCCCTGCGACACCTGCTCCGAACTCGCCGAAAGCTCCTGGCTGCCGGCTGAAACATTTTCGGCGGCCGCAATTGCATCAGCAACGACGTCGCGCAGGCGCTCCACCATCTGTTCCAGCGCGGTGCCGAGCGTATCCTTGGCCGAGAGCGCCTTCGGAGAGACTGTCAGGTCGCCCCCGGCAATCTGCGTAGCAATTTCGGCTGTGGCGCGAAGGTTGGCGACCATGCTTTGCATCGCGATGCCAAGCGTATCCTTGGCTGAAAGTGGTTTGACCTCGACCGAGAGATCGCCTTCTGCGATCTGGTTGGCAATATCGGCGGTGGCGCGCAGGTTGTTCACCATGCCGAGCATGGCAATGCCGAGCGTATCCTTGTCAGAGAGCGGTTTCGGCGTAACGCTGAGGTCACCATTCGAGATCTCGTTTGCGATGCCCGCGGTATTGCGCAGATTATCCGTCATGACGTTGATCGTGTTCACCAGATCCTTGATCTCGTCATTGCTCTTGATCTCGACCTTCTGGTTCAGATCACCAATGGCGACGGCGTTGGCGACATTCATGATCTTGCGCAGAGCGCTGCTGATGCCGAGCGCGATCCACAGCGCGGCAGCGAAAGCGATGACGGAAGCGCCGATGGCAATGCCGATCAGCAGGTTTCTGGTGTTGCCGTAGAGGATTTCCGTATCGTCGTCGGCCTGGGTCATCGCCTTCTGCTGATGCGTGACAAGCGCCGTGAAGACGTCTTCCAGCTCCGTGACGATGGCACGAACCTCACCACCGGAATAAGCCGTGGCCCCTGCCCTGTCACCGCTTTCGTGGATCAAGGCGACTTTGTTGGAACCATCAACGAAACGTTTGCTCAGCTCGATCAGCCTGTCCCATGTCGGCTTGCTGTCAGCCGTTGCGATCTGCTGGCCGCCTGTCGCGAAGGCGAGCATTTCATCCATGCTTTTTGCCGAGTTTTCGTAGTGTTTCTTGGCCGTTTCAGGATCCGTTTCCAGAAGGGCGTTCTTCTGCCACCTGATGGCATCGAGCTCGGCAGCTTTGGCTTCCAGAGCCAGCTCCAGGCTTTTTGAAGGGCCTGCGATCAGGTTGCCAACGGCATCGTTCAGCGAACTGAGGCTGATAATTCCAAAGACTGCACTACCCATTAGCAGCAGTATGACGAAGCCGAATGCGGCCGCGAGCTTGAGCTTGATCGTGATGCGCATCGCAATACCCCTATTTGAAAGCGACGGAATAAGTGTGGACCGGTGGTTTCCTTGGCGCGGCATCACGCAGCAAAAACATTCCGGCAGGCGAAAACGGTTATCGAAGAAATTGCGATCTTGCCTCCGGCGTTCCTGGGCACCGAAAGCCTGTGTCAGGGGCCGAATGCCGAGCCCCTGACGGCATCAACGTGGCAAAGCGCTCAGGCACTTTCCCTGAACTCTGCATCCCCCTCGTCGGGACCGCCCATCGACATGTCCAGGGCAAAGCCCTTGGCGCGTGCCTGCTGGGCAGAAACCGTGTTGGCGGGCGCGGCCTTCTTGGCGACCAGCTTGCGGGCTGCAGCCGGAGCCGGCGTGCGAACCGTGACCTTGGCAGCAGGAGCGTGCGACAGGCGGTTGCCGGCCATGTCGACCTTGAAGAAGGCGATCGAGGCCTGCAGTTCCTCAGCCTGGGTCGCCAGTTCTTCGGACGTTGCCGACATCTCTTCGGAGGCACCGGCATTCTGCTGGGTTACCTTGTCGAGCTGCTGGATTGCTTCGTTGATCTGCCCCGCGCCGATATCCTGCTCGCGGCAAGCTGCACTGATCTCGGAGACCAGTTCGGCCGTCTTGCGGATGTCGGGAACCAGGCGGCCGAGCATGTCGCCGGCTTCCTGAGCGGCCTTCACCGTGTCGCTGGACATGGAGGAAATCTCAGCGGCAGCCGACTGGCTGCGCTCCGCGAGCTTGCGCACTTCCGAGGCGACGACCGCAAAACCCTTGCCATGTTCGCCGGCGCGAGCAGCCTCGACGGCGGCGTTTAGAGCAAGCAGGTCGGTCTGGCGCGCGATTTCCTGAACGATGCCGATTTTCTCGGCAATCGTGCGCATGGCCGCAACAGCGCGGTTGACAGCATCGCCAGAAGTCTCGGCATCCTTGGCGGACTGGCGAGCAATCTTCTCCGTCTGGGCCGCGTTATCGGCGTTCTGTTTGATATTGGCTGCCATCTCTTCCATCGAGGCGGAAGCCTCTTCAGCGGAAGCTGCCTGTTCGGTCGCACCCTGCGAGACCTGTTCGGAACTGGATGATAGTTCCTGGCTGCCCGACGAAACGTTTTCGGCCGCGGCGATAGCGTCGGCGACGACACCGCGCAGACGTTCGACCATCTGTTCGAGCGCAACGCCCAGAACATCCTTGTCGGAAAGCGGCTTCGGGGAAACCGTCAGGTCGCCATTCGAAATCTGACCGGCGATGTGCGCGGTTGCACGCAGATTGGCGATCATATCTTCCATCGCGATGCCGAGCGCGTCCTTATCCGAAAGCCGCTTCGCATCGATCGAAAGATCGCCCGCAGCGATGGCATTCGCCACGTCGGCGGTGGAGCGCAGATTGGCGGTCATCACATTCATCGTCGTGACGAGATCCTTGATCTCATCATTGGTGCGCACGTTGATCGTCTGGTTAAGGTCGCCGATGGCAACCGCATTGGCCGCGCTACGCACTTTGGAAAGACCGGTGATGATGTTGATCGCGATCCAGAGAGCCGCAACGATCGAGAGCACCACGCCGACGCCGGCAATTATCATCAGCGTCGTAAAGGTGCTGCGGAATGCTGCGTCGGCGCTTTCGTCACCTTCGCTAATCGAGGCGCGCGTCAGGCCAGCCAGGGATTCCGTCAGCGCGTCAAGCTTTTCCGAAGCGACATCGCCGTCCGTCTGGTTTACCTCGATTGCGCGGTCGCGCTGGCCATTGAGCGCCAGCTCACGGATGTTATCGTTGAGCTTCGTGTAGTCCAACCAGAAGGCGCTAATCGCTTCCCACTTTTCCTTGAAGCCGTCGGCTGCGCTTTCCTGACCTTCCTTCAGAGCCTGTTCGAATGCCTTGCGCTGCGCTTCCATCTGTGAAACGGCCTGCTGCGTTCTCTGAGGTGTCGTCGCAAGCAGAAGGTCGCTTTCCGCGAGATTGAGCGAGTCGAAGGCTCTCGCAAGGTTGGATGCATAGCCATCCTGGCGAACCGGACCAGTCAGCAGTTCATCTTGCATGGAAGCGACGAGGCTGACGCCACGCATGCCGAAGCCTGCGCAGCAGAGGGTGACGGCAATGAGAAGCCCGAAGGCGATGGCTAACTTTGCCTTGATCGTGAAGCGCATTTGAATACTTCCTTGAAGTAGATCGACAGAGCTGGGGGCATTGCGCGACGTCCGGGCATGGATCGTCATTCTGCCGCTTATGACGGCATGCATGCAGAATATTCGGTTGCAGGAAATCATTGCCGCTCATTCCGCGTGCCCGTCGTCACGGACCCTGCCGGAAATTACGATCGGCTTGCAAAACCGCAGCGCGTCTGACTGCGGAAGGTCCCATCTTGTGGAAGGGAAATCCGATGCTCCGCCTGCCTGTGTAACCTGGCAGGCGGACATCTGCCGATCGATACCGACGCATACACACGTCGGGTCTTTCAAGAAGCCGCGGGCAAGAAGTCCGCGGCGATGCTCATATCGGCGAAGCGCTTAAGCGCTTTCGCGGAAATCGTCGTCACCGGCGTCCGGACCGCCCATCGACATATCCAGGGCAAAGCCCTTGGCACGCGCCTGCTGGGACGCAACGGTATTGCCGTGATTATGGCTATGCGTCGCCGGAGCCGGCTTGCGTGGGGTGGCGGCGGCCGGAGCCTTCACCACCTTTGCAGAAGTCTTTGTGGCGGTCTTCCGTACACCAGCGCGGGTCGCGCCTGCCGTATCAACCTTGAAGAAGGCGATCGAAGCCTGCAGTTCCTCGGCCTGAGCAGCAAGCTCTTCGGAGGTTGCCGACATTTCTTCGGAGGCGCCAGCATTCTGCTGGGTCACCTTGTCGAGCTGCTGGATCGCTTCGTTGATCTGTGAGGCACCGATATCCTGTTCACGGCAGGCAGCGCTGATCTCGGAGACCAACTCCGCGGTCTTGCGGATGTCCGGAACCAGGCGGCCGAGCATTTCGCCGGCGTCGCGGGCAGCCTTGACCGTGTCGCTTGACATGGAGGAAATCTCCGCGGCGGCCGATTGGCTGCGTTCGGCAAGCTTGCGCACTTCCGAAGCAACGACCGCAAAACCCTTGCCATGTTCGCCTGCACGTGCGGCTTCGACGGCGGCATTCAGGGCGAGCAGATCGGTCTGGCGGGCGATTTCCTGAACGATGCCGATCTTCTCGGCAATCGTGCGCATCGCGTCGACGGCGCGGTTGACGGCGTCGCCGGAAGCTTCCGCATCCTTGGCGGATTGGCGGGCGATCTTTTCGGTCTGCGCGGCATTATCGGCATTCTGCTTGATGTTCGCAGCCATCTGCTCCATCGAAGCGGAGGCCTCTTCAGCCGATGCCGCCTGTTCGGTCGCACCCTGCGAGACCTGCTCGGAGCTGGCCGACAGTTCCTGGCTGCCCGAAGAGACATTGTCGGCGGCAGACAGTGCATCGGCGACCACACCGCGAAGGCGTTCGATCATGACGTTGACGTTGCCGAGCAGTTCGCCGATCTCGTCATGCGTGGTGATTTCGGCCATCTTGGTCAGGTCGCCTTCGGCAACCTCACGGACAACAGTGTTGGCGCGGTTGAGACCCTTGCTGATGGTATTTGCGATCCAGAACGCCGTGAGGACAGCGATCAGCAACGCTACGGCGGCAACCGCGATCATCATCGTGCGTGTCGTGCCGTACTGCTGCTCGGCGCTGTCGTCCGCATCCTGCATGCGCTGTTTTTCGAGCGCCAGAATTTCGTCTAGCGTGGCGTCTATATCATTGGCGGCCTGGCGAGCCGTCGTAACCGAGATATTGTTGGCGCCGTCCATATTACCGGCCTTGATGAAATCTCGGATCTGGTCGTCGGCCTGATTGAATGTCGCGGAGAGTTGGGCAACGCGCTCCCAACGCGCCTTGCCTTCCTCGGTGGCGAGTTTCGTCACGGCAGCGAATGCATCGGCGAAGTCCTTGCGGGCCTTGGCGCCCTTTTCGATGGCGCCGGAAGCGTCATCGGCGTTGCGTGCAGTCAGAAGGTTCTTCTGCTGGCGGATGGCTTCAAGCTGGGCGATATTGATCTGTTGCGCCAGGTCGAGGCGCGCAGCAGGACCGGCAAGAAGGTTGCCGATCGTATCGTTCAGCGAGCCGAGGCTGAAGATGCCGTAGGCGGCCGTGCCTATCAGCATGAAAATGATAAAGGTGAACGCTGTCACCAGCTTTGTCTTGATCGTCAATCGCATCGTCTTAACCCCTCAGTGATTGGCCTCCGGCTAGTTGACGGCCCCCGCCGTCTCATGCCTCGATGAGAAAATCGCCTGCAAATTCGGGAGGATGATGAACTCACCACCCCTCTTGACCAGGCAGTTGATATAATCCGCGCGCCACCGCATACCCACGCTCGGCGGCGGCTCGCTGGCGTTTTTCGTCAGCGTCGTCACCTCGTTCACCTTGTCAGTACGGATACCGACGAGTGTCTGCTCCCCCTGCAGATCGACCTCGATGACGATGATGCGGCTGTCTATTGTCGCTTCCGAAGCCTCCATCCCGAAGGCGAGGCGAAGATCGGCAAGCGGAATGACCTTGCCGCGGAAGTTGATGACGCTGGCGACGAAAGGCTGGGCGCCAGGTACCGCAGTCTCGGGAAGCAGATCCAGGATTTCCTGTACGATGACTGCTTCCAGAGCGAAGGTTTCGCCATTGAGATCGAAGGTCAGAACCTCGACTTCCTCAGCGTAATTCCAGTGCTTGTCGAATTTTTCGGCTGTTGCTGTGCTCATCCTGCCACGCGCAATTGCGCCTCCTGTTGCTGACCCGCGGCAACGAGATGCCCGACGTCAAGAATGAGAGCGACGCTGCCGTCGCCGAGAATGGTGGCGCCGGAGAAGGTCGCCACGTCGTTGTGCAGTTTCGACATCGACTTGATGACCGTCTGGTGGTCGCCGATGATCTGGTCGACCACCAGACCGACACGTTCGGTGCCCGTCGAGATGACGACCACTTTCTGGTGGACGTCCGGCTTGGTGCCTGTGCGGAAGAGATCGCGAAGCCTGAGGAACGGAACCAGGCTGTCGCGCAGCGAGATGAAGGAGCGGCCGCGCGAGCGGAGATCTTCTTCCAGCGACAGTTCGAGGCATTCCTCGACCGCCGAGAGCGGGATGACGTAGCGACCGGAACCCACTCGCACCAGCAGACCGTCGATGATGGCGAGCGTCAGCGGAATGCGGAGAGAAACTTCCGAGCCTTGCCCGGGCAGGCTGACGATATCGATCGTGCCGCGCAGCGCCTCGACCGTCTTCTTGACGACGTCCATGCCGACACCGCGACCGGACAGATTGGTGATCGCCGCTGCGGTCGAGAAGCCCGGAGCGAAGATGAGCTGCAGCAACTCCTGATCGGAAAGCGGCTGGCCGGGCGCGATGAGGCCGGAGGATTCCGCTTTGGCGCGAACGCGGTCACGGTTGATGCCACGGCCGTCATCCTTGATGGAGATGATGACCTCGCCGCCAGACTGGTGGGCAGCAAGCGTCACCGTGCCGGCTTCGGTCTTGCCGGCGCCAAGGCGCTCGGCCGGCGGCTCGAGACCGTGGTCTATCGAATTGCGGACGAGGTGGACCAGCGGATCGGCCAGACGCTCGATGACGGTCTTGTCGACTTCGGTGGTCTCACCTTCGGTAACGAGCTCGATCACCTTGCCGGTTTCGCGGGCGAGATCGTGGACGAGACGGCGGAAGCGCGAGAAGAGCGTCCCGACCGGCACCATGCGCAACACCATCATCGTGTCGCGCAGCTCGCCGGAGAGACGTTCGATTTCTTCCGAAACCGAGCGTAGCGCTATATCCGAGCTGGAGCTTGCCAGCTGACTAAGGCGCGACTGGGCAATGACGAGCTCGCCGACACGGTCCATCAGTTCGTCCAGGCGTTCGGCCGGAACGCGGACGTTTTCCTGCGCTTTCGCCTGGGCTGCCGCCTGAACAGGAGCTGCCGCCTCGCGCTTCACCGGAACCGCCTCGACGGGGCGGAATTCCGGAGCAGCGGCGGGCACTGGAGCGACAGCTGCTGCGGCAGCTGCGGCAGGAGTTAGGTCTTTCTTTGCTTCGGCCGTTGCGGTCTGCGGACCGGCGATTTCCTGAACATCGAGCTCCATGTCATCCATGACGAAGATAAAGACGTCGTCGATGGCGGAACGGTCCTGTTCGCTCGTCAGAACGACGTCCCAGGAAACGTGAAGCTCTGTCGGGACCAGATCGTTGAGTAGCGGAATGCCCGATCTGTTTGCGCGGACGGTACATTCGCCAAGATCGCGCAATTCATCCAGAAGGCCGAGCGGGTTGGTGCCGTTGGCCATGGAATTCGCCGGAAGGCTGAAACGGATGCGCCACGTCGTTTTCTTCTTGACGGGAGCGGCGACGACAGGTGCTGCAGCCACAGGCACTGTGGCCTCTTTGGCCTCCGCCTTGCCGCCGACCGCTGCCTGGAGCTGGGCAAGCAGCTTGTGACCGGTATCACCATGATCGGCATCGGGTTGCTCGACAAGGGCGCGCATATGATCCTGCGCCGCAAGAACGGCGGCGACGAGCTCGGCGGTTGCCGGCACCTCGCCCTTGCGAACACGGTCGAAGGCCGTTTCGCAATGATGCGTGAAAGCCGCAAGCGCCTCGAAGCCAAACATGGCACCCGAACCCTTCAACGTATGAAGGCCGCGGAAGACAGCGTCGACGAGATCCCTGTTTTCGAGGTCGTGATTAAGGTCGAGAAGGCCGGCTTCGATCGCCTCGAGGCATTCGGCCGCTTCGGTTCGGAAGACTGCGACTGGATCAAGCGAGCTCATCTGCCGAGAACCTTCTTCACGATCTTAACGAGATTTTCCGGATCGAACGGCTTGGTGAGCCAGCCGGTGGCACCGGCGGCCTTGGCACGGGCCTTGAGGTCCGCGTCGGATTCCGTCGTCAGGAAGATGATCGGCACGCCGGCCTGGGCGGGCAGCTTGCGCAGTTCCTCGATCATCGTCAGCCCATCCATGACGGGCATGTTGAGGTCGGTGACGATCAGGTCGAAATTGCCGCTCTTGGCGGTTGCCAGACCCTCGGCGCCATTGACGGCTTCGGTGACGGTGTAACCTGCATTGGTCAGCGTGACCTTGGTGGTCAGCCGGATGCTGGCGGAATCGTCGACGGTCAGGATGTTTGCGCTCATAATGTCACCTCTTTATGCAACCAGAACTTCTGGTCTTCTTGATCGAAGACTTCCATAAATCCGGCGCGTTCAAGAACCTTGAGAAGCGAACCGCTGGCCGGAGCTGAAAGGGTAAAAGTCTTGCCTTCGGCCTTGGCCTGACGACGGGCAGATTCGATGAGCTGAAGAAAACTCAGATCCGCCTCCGCGTTTTCGGGAAGATTTACGGCAATACTATTATTGTCGCGAAAACGATCAATAATATTCGCATATACTTCCGAAGCATTACGAATGCTCAGAGCTTCCGGAAGGGATATAGATTCGAAATATTTTGCCTGAGTATCCAATGCAGCCTCCATGGTCGGAGAAATACTTAACGACCATAAAAGGACTCTCATGACAGGCTTAACAGCGCGTAAACAGCGGTTGTAGGAAAGTGCAATTGCCGCGAGTCCGGACTCCCTGAATTCTCATCCAGGATAATTTATACTGAAGCTTTCTCATATTATAAAATAACCTGAAAAAACAAATTGATAGTTATTAAATTATGCAAAGCTTATAAAATCTTTCCGAATAGTTTTATGGGTTGTTAATCACAACGTTTACGAGTCTCCGGCGTTTACCTGCCGTTTCCATCCTGCGCGTAAAAATAGAGTCAAATTGCCTGTGTTCATAAGTAAAGGTACAAATGTGACAAACGCGACGGCATCGGCACAGACTGCATTCTTGGCATCAGGTTCAGATATCAGCCAGACTCTGGAATCGGCCCGCACCCAGGTCGAGGAGCGCTTCCTCGAAGGTGGCACCGTCCTGCTGTCCGTCATGGATGTCCTCAATCGTCTGTTGACGTCGCTGGACCAGATCACCAAGGCGCTCGACAACAATGAGGCGAGTGATACCAGCGCTGATCTCAATGCAACCGTCCAGAACCTGATCGAGCTTCCGGGCGCCGAAGAAACTCGCCAGCAGGCCCTGATGGCACTTGCCCAGACCGGCTCGGAACTGCACCGGCATGTCGCAGACATGCAGGAAACGATGCGCTACCTGCGCACCTTCGCGGTCACGGTGAAGATAACGGGTGCGGGCCTCGCCGAATTCGCGGGCTTCGCTCAGGAGATCCTCGAACGCATCTATTCGGGCACCGACGAGGTCAACCGTTTCGCTACCCATCTCGACAGCCTGCAGAAGGAGGTCAAGCTCGCCCTCTCCTTCGGCAATAATCTCTCCAAGAACTATGCCGACACCGTTCCTGCTGTTGCCAGGGCACTCAAGGACGACGCGAAGAAGATTGCCGATCATCGCCAGAATCTCGGCGTGATCGCCCGCGACGTGGGCGCCGTTGCCCGCGGAGTGCAGAGCAAGGTCGCATCCACGCTTTCGGCGCTGCAGATCGGCGATATCACCCGCCAGCGCATCGAGCATGTGCAGAGCACCTTCTCGCTGCTGGAGGATTTCTTCGTAAGCGAGGACGGCGCCAGGCTCGATGCCAACGCACGCAAGCGCCTGCAGAACGTCATCCATCACCTGACGGCCGCGCAGATGGCAGACATGTGCACGGATTTCCAGCGGGATTCCCGCAATGTCGTGCAGACCATCGCGAGTTTCAGCCAGGATACGCAGGAAATTCTGAGGTTGCGCGACCAGATGAGTGGTCAGAGCGGCGGCAATGGCGGCAATTTCATGCGCGCGCTGGAATCCAGCGTCTCGGCCGCCCATGAGATCGTCAAACAGGTCGATGCCGCGGGCCGGCAGGCCGATCAGGTCAGTCAGTCGACGCTCGGCACCGCCGCAACGCTTCTGCACTCCATCGAGGCGATCCGCGCGGTCAAGACCGATATTCACTACATGGCGCTGAATACCAACCTGCGCTGCAGCCGTCTCGGGGAAGAGGGCAAGTCGATCAACGTCGTTACCGCCG
>Ga0102590_1000973_pt1 | contig 50061 bp, 37 predicted proteins | sample AraplaMF_Col_mMF_FD_76859 | JGI IMG/M metagenome (GOLD analysis project Ga0102590, IMG submission 76859) | Arabidopsis root microbial communities from the University of North Carolina, USA - plate scrape MF_Col_mMF | ecosystem: Host-associated > Plants > Roots > Endosphere | place: USA...
GGTGCAGACCGTCGGCCGCGGCACGCAGCAGGCGCTCAAGGACCATGGGGTCCCGCTCCCGGGCGAGCAGCAGATCCAGCAGTTCCCACCGCAGGGGACGGGACTCCGCGCGGCCGGGTGCGGCCAGCGCGGCGGCGAGCGCCGCGCGTAGCTGCGCCGGTCCGCCGTCGAGCAGTCCGGTGACCAGCGGCAGCAGCACGGGGCGGTGGGCGCGGCCGCGCTCCAGGTGCCTGACCGCATGGGCGGCGATGTGCTCCCCGAGGCCCGTCGGCGGGCCGGCGTCGTGGGAAGTGACGTCCGGCTCCGGGAGGAGTGCCATGAGGTCGCGCAGGAGACGGGCGACCTGCCCGGCCAGGACGGGCGTCGTCGAGTCGACGAGCGTGCGCAGGGTGTCGTCCACGTCGGGTCCGCACTGGCGCAGCCGCGGGCGGAACGCGGCGAGCACCGGTTCCGGATGGGTGGCGAGCGCGGGGACCAGGGCACCGGCGGGCAGCTGCGGATCACCGGCGGCGAACCGTGTCAGGGCCTGCGGGAGATACCGGTCACGGGTCAGCGGATCGTGGACGAGGAGGGCGAGGGCGCCGCCGTGCGCGGTGCAGTCGGCGGGGCGGGCGACCATGGCGAGGGCCGCATGGCGCAGCAGTTCGCGATCCGGCTCGGTGCGGACGTGCGGGGCGGCGCGCAGCCCGTGGGCCACGGCCGCCGTCCGCCGAGCGGGCCGTTCGTCGTGCGCCCAGCGGTCCACGGCCCTGCACACCGCGGACGGCTCCTCCTCGGCGAGCACGGCGAGCAGTTCTTCGCCGCGCCGGTGTGCGCTGTCCAGGAGCGCCTCGGTCAGATCGTCCAGAGCCCAGTGCCGGTGCGTGTGCAGCAGTGCCTGTGCGGCGGTGGCCACGGTCGCATGCGGAGTGGCGGGCAGTGGACGCTCGTCGTCGAACCAGCGGGTGAGCTCGCGTTGCACGGCGGGGGCGTCGGCGACGAGGAGCCGTGCCACGGCGTCCAGGTAGCGGGGGACGCCCGGTGAAGCGGGGACAGGACCCGCGGTGCGTTCCGAGCCGATCCCTCCGGCCGTGCGGGGCGCCTCATCCGCCGCGACCAGCCTTCTGAGCAGGTCGAGCCGTTCCGCACCGGACACCGGGAGCGCCTCCCAGAACCACGGGCCGAGCTCGTCCGGCACACCGAGACCCCGGGCCCGGCGGCGTACCACGTGCTCCGCGAGCAGGCGCAGCGCGTGCAGATACGGCGTCGCGTCGGCCAGCCGCAGCAGGGTTTCGGTGAGCAGGTGGGTGGCCCACCAGACGGCGTCGTGCGGCGGGTCCTGGGGGGACGGCGGCAGGGTGTCCAGAGCGTGCACCAGTTCCTCGAGCCGCAGGGCGAGCTCGGCACCTCCCTTTTGGCGGGGCAGCAGGAGCAGGGCCTGGACGACCGGGCCGATGCGATGGCGTGGAACCGGCAGGGTGCGGGAGGGGACGGTCCGCAGCACGGCACGATCGCGGCGGCGGACGGCCGCCGACGCCGCCAGGGACGACACCGGACGCTCCACCGCACCCCGCGCCCGGGCGTGCACCAGGGTGTGCAGGGCGGTGTCCAGGTCGAGGTGCATGCCCTGGAGCCGGTCGGCGAGATCCTCGTGGGCGAAGCGGTATCCGCCGGGCACGGGCACGAACAACCCCTCGGCGAGGACGGCGGAGTGCCAGCCCTCGATACGGCCGAGCCATGGCGCCGGCGCGGGCCCACCGGGAAAGACGGCCTGGAAGGTCGCATGGTCCAGTGCGCCCTGTCCGGGGCCGAGGCAGTGCCGGGCGGCCTCGTGGACCTGTCCCGAGACCCTGGCCGCGAGACGGCGAACGGCAGTGCCGCGCAGCCCGTTCCAGGCGGCGAGCCGGCGTGCGATGCGCAGGCACATCAGGTCCAGATGGGCGCAGAGGACATCGTCGCGGCTGATGCGGGCTCGGCGTGCGGTGCCGTCGGTGGCGCCGTCGACGGCGGCGGGAAGGGCCGCACGCACCTCCGCGAAAAGGCGCAGCGTGAGGGGGTGCCGGGCGGCGTCGTCGTCGAGCAGACCGTCGGGGATGCCGTGGCGTGCGCGGGCCTGGAGGGCCTCCTCGGGGGTGAGGGTGCCGAGCCGGACGCAGGGCGGCAGAGAGGCCGGGGACCGTGGCGCGACGGTCGGGCCCTCCCCTGTTCGTGCCGATGTGCGGGCGGGGAGGAGGGCCGGGAGGTTCTCGGGCGGCTCGGGCGCCGGGGCGCGCGTGCGGTGCAGCATCTCTCCCGGGAACTCCGCGCCCGCCGACTCCCAGTACTCCTGGCGGCAGGCCACCACGAGGCGTGATCCGGTCTCGCGGAGCCAGGCGGCCGTGGCCGCCGTCCACCCGGGGAGCCGAGGGGCGAGGGCGAGCGGCATCCACTCGGGGTCGTCCAGGAGCAGCAGCAGCGGGCGTCCGGCGTTCCGTGCGACCCGGGCCAGGCTCTCGGGGCTGACATCGCACCGGGGGCCCGCTGGGTCGTGGGTCCCGGATGCCCCCACGATCCGGCACGCCTGCTCGAGCGCCCGTCTCGCCGCGTCGGCCAGGGAGGTGTCCGGGCCTTCGAGGTCCACCCCGCGCAGCCACAGCACGGGAGCCGGTACGGGCCCGCGTGTGCGCCGTGCGGCGAGCGAGGCGAGTTCCGACGTACGACCGCTGCCCGATGGCCCGACCAGTCCGAGGACGGCCGCCGGGCCCTTCTCGAAGGCCGCGAACTCCCCGAGCACGGCGCCGCGCCGGACGGGCTCGGGAACGCTGTGCGCATCGTACGGACCCGTCGTCGCCGGGGTCGCCGCTCCGGTGAGGGCGAGGACGCCCGCCAGGTTCAGGTCCGGCCCGTAGGCGGCCACGGTCTCCGTGTTGCGGGACAGCACTCGCTCCAGCTGCTGTCCGAGCCCTCGCAGGGGTACCGCGAACCCGGTCGTGCGGTGTTCCGTGTGCAGTGCGGTGCCGAGCACGGCCAGCACGGCGCCGGTCCTGGCGTCGAGCACCGGGCCACCGGCGGCACCGCCGGCCGTGCGCAGTGCCTCGGTACCGGCGGTGCCGATCGCCAACTCCAGCGCGGCATCGAGGTGATGGGGCCGGTCCTGCGCGCGGTAGGTGACGGCCGTCGTGCCGAGGACGCGTGCCTCGCGCCAGCCGCCCGCGGCGATCCGGACGTACGTACCGGCCTCGATGCGGTCCCGCGCCGTGACGGGAAGCGGAGCGAGACCGAGCCCCTCGGTGCGGACGAGGGCGAGTCCGGCGTGGGGCAACGGGGTCACCGCCTCGGCGCCCACCGCGCAGACGCGTTCGTCCGGCCCCTGGAGCAGCAGCCCGTCGTCGAGGCCGTCGACGGCCTCGTGACCGGTGACCACCGTGCCGTCGTGGTCGATGGCGAACCCGGTGCCGCGCGGACGCCCCGCCCGGTCATACAGGCGCACGAGCCCTGGCCCCGCGCCCGGCTCGTCCCTTCCGCAGTCCACCGTTCGAGAGCCACGTCCCGCCATCCCCGAACCTCCCCGCCGTACCTGGATCCGACGGTAGGCCGACGATGATCAGCGCAACAGATCGAGCGGCGAACGCGCCCCCTTCCGCACCCTCGGTTCACTCCGAGCGCCTGCTCGATGGGGTGAATGACCGCGGAGGGATGGATACACCTCTGTGAGGGGGAACCGAGGGGGGACCGTGGAGCGGCGGCTCGAACCCCGTGTTCGCCGCTCCACGGGCGGAGTTCAGCCGAAGACGGCCAGGCTCTTCGCCTTGCCCTTGGACTGCTCCACCAGCGCGACGAACACACCCTCGGGGTCGAAGACGGCCACGGGACCGGCGCCCGCGTACTCGTCGGGCATCTCCAGGCGCACGCCGTTCCTGAGCAGCCGGGTGCGATGGGCGTCCACGTCCCAGCGCGGGAACGCGGCCGCGGCCGCCTCGGCGATCGGCATCACGGTCAGCTCCTGCTGGAGCTGTTCCAGGGTGCGGGCGGCGTCCAGCTTGTAGGGACCGACGCGGGTGCGCCGCAGTGCCGTGAGATGGCCGCCGACGCCGAGGTCGGCGCCCAGATCGCGGGCGAGGGCCCGGATGTAGGTGCCGGACGAGCAGACGACGGAGACCACAAGGTCGAGCACCGGGGTGCCGTCCTCGGCGACCGCCTCCCGGACGTCGTACAGCGAGAAGGAGGAGACGGTGACCGGCCGCGCCGGGATGTCGAAGTCCTCGCCCTCACGCGCCCGCTTGTAGGAGCGCACTCCGTCGATCTTGATGGCGCTGACCTTGGACGGCACCTGCATGATGTCGCCGGTGAGCTTGGCGATCCCGGCGTCGACGGCGTCGCGGGTGATCGCGGAGGCGTCGGCGGAGGAGGTGATCTCCCCCTCGGCGTCGTCCGTGACCGTGTTCTGGCCGAGGCGCACCGTCCCCAGGTACTCCTTCTCGGTGAGAGCGAGGTGGCCGAGGAGCTTGGTGGCCTTCTCCACACCGAGGACGAGCACCCCGGTCGCCATCGGGTCGAGGGTTCCGGCGTGCCCGACACGCCGTGTCCTGGCGATACCGCGCATCTTGGCCACGACGTCGTGCGAAGTGAAGCCCGACGGCTTGTCGACGATGACAAGGCCGTCGGGCGTGTTGTGCTGCTGGGTCATTCGGCGGTGTCGTCCGTCTCGTCGTCGGCGCCGGGCTTCCGGTACGGGTCGGCTTCACCGGCGTACGCGGCACCCGTCGCCGTCTCGCGCACCTTGGCGTCGGAGGCGCGCGCCTTGTCGAGCAGGTCCTCGATGTTCTTCGCGGTGTCCGGGAGGGCGTCCGCGACGAAGCTGAGGGTCGGCGTGAACTTCACGCCCGCGGCCCGTCCGACCTCGGAACGCAGGATGCCCTTGGCGCTCTCCAGACCGGCGGCAGCCGCCTGCCGCTCCTCCTCGTCCCCGTACACCGTGTAGAAGACGGTCGCCTCCCGCAGATCGCCCGTCACCCGGGTGTCCGTGATGGTGATGTGCGTGCCGAGCCGCGGGTCCTTGATCCCGCGCTGCAGCTTCTGGGCCACCACCTCTCGGATGAGGTCCGCCAGCCTCTTCGCCCGCGCGTTGTCGGCCACTGGTCCGTCTCCCGTTCTTTCCTGTCTTTGTTCTCGGTTCAGTCGTCGTCGCCGTGGATACGCCGCCTCACGGACAGCAGCTCCACCTCGGGGCGCCCGGCGACCAGCCGCTCGCACCGGTCCAGCACGTCGGTCAGATGCCCCGCGTCCCCGGAGACCACCGCGAGCCCGATGAGTGCCCGCCGATGAAGGTTCATGTGGTCCACCTCGGCCGCGCTCACCACGAACTTCCGCTGGAGCTCGGCGACGATCGGACGGACGACGGAGCGCTTCTCCTTCAGCGACCGTACGTCGCCGAGGAGGAGGTCGAAGGACAGAGTCCCCACGTACATGTGCGTCCGGATGACCCGCCGGTACGGGATCGATGGCCCCACCATCGGTATGGGCAGGGACATGAAAACCGTACAACGAACACCGGAGCGGCTCGACGGAGTTTTCGCCGGACGGCGTCCGGCCCGCCCGGGCGCGACGCGGTCCGTCCTCGCTCCATGACGGACCGCCCCGGGTCCGGGCGGTTGCGCGGGGAGCCACAGGCCCCTCACACGGCGCGCCGGCCGACGGGAACACGTCCCGTCGGCCGGCGCGAACCGGAGGCTGTTACACCCGCGGCTTCTCCCGCATCTCGTACGTCGCGATGGTGTCGTCGACCTTGATGTCGTTGAAGTTTCCGAGGTTGATACCACCCTCGAAGCCTTCGCGGATCTCGGTGACGTCGTCCTTGAAGCGACGCAGACCCTCGATGGTGAGGTTCTCCGCGACCACCTTGCCGTCGCGGACGAGGCGGGCCTTGGTGTTCCGCTTGACCTCGCCGGAGCGGATGAGAACACCCGCGATGTTGCCCAGCTTGGACGACTTGAAGACCTCGCGGATCTCCGCCGTACCGAGCTCGACCTCCTCGAACTCCGGCTTCAGCATGCCCTTCAGGGCCGCCTCGATCTCCTCGATCGCCTGGTAGATGACCGAGTAGTACCGGACGTCCACACCCTCGCGCTCGGCCATCTGCGCCGCGCGGCCTGCCGCACGGACGTTGAAGCCGATCACGATGGCGTCGGAGCCCATCGCCAGGTCGATGTCCGACTCCGTGACCGCACCGACACCGCGGTGCAGGACGCGGATGTCGACCTCTTCGCCGACGTCCAGCTGGAGCAGGGAGGACTCGAGTGCCTCGACGGAACCGGAAGCGTCACCCTTGATGATCAGGTTCAGCTGCTGGACCTCGCCGGCCTTGAGCACCTTGTCCAGGTCCTCGAGCGACACACGGCGCGTGCGCTTGGCGAACGCCGCGTTCCGCTCGCGGGCGGCACGCTTCTCCGCGATCTGGCGGGCCGTACGGTCCTCCTCGACCACGATGAAGTTGTCGCCGGCACCCGGGACGTTGGTCAGACCCAGGACCTGCACCGGCGTCGACGGGCCGGCCTCGGCCACGTTGTTGCCGTTGTCGTCGAGCATCGCCCGGACGCGGCCGTACGCGTCGCCGACCACCATCGTGTCGCCGACCCGCAGTGTGCCTCGCTGGACGAGGACCGTCGCCACGGCACCGCGGCCGCGGTCGAGACGGGACTCGATCGAGATGCCCTGCGCGTCCTGGTTCGGGTTGGCCCGAAGGTCCAGCGCCGCGTCGGCGGTCAGCACGACCGCCTCCAGGAGGCTGTCGATGTGCAGACCCTGCTTGGCGGAGATGTCGACGAACATCGTGTCGCCGCCGTACTCCTCGGCCACGAGGCCGTACTCGGTCAGCTGACCGCGCACCTTGGTCGGGTCCGCGCCCTCGACGTCGATCTTGTTGACCGCGACCACGATCGGCACCTCGGCCGCCTTGGCGTGGTTCAGGGCCTCGACCGTCTGCGGCATCACACCGTCGTTGGCCGCGACCACGAGGATCGCGATGTCGGTCGACTTCGCACCACGGGCACGCATGGCGGTGAACGCCTCGTGACCCGGGGTGTCGATGAAGGTGATGGCCCGGTCCTCGCCGTTGACCTCGGTCGCGACCTGGTAGGCACCGATGTGCTGGGTGATGCCACCGGCCTCGCCCGCGATGACGTTCGTCTTGCGGATGGCGTCGAGCAGGCGGGTCTTACCGTGGTCGACGTGACCCATGACGGTGACGACCGGCGGGCGGACCACCAGGTCCTCCTCGTCGCCCTCGTCCTCGCCGAACTCCAGGTCGAAGGACTCGAGCAGCTCGCGGTCCTCCTCCTCGGGGCTGACGATCTGAACCGTGTAGTTCATCTCGCCGGCGAGGAGGTGCAGCGTCTCGTCGGAGACGGACTGCGTGGCCGTGACCATCTCGCCGAGGTTCATCATGACCGCGACGAGGGACGCCGGGTTGGCGTTGATCTTCTCCGCGAAGTCGGTGAGCGACGCACCGCGCGACAGGCGAATGGACTCGCCGTTGCCGCGAGGCAGCATCACACCGCCGACCGACGGGGCCTGCATGGCCTCGTACTCCTGACGGCGCTGCCGCTTCGACTTGCGCCCACGACGCGCCGGACCGCCGGGACGGCCGAACGCACCCTGCGTGCCACCACGGCCACCGGGACCACCGGGACGACCACCGAAGCCGGGACGGCCACCGCCGCCACCGCCGAAGCCGCCACCGCCACCACCGGGACCGCCGCCACCGGGACGACCGGCGAAACCGCCGCCGCCACCGGGACGACCGCCACCGCCGCCACCGCCGCCGGGACGACCGGCGAAGCCGCCGCCGCCACCGGGACCGCCGGGACGACCGCCACCGGGACGACCGGCACCGGCCGGGCCACGGCCGCCGGGACCGGGACGCGGACCGGCAGCGGGACGCTGCGGCATCATGCCGGGGTTCGGACGCGGGCCGGCGGGGCCGCCGCCGGGACGCGGACCGCCACCCTGCGGGCGGGGCATGCCGCCCGGCGTCGGACGGGAACCGCCCGGAGCCTGGGGACGAGGACCACCGCCCGCACCCTGCGGACGGGGACCGCCCTGGCCCGCACCCTGCGGACGCGGAGCACCGGGGGCGCCGGGACCGCCGGGACGCGGAGCACCGCCCGGCCTGGGCGCCTGCGGGCGCGCCATGCCGGTGGAGCCACCGGAGGTGAAGGGGTTGTTACCGGGACGGGGGCCGGCCTGACGCCCACCGGGACGCGCGCCGGGAGCACCCGGACGCGGGCCACCGGAACGAGCAGGCCGGTCTCCCTGACCCTGGCCCTGGCCGGGCGCGGCCGGACGGGCGCCGGGCTTCGGGCCGCCGGGGCCGGGACGGGCACCCTGACGCGGGGTCGAGGCGGCCGGAGCCGCCGGAGCCGCCGGAGGCGCCGTGAACTCGGGCGCACCGGGGGCCGGAGCCGCCGGGGAAGCCGGGGCGGCCGGAGCCGCCGGGGCGGGGCGCGGCGCGGGCCTCGGAGCCGGCGTCGGGCGCGGACCCGGGGCAGGGGCCGCGGGCCGCTCGGCGGCCGGGGGCTTGGGCGCCGCCGGACGCGGGGCAGCCGGACGTGCGGCCTGCGCCGGGGAGGGCGCGGCCGGCCTCGCCGGGGCGGCCTTGCGCGGGGCGGCGGACTTACCGCCGCCGTTGCCCTGCTGCAGGGCGTCGGTCAGCTTGCGTACTACGGGCGCTTCGATCGTGGAAGACGCCGAACGGACGAATTCACCGAGTTCCTGGAGCTTGGCCATGACGACCTTGCTCTCCACACCGAACTCCTTGGCGAGTTCGTAGACCCGGACCTTAGCCACTTCGCTCCTTTGAGGTCCGGGTTGCGGCCGGACCGTCGCTAGTTCATGGGCGTACTCATCGCGTACTCATCGAGTGCTCATCGCAATCTCGACCTGCTTTCGACTCGCGAGGTACCAGGCCGCACGGAGGCTTCCGTACGGCATGTCTTTCGGTGCTGTCTGCCTGCTCAGCAACTTTCTGCCTGCTCCACGTATTGGCGCAACGCCTTTGTGTCGAGCGGGCCCGGGACGCGCAGCGCCCGTGGGAACGCCCGACGGCGGACCGCCAGGTCGAGACAGGCCGACACGGGGTGCACATACGCACCCCGGCCGGGCAGCGTACCGCGAGGATCGGGGACGCAATCACCCTCGACCACCACGGTCCGCAACAGTTCGATCTTGGCCGCTCGCTCCCGGCACCCCACACAGGTGCGCTCAGGGCATGCGCGGGCATGCGTCCGGCCAGACACCGTTAAGTCTACCTCCCCGCGGCGACCTCACCCCTTTGGGGCAAGAATCGAACACTTGCCGCGCATAAAACTGTCGTGATCTCGGCGACCCACGGCCTGGACATATCCCCTGCCGAGGTCAGATGCCTCAGTCGTGCCGCTCGGCCGGCTGCTCGGTGTCGGGGCGGATGTCGATCCGCCAGCCGGTGAGCCGGGCCGCAAGCCGGGCATTCTGCCCTTCCTTGCCGATCGCCAGCGACAGCTGGTAGTCGGGGACCGTCACACGTGCCGAACGGGCCGCGAGGTCGACCACCTCGACCTTGGAGACACGTGCCGGCGAGAGGGCGTTCGCCACCATCTCGGCCGGGTCGTCCGACCAGTCGACGATGTCGATCTTCTCGCCGTTCAGCTCGCCCATGACGTTGCGCACCCGGCCGCCCATCGGTCCGATACAGGCGCCCTTGGCGTTCAGGCCCGATCGGGTGGACCGCACGGCGATCTTCGTACGGTGGCCGGCCTCACGGGCGATCGCGGCGATCTCGACGGAACCGTCGGCGATCTCCGGAACCTCCAGCGCGAACAGCTTTTTCACCAGATTGGGGTGGGTCCTGGAGAGGGTCACGGACGGACCGCGCACACCCTTCGCCACCCGGACGACGTAGGACCGGATCCGCTTGCCGTGCTCGTACGTCTCGCCGGGCGCCTGCTCCTGCACCGGCAGGATGGCCTCCAGCTTGCCGATGTCGACGAGCACGTTCTTCGGGTCGCGGCCCTGCTGGACCACCCCGGTGACGATGTCGCCCTCACGACCCGCGTACTCGCCGAGCGTCGCATCGTCCTCGGCGTCGCGCAGGCGCTGCAGAATGACCTGCTTGGCGGTGGTGGCGGCGATGCGGCCGAAGTCCGACGGGGTGTCGTCGAACTCGCGCGCCTCCTGCCCCTCCTCCAGGTCCTCGGGGTCCTCCTTCGCCCACACGGTCACATGGCCGGTCTCCCGGTTGAGCTCCACGCGCGCGTGGCGGCGGCTTCCCTCGGTGCGGTGGTAGGCGATGAGGAGGGCCGCCTCGATCGCCTCGACCAGCAGGTCGAAGGAGATCTCCTTCTCCCGAACCAAGCCCCTCAGGGCACTCATGTCGATGTCCACGGCTACGCCTCCTCCTCTTCCGTCATGTCCTTCTTGTCCTTGCGGGCGAACTCGACCTGGACGCGCGCCCTGGTGATCTCCGGGAACGCGAGTCTGCGGCTCGTGGACTTGCGGCCCTTCACACCCGGCACCTCGAGGTCGAGGCCCTCGTCGTCGACCTTCAGGATTCTGGCGATCAGCTCGCCGCCCTCGGCCAGCTGGAACTTCACCATCCGGTCGACGGCGCGTACGTAGTGCCGGTGTTCCTTCAGCAGGCGCTCCGCGCCCGGCGTTCCGACCTCGAGGTCGTAGGTGCCCTCGCCCATGGCGTCCGTCTCGTCGAGCTTCGCCGAGAGCGCACGGCTCACATCGGCGACCCGGTCCAGATCGGCACCGGTGTCGGAGTCGACGACGACACGCAGTACACGCTTTCGCCCGACGGAGTCCACGGCGATCTCTTCGAGATCGAGCCCCTGGGAGTTGACGAGCGGTTCGAGCAGTTCTCGCAGCCTCTCGCTCTGGGTCGTGCTCATCCGGGTGACTCCTCGGCCGCGTGTGCTGTTGTGGGATGGTCGCGTGTCAGGTCAAAGGGTATCCGGTCCCGGACGGTGTTGCCGTCCACCTGGGCCGACCTCCGGCCCGGGCGCGATCGGCCGAGCCGGTGGCGAGCGCCGGGGCGGGGCACCGGTACGGTGATCACGGGCGAGTCGCCCACCCCTTCGTCTCCGGCCATCGAGGACGTCTGCCGTGCCGTTCCCCCCGCACCCGCGCACCGCCCTGCGCAGACGGAGCCTGCTCGCCTCGGCAGCGGGCGCCGCGCTGCTCGCGGGCTGTTCCGGCACCCCCGACTCCACCACCGCGGGCGGCAGCCTCTCGGCCGCCGACCGGGCCCGCGCACGTGCCGCCGGTGACAGTGAGGCCCTGGCCGACCGGTACGCGGCCGTGATCGGGGCCCATCCGGCGCTCGCGGCGCGACTGCGGCCGCTGCGGGCGGAGGTCGTCCGGCACGCACAGGCGTTCCGCGACGGTGCCGTCGCCTCGCCGTCCCCGTCGGTGTCGTCCTCGGCATCGGCCTCCTCATCGTCCTCGGCGCCCACCGCCCCCAGTGCCTCCCCCGTGCCCGGTGACCCCAAGTCGGCGCTCAAGGAGCTGGCCTCCGCCGAGCGCACCCTGGCCGACCGGCGGGCCAGGGCGTTGCTGGACGTCCCCGGCGAGCTCGCACGGCTGATGGCCTCGGTGGCGGCGGCCGGCGCCGCGCACGCGTACCTGCTGACGGAAGGCGCGAAGTGAGCACGACCACCGGCACCCCGGCCGCGACCACGGGCACTCCGGGCACCGCCCCCGGCACCCCGGCCGCCAGCGCAGGCACCCAGGGCCCCGGGACCGCCGAACTCACGGCGCTGCAGGCCGCACTGCGCGCCGAGCACGCCGCGGTCTACGGCTACGGCGTCGTCGGAGGGCGGATCGAGCAGGCCAGGCGCGAGGATGCGCGGACGGCCTACGACGCCCATCGCGCCCGACGCGACGAACTGGCCCGGGCCGTACGGGACCTGGGCGGCACACCGGACCCCGCCGCGGCCGGGTACGCGCTGCCCTTCCCGGTCACGGACTCCGCCGCCGCCGTGCGGCTCGCCGCCGAACTGGAGGAGCGGCTGGCCGGGGTGTACTCCGACCTCGTCCGGGCGGCGACCGGCTCGAGGCGCGGCTCCGCCGCGGGAGCGCTGCGCGAGGCGGCGGTGCGTGCGGTGCGCTGGAGCGGCGAGAGCGTAGCCTTCCCTGGTCTCGCCGAGCGGGCCGCGACCACTTCGTCCCCGTCGCCGACGACACCGCGGACGTGAGGAGTACGCGCACACCGCACGCGTGCGAAGCCGACCTGGAAGGGAACAACTCGCGCATGGCTTTCGAACCGCCGCAGCGCCTTCTTCGGGCGCTCGGCGAGACGCAGCGGGACGGAGGCGCCGAGTGGCTCGACAAGCTTCCCGGACTCGCCCGACAGGCCGTCGATCTACGCGAGTTGACCGTGGAGCGGGTACAGGCGCCGGGCGGCCGCAGCGGCCTGGTCGTACTGGTGCGGCAGGCCGACGGGACACCCGCGGTGCTGAAGCTGGCGCCGCCGCGGGCACGTCCCGAGAGCGAGTGCGCCGCGCTGGCCCGGTGGGACGGGTTCGGCGCGGTGCGGCTCCTGGACGCCGACCCCGGGCACGGCGTGCTGCTGCTGGAGCGGCTGCACCCCGAGATGTCCGTGCGCTCACTGCCCGAGGCGAAGGCCCTGCTGGAGGCCGCCGGTACGCTGCGGCGGCTGTGGGTGGAGCCCTCCTCCGGTCACTCCTTCGAGACGGTGGCCGGGCGGACGGGACGGCAGGCCGAGGCGATGCGGGCGGGCGCCGGGACCGACCCCGACGTGGCGCCCCTGGTGGACGCGGCGCTGGCGGCCCGTGAGGAACTGCTCGCCGACCCGCCCGAGGAGCGGCTGCTGCACGGCACCTTCCGGCAGAGCAAGGTGCTCGCCGGAGAGCGGATGCCGTGGCTGGCCGTGGGCCCGGACCCGGTGGTCGGTGAGTGCGCCTTCGATCTGGCGCGGCTGGTGCGCGACCGGGTGGAGGACCTCATCGCCTCACCCTCCGGCGCGTCGATCACGCGGCGCCGGGTGAAGCGGCTCGCGGAGTCGCTCGACCTCGACCAGGAGCGGCTGCGCGGCTGGACGCTGTTCAGGGCGGTCGAGTCCGGGGTGCGGGCCCGGCGGGTCGGCCGGCCGCAGGACGCGGAACTGCTGCTGGAGTTCGCGGGCTGGCTGTGACGGGCGTCGGGCGGGGCGGACGGCCGGAGGCCGCCGGCCGATGACCGGCGGCCTCCACCGCGCTGTGCCGCCGGCCCCGCGGACGGGACGGCGCGACCTGTGACGGGCCGCCCCGCGGGCGGCCCGTCGACGGACCTCGGCCGGTCAGGCCGTGAGGCGGGCGATCGCCTCGTCCACCGTCAGCTCCTCGCGCTCGCCCGTCCTGCGGTCCTTCAGCTCCAGGACGCCCTCGGCGGAGCGGCGGCCCGCCACCAGGATCTGCGGCACTCCGATCAGCTCGGCGTCGGTGAACTTCACGCCCGGGGAGACACCGGCCCGGTCGTCGACGAGCACGCGCACGCCGGCCGCGGCCAGCTGCTGGGAGACGTCGAGGGCCAGCTCGGTCTGCAGGGCCTTGCCGGCCGCCACCACGTGCACATCGGCCGGGGCGACCTCCTTGGGCCAGCACAGGCCCTGCTCGTCGGCGGTCTGCTCGGCGAGCGCGGCCACCGCGCGGGAGACACCGACGCCGTAGGAGCCCATGGTCACCCGGACCGGCTTGCCGTTCTGGCCGAGGACGTCGAGCTTGAGGGCGTCGGCGTACTTGCGGCCCAGCTGGAAGATGTGGCCGATCTCGATGGCGCGGTCCAGCTTGAGGCCGGTGCCGCAGCGCGGGCAGGGGTCGCCCTCCTGCACCACCACGACGTCGACGTACGCCTCGACCTCGAAGTCGCGGCCCGCGACCACGTTCTTGGCGTGCATGCCGTCCTTGTTGGCACCGGTGATCCAGGAGGTGCCGGGGGCCACCCGCGGGTCGGCGATGTACGTGACCTTCTCCAGGCCCTGCGGGCCGACATAGCCGCGCACCAGGTCGGGACGCCCCACGAAGTCCTCGGCGGTGACCAGCTCGACCACGGCCGGGGCGAAATGCGCCTCGACCTTGTCCATGTCGACCTCGCGGTCGCCGGGCACGCCGACGGCGACGATCTCGCCGTCGACCTTGACGAGGAGGTTCTTCAGGGTGGCGGAGGCCGGGACCCCGAGGGAGGCGGCGAGCGTCTCGATGGTCGGGGTGTCCGGGGTGGGGATCTCCTCGAGCGCAGGCGTCCCGGAGGGGTCCTCCGGCGTCAGCGGGTAGGAGATCGCCTCGGTGTTCGCGGCGAAGTCGCAGTTGGGGCAGTCGGCGAAGGTGTCCTCGCCCGCCTCGGCCGGGGCCAGGAACTCCTCGGACTTGGAACCGCCCATCGCGCCGGCGGTTGCGGCGCAGATCCGGTAGTCCAGACCGAGCCGCTCGAAGATCCGCTGGTAGGCCTGGCGGTGCAGGGCGTACGACTGGGCGAGGCCCTCGTCCTCGAGGTCGAAGGAGTAGGAGTCCTTCATCAGGAACTCCCGGCCGCGCAGGATGCCCGCCCGGGGCCGGGCCTCGTCCCGGAACTTGCTCTGGATCTGGTAGAGGATCACCGGCAGGTCCTTGTACGAGGACGCCTGGTCCTTCACGAGCAGCGTGAAGATCTCCTCGTGGGTCGGGCCGAGGAGGTAGTCACCGCCCTTGCGGTCATTGAGCCGGAACAGCTCCGCGCCGTACTCGTCCCAGCGGCCGGTCGCGTCGTAGGGTTCCCGGGGCAGCAGGGCGGGGAGCAGCACCTCCTGGGCGCCGATCGCGTCCATCTCCTCGCGGACGATCCGTTCCACGTTGGCGAGGACCTTCTTGCCGAGCGGCAGCCAGCTCCAGATCCCGGCAGCGGTACGGCGGACGTAGCCCGCGCGGACGAGCAGCTTGTGGCTGAGGACCTCGGCGTCCGCCGGGTCGTCGCGCAGCGTCTTCGCCAACAACTGGGACATGCGCTGGACCGGTGCGTTCGCCATGATCTCTCGACTCCTGCTGCGTAAGGGTGATGGCTAGGAGGTTAGCCGGGCAGCCGGTGCGGGCGGAAATTCATCGGCGCGCACGCAGCGGCAGCGGTGCGCCCATCACGGCGTACGGCTTGGGGGCGCTGGGGAAGGCCACCCGCCGCGCGAGGTCCTCGTAGCCCAGGGAGCGGTACAGGCCGCGGGCCGGGCTGTCGATGTCGATCGCGGAGAGGATGGAGCGCGGCTGCGTCGCGCCCGCGGTGATGGTGGTGATCAAGGCTCGTCCGATGCCGCGGTTCTGGTAGCGCGGATGGACGTGCAGTTCGGTGATCACGAAGGAGTCGTCGAGCCATGCGTCGTGGCCCTGGGCCCGCAGATACGGTTCGACGACCGTGGACCACCAGTGCGTACGGTCGTTGGGCATGCCGTAGACGAATCCGACGAGGCGCCCGTCGGTGAGGGTGGCTCCGAACGCTCGGGCCCCCGGATAGACCATGTGCCGCAGCACGATCTGGCGGCGCACGGCGATCTCGTCGGCCCCGAGCCCGAATGCGAGGGCCTGCACGGCGAGCGCCTCGTCGACGCGGGCGGACAGGTCCAGGGGGCCGATCACGACCTCGTCGGGCTCGCGGTGACCGCGACCGGGAAAGCGCAGCATGTCGGGGAGCCTACCGGGGCGCTTCACGGGACGGTGCCGGGGACGGGGTCGCCGTCGCCCCGGGGACCGGCCGTGGCAACCCGTGCCACCGGGCCGCGGCGTCCCGCGTCCCGGGCCCGCGCCGCGGTTCCTCAGAACAGCACGCTCATGAACGCGCCGACCTCCTGGAAGCCCACTCTGAGGTAGGTCCGCCGCGCCGCGGTGTTGAAGTCGTTGACGTACAGGCTCACCATCGGCGCCACATCCGCCAGCGCGTACCGCAGGACCGCCGCCATGCCGGGGGCCGCGAGACCCTGGCCGCGGTACTCGGGCGCCACCCAGACGCCCTGGATCTGGCAGGCCTGCGGGGTGGCCGCGCCGATCTCCGCCTTGAAGACGACGTTGCCGCTGTCGTCGAGTCGGGCGAACGAGCGGCCCGATCCGACGAGTTCGGCGACCCGGGCCTGGTAGAGCAGTCCGCCGTCGCCGGCCAGCGGTGAGACGCCTACCTCCTCGGTGAACATCGCCACACAGGCCGGCATGATCGTCTCCATCTCGTCCTTGCGGATGCGGCGGACGTAGGGGTCCGGAGCGATGTCGGCGGGCATGCGGTCGGTGACCATGAGGGGTTGGTGGGCGCGGATCTCGCGGGCCGGGCCCCAGCCCGGCTCGAGCAGCCGCCACAACTGTGCGGTGGGTTCGGCGGGGCCGACGATGGACGAGCAGCGGCGGCCGGCTCGCCGGGCGCGGTCGGCGAAGGCCCGTACCGCGCGGGGGCCGGCGCAGATCGGTACGAGGTTGGCGCCCGCGTAGCACAGCGACGTCAGCATGCCGTCCTCGTACCAGCCCCACATCTCGCCGCCGAGGCGCCAGGGGTCGAGGCCCGCGACCTGGACGCGGGACGACACGAAGGCGTTCGTGACCGGCTCGCGGTCGAGAACGGCGAGCGCGGCGTCCAGGTCACTCGGTTCGAGCACCCTGGTGGTGGTCTGCGTCAACACGTGCGGGAGCCTCACCCTGGGGTCTGCTGATCTCCGCACTGTACCTGGCGCGCTGACCACGCGCCGCCCGGTGTCCCGGCCCGTGGGCGGCACGCAGGGACCACCGGGACGACAGCGGCCCGCGGGGTGGCCGCATCCGACCCGGATCTCGTCGATTCCCGGCCGCCGGCGGAAGGCAGGAACCGAGGCCGCAGACCGGGCCGTCGCCGCCTCGAGCCTCGGGTACCGGATGAGCGGCCGGTCCCCGAGGTCGATGAAGCGGATCCCTCCGGCGTTTTCCGGCACAACCGGCCTTCATCTCACGCCAAGTGACCACATCGTCACCGAAGGGGACCGTGCGGCCTTTGACCCGCGCAGAGCCCTCCTTCCGCCCGAACGCCTGCCGGTTGTACGCGGGTGACCGCTCGCGCCGGCCGACGCCGAGGAAGGAGGCCCGGGCACCCGGCCCGGGTCGAGGCGCAACACGTGGGCAGGACACCCTTGTTGTCGTTGCAGGTGGTGAAGTCGCCGTCCGTGACGACGTGTTCGCTCGCCCTGCCGGTGCCCGCGGGGAGGGGCGTCCGGGCGCCGCGGATCGGTCCGCACCCTGAAGGCGGAGCCGTGGGGATCCCCCTCGCCGGTCCCTCGACGACGAAGGTCCCGAAGGGAACACGTACGCCCCGTCACAGACCTCTGTGACGGGGCGTGGACGAGATGTGGAAGCAGGAGGGGTCAGCCGGCCACGGCGACCGACGGCTCGCCGGATGCGACGCCGTCCTTCTCCATCTGCTCGGCGAGCTTCATGGCCTCCTCGATCAGGGTCTCCACGATCTTCGACTCGGGCACCGTCTTGATGACCTCACCCTTCACAAAGATCTGACCCTTGCCATTGCCGGACGCGACACCCAGATCCGCCTCACGCGCCTCACCCGGACCATTGACCACACAGCCCATCACCGCGACCCGCAGCGGAACCTCCATCCCCTCCAGCCCCGCCGTGACCTCCTCGGCCAACTTGTACACATCCACCTGCGCACGACCGCACGACGGACACGACACGATCTCCAGACCACGCTCCCGAAGACCCAACGACTCCAGAATCTGCGCGCCCACCTTCACCTCCTCCACCGGAGGAGCCGACAACGACACACGAATCGTGTCACCGATGCCCTGCGACAACAGCGCACCGAACGCCACCGCCGACTTCACCGTGCCCTGGAACGCCGGACCCGCCTCCGTCACACCCAGATGCAACGGATACTCACACTGCGCCGCAAGCTGCCGATACGCCTCGATCATCACAACCGGATCGTTGTGCTTCACCGAGATCTTGATGTCCCGGAAATCATGCTCCTCGAACAACGACGCCTCCCACAGCGCCGACTCCACCAGCGCCTCCGGAGTCGCCCTGCCGTACTTCTGCAGCAACCGCCGGTCCAACGACCCCGCGTTCACCCCGATCCGAATCGGCGTCCCATGATCCTTGGCCGCCTTCGCGATCTCCCGCACCTTGTCGTCGAACTGCTTGATATTGCCCGGATTCACCCGCACCGCCGCACAACCCGCCTCGATCGCGGCGAACACATACTTCGGCTGGAAGTGAATGTCCGCGATCACCGGGATCTGCGACTTCCGCGCAATCGTCCCCAACGCATCCGCATCATCCTGCGTCGGACACGCCACCCGCACGATCTGGCAACCCGACGCCGTCAACTCCGCGATCTGCTGCAACGTCGCACCGATGTCCGACGTACGCGTCGTCGTCATCGACTGCACCGACACCGGAGCGTCTCCGCCGACCGCCACGGATCCGACCTGGATCTGCCGACTCTTCCGACGCTCGGCGAGCTTGAGCGGAACGGACGGCATGCCGAGTGAAATCGCAGTCATCTGCTGTGCAACCCCAAGTTATGGATCAAGGTCCAGCCCCGGAACGACGGGCTCCAGACTTTGAGCCTACGGCACGGGCACGGACCCCAGCACATCACGGTCCGTAGACCCACCCAATGGGCGGCGGCCGGGAAAAAGCCTCCCCGGCCGCCGCCAACTCCGCGTGACTAGGAGATTTTCACCGGGTTAACCACGTCCGCGATCAGCACCAGCAGGGTGAAGCAGACGAAGATCCCGGCCACCACATAGGCCACCGGCATCAGCTTCGCCACGTCGAACGGACCCGGGTCGGGGCGGCGCAGCACCTTGGCCACGGCACGCCGCAGCGACTCCCACAGGGCGCCCGCGATGTGCCCGCCGTCGAGCGGGAGCAGCGGCAGCATGTTGAACAGGAACAGGGACAGATTGAAGCCCGCGACCAGCAGCAGCATCATGGCGATCTGCTGGGACGGCGGGATGTCCAGGGTGAACACCTCGCCGCCGACACGGGCCGCGCCGACCACGCCCATCGGGGAGTCCGGCTCACGCGGGGCGTTGCCGAAGGCCGCGTCCCACAGGGCGGGAATCTTGCCCGGCAGCGACAGCAGCGACTCGACGCCGTTCTCCATCATGTCGCCCATGCGCTGCACGGACTGGCCGAAGGACTGCTGGACGATGCCGCTGGCGGGGGTGAAGCCGAGGAAGCCGGCGTACACGTACTTGCCCTCGACATAGCCGCCGTTGCCGTCCGTCTTGCTGACCTGGTTCTTGATCAGGTGAGCCTGGAGGTCGACGGTCCGTCCGTTGCGCTCGACGGTGATCGTGACGTCCTTGCCCGGGTTGGCACGGATGTCGGACTGGAGGACGGACCAGTCCTTCACCGGCTTGCCGCCGAACGAGACGATCTTGTCGCCCGCCCGGAGCCCCGCGGCCTGTGCGGGCGCGGCCGGGTCGCCCTTCGCGCACTTGGTGCGGTTCTCGCTCTGCTGGATGACGCAGTCGGAGACCTTGGAGACCGTGGTGGTCTGGGTCTGGACGCCGAACGTCATCATCACGCCGAGGAAGACCGCCACGGCGAGGATCAGGTTCATGAAGGGGCCCGCGAACATGACGATGACGCGCTTCCACGGCTTGCGCGTGTAGAAGAGGCGGTCCTCGTCACCGGGCTGCAGCTCCTCGAAGGACTGCGCCCGTGCGTCCTCGATCATCCCCCGCCACGGCGAGGTGGAACGGGCCTCGATCCGGCCGTCCGGCCCCGGCGGGAACATCCCGATCATGCGGATGTAGCCGCCGAGCGGGACCGCCTTGATGCCGTACTCGGTCTCGCCCTTCTTGCGCGACCAGACGGTCGGGCCGAACCCGACCATGTACTGCGGCACCCGGATACCGAAGAGCTTGGCCGTCGACAGATGCCCCAGCTCGTGCCAGGCGATCGAGACCAGAAGTCCGACTGCGAAGACGACTATGCCGAGGATCATCATCAAGGTCGTCATGCACGAGCCTCCGCGCTTGCCGTCTGGGCCGTCAGTTCCCTGGCCCGGGCACGCGCCCAGGCCTCCGCTTCGAGGACGTCCGCGACGGTCAGGGAAGTTCCCGAGCGAGGGGTGCCATGCTCCTCCACCACCCGGATGACCGTCTCCATGATCCCGAGATACGGCAGGGCGCCGTTCAGGAACGCGTCGACACACTCCTCATTGGCGGCATTGAACACCGCCGGGGCCGTGCCCGCGAGCTGTCCCACATGCCGGGCGAGTCCCACCGAGGGGAACGCCTCGTTGTCCAGCGGGAAGAACTCCCAGGTCGAGGCCTTGCTCCAGTCGAAAGCGGGCGCCGCATCGGGCACCCGTTCGGGCCAGCCGATACCGATGGCGATCGGCCCCCTCATGTCCGGGGGCGTCGCCTGCGCCACAGTCGACCCATCCGTGAACTCCACCATCGAGTGGACATACGACTGCGGGTGCACGACGACCTCAATGCGATCGAAGGGAATGTCGTACAGCAGATGGGCCTCGATCACCTCGAGGCCCTTGTTCACCAGGGTCGCGGAATTGATCGTGATGACCGGGCCCATCGCCCAGGTGGGGTGGGCGAGCGCGTCCTCGGGCGTGACGTCGGCCAGCTGGTCCCTCGTCCGGCCGCGGAAGGGACCCCCGGAGGCGGTGACGACGAGTCTGCGCACGTCGGCGCGGGTTCCGGAGGCGAGGGCCTGGAAGAGGGCGGCGTGCTCGGAGTCCACCGGGATGATCTGGCCGGGCTTGGCCAGGGCCTTCACCAGCGGGCCGCCGACGATGAGCGACTCCTTGTTGGCGAGCGCGAGTGTGCGGCCCGCCTCCAGGGCGGCGAGGGTGGGCGCGAGGCCGATGGAACCGGTGATGCCGTTCAGCACGGTGTGGCAGTCCGAAGCGGCGAGCGCGGTGGCCGCGTCGGGTCCGGCGAGGATCTCGGGGAGGGGCTCTCCTGACCCGTACTGCGCCGAGAGCGCCTCGCGCAGCGCCGGCACGACGTCCTCGCGCGCCACCGCGACCGTACGCACCCGCAGGCGGCGGGCCTGCTCGGCGAGCAGTCCGACCCGGCCGCCGTTGGCGGAGAGCCCGGTGACCTTGAACCGGTCGGGGTTGCGCAGCACGAGGTCGACGGCCTGGGTGCCGATCGAGCCGGTGGAGCCGAGGATCACGACGTCCCGCACTCCGTCCACGGGATCGAAGACGAGATGGGGGTCGGCAAGAGGGGCTGGACTGTCGCTCATTCCTCCATTGTGGCCGTAGCACGGTGCCCGGGGGGACAGGGTGCCCCACTCCTCACCGAAGGTCCCCCGGCAGACCGGTCCTGACGTGCCGATGCCGCCCCCGGTCATCACGGAGATGCCGTCATGCCCGGGGATCCGATCCGCCTGGGCGGGGGACGGCTCCGCGGACGCCGAGAGGGCGCCGCCGGCGCGGATCGGCACCGTCCGCCGGGCGCGGTCGGCCTGCCGGCCGCCGCGCCCGCCGGACTCCGGGACCTCGCCGCGCCGTACTCCGGCGCCGGGGCCCTCGCGTCGGTGACCGCCGGGCACGCGGTGGCCGGCCGTCAGCGGATCGGACGGTGCACGTTCTCCCGGCTGCTGGCGCCCGGAGCCGTGTCCGCGATCCACGGGCCGTCCCCGGACGGGTCGACGATCCCGTCCTCAAGCCATTCGTAGGTACCGGTCAGGACTCCCTTGACCACCTTGCGGTCGAGGTCGTCCGTGTTGCTCCACAGCCGGCCGAACAACTCTTCGACGCGGATCCGGGACTGCCGGCAGAAGGCGTCGGCGAGCTGGTACGCCTCCCGCCCGTGCTGCCCGGACCTGCGCAGATGCTCGGCGCGCACACAGGCCGCGCTCATCGCGAACAGTTCGGCGCCGATGTCCACGATCCGGCCCAGGAAGCCCTGCTTGGTCTCCATGCGTCCCTGCCAGCGGGACATCGCGTAGAAGGTGGAGCGGGCGAGCTTGCGGGCGCTGCGTTCGACGTAGCGCAGATGCGGGGAGAGGTCGACCTCCTGCCGGAACTCCCCGTACGCGCCCGGGACCTGCCCCTGTCCGGCGACCAGTTTGGGCAGCCACCTGGCGTAGAAGACGCCGGCGTTCGCGCCCGCCTTCGCCTTGTCGGCCAGGGACTTGTCGGGGTCGATCAGGTCTCCCGCCACCGACAGATGGGCGTCCACGGCCTCGCGGGCGATCAGCAGGTGCATGATCTCCGTGGAGCCCTCGAAGATGCGGTTGATGCGCAGGTCCCGCAGCAGTTGTTCGGCGGGCACCGCCCGCTCGCCCCGGGCCTTGAGGGACTCGGCGGTCTCGAAGCCGCGGCCGCCGCGGATCTGGACCAGTTCGTCGGCCATCAGCCAGGCCATCTCCGAACCGTAGAGCTTGGCGAGAGCGGCCTCGATGCGGATGTCGTTGCGGTCCTCGTCGGCCATCTGCGAGGAGAGGTCCACGACCGCCTCGATGGCGAAGGTCGTCGCCGCGATGAAGGAGATCTTCGAACCGACCGCCTCGTGCAGTGCGACCGGCTTGCCCCACTGCTCGCGGGCTCCCGCCCACTCTCGGGCGATCTTCAGACACCACTTGCCCGCGCCCACGCACATCGCGGGCAGTGAGAGCCGGCCGGTGTTCAGCGTGGTCAGCGCGATCTTCAGACCCGCACCCTCGGGGCCGATGCGGTTGGCCGCCGGGACACGGACCCGGTGGAAGCGGGTGACACCGTTCTCGAGGCCTCGCAGACCCATGAAGGCGTTGCGGTTCTCGACCGTGATGCCCTCCGACGCGGCCTCGACTACGAACGCCGTGATGCCGCCGCCGTGACCGTCGGACTTGGGGACGCGTGCCATGACGACGAGCAGGTCGGCCACCACGCCGTTGGTGGTCCACAGTTTCACGCCGTCGATCACGTAGTCGTCCCCGTCCGGGACGGCCGTGGTGGCGAGGCGGGCGGGGTCGGAGCCCACGTCCGGCTCGGTGAGGAGGAACGCGGAGATGTCGGTGCGGGCGCAGCGGGGCAGGAACGTGTCCTTCTGCTCCTGCGTGCCGAAGATTTTCAGGGGCTGCGGTACGCCGATCGACTGATGCGCGGACAGCAGCGCGCCGACCGCGGGATTCGCGGAGCCGGCCAGAGAGAGCGCCTTGTTGTAGTACACCTGGGTGAGGCCGAGGCCGCCGTACTTGGTGTCGATCTTCATGCCGAAGGCGCCGAGTTCCTTCAGCCCGTTGATCGTCTCGTCCGGGATCCGGGCCTCGCGCTCGATGCGCGCGGAGTCGATCTGCGTCTCGCAGAAGTCGCGCAGCTTGGCGAGGAACTCCTCGCCGCGCTGTACGTGCTCGTCGGCGGGCAGCGGATGGGGGTGGATGAGGTCGAGCCGGAAACGGCCGAGAAACAGCTCCTTGGCGAAGCTGGGCTTGCGCCAGTCCTGCTCGCGCGCGGCCTCGGCGACCTGACGCGCCTCACGCTCGGTGACAGTGGGCTTGGGAGTGGGGGCTGTTGGTGCGGACATGAGGCTCACCTCGCCGCGAATAGGGATCATTGTGGACATACGCCGATCAAGCTGCCGTACAGCGGCCAAGAGTGCCGTACGGCGACCCTGCGGGCGTACGTTACTGATCGGTGCTACTGGATCGTTCGTACCCGATTCGGGGCGAGGTCACCAGTCCTCGTGCAACCGCCTACCCGGGATCGCGCGTCAACCGATCTCCGTCGACCGCACCTTGATGTCAAGTCGGCCCCTCCGCCACGACGGCCTCCGCTTCGGCCCTGACCGTGGCGTGGCGGCCGCCCGCGGGCCGGGGTCCAGGCAGTGCTTTCCGAGCATCTCGACGGCAACCTGCCGACGGCCGCCAAGAAGCCGCTCGCATACGTCCGTTCGGTGGTCACCGGGCGCCCGGGCGCCGCTCGCCGCCTCCGGAAGTTCCGAGTCGAAGCGCTTCGACAACCTATGGACACCACCCCCCTGTGGAGCTACTGTCAGGCAACCCCCCACATCTCCGTTCCGTATCTGCGCCGCGTCGAAGCGCTTCAGTCCCCTTGGAGAGCTGGATGGTCACTCTCGCCGAGGTCGCCCAGCACGCCGGAGTCTCGGCGAGCACGGTGAGCTACGTCCTCAGCGGCAAGCGGTCCATCTCCGCGGCCACCCGGGAGCGGGTCGAGCAGAGCATCCGGGAGCTCGGTTACCACCCGAACGCCGGGGCCCGCGCCCTCGCGAGCAGCAGATCGAACATCATCGCGCTGATGGTCCCGCTGCGTACGGACATGTACGTGCCGGTGATGATGGAGATCGCCATCGCCGTGGCGACCACCGCGCGCACGCACGGCTACGACGTCCTGCTGCTCACCGGCGAGGAGGGACCCGACGCGGTGCGCAGGGTCACCGGCAGCGGCCTGGCCGAGGCGATGATCCTGATGGACGTGGAGCTCGACGACGAGCGGCTGCCGCTCCTGCGGGGGACGGACCAGCCGTCGGTGCTCATCGGGCTGCCCACCAGCACCTCGGGGTTGACCTGTGTCGACCTGGACTTCGCGGCCACGGGCGCGCTGTGCGCCGAGCACCTGGCGATGCTGGGACACCGCGACATCGCCGTCATCGGCGAGGCACCGGCCGTCTACGAGCGGCACACGGGCTTCGCGGAGCGCACGCTCGACGGGCTGAGGTCCCGCTCCCGCGAGCTGGGGCTGCGGATGCTGCATCGCCCCTGCGAGGGCGGGTACGACTCGATGGCCCTGACACTCGCCCGGATCTTCGACGAACGGCCCGCCACCACGGGGTTCGTGGTGCAGAACGAGTCCGCGGTCGAGCCCCTGCTCGCACTGCTGCGTCAGCAGGGCCGGGCCGTGCCAGAGGACGTCTCCGTGCTCGCCGTCTGCCCGGACCAGGTCGCCGTGCAGGCGTCGGTCCGGCTGACGTCGGTCGCCATCCCCGCCCAGGAGATGGGCAGACGAGCCGTCGAACTGCTCGTGGCGAAGCTGGACGGCCGCGGGACGGAGGAAGTGGTGCTGCTCGCCCCCGAGTTGACGGTCAGGGCGAGCACGGGCCCCGCGCCGGCCGCACCCTGACGGCTCTCCTCCGGGGCCGCATCCGCACGGAGCAGCGACCGCCGGGGCCGGTCAGCCGTCGCCGTGTGCGGCCCGGGAGCCGTTGCGCAGGACGCGTGCCTGGCGTGCCAGGACGAGGAGTCGACCGGTGGTGGACCACAGGGCGCTGTCCTCGACAGTCCAGCCGCCGCCGGCGTACTCGGTGCGGATCCGGACCAGGACCCGGTCCTCGACCGGTGCGGCGTCCAGGGCGTCGGTGAAGTGAACGGTCAGTTCCGCGGTCGGCACGGGACGGGGGACGGTCCACACGGCGAACAGACCGGGCGGCAGCGCATCCGCGAGGACGACCAGTGTGCCCGCGTCCAGCGGCCTGCGGTCGGTGAAGCGCAGCCAGGCGAGGAGTTCGGCGAGCGGGCCCCCGCCGAGCGGCCGGGCCCCGCTCGCCGGTCGGATCTCCAGATGGGCCGCGAAGGCCGCCAGGTCGCTCGGGAGGGTGAGCGGTGGGCACGCCTCGGGGGCCGGCGCGGGCGCCGCCGGCGGATCGGCGAGGGCCGGACCTGCGCCTCCCCACCCGAACACCGCCGAGCCTGCCGGCACCGGGGCGCCGCCCTGTCTCGCGGTGAGGGTGCACATCGGTGTACGACGGCCCTCGCGCAGGGTTCGGCCGTGAAGCGGAGCGGGCGTTCGTCCACAGGGGCCAGGAAGTGCGCACCCAGGGTGCGGACGGGAGCCGCCTCGCCGGCCCGTCGGACCAGGTCCTCGCGCATGGCGCCGAGGGCGAGGGCGGCCACGTACCCGCCTTGGGCGCCGTCCCAGGACCGCCAGGAGGGGGCGATGCGGGCCGTTCCGGGGCCGGGGTTCATGGTGTTCGCGGTGTCCGGGACTCCACCAGGCGTGCTGTCCCCCTCACAGGGTGAGTTTGCATCCCAAACCCACCGTAGGTCGCGTACCCGAACATTCCAACCGCTGTCCCCCGACGCCGAACCGTACGGCGGTGCGCCGTCGGCGCCACCGGTCACCCGGACGGGACACACGCCACCGCCGGTGCACGCCACCCCGCGGGCCGCTCCAACGCCCGCAAGCGCTCGGTGACCTGTGCGGCGGCCCCCCTCACCGCGACCACGAGCTGGTATTCGCGCCGGGTGAAGCGGCGCAGGGGGGCGCTGATGCTGAGCGAGGCGACGACCTCCCCATGGGGACCTCGTACGCCCGTCGCGACGCACCCGACGTCCTGGACCGTCTCGCCGTGGTCGAAGGACAGTCCGGTGCGTCGGATGTCCCCCAACCTCCGTACCAGAGCGTCGATGTCGACCGGCAGGCGCGTGATCGGTCCGCGCAGGGGCCGCGCACGCAACTGCCGTTCCGTCGCCACGGACGGCCGGTCGGCGAGCAGCAGCCTGCCGGACGCGAAGCCGTGCGCCTCGTAGCGGGCCCCCACGCGCGGCCCCAGCACCGACAGGGGATCGTCACCCACGACCTTGTCGATGAACAGCACACAACCACGCAGGAAGACGCCCAGACAGACGGTCTCCCCGAGTCGGCGGACGAAATCCTCCATGACGGGGTGCGCCGCGGGAATCAGGGCCGAGGACGAGCGGTGCACCTCTCCGAGCTCGAATGCGCGCCACCCCAATTCGTACCGGCCGCGACGCCGTGCCTGCAAAAGCCCGATCTCCGTGAGTCCGGTCAGAAGTGAGTGAGCGGTGGACCGCGGAATACCCAGTGACACAGCCACTTCGCTCACACCCCACACCGGCGCGGCGACGGTGAAGAGATCCAGCAATTGACCGGCTTTCGTGAGCGTCGACATCACCGCACTCCTTCATGTCAGGCAGCGATGGCCGGCCGCCGCGCCGCATCGCCGGTCGGCGAAACGGTGCGCAGCTTTCTTCCTCCGAGCATCTCACGCACCCGTCGAGCAGTCTGAATGCCGCAGGACGGCGCTCCTGGGCCCGGATTCCGCATATCCGGATCCGCCCGGTGATCTCGCGCGAGTGGTTCGGAAATACGGACTCAGGTCCACACGAGCGGACCGCCCGGCCGAGAGTTCATTCATCGCCTCCGGAAACGGACCGACGCCATGGCCTCTCCCCGCCACGTCGTCGTGGATCGGTCCGCCCCGGGCGAACGAATTCCCCCACCGGCCCCTGCCCCCGGACAGCGGCCCGGCACACGGCGTGGCCGGGCACGAAAGGTGAACACGATGGAGCGTTTGACGGTTTCCACCCGTCGCACGGACGACTGCCCGGTCGTCGAGGTCACGGGTGAACTGGACATCGCGACCGCAGACCTGCTGGACGGCCACCTCCATGACGTCATCACGCGTCACGGCCCCGCCAGGATCGTCCTGGACCTGTCCGGACTCACCTTCTGTGACGCCAGTGGTCTGCGGGTGCTGGTCCGCGCCCACCACGCCGCCCGCCGGTGCCACGGCCGGCTGCATCTGGTGTGCCCGTACGGGTTGACCAGGTATCTGCTGCGGATCACCCGGCTGTCCGAGACGATCCCCGCCCACCGGACCCTCTCGGACGCGCTCGAGCCGGCGGGCGCGGACCGACCCCATGGAAGAGGTCCGGCCGGGGCCCGGTATCGCGCACGACGGGACCGGCACTTCTTGAGCACTTGCCCTCCTTACGGTCGTGCCGTACGGGCCGCCAGGCACCGTACGGATGGTGTCCGGTCCGGCATCAGCCACGTACAGCGAAAGACAGACACAATGAGTAGCCCATCCGTCACCGTCCGCGGGAATTCTCGGCACGCGGTCGTCATTGGCGGGAGCATCGCAGGACTCCTTGCCGCACGTGCCCTCCACGACAGGTTCGACAAGGTCACGGTCGTCGACCGCGACACCCTGCCCGACACGGCGGCGCCGCGACGGGGTGTGCCGCAGAGCCGGCAACTGCACGGCCTTCTGGCGAGCGGCACGGCGGCGTTGGAGGAGCTCCTTCCGGGCATCACACAGGAACTGGCCGACGGGGGCGCGCCGCGTGGCGATCTGCAGAAGGACGCTCTCTGGTATCTCGACGGGCATCTCATGCGTCAGGCCGAGTCCGGAATCATCGGTATAGCGCCGACCCGTCCGTTGCTCGAGCATGTTGTCCGCCGACGCGTCGCGACGTCTCTTCCCGGCGTCACCGTCATGGACGCCTGTGAGGTGACAGGTCTTGTCACGGACCGGCGGGGCGATCGGGTGTCCGGTGTCCGCCTCCATCAACCCGGCGTGAACGCACAGGAGTACGAGATGCCCGCCGATCTCGTCGTCGACGCGTCCGGACGTGGATCGCGGGCCGGTGCATGGCTGTCGCAGCTCGGCTTCCCCACGGTGTCGCAATCCACGATCCGCGTGGACATGGTCAATGTGCACCGGCACTACCGCAGTGAACCGGGCCTGTTGGACGGAAAGCTGGCGGTGAGTTTCACCGCCTCCCCCGGTCAGCCCCGGTCGGCGAACGTCCTGCGACAGGAAGGCGGGCGCTTCTCCCTCGCGCTGACAGGCACGTTGGGCGAGGAACCGCCGCCGGATCCCGTACACGAACGGGGCGGCGCACACCGACGGACTGTCGGGGTGCGCCGCCCTCGGGTGGGACGGGCGCGGAGGTGACCCGCGTCGGCACGGCGGTTACTTCGGGTCGTCGTTGAACTTCGAGGTCGACCAGAAGTAGCCGAGCACCGCGAGACCCAGGCACCAGGCGACGGCGAGCCATCCGTTGTTGCCGATGCCGCTGCCGAGCAGCAGGCCACGCAGGGTCTCGATGGCGGGCGTGAACGGCTGGTACTCGGCGATCGGCTGGAACCAGCCCGGCATCGCGTCGATGGGGACGAACGCGCTGGACAGCAACGGCAGCAGGATCAGCGGCATCGCGTTGTTGCCCGCGGCCTCGGCGTTCGGGCTGACCAGGCCCATGCCGACCGCGATCCAGGTGAGCGCCGTGGCGAAGAGCACAAGGAGTCCGAACGCCGCGAGCCACTCCAGAACGGTGGCGTCGGTGGAGCGGAAGCCGATCGCCACGGCGAGTGCACCGACGAGAACCACGCTGATGATCGACTGGAGCACGCTGCCGATCACGTGTCCGACGATCACGGAACCGCGGTGGATCGCCATCGTACGGAAGCGGGCGATGATGCCCTCGGTCATGTCGTTGGAGACGGAGACCGCGGTCCCGACCACGGTGCTGCCGACGGTCATCAGCAGCAGGCCCGGGACGATGTAGGCGATGTACTCGGTGCGGTCGGGACCGCCCCCGCCGATCCCGGCACTCATGGTCTCGCCGAAGATGTAGACGAAGAGCAGCAGCAGCATGACCGGCGTGAGCAGCAGGTTCAGGGTGAGCGAGGGGTAGCGACGGGCATGCAGCAGGTTGCGCCGCAGCATCGTGGAGCAGTCGCGTACGGCGAGGGAGAGGGAACTCATCGGACGGACTCCTTGGGCTGGTCGGGGACGCCGGCGCCGCCGGTCAGGGCGAAGAAGACGTCGTCGAGGTCGGGGGTGTGCACGGTCAGTTCGTCGGCCTCGATGCCGGCCGAGTCCAGCCGGTCGAGGATGGAACGCAGTTCACGCTGGCTGCCGTCGCTCGGGAGTTGCAGCGTGAGTGCCTCGTCGTCCCGGGAGGCCCCGCTCAGTGCGGTGGCGGCGCTCCGGTAGGAGGCCGGGTCGGTGAAGCGGAGCCGGACGTGTCCGCCGGGGACGAGCCGCTTCAGCTCCTCGGCGGTGCCCTCGGCGGCGATCCTGCCGTCGTTGAGCACGGCGATGCGGTCGGCCAACTCGTCGGCCTCCTCCAGGTACTGGGTGGTGAGGAAGACGGTGACGCCGTCGGAGACGAGCTCGCGGACGATCCGCCACATGTTGTGGCGCGAGCGCGGGTCGAGGCCGGTGGTCGGCTCGTCGAGGAAGATGATCTGCGGGTTGCCGACCAGGGTCATGGCGATGTCGAGGCGGCGCTTCATGCCGCCGGAGTAGGTGGAAGCGGGTTTCCCGGCGGCCTCGGTGAGGTCGAAGCGCTCCAGCAGCCGTGCGGTGACCTGCCGCCCCTCGCGCTTGGACAGATGGTGCAGGTCCGCCATGAGGAGCATGTTCTCCTCACCGGTGATCAGGCTGTCGACGGCGGAGAACTGTCCGGTGACACCGATCGCGGCGCGCAGGGCCTGCGCTTCGGTGGCCAGGTCGTGGCCGCCGACGCGGATCGGGCCACTGGCGGGGTCGGGGGAGATGAGGGTGGACAGGATCTTGACGGCGGTGGTCTTGCCCGCGCCGTTCGGGCCGAGCAAGCAGAAGATCGTTCCTTCCGGGACTGCCAGGTCGACGCCGTCGAGGACGGTCTTGTCGCCGTAGGACTTGCGCAGCCCGTCGGCAGCGATGGCCAGTTCGGTCATGGTGGGTGCTCCTTCAGAGGCTGCGGGCGGTGATGTCGCCGTAGGCGGTGGTCGCGTGGACGGTCAGCTCGGCGGTGCCCTCGGTGTTCTTGAGTGCGTTGTGGATCCGGCCGTGGCCGGTGCCGGCGTCCAGGGAGGCGGAGACTCCTTGAGCGGCACCGATCGACACCTCGCCGTGCTCGGTGCGCAGTGCGACCGTGCCGCGCACGGCCTCGGTGATGTGGATGTCGCCCTTTTGCGTGCTGATCTCCGCGGCGCCGCCCAGACGGCCGACCGTGACGTCTCCGGCGAGGACGGTGAGACGGACGCTGGCGGCCTCGTCGACCTCGACCGCGCCTTGCGCGCCCTCGAAGACGACGTCGCCGAGCCGTCCGACGCCCCGGAACCCGGCGCCGGCCGTATTCGCCTCGACATGGGAACCGGCGGGCAGTTGGACGGTCACCTCGACGGATCCGGTGTTGCCGAGCATGCGGTTCTTCGCCGTCGAGGCCTCGATCCGCAGAACGCCGTCGGCGAATTCGACCGTGGTCTGCTCCGCCGCCTTCACATCGCGGCCCTTCGAGGCATCCACGGGCAGGACCTCGACCACGGTGTCGGCCCGGTCGGCGGCGATGAGCCGGATGCGTCCCGCAGGGATGTCGAGGACGGCCGAGACCGGGGCGGGGGTGTCGAACCTCTGCATCGTGCGCTCCTTCTTCTGCGTCGCGCGCCCCTTCGAGCGCCCTTTCTGACGATGGAAACGCTACGTTGCATTCGAAAGTCCGGCAACAAGCTTGTTGCGCGAAATCCCCATCACTGCAGGTAGATTGATAAGAATCGTTGCACTGGATGGAAATCTAATGCAACACGCTCCACTGCGTTCGTTGCAATGAATGGAGGTGAACGCTATGCCGCAGACCTGCGGGCCGGGTCAGCGCGACCACCCCCGGCAGGAGCCCACGACGAGAACATCGGCCGCGCCGCGGAGCAGGACCGCGAAGTCCTCCGTACGAACCCGAAACGGTCACTGGAGACGGTGCGATGCGCGAGCCGTTCAGCGCCTCATCGCCGTAGCTCGCGATCGAGTCGGCCGACCTGACCTTGCTGATCGCGGCAAACCCTTTGCGTGAACGCCTTCGTGAGCTGCAGATGCTCGCCCTCTACCGCTCCGGTCGGCAGGCGGATGCCCTCAGTGCCTACGAGCAGGTACGCAGGCATCTCGCTCGGGAACTGGGTATCGATCCCGGCCGCGAGTTGCAGCAGCTTCACCGACGCATCCTCACACGTGTTCCATGTCTGTAGCGTCGGCTGAACCGTCCTCCGGGACGGCGAACGCACGCTGGTGGCGTTGCTACTGCCGAACCGAGCGGCCGCGTTGGAGGATCGTCCCGGGCGTCCGGCACCCGAGGCCGCCCGATCACCAGGCGCGCACGGACTCGACGGCTCTGATCGACGCGTCCCCGACCGCACCGCGTGGGAGACTCAACCATGATTATCGAACGCGCGTACGTTAGCGGCGTCTCGCCCGGCGAGGGGGAGTGGCCCTGGTTCCTGCCTTGCGTGCGCGGGCTCGTGGCGGACGGCTTGCGCTTCACCGCGCCCGTGACCTATCTGGTCGGCGAGAACGGGTCGGGCAAGTCGACGCTGGTCGAGGCTCTCGCCGAGGGCTTCGGCCTGGACTCCTGGGGTGGTTCGCACGACTGGCGCCATGCCAGTCACCGTCCCAGGTCGGTGCTCGGTGAGCGGATCCGCTTCGACGCGGCACCGCGCGGACGGCGAATGCTGGGCAGTTGGTCCGCCCGCAAGGGCTTCTTCCTGCGCGCCGAGACGGCGTTGAACGCGCTGGACCGGGAAGGGTTCGCACCGGAGTCGGTCAGCCATGGGGAGGGCTTCCTCGCGGCGTTCCGGGGGAAGTTCCTGCATCCCGGTCTGTATGTGATGGACGAGCCGGAGGCCGCGCTTTCGTTCTCCTCCTGCCTGGAACTGCTCGGCCATGTCGACCAGTTGGTGCGAAGCGGCGGCCAGGTCGTCTGCGCCACGCACTCACCGCTGCTGACCGCGCTGCCGGGTGCGGACATCATCGAGGTCGGCGACCACGGCATGCGCCGGGTGGCCTGGGGCGAGCTCGCCCTGGTCGACCACTGGCGCCGCTACCTCGCCGACCCCCGGTCCTATCTGCGGCACATCCTGGACTGACACAGCGGCCGCACTCGGCGGACGGCCGAAGGCGCGGCGGACCGTGGCGCCTCTTGCGTTCCCGGCCAAGGCACCGACGGCCGAAGCCCCCGCACAGCGGGCTTCGGCCGTCGGTGCCGACCGAGGTCTCAGAGGGCGAGGCCTGTGAGGACCAGGACGCGCTCGTAGGTGTAGTCGTCCATCGCGAACTTCACGCCCTCGCGTCCCACACCGGACTGCTTGACGCCGCCGTACGGCATCTGGTCCGCACGGTAGGAAGGCACGTCGCCGATGACGACACCGCCCACCTCCAGTGCACGGTGCGCCCGGAAGGCGGTCTGGAGGTCGTGGGTGAACACGCCCGCCTGGAGGCCGTACTTGGAGTCGTTGACCGCAGCGAAGGCCTCGGCCTCGCCGTCCACCCTCCGTAGGGTGAGAACCGGCCCGAACACCTCCTCGCAGGAGATGGTCACATCGGCCGGCACATCGGTCAGGACCGTCGGCGCGTAGGAGGCACCGTCACGCTTGCCGCCGGCCAGCAGGGTGGCGCCGGCGGCGACGGCCTCGTCGACCCAGGTCTCCACACGCTTCGCCGCGTCCTCGCTCACCAGCGGGCCGACGTCCGTCGCATCGTCCGAGGGGTCGCCGGTGACCTGCGCCTCGACCGCGGCGACGATGCGCGGCAGCAGTCGCTCGTAGATCGCCGCGTCGGCGATCACACGCTGCACGGAGATGCAGGACTGGCCGCCCTGGTAGTTGGAGAACGTGGCGATGCGGCTCGCGGCCCAGTCCAGGTCCGCGTCGCTCGCGTAGTCACCGAGGACGACGGCCGCGCCGTTGCCGCCGAGTTCCAGGGTGAGGTGCTTGCGGGGCACCGAGTCCATGATCGCGTAGCCGACCCGGTCGGAGCCCGTGAAGGAGATGACGGGCAGACGCTCGTCCTGGACCAGGGCGGGCATGCGGTCGTTGCCGACCGGCAGGATCGACCAGGACCCGGCCGGCAGGTCGGTCTCGGCGAGCAGGTCACCGATGATCAGGCCGGACAGCGGAGTGGCGGGCGCCGGCTTGAGGATGATCGGGGCGCCCGCGGCGATGGCGGGGGCGATCTTGTGGGCGCACAGGTTCAGCGGGAAGTTGAACGGTGCTATCCCGAGGACGACACCCTTCGGGAAGCGCCGGGTCAGCGCCAGCCGGCCCTGGCCGCCGGCGTCGGTGTCCAGCCGCTGGGCCTCGCCGCCGTTGAAGCGACGGGCCTCCTCGGCCGCGAACCGGAACACCGAGACGGCACGGCCCACCTCACCGCGGGCCCACTTGACGGGCTTGCCGTTCTCGGCGGAGATCAGCTGCGCGATCTCCTCGGTGCGCTCGGCGAGGCGCTTGGAGACATGGTCGAGGGCGGCGGCGCGGACGTGGGCCGGCGTGGCGGCGAACTCGTCCCGTACGGCGTACGCGGCGGCCACCGCCTCCTCGACCTGGGCCTCGGTCGGAACGCTGACCTTGCCGACGAGCCGGCCGTCCCACGGCGAGGTGACGTCGAAGGTGGTCTCACCGGTGGCCCGGCGGCCGGCGAGCCAGAAGGCGTGGGTGGAGGTCATGATCGGGTCCCGGCCCTTCCGAGGTTGGTGGTGCGTGGAGTTCGTGGTCCACGGTAGGCCCGGGGCGGCGCTGGGTCGTTTGTCCGGGGAGTAGCAGTACAGGGCGGGTGTTCTACGCCTTGTACAGGCACGGAGGGGGGATCACTCCCCCGCCGCGGCCGTCGCCTTCAGTGCCAGCCACAGCTCCATGCGGACGTCCGGATCGTCGAGCGAACGCCCGAGGATCTCCTCGACCCGCCGCATCCGGTAGCGCAGCGTGTGGCGGTGGACGCCGAGGTCGGCCGCAGCCGCGTCCCACTGGCCGTGGCGGGAGAGCCAGGCCCGCAGTGAGGCGACCAGGTCACCCCGTCCCGTGGCGTCGTGTTCGCGCAGGGCGCGCAGCAGTCCGTCCGCGAAGGCGCGCACCGCGTCGTCCGCGAGCAGCGGCAGTACCGAGCCGGCCGCCAGCTCCTCGTGCTCGACCAGCGACCGGCCCCGGCGCCGGGCCACCGACAGCGCCTGTTCGGCCTGCTTGTACGCGGCGGCCGCGGCGATCGGTCCCGCTGGGGCGGACAGCCCCACCACCAGCTCGTCCTCGTCGGCGGCGGCCTGTTCCAGCGTCGCCGCGCGTGCGGCCTGCACCGCGAGCGCGTACTCCTGGCAGGCGGCGACGGCCGCGCCTCCGTCGGCGGCGAGCACCACCAGCCGCTCCCCCTCGGGAACGACGAGCACCGCCTCGCCGGAGCGCGCCGCGGCGGACTCGACGATCTCGGCAAGACCGCTCAGCGGATCACCGTTCATGCCGGCGGCGGCGAGCACCGCGGCGGCCGGCGCCGTGGGCGCCGAGCGCGCGTGACCGTCGGCGTGCGCTCGGGCCGCCGACGCGGACGCCGACTCGGCGAGGATCAGCCGGAAGGGCGCGTCGAGGAGGTCGCCGTACAGGTCACCGGCCACCGCGCGCGCGTGGTCCGGCTCCCCGGCCAGCAGCATGCGCAGCACGGCGGCCCCGATCCGCTGCTCGGCGGCGTGCAGGGAGCGGGAGCGCTCGGTGGTGAGGGTCAGCAGGGCGATCGCGGAGTGGACGGCGTACCGCTCGGCGGTGCCCAGTGCGGCGGCCGTGCCCACGGCGAGCGCGGCGCGCGGACGCCGCCCGGTGCCCAGGGAGTGCAGCTCGACCCGGTCCTCACCACTCGGCCCTCCCACCACGGAACTGGCCGGCGCGGGCCGCTCCCGCAGCCGCTCCACGTCGGCGGTGAGCCGTGCGGCCCGCCGCCCCGCCCACTCTGGTGCGGCCGCGACGAGGGCACCCGAGGCGTCGTAGAGCGCGGCCCAGCCGTCGACCTGCCCGGCGAGCGCTGCGAGCAGGCCCTCGGGACCGTCGGTCAGGGCCTGCTTGGTCAGCTCCCGCTGGGCGGCGAAGCCCGCGGTCACGGCCCGGTACTGGTCGGCCGCTATGGCGGCGGAGACGGCTTTGCTGATGGCGAGGAAGGGGGTGCGCCGAGGCACCTCCAGCAGCGGGAGCCCCTCCTCCCGCGCCGCGTCCACCAAGGCCTTCGGGACGTCGTCGTAGTTCACCCCGACGGCGAATCCGAGCCCGACCACTCCCGCGCCCACCAGCCGCTTCACATACCGGCTCATGGCCTCGGGATCGTCGGCGTCCAGTTTCAGCGCCGTGATCAGCAGCAGTTCGCCGCCCTCCATGTAGGGCACGGGGTCGGCGAGTTCGCTGACGTGCGCCCAGCGGACGGGGACGTCCAGATGGTCCTCGCCCGCGCGCACGGTCAGCTTCAGCGCGGAGTGGTGGACGAGCGAGGCGAGCGTCGGGGGCATGAGGCCTTCAGGTCGGCACGGACGGGGTCTCTTCACGGAATCCGTGATCCGCCACGGATTCCGTGATCTTTGTGATCCTTTGGCCGCCACGTATGAACGGCCTATGCCGATTCTGCCTCACCGTACGGTCGCCATGTGCCCCGAAGCCCGGACATCCGTCCGCCGTACTCAGCCCCGCAGGTCCACCAGCAGCGGGGGCGCGTGCTCACCCTTCACATTCGTCAGCGAGAGCACCGCGTGCCCGGGTGGGACCGCATGCGCCAGTTCGGAGGCGGACCACCGTTCGCGTTCGACCTGGCGGACGGTCACCGCGCGAGCGGTCGGCGCACGCCCGGTGATCACGCGGCGCAGCGCGTGCAGCGCCTTGCCCGCCGGGGTCTCGGCGATGATCTGCCGGTCGGTGACGTCCCGCGCCTCGATCCACTCCTTGCCCCACACCTCGGCGAAGTCCTGCCCGTCCCAGGGGGTGAGCCCGGACAGGGCCATCCGGCAGCCGGTCGCGCCGAGCAGCGGGCCGCGCAGGGGCCGGGGCACGTCGTCGAGGGTGCGCAGGGTGAGCACGGTCCCGGCGTTCGCGGAGCGCAGCCGCTGGATGCCCCGGACGGACTCGGGGGTCACCACGCCCGTCGCGTCGTCGAGCACCAGGCACGCGAAGAGGGACCGGTCCTCGCGCGTCGCGACACTGGCCGTGAACTGGGCGAGCACCAGCCGCGCGAGGATGCGGGAGGCATCCGCGTGGCCGCGCTCCGGAAGATCGATCCGGACGCGCACCGGGTGGTCCAGGGCCCGCAGCGAGAACGGCCGGGACTGCCCGGAGGTGTCGAAGAACGGGGCGAAGGCGGGCCGGTCGAGCAGTGCGACCCGGTCCGCGAGGACGCTTCCCACATCGTCCGGGTGTGCCGCCTGCCGCTCGCGCGCGTCCAGCTCCCGCAGCAGCGAGTCCCGCCCGGTGTCCTGCAGGGCCTTGCGGAGCGCGGCGAGCGGACCGGATGCGCCGTCCAGGAGCTGCCGCAGTTCCGGCACGGACGGGAACCGGCCGTGCACGGCCCGGAACGGGCCGAGGAGCTGGGCCAGCACGGTCGTGGAGCGGCGGCTGTCCCCGCCGGGACGGGGGTCGGCGAGGTCACCCACGAGCGCCTCGGCCAGTACCGCCGCCGCCTCGTCCGGGTCGGTGGTCCCGCCGTACAGATCGAGGTCGTAGACGGATTCGGGTTGGCCGACGCGGACGACGACGTCATAGGCGTCCGCGGGTCCCAGGCCCGCACCCGCCGCGCCGACGACGACCACGGCGCCGCGTCCGGCCAGCGCCTGCAGACACAGCGACTCGGCGAGGGGCCGGACCACCGAGCCGGTCTTGCCGGAACCCGCGGGCCCCACCGCGACCAGGGAGGTGCCCAGCAGATCGGGGCCGAGGGCGAGCCCGGACCCGCGGTAGGCGTAGGGGTTGCGGGGGTCGTCGACGGTGGACCCGAGCCGTACCTGTCCGGTGATCAGATCGTGCAGCGCGATCCGGGCCGGCAGGTCGCGCTCCCCGGAGGGGTGCAGACAGGCGGCCGCGCCGTCCTTGAGGACCGCGCCGGTGAAGGCGGCGAGACCGTGCCGGCCGCTGTGCACGCCCTGCCAGGCGCGCGCGATACGGGCGTGGTCGACGTCGCGCATACGTCCCGCACGGGCGTCGGCGGCGAGCCGGTCGGCGGCGTCCTGCGCCCCCGCGGCGCGCAGCTGGTTCCACTGCGCGGGGTCCTCCTCGGGTGCCGGGGGCCGCTCGTGCACGGGCGGCGCGGCGGCGCGCCACGCGGGCGGCCCGAACCGCCGCCAGACCTCACCCCAGCGGCCCAGCTTGCCGACGGTGATCATGATCGCGAGGGCGATGAGCGTGTAGTAGCCGTACCAGAGGAAGGCGTTCCCGACGCGGTCGCCACTGTGGCGCCAGGAGTCGGGGGTGAACAGCTCGAGGGGGACGACCCACCAGCCGCCGAGGTAGCCGTTCCACAGCAGCGACCAGATCAGCCAGCCCACCAGGAAGGCGATGAGCGCTCCGCTGAGCAGCTGCCGGGTCGGCGTCCGCTCGGGCTCCTGTTCGGGCCGCGGCCGGTGGCCGAAGCGCCACACGCCGGGCGCCGCCTGCGGCCGTGGCGTTCGCACCCAGGCCAGGAACGCGGGACCGTCCGGGGGCGGTGGCGTCCCGGGGGCGTGCGCCGGCCGGGGCGGCACCTGGGGCGGTCCCGCCGGACGCGGCACGGAACCGGCCCGTGCGACCCGTGCGTCCTGCGTCCCGTCGCTGTCCATCGCCTTGCCCCCTGACCAGCCGCTCCGTGCACCGTCCGCGAGTCAATCTAGCGCCCCCGCCAAGGGAGTTCGCCGCATATGCGGCCGGGACCGCGAGGGCGCGCCCCCGCACACTATGTCCACCACGGACAAGCGGAGGCGGCCAAGGCGCCCACATGGAGCATGCCCACCTTCCATTGCCCGCCTTAGCCTGCGAGAAAAGAAGGTAAGCGTCCGAAAAGCACCCCCGCCCGGAGCACCCGGCCCGCCGCAGCGCGGGTGCACCGAGTCCCCGGGCCGGTTCGCACGATCATCAGGGAGCCCCCATGACCGCACTTCCGCAGGAGCGTCGCGTCGTCACCGCCATCCCCGGCCCGAAGTCGCAGGAGCTGCAGGCCCGCCGTACCGCCGCGGTCGCGCAGGGCGTGGGCTCCGTGCTGCCGGTCTTCACCACGCGCGCGGGCGGCGGGATCATCGAGGACGTCGACGGCAACCGTCTGATCGACTTCGGCTCCGGCATCGCGGTGACGTCCGTGGGCGCCTCCGCCGAGGCCGTCGTACGCCGCGCCTCCGCGCAGCTCCAGGACTTCACCCACACCTGTTTCATGGTCACGCCGTACGAGGGCTACGTCGCCGTCGCCGAGGCGCTGGCCGAGCTCACGCCGGGTGATCACGCCAAGAAGTCCGCCCTGTTCAACTCGGGCGCCGAGGCCGTCGAGAACGCGGTCAAGATCGCCCGCGCCTACACCAAGCGCCAGGCGGTCGTCGTCTTCGACCACGGCTACCACGGCCGGACCAACCTGACGATGGCGCTGACGTCCAAGAACATGCCGTACAAGCACGGCTTCGGCCCGTTCGCGCCCGAGGTCTACCGCATGCCGTTGGCGTACGCGTACCGCTGGCCCACCGGTCCGGACAACTGCGGGCCCGAGGCCGCCGCACAGGCCATCGACCAGATCACCAAGCAGGTCGGCGCGGACAACGTGGCCGCGATCATCATCGAGCCGGTGCTCGGTGAGGGCGGCTTCATCGAGCCCGCGAAGGGCTTCCTGCCCGCGCTGCGCAAGTTCGCCACGGACAACGGCATCGTCTTCGTCGCCGACGAGATCCAGTCCGGCTTCTGCCGCACCGGCCAGTGGTTCGCGTGCGAGGACGAGGGAATCGTCCCGGACCTGATCACCACCGCCAAGGGCATCGCGGGCGGTCTGCCGCTCGCCGCCGTGACCGGCCGCGCCGAGATCATGGACGCCGCGCACTCGGGCGGCCTCGGCGGCACCTACGGCGGCAACCCGGTCGCCTGCGCGGGTGCGCTCGGCGCGATCGAGACCATGAAGGAGTTCGACCTCAACACTCGGGCGAAGGAGATCGAGGAGACCATGAAGGCCCGCCTCACGGCGATGGCCGAGAAGTTCGACATCATCGGCGACATCCGCGGCCGCGGCGCGATGATCGCGATCGAGCTGGTCAAGGACCGCACCACCAAGGAGCCGAACCCGGAGGCCACCGGCGCACTGGCCAAGGCCTGCCACCAGGAGGGCCTGCTCGTCCTGACCTGCGGCACCTACGGCAACGTGCTGCGCTTCCTGCCGCCGCTCGTCATCGGCCAGGACCTGCTGAACGAGGGTCTCGACATCATCGAGCAGGCCTTCGCGCGCATCTGAGCCCGCCCGCGTCGCCGCCGCTGGGGCCGCGGAGGTCAGAGGGTGTGAAGAACGTGTGCGAGGTGGATGGCAAGACGCCTTTCCGGCTGTCGGAGCCGTTTTCCCTGCCGTAGGTTCTACCCAGATGAGAGAAACACCCCACCCACAGGGGACTGTGGGTGACATCGGGCCGAGGCCTCCCCAGCTTCGACCTGGTCGTGCCCTCGCGCACACACCCGGAGCTTCCGGCTCTGGATCTCCTCACCGATCGGACGGCCGCACGCCCCAAACCCCCCGGGGCGGGCGGCACCCCGATCCGGACGGCCGTCTCGGAGCCACCCCCGTCGCACCCGCGCAAGCAGGTCACGGGACGTAGACGGGAGAGCTGTCCACCTGAAGGGCCGGCACACACCCCCCCTTGTGCCGGCCCTTCAGTGTGTCCGGACCCGCTCGCGGCTCCGGCCGGGGCCACGCGGACATGCCGGCGCCCGGCGCACCTCTTCGTACGGATCGCACGCCGGGAACCCCACTCCACCCGGCCGTCCGACAGGCCGGGTGCCGTACGGCGTTCGGTGCACGGCGGGTCGGATCCACCGAAGCGGGCACAGTCGCTACATTCGGACATATGGACGAGGCGCCCAGACGCATCGACCCCACGACGGACCGGGTGTCCGCCGCGCTCGTGCTGGGCTGCTCCCCGGAACAGATCGGCCCGTGCACCCGCTGCCAGGGACTGACCCGCCGATACGGCCGCAACGCTCAACTCGTGTGCCCCCACTGCCGTGCCGTCGACGTGAGGACCGGGTCCGGGTCGGGGTGACGGTCCGCGCGCACCGCCCCGGCGAAAATCGGACGCCGTGCCGTCAGGCCCACGGCCACCCTGTCGGCCGGGCGGAGCCGTAGCGCAGAGGTCGTCGCGCGCGGTCTCCAAAATCGCGAGGACGCCGGTTCGAATCCGGCCGGTTCCGCTCTCCTGTCACCGGCCGGCAGGTCGGCACGCGTTGGACCGCACGGCGGGTGTCGACGTACCGCTCAGGGATGCCGCGTCCGCCACGCGCGGGCACCCGCGGGTACTGCCGGCCGCACTGCCTGCGAAGCTGTACAGCGTGTCGCGCATCCCGGAGCCAGAGCTGGAGGACCCGCCTGCGGTGCACGGTGGAATGCCACCGCTCCCGGGGCGGCCTGCTCGCGTTCTGGGCCCGCTGGGACTTCTCTTTCTCCTGCTCTCCTGGCAGGTCGCCGTCCGCGGGCCGCTGGTGCGGGTGGACGAACGGCTGGGCATGGCCCTGGTCCGTCCGAGCCGGATCTCGGAACTCCTCGCCGACCTGGGCAGTGCCACCATCGCCGTTCCGCTGCTGGTCATCGTGCTGACCTGGGTCGCCCAGCGGGGGCGGGACGCCGGTGCGCACCGATGGTGGCTGCCGCCCGCCGCCGCGGCCGGGCTGACGGCCGCCTATCCCGTGCTCATCCTCGCCTTGAAGACGCTGTTCGCCCGGCCGGGCCCACCGCTCATGGGCCCGGTCACGGGCTTCTACCCTTCGGGGCACACGGCCACCGCGATGATCGCCTACGGCGCGGCGGCCCTGGTCCTGTCGCCCTGGCTGCACACGCCCCAGGCCCGCCTCCAGCTCCTCGCCGTCTGGCTCACCCTGAACGCGGGTGTCGCCTTCGGGCTGGTCCGCAGCGGTTACCACTGGCCCCTGGACGTGCTGGGCAGTTGGTGCCTGTGCGCGATGCTGCTGTACTCGCTGTGGCTGTGCCTCAGCCGAAGTAGCCGTCGAACGTCCGCTGGAACTCCCAGCTCCCGAACCGGTCCCAGTTGATCGACCAGGTCATCAGGCCGCGCAGGCCGGGCCAGGTTCCGTGGGTGGTGTACGAACCGCAGTTCGCCTTTCTGGTCAGGCAGTCGAGGGTCTTCGTGACCTCCGACGGGGCCACGTAGCCGTTGCCCGCGTTGGTCGACGCCGGCATGCCGATCGCCACCTGGTCGGGCCGCAGCGGCGGGAAGACGTTGTTCGCGTCACCCGCCACCGGGAAGCCGGTGAGGAGCATGTCGGTCATCGCGATGTGGAAGTCCGCCCCGCCCATGGAGTGGTACTGGTTGTCCAGGCCCATGATCGGGCCGGAGTTGTAGTCCTGGACGTGGAGCAGCGTGAGATCGTCGCGCAGGGCGTGGATCACCGGGAGGTACGCCCCGCACCGGGGATCCTGACCGCCCCACTTGCCCGTGCCGTAGTACTGGTAGCCCATCTGGACGAAGAACGTCTCCGGGGCCATCGTCAGCACGAACCCGGAGCCGTATCTGGCCTTCAGGGTCTTCAGGGCCGAGATCAGGTTGACGATCACCGGGGTCGTCGGGTTCCTGAAGTCGGTGTCGTTCGCGTTCAGGGACAGCGAGTGACCCTCGAAGTCGATGTCCAGGCCGTCGAGGCCGTATGTGTCGATGATCTTCGAGACCGAGGAGACGAAGGCGTCCCGGGCCGCCGTGGTCGTCAGCTGCACCTGGCCGTTCTGGCCGCCGATCGATATCAGCACCTTCTTGCCGGCCGCCTGCTTGGCCTTGACGGCCGCCTTGAAGTCGGCGTCGCTCTCCACACCGGAGCACTCGGTGACCGGGCACCGGGTGAACCGGATGTCGCCCGAGGTGACGGAGGTCGGTTCACCGAAGGCGAGGTCGATGACGTCCCAGCTGTCGGGGACGTCCGCAAGACGCGTGTACCCGGAGCCGTTGGCGAAGCTCGCGTGGAGGTAGCCGACCAGGGCGTGTGCCGGAAGGCCGACGGAGCCCCCCGATCCCGCGGCGGTCGTCGCGGTCACCGTCGCCGACTTCGCGGACTCCCCCGCGTCGTTGACGGCCGCCACCTGGAAGCCGTATGCCGTGGCGGGCGCCAGGCCGGTCACGGTGGCCGATGTGCCGGCGACCGTCTGGACCCTCGCGCCGTCCCGGTAGACGGCATAGCTCGCGGCGCCCGTGACCGCCGACCAGGACAGGGCGACGCTGGAGGAGGTGACGGCGCCGGTCCTCAGTCCGGACGGCGCGGCGGGCGGCTGGCCGGCGATCGCGCCCGGTCCGACCAGCGAGATGTCGTCGGCGTAGTAGGCGCCCGTGCCGTACCAGCCGTGCGTGTAGATCGTGACCTTGGTGGTGGAGGGGCCGGTGCGGAAGGCCGTCGTGAGCTGCTGCCAGTCGGTCGCCGACTGGGTCCAGGTGGACACGTCGATGGTGCCGGTGCCGCTCGCGCCCAGGTAGACGTAGCTGCCGCGGACCTGTCCGCCGAGTGTGTACTGCGCGTTCGGTTGTACCGTCACCGTCTGGCTGCACTGGGCGTTGTCGCTGCCGGCCGGGGTCGCCTGCAGCGCCGAGGTTCCACTGTGCACCGGGGAACCGACGGTGGTGCCGGCGGTGCAGCTCCAGCCGTCGAGGCCGGACTCGAAACCGCCGTTGCGCGCGAGGTCCACATCGGCCGCGCGGGCGGCCGGAGCGAGCGCGGCCAGGCCGGGCAGGGCCAGGGCCGTTGCCGTGCACACGGCCAGCAGCCGTCGCCGGACGAAGGGTCTGGTGCGATCCACAAGTGCCTCCGGGCATGGGGGAATTGGAGGGTGGAGCGCGCCCAACTTGGTCCAGACCAATTCGGTTGTCAAGACCTCCGCCGGTGACGGAACGCGGGCGGGGGCCTGCCGGGAGTTCCCCGGCAGGCCCCCGCCCGCGTTCCGGGTCAGCTGTCGAAGCCCAGACCCAGCCGGTCCATCGTCTTCAGCCAGAGGTTGCGCCGGCCGTCGTGCGCGTCGGCACGGGCCAGGGACCACTTGGTCAGTGCGATGCCCGTCCAGGCGAAGGGCTCCGGCGGGAACGGCAGGGGCTTCTTGCGGACCATCTCCAGCTCGGTCCGCTCCGTGCGCTCCCCCGCCAGCAGATCGAGCATCACCTCGGCCCCGAAGCGGGTGGCCCCGACACCGAGGCCCGTGTAACCGGCCGCGTACGCCACCCTCTCCCGGTACGCCGTCCCGAAGAACGCCGAAAAACGCGAGCAGGTGTCGATCGCGCCGCCCCACGCGTGCGTGAAGCGGACTCCCTCCAACTGCGGGAAGCAGCCGAAGAAGTGCCCGGCGAGCTTCGCGTAGGTCTCCGGGCGGTCGTCGTACTCGGCTCGCACCCGGCCGCCGTACGAGTAGATCGCGTCGTAGCCGCCCCACAGGATGCGGTTGTCGGCGGAGAGCCGGAAGTAGTGGAACTGGTTGGCCGAGTCCCCGAGGCCCTGCCGCTCGTTCCAGCCGATGGACGCAAGACGGTCGGGGCTCAGCGGCTCGGTCATCAGCGCGTAGTCGTAGACCGGCACGGTGTAGGAGCGGACCCGCTTGACCAGGTTCGGGAAGATGTTCGTGCCGAGTGCGACGCGGCGGGCGCGCACCCGGCCGTAGGGGGTGCGCACGGCCATGCCGGCACCGTACGGCTTCAGTGTGAGCGCGGGTGTGTGCTCGTAGATCCTGACGCCCAGCCGGAGGCAGGCTCGTTTGAGCCCCCAGGCCAGCTTGGCCGGGTGGACCAACGCGACGCCCCGGCGGTCGTACAGACCGGCGACGAAGGTCGGCGAGTCGACCTGCTCCCGCACCGCCTCCGCGTCCAGGAACTCGGTGTCCTCGGCAAGGCCCCGGCGCACCGTCTCCTCGTACCAGTCACGGAGTTCGAAGGCCTGGTACGTCTCGGTCGCCACGTCGATCTCACCGGTGCGCTCGAAGTCGCAGTCCAGGGAGTGGCGGGCGACCGCCTTCTCGATCTCGTCGAGATTGCGGGCGCCCAGCTCCTGCAACTTGTGGATCTCGTCCGGCCAGCGGGCGACCCCGTTGGCCAGGCCGTGTGTGAGGGAGGCGGCGCAGAACCCGCCGTTGCGGCCCGAGGCGGCCCAGCCCGCCTCGCGGCCCTCGAGCAGTACGACGTCCCGCTGCGGATCGCGCTCCTTGGCGATGAGCGCGGTCCACAGTCCGCTGTAGCCGCCGCCGACGACCAGCAGATCGCAGGTCTCGGCGCCGGTGAGAGCGGGTTCGGGGTGGGGCCTGCCCGGGTCGTCCAGCCAGAACGGGACGGGACGGGCTTCGGAAAGAGATGTGGTCCAACGGGTCATGGCGCTCGGGGCCATGATGTCAACTCCCTACAGATGCATTACGCCTTCCGGCGGTTCCGGCGGTTGCCCACGGCCATGGAGAGAAGGACGAACAGAACGGCGAGGACGAACATGGTCGTGCCGATGACATTGATCTGGACGGGCGTACCGCGCTGCGCCGAGCCCCAGACGAACATGGGGAAGGTGACGGTCGAGCCCGCGTTGAAGTTCGTGATGATGAAATCGTCGAAGGAGAGCGCGAAGGCGAGCAGCGCGCCCGCGGCGATTCCGGGTGCCGCGATCGGCAGGGTGACCCGCAGGAAGGTCTGCAGCGGGCCCGCGTACAGGTCCTGCGCGGCCTGTTCCAGCCTCGGGTCCATCGACATGACACGTGCCTTGACCGCGGTGACGACAAAGCTGAGGCAGAACATGATGTGGGCGATGAGGATCGTCCAGAAACCCAGCTGAGCGCCCATGTTGAGGAACAGGGTCAGCAGCGAGGCGGCCATGACCACCTCGGGCATGGCCATCGGCAGGAAGATCAGCGAGTTCACCGCGCCGCGCGCCCGGAAGCGGTAGCGGACCAGCGCGAAGGCGATCATCGTGCCGAGGACCGTGGCCCCGATCGTGGCCCAGACGGCGATCTGAAGGCTGACCGACAGCGAGCCGCACATGTCGGCGACACCGCACGGGTCCTTCCACGCGTCCAGCGAGAACTGCTGCCATTCGTAATTGAAGCGCCCCTTCGGTTTGTTGAAGGAGAACACCGTCACGACGATGTTCGGCAGCAGGAGATATCCGAGGGTCACCAGTCCGGCGAGGACGACGAGATGGCGCTTGAACCAGTTGACGAATCCCATTTAGACCAGATCCTCCGTGCCGGACCTGCGGATGTAGAAGGTGACCATGGCGAGGATCGCGGCCATGAGGATGAACGAGAGCGCCGCCGCCGTCGGATAGTCGAGGATCCGCAGGAACTGTGTCTGGATGACGTTGCCGACCATCCGGGTGTCGGTGGAGCCCAGCAGGTCGGCGTTGACGTAGTCGCCCGCGGCCGGGATGAAGGTCAGCAGCGTGCCGGAGACCACGCCCGGCATCGACAGCGGGAAGGTGACCTTCCGGAATGTCGTGAACGGGGTGGCGTACAGGTCCCCGGCCGCCTCGTGGAGGCGGCCGTCGATGCGCTCGAGCGAGGTGTAGAGCGGCAGGATCATGAACGGCAGGAAGTTGTACGTCAGACCGCAGACCACCGCGAGCGGGGTGGCGAGTACCCGGTCCCCCGCGGTCCAGCCGAGCCAGTTGGTGACGTCCAGCACGTGCAGCGTGTTGAGGGCGCCGACGACCGGTCCGTTGTCCGCGAGGATCGTCTTCCAGGCGAGCGTACGGATCAGGAAGCTCGTGAAGAACGGCGCGATGACCAGGATCATCACCAGATTCCGCCAGCGGCCGGCCCGGAACGCGATGAGGTACGCGAGCGGGTAGCCGAGGACGAGGCACAGCAGCGTCGCTGCGGCCGCGTACAGGACCGAGCGCAGGAACTGCGGCCAGTACGTCGACAGCGCGTCCCAGTAGGTCGCGAAGTGCCAGGTGACCTTGTAGCCCTGCTCCAGGGAACCGGTCTGCACGGACGTGGAGCCCTGGTAGATCATCGGCAGCGCGAAGAAGACCAGCAGCCACAGGATGCCGGGCAGCAGCAGCCAGTACGGCGTGAAGCGGCCCCGCCTGCGCGGGGGCTTCGTCGCGGGCGTGGCGGGCGCCGGTGGCGCGGGCGCCTCGGTGACGGCGGCCATCAGGCGGCCACTCCTTCCTCGGGCTCTACCGTCTCCACACCCGCGTCGATGTCCTGGGCGGCGTCCAGTCCGAAGGTGTGCGCGGGATTCCAGTGCAGGACGACCTCGGCGCCGGGCACCAGTCGCGGGTCGCGGTCGATGTTCTGGGCGTAGACCTCGAACTCCGGGCAGACCGGGCTGTCGACGACGTACTGGGTGGACACCCCGATGAAGCTGGAGTCGGCGATGCGTCCCGAGATGCGGTTGCGGCCCTCGGGGATGTCGCCCGCGTCGTCGGCATGGGTGAGGGATATCTTCTCCGGCCGTACGCCGACCAGTACCTTTCCGCCCGCCGTCGCCGGCGCGGAACATCGCGCCTCCGGCAGGGTGAGCTTGCCTCCGCCCGCCTTCAGGATGATCCGGTCGCCGCTCTTGGAGTCCACCTCGGCCTCGATCAGGTTGGAGGTGCCGAGGAAGTTGGCGACAAAGGTGGTCTGCGGGTTCTCGTACAGATCGCTGGGCGAGCCGAGCTGTTCGACGCGGCCCGCGTTCATCACGGCGACGGTGTCGGCCATCGTCATGGCCTCCTCCTGGTCGTGCGTGACATGGATGAAGGTGATGCCCACCTCGGTCTGGATGCGCTTGAGCTCCAGCTGCATCTGGCGCCTCAGCTTGAGGTCGAGGGCACCGAGCGGCTCGTCGAGGAGCAGCACCTTCGGGTGGTTGATCAGTGCGCGGGCCACCGCGACGCGCTGCTGCTGGCCGCCGGAGAGCTGGTGCGGCTTCTTGCGCGCCTGCTCGCCCAGCTGCACCAGGTCCAGCATGTCCTCGACCTGCTTCTTCACCGACTTGATGCCGCGACGGCGCAGACCGAAGGCGACGTTCTCGAAGATGTCGAGGTGCGGGAAGAGGGCGTAGGACTGGAAGACCGTGTTCACCGGCCGCTTGTACGGGGGCAGACGGGTGACGTCCTGGTCGCCGAGGTGGACCGTCCCGGAGGAAGGCTCCTCCAGACCGGCGATCATGCGCAGGGTGGTGGTCTTGCCGCAGCCGGACGCGCCGAGCAGGGCGAAGAAGGAGCCCTGCGGCACGGTCAGGTCGAGCGGGTGCACGGCGGTGAAGGAGCCGTAGGTCTTGCCGATCCCGGAGAGGCGGACATCGCCGCTGTTGTCCGTCGTCATCTTCGTCACGCCCCTGTCAGCTTCGCGAACTTCTCTTCGTAGGCCGTCTCTTCCTTCTGCGTCAGCGAGCGGAAGGCGTGGGACTTCGCGGCCATGGCCTTGTCGGGAAGGATCAGCGGATTGTTCGCCGCGTCCTTGTCGATCTTCTCGAGGTAGGGCTTCACACCGTCGACGGGGCTGACGTAGTTGACGTAGCCGGCGAGCGCGGCGGCCTGGTCGGGCTCGTAGTAGAAGTCGATGAGCCGTTCCGCGTTCGCCTTGTGACGGGCCTTGTTGGGGACCAGCATGTTGTCCGTCGAGGTCATGTAGCCGCTGTCCGGGATGATGTAGGCGACGTCCGGGCTGTCCGCCTGGAGCTGGACGATGTCACCGCCCCAGGCCACACAGGCGGCCAGGTCGCCCTTGGTGAGGTCGGACGTGTAGTCGTTGCCGGTGAAGCGGCGGATCTGCCCCTTGTCGACGGCCTTCTGCAGACGGGCGATCACCGCGTCGAAGTCGTCGTCGGTGAACTTCGCGGGGTCCTTGCCCATGTCGAGCAGGGTCATGCCGATGCTGTCGCGCATTTCCGACAGAAAACCCACACGGCCCTTGAGCTTGGGGTTGTCGAGAAGGTCGGAGACCGACTTCACCTCGACGCCGTCGAGCGCCTTCTTGTTGTACGCGATGACGGTCGATATGCCCTGCCACGGGTAGGAGTAGGCGCGCCCGGGGTCCCAGTCGGGGCTGCGGAACTGGCCCGACAGGTTGGCGAAGGCGTGCGGGAGGTTCGCCGGGTCCAGCTTCTGCACCCAGCCCAGCCGGATCACCCGCGCGGCCAGCCAGTCGGTGAGGACGATCAGATCCCGGCCGGTGTCCTGGCCCGCGGCGAGTTGCGGCTTGATCTTGCCGAAGAACTCGTTGTTGTCGTTGATGTCCTCGGTGTACTTGACCGCGATGCCGGTCCTCCTGCCGAACGCCTCGAGCGTCGGGTGGTGCTTCCCGCTGTCGTCGACGTCGATGTACTCGGGCCAGTTGGAGAAGTTGACCACCTTCTCCTTGGAGGAGTGGTCCTCGGCGGAGGTGCCGCCCTGTGTCTTGCCGGCCGCGGGAATCCCGCAGGCGCTCAGCGCCCCGAGGCCGCCCACCGCGAGCGCGCCGCCCGCGGAGGCGCGCAGCAGCGAACGGCGGGTGAGGGAGGCCCTGCCGTTGCGGAAGCTGCGCCGCATGGCGGCCACTTGGGCCGGGGTCAGGCGGTCGGGCTCGTTCTGCTCCATGCGCGTGGTGCCCTTTCGGGAGGTGTACGGCCGGGGGGTCGGGCGGCCGTTTCTGCTATCGGTCCCCGAAGATCGTGCGGTGCCAGTCCTTCCTGGCGACCGCGGTGTTGTCGAACATGACATGCTTGATCTGGGTGTACTCCTCGAACGAGTACGAGGACATGTCTTTGCCGAAGCCGGAGGCCTTGTAGCCGCCGTGCGGCATCTCGCTGATGATCGGGATGTGGTCGTTGACCCACACACAGCCCGCCTTGATCTCGCGGGTCGCCCGGTTCGCCCGGTAGACGTCCCGGCTCCAGGCGGAGGCGGCCAGGCCGTACGGAGTGTCGTTGGCGAGCCGGATGCCCTCGTCGTCGCCGTCGAAGGGCACGACGACGAGCACGGGTCCGAAGATCTCGCACTGGACGATCTCGCTGTCCTGCCGAGCGTCGGCGATGAGAGTGGGGCGGTAGTAGGCACCGCCCTCGAGCTCCCCGTCGGGGGCCGCACCGCCGGTCACCACGCGCGCGTACGCACGTGCCCGGTCGACGAGGCCTGCGACACGGTCCCGCTGCGCGTGCGAGATCAGGGGGCCGAGGTCGGTGCCGGGGGCGAAGGGGTCGCCGAGCCTGACGGTCTCCATGAGGGCGGCGGCCCCCCGGACGAACTCCTCGTAGAGAGGACGCTGCACATACGCGCGCGTTGCGGCCGTGCAGTCCTGGCCGGTGTTGATGAGCGCGCCCGCGACCGCGCCGTGGACCGCGGCCTCCAGGTCGGCGTCGTCGAAGACCACGAACGGCGCCTTGCCGCCGAGTTCCAGGTGGAGGCGTTTGACCGTGGAGGTGGCGATCTCGGCGACACGCCTGCCGACGGCCGTCGAACCGGTGAAGGACGTCATCGCCACGTCGGGGTGGCCGACGAGGTGCTCGCCGGCCT